>Ga0315275_10003452_pt1 | contig 14541 bp, 16 predicted proteins | sample YL17G03_0_MG_FD_205557 | JGI IMG/M metagenome (GOLD analysis project Ga0315275, IMG submission 205557) | Sediment microbial communities from Yellowstone Lake, YNP, Wyoming, USA - YL17G03_0 | ecosystem: Environmental > Aquatic > Freshwater > Lake > Sediment | place: USA: Wyoming | collected... | reverse complement strand
TCTGAGCCGTTGCCTTCCCTGTTAAGGAACTCCCTTTCAAGAGTGGCCTTTTTGAAGTGGGCGGACTTTCCTCAGCAACGCCCCGTTTAAGAAGCATTTCCGATTATCAGCTCGCCACCCTACTATGAAAAAGGTGATTTTTGTGGTATTTAAATCTTTGTTTAAAATGCAATAAAAATCTTTAATAAGCTGCCTTAATTCTTCCTTCTCATGGACAATAAGATACCCTCCGGCAGTGCCGTCATGGACAAGCTCTTGGATGGTGGCTATGAGACAGACTCTGTTACAACCATCTATGGCCCGGCCGGGACAGGAAAAAGTACCTGCTGCATGCTCTGCGCAATAGATGTCGCCAAAAGCAATAAAGTCATTTACATAGACACTGAAGGGGGATTTTCTGTTGAGAGATTCAGGCAGCTGTGCCATGGCAAAGATGTAAAAAAAATGCTGGATAAGATGCTCTTTCTCAAGCCCATGAATTTCGAGGAGCAGAAAAAAATCATGGAAAAACTTCCTGAAATGATTAACAGCAAAATTGGGCTTGTAATAATTGATACTATAAGCATGCATTACAGAATTGAATTCGGAAAAAAAGAGGATTTTCAGGAAACGAACAAGGCGCTTGCAGGGCAGGTGGCAAATCTCATAAGAATTGCCCGCGACAAAAATGTTCCTGTCATTGTTACGAATCAAGTATATGCAAGTTTTGATGATAAGAACAAGGTAAACATGGTCGGCGGGGATATTTTGAAATACGGCAGCAAATGCCTGATTGAACTGCAGGACATCGGAAATGCTAAAAGAAAAGCTGTATTGAAAAAGCACAGGAGCCTGGCTGAAAACAGGGAAATTTGCTTTGAAATAACAGAAGAGGGCTTTTCTGAAGTCAGAGAAGACAAAAAATTAAGATTGTTTTAAAACAGGGTTCTATTGAAAAGTGCCAAACAGAATCGGCTTCGCCTTTGTGTCAAAAATCGCAGATTTTTGAGCACAGTCAGAAATCTCTGATTTCTGATGCATGGCAAAGGTTGATTTTTCTCCCCGCACTTTGGTAAGGGGAGGAAAAATCAAGTTCTTTGTAAAGAACCGAAGCAGACTCTGCACAGAACATACATACGAACTTTTCACTATCGCCTAAAACAGAAAATTATTTATTAAAGAAATTTGAGCCTTGTTTAGAGGGAGAAATTTGTGGATAAGAAAAAAGTTCTTATTATAGAAGACGAGAAAAACATTGCCTTGGCTGAAGGCATGATTCTTGGCAAGAATTTCAAGATTCATTACGCGAATGACGGAGAAGCTGGTTTGAAATTGGCTGAAAAGGTAAAGCCGCACCTGATAATTCTGGACTTGATGCTCCCAAAAAGAGGCGGCCACGAAATATGCTTCAGCATACGCCAGAACAAGAATTTAAAGGACACAAAGATTGTCATGGTCACTGCAAAAACTTTAAGCGAGGATGAGGAGAAGGGTATGTTTATTGGCGCAGATGATTACATTGCCAAGCCCTTTGAGCCTGAGGAATTACTGCATGTTGTTAACCAGGTATTGAATGAAAAATGATTCTTGATGCCTTACACAGATTCTTCTTTTTTTTAAGCACTACTGAGGGGCTGCTCTTAAAGAAAAGCATTGAGATGATATTCTTCACTTTGATAACTTATATGGTTGTTTCTGAATTTCTCCGAACTCGAGAAAGAGAGCTAAGATATCTTACTATAGCTTTTGGTGCTTTGGCTTTTCAAAAATTTATTTTGAGCATGGTATTTGCATACGAGGTTTTTGGAAATGTTTCTTTGGTAATGCTTAAACCAATGCTGCCTGTACTGGAGCAGGCTCTTGAATCCCTGGCTATTTTGCTTTTGGCTAATGCATTTATATTTGCAATCTTCAAAAAAATTGCCAACAAGGGACAGATGTTCTTTTTCAGAATAGAGTTAATAATCTGGGCGATAATAAGCATAGCCTCTGAGATAGGATGGAGATTTTACATTCAAAAAAATCCAGCTGCACAATTCGTCAATTTTTCAGGTTACAGCGCATTTTTAATTTTCAATATTTTTTTCCTTCTGATTCCAATAGTATACTGGCTGAATTATAAAAAAAAGGATATTAAATATAAAAATAACATTATACTGGCTTTTGGCGTTTATTTAATAACATGGCTCATAAGGCTTGTAAATCTCCTGTATTTTGGGGGGGATTCTCCTAGATTGCTTGTTGCAGAGCAGCCCTTTCCGATATTATCCGCATTGCTGTTTACACAGATTATTTATCTGAAACTCGTGGATAAGGCAACACTCAAGGAAAAGCTCAGAGTTTCAGAACAAAAATACGAAACTGAAAAAAGGCTCAGCAAGATGAAAGACGAGTTTGTTTCTGTCGTTTCGCATGAATTAAAGACGCCATTGACATCTATGAAGCTATATATATCGCTTTTAAAAGATGGAAAATTCGGGCAAACCAGCAATGAGCAGATTAAGGCATTGGAAGTGATGGATGAGGAAAGCAACAGGCTGAATTTCCTGATAGATGATATATTGAATTTATCAAGGCTTGAATCTGGAAAGGCAAGATTAAGACTGGAGAAGATAAATCTTTATGAACTGGTGCAACAGAATAATATGCACTACAAGGTTGCTGAAGATAGGGGATTAAAAATCATGACGCTTGTGCCTAAAAAATTCTATGTTAATGCGGATCCCGACAAGTTCAAGCAGGTTTTCATCAATCTTTTATCCAACGCGATAAAATACACCATAAAAGGCAGCATAACAATTTCTGCAAAAAAATCAGAAAAATACTGGGAATTAAGCGTTAAGGATACTGGAATGGGAATAGAAAAGAAGAATATTCCCAAGCTTTTTGACAAGTTCTATCAGGTTGGGGATTACATGACCAGGGCGCAGTCAGGCTCTGGGCTTGGTTTGGCTATTGTTAAAAAAATTGTTGAGTTGCACAAGGGAAAAATAAAAGTCGAATCCAAGATAGGGAAGGGAAGCACCTTTATTGTGATAATGCCTTATGAAATAAAAGTATGAATTATTCCTCAGTAAAATCCTCCATTGTTGCCTTGAACTCCTCTTCCTTTTTGATTAGCCCTCTGGCAAGCATGTATTCCCGTGTCAGAATCCAAAAAAACAGCCCGAGGCTTTTCTTTCCCTTGTTGTTGCATGGAATAACCAAGTCTATTTCATTTGCCTGGTTGTTTGTGTCGCACAAAGCAATGACCGGGATGCCCATTTTCAGTGCATCTGCAACTGCATTCCTATCCGGCCATGCATCTGTAACAAGCATGACCTTTGCTTCGGTATAACTTTCCAGCTTGGGATTGGTCAGTATCCCTGGCGGATATCTGCCTGGAAAAATCCTGATTCCTGTAAACTTGTTAACAAGCTTTAGTGCCTTCCATCCATTCTCGCGCCTGCTGACAAGAAGAATATCCTCAGGGATATAATTAGAGAGGAATCTTGCTGCAATTTTTATGCGCTCATCTATTTTCTGAAGATTCAGAACAGAAAGCCCGTCAGGCCTTGTCTTGTAAATGAACTGCTCCATGTATTTTGTCCTGAACTTTGTTCCTATGTGTATTCCGGATTTTAGGTAAACATCCTGCGGCACTATAAGTTTTTCGTCTGTCATTTTGTCACCTTTAATTGTTTATAATAATGAGAATTTATTCTACATTATTATCGCCCATGTAGATCCGGGCAATAAGGAATGGGTTAAAATACAGCTTTTTAAAATTTGTGATTAAGTCAAAAGCCTAGAAATATAATTTAACAACTTCCTGATGCTGCTACAGGCGTTTCAGTCACGACTGTGTCGCATTCTACAGGCTTATCTGTGAATTTGGCGCATATTCCTCCTAAGAATCCTTCCACACTTCTTGCGCCGCTGTATTGCACTCCATTAATGAAAACTGTGGGAGAACCCTGCACTCCAAGCTGGTCATTCAATGCCTTTTCAGCCTTTACAAGCTCCAAGCCTTCAGTTTGTTCGCATTGCTTAATTTTTGCTGTGTCAAGCTTCAATCCTGTGGCAACTGCTTCCCAGCACGTATCTGCATTACTCGCGCTGCACTGTCTGTTCATTGCCTTGACAAATTCAAAATAGCTGGCTATGCCCATGTATTTATTAACGCATAATTCTCTTATGCCCTGGTTAAGCTCCTGAATTCCGTGCATCGAGCAGTAATTTCCATTGTCCATGCAGTAATTAGGCCCTCCTCCCTGATAATTCGCATATATAACATAATGAGGGTTAAAAGCAGCTTTACTGCCTATCACAGCATACACTTGGTCAAGCAATTCCTCTGCCTGGTTTCCGTATGGGCAGTAGCTCATGACGTAGAAATCCACACTTACATCTTTTGGACCTCCTTTATCAACCGCCTTTTTTGGAGGCATTAAAGTATTAATGCTTTGATTCAATTGGTAAAGCTGGACCTGATTGAAAATAAGCAAAACAAGAATAAATACGAACAATAAAAGTTCAATAGTCCTCAGTGAATCCCTTTTCATAGAGTATGGGAAAAAGAAGTAATATATAAATTTAGTTGATTTGTCAAGAACACATGTGGTTCTTGAGCATGCTCAAAAATCTTCGATTTTTGACATTTTCATAAAAATTATATAATATCCAGAAATCACTTTCCCTATGCCAAAAATAAAATGCGGACTTGAAATTCACACTTACATTAAGATGGACAATAACACAAAGCTCTTTTGCGAGTGCAAGCTTACTGATGCAGAGCCGAACACGAATATATGCCCTGTCTGCACAGCCCAGCCTGGATGCAAGCCTATGCTGCCGAATAAAGAGGCTGTGGAAAAAAGCGTTAAAATTGCCTTGATGCTCCAGTGCAAAATAAACAATATTCTTCTTTTTCAACGAAAGCATTATTCCTGGCCTGATTTGCCTGCAGGTTATCAGAGAACAATTTCTGGCTCATACGCTCTGCCCCTAGGTCAGGAGGGAAATTTTTTGGGTATTGGAATAGGGGATGTTCATCTTGAGGAAGACCCCGCAAGATGGGACCCTGAATCTGGAACTGTTGATTATAACAGGTCTGGAACTCCGCTTGTGGAGATTGTCACAGAGCCGGATTTCCAGTCTGCGGAGCAAGTCAGGAATTGGATGAAAGCATTGATTGTGACTTTAACATATATTGATGCGATTGACCCTGAAATTGGAGTGAAGGCAGATGTTAATGTTTCCGTAGAGCCTGATTTCCAGCGAATTGAGATCAAGAACATTAATTCTTTCAAGGCTATAACAGAGGCGATAGAATACGAGATAAAAAGACAAGTTAATGATTTGAAAGAGGGCAAAATCATAAAGCAGGAAACAAGAATGTGGGATGATGAAAAAAAGAAAACCATCTTCATGAGGATGAAAGAGACTGCCCAGGATTACATGTTCATTCCTGACCCCGATTTGCCCAAAATAGAAATAAAAAAAGAGTTTATTGAAAACCTTGAGAAAAAACTTCCCGAGAGGCCTGACAGCAAAATAATGCGCTATGTTGAAAAATGGAATATTGACAAAACAGATGCAAGCGTTATTGCGTCTGATATTTACCTTGCAGAATTTTTTGAGGAAGTCGCGAAAAAGGCAAATCCTGTAAAGGCTGCGCAATTTGTTAGGAGAGACTTAATGAGGGTTTTGAATTATAACAATAAGGAACTGAAATATACTGAATTGAAGCCAGAGCACATATCGACTTTATTGAAGCTTCTGGAGGAAAAAAGAATAACAGAGGAAACCTCAAAGCGCATTTTGGAAAAATTGGCAGTAGAGCCATTTGATGTTGAGGCTTATGTCAAGAAAGAAGGCTTGGAAGCTGTTTCTGATAAAGACCTTATAGAGCAGTTTTGCAAGGAAGCTGTAAAAGAAAATTTAGATGCAGTAAGGGATTATTTGGAAGGCAGCGAGAAAGCCCTGAATTTTGTTGTCGGGCAGGTTATGAGAAAGAGCAAGGGCAAGGCTGATGCGAAGATTGTCAAGGAGATTATTGTGAAGATATTAAAAAGAGAATCTATTTAATTCTGCATTCTATGATAAACATTCCTTCTATGCCCAATAAAAGTTACATGTATTCTTTTATCTTTTTGGAATATATCTGCAATAACCCTGTAATCGCCAACACGCAATTTATATTCGGTTCTTTCGCTTAGCCTTTCAAAGAAGTGAAAGGGATTTTCTTTAGCCAAAATTATTTTATTAAAAATTCTTTTTCCAATCTCTTTTGGAAGCTTTTCCAGAAATTCTATTGCCTTCGGATCATAAATTACTTCATACATCAAAACCCGAGCCTCTTCCTAGCCTCGGCTTCGGTAAGGAAATTGCCTTTTTTCATTCTCTCACGAGCCTTTTCTATGGCTTCAATTGTTTCTTTGCTGAGGTGGGGCTGTGTTTTTGATGTCTTGGCTATGAATATGACTTTCTTTATTACATCATCGTAGCTTTCATTTCTGTATTCCCTAAGTTTATCCAACTGTAACTTTGTTTCAGGATGTATTTTTATTGTTGTTGCAGTCATATTGTATACTTTAGTATACCGAGGTATATTTAAATATTTTGGTTTTATTTCCATGCAAACTTGCTGAATTCTTAAATTATTAAGAGTATGGTACTTAATTTTGAAAATCCTTCAATTAACATAAGAAATCCTTCAATTTTTACTCGCAAAGTCATATTAATTTTCTTTTTCTTTTTTGTTCCATGAAAAAGCATAATCATGAGGCTCTTGCGCAGAAAAGATTAGATGCCTTGTTTAATGCAGTAGAAGAAGATAGAACGGATTTAGAATTGTTTGTTGAGGCTGAGCATAAAACCACGCGAAGGCTTGCGAAAGAGCTTTCCAGATTGGGAGAAATTGGCCATGTTTTTGACGGCATTCCATACATAAGCATGAGATGCAAACAGGGCGATGCAAAAAGGCTTGTGAACTGGATGTACAGGAATGAGGTTGATTATAATTTTCAGAAGGCATTTGGAGATTCTCTTCAGCTGATTCAGTCAGTAGAACTTTCCAACACAGTAAGCATAATCCCTGACAGAGTTGTAAAAAATTATTATCCCGGAAAACAGGAGAGCTTCTGGAACTTGGAGGTTGTTGGGGCGTATGAGGCGAAAAAATACGGGCTTGGCGATGGCGCTATAATTGCAATAATCGACACAGGTGTTGATTATTCTCATCAAGAAATTGAGAAAAATTTTGGTGGGGAAAAGGGTTATGATTTTGTTCTGGATAATGATGACCCAATAGACTATAACGGGCACGGAACTCATGTCGCAGGAATTACTTCCGGGGAAACAACAGGCATTGCAATTAATTCAAGGATTTATGCTTTAAGAGTTTTGGATGAAAACGGCTCTGGAACAGAGGCAGATGTCATGGCAGGAATAGAGTTGGCTGTGAAGCACGGCTGCGATGTTGCAAACATGAGCCTTGGGGCCCCTCTTGCCTCGAAAGCCTTCGAGGAGATGTGCGCATACGCTGCAAGTCAAGGATTGCTTCTTGCTGCAGCAGCAGGAAATGATGGCGCAAATATTCCTGTTTATCCTGCCGCTTTTGACGGCGTCATTGCTGTTGCTGCAATAAATGAGGATTATGAGCATGCCGATTTCAGCAATTACTATTCCACAAATGACCTGAGCGCCCCTGGTGTGAATATAGTTTCAGCATACCCCAACAATAGATACAGGATGTTTGACGGCACATCCATGGCAACTCCCCATGTCACAGGCTCAATAGCATTAGCAATGTCAATAAGCAGAAACAAAAATCTTGAGCAATTGCTTGAGGAAACTACAGAGGAGCTTGGCGGCAGCATTCCTGATGATGAACGCCATGAGCTTTACGGCTACGGGCTGGTTAGGATTGACAAAGCCGCCAAGCAACTCTACGATAATTATGCAAAGGCATTGAAAATAATGAGAAAAGTGAAAGAGGTGGTGTGGTAAAATGGAATATTTTGTTCATTTGCAGCCGGAGCATAAAGAAAGTTTTGAATCTTATCTTGTTGAAAGAAATATAGAATACAGGGTTTTTGGGCTTGAAGATAAAAATATTTTTCATTTAATTTTGGAAAAAGATGCCCTGGAAGAAGTCAGCAAATTGGAATATATTGCATTAGTGGAGCCTGTAAAGCATGTTAAGATGCTCAATAATCAAGCAACATCTTAGTTTCATTTAAGATTCTCTTTTCAAACTCAGAATTAGTCTCCCCTTCCTCTTTTTCAAGATTTAATGTTTCAATAAGCGCATGCGTCAGCCTTATTTCTTTTTCAGGGTCATAGCCGGTCATTGAAATCTGCCCCGCATGCTCTTTTACAACTGAGCTTTCAATCTCTTCTAATGTTTGCCCAATTGTGGAAATCTGCTCCAGCTCAGCGCCGCTCAAGTTTAATGTGTGCTTCATGACAACCAATGCACCGTGTTCGTAGCAGAGCTTTATAATATCATTATATGGAATATCAACAGGACTGCCGCTTTTTAATGTGCCAAAAAATCTCAAAATCACTATTGCATTATTGAAATCTTCTGCAGAAAGATGCGAGATTATTTCCTCGGAAGCTTCGCTTGGAGTTTTGTTGTTGCAGTCTATTTTGAAGCTTCTAACTTTGCAAAGCTCAACAGGAATATAATTTGCATTGATTTTTGCGCCGTCGTAATTAACTAAATAAAACCCGCCGCAGCCCAATTTTTCAAGCTCTTTCACGCTATTGGGAAAAAGGGGACCGGGATAAACAACCAGCCCATAATCCTGCTCCATATTTTCAAAAACAGCATGAAGATGCCCTCCTGCATAATAGCTGAAGTTTTTGGGAAGCAGTGATATCGGCTGTGAATCCATCTCTGACATATCGCTGGGCTTATATTCTGTTATTGCAGAATGGAACATGAAAATCTTAAAGCCGTCTTCTGATTCCAGGTTTTCCTTCATGAGCTGCTCGAAATAATTTTTTTCAATTCCACCTTTTCTCCCTATAAAGCCGGCTATCTTTGCACCTGTTTTTTTGTCTATAGTGAAATTTAGCTTTAATTTCCCATCAACAATTTCGCCTTTTGCCGCATTAATGCACAATCCTGCATTTTCAAGAACATCGAGAATAGTTTTTCCAGTTGGAGAATATTCATGGCTTCCCTGAATAATATAAACAGGAATATCTCTGTCGTGCAACTTTTTTAGTTTTAGGACAACCTCTTTTAATCCTTCATATCCTGGGAATGCAGTATTGAACAAATCCCCTGAAATCAATATGAAATCAACTTTTTCACTCATGGATTTATCAATAGTTGTTGAGAAAGCCCTTATATTCAGCTCTCTCATCTTCGGGTCTCTCCATGAGCCTACATGGCAGTCTGACATGTGCGCAAATTTCATAGGTAAGGGGAATGTGGATTTTAATATAAAATTATTGAAAAATTTACTTCAATTTCATCCCAGCAAAACTCTCTGTAGAAGCATATTTCTCCCTAATCGCCTTATTCTGCATTTCCTGCAATAAAGAATTGTAATCTGGAATCTTAATTGGAATTGCAAATTTTGTGAAATTGCTTGTGACTATTGCCTCGCCCTTGTCTAAAGAGGCTATGTTTTTATCATATTCTGACAAGTCCTGAGCTGCTGATTCGATTATTGCCCTTCTTTCTGGAGCCATCTCCAAGCCAAGGATTATTTTTGTTCCAATATTTGCCAAGATTTCTCTCGGAATCATAGAGGGAAGCTGGGTTATTGCAACCAAGCCAACCTTGAACTTTCTCCCTTCCCTAGCAATTGTTGAAAATATATTAATCCCCTGCGCCAGAGCATCTACACCGAGAACTCGGACAGCCTCCTCAAGAATTATGGAAACAACCGGCTTTTTGGCAAGCTCTCCAGTTGCCTTATAATATTGGTATTTGTGGAGAATCTCTGTTCCCAGCAAGCTTCCAATAAGAAGCTCTCCATTTGCAGAGATATTAGAGGTATCTACAACAACAATCTTCTTCTCTTCTAATGCTGAAATAATATCATTGATAGTGCTTTCTCCTGCATGAACATCAAATAGTCCGTGGGATATTAAGCCAGAAGAGGTAGAATCTATATCAAGAATGGAAATCATCCTTCTTTTCAAAACTGCCAGTGTTCCTTCCTGGAAGCCTTCAAATTCGTCGTCAGCAAGAATGTGCTCTATCCAGTCCTTATTGTATCTTCTGTAAAATCCGTACAATGCCTCTTGCTGCGCCTCGCTCCAGTTTATCACGCCCTGAAAATGCATTGGCTGGAGCATCGTTATATTTATCTTTAACGTCCTTGCGCCTACAGGCGGCTTCTTTGAAGTATAATATACAACATTCTCTTTGAATGGATGATCTTTCAGCCCTGCCCTGTTCCTTCCATAATATTCATCGTGCGGATCTAAAACAAGAATTCCTGCTGTGGGCTCTGAGAGATTATTCAGCATCATGCACATTGCAAGATTTGATTTTCCGCGCCCTGTCTGTGCAGGTATCAGAACATGATGGCTGAAAACTTCCTGGCTGTTGAGGTATATTGGAATGTGCAGTTCTTTTGAGCCCGAGCGTATATTCCCCAAGAAAAGGGGATGCTTCGGCTTTGTAAGAAATGCCAAGTCATCAGGTTGTAATGCCCTGACTTGGGAAAAAAACTTGGGCATAGTTTTGCACAATTTAATGCCAAACTGGTCAATAAGGATTAAAGGCTTTAATGACGCCAGAACATAGCTCCTTAATTCGGGGTCCATTAACTCAAGGTTTGAGTTTTCCTCAAGCTGAAGCCCGGAAACAAGCTCGAGATTCTGCTGTGACAATTGCGAGCCATAAAGCAAGTCATATATCTGAAAGATGATTTTGCCCCGGTCAGTATCTGCGACAAGGAGCTCCCCTATCTCGAGGAAGACATTAGCTTTCTGCCGAAGGGTTATCTTATCGAATGAACCCGAGATTATCTGCCCAAGGATTTCTGACATAGTACTGGGGAATATTGTATCTTATTTAAAAGTTATCAGATAAGGAATATGTTGCATGTCAGCCCCCGCGGCGTGTCAAAAACGCACAGCGTTTTTGAGCATGCTCAGAAACCTTTGGTTTCTGACACTTGAGCGGTAATTATTATTTTTTAAAAACTCAAGATATTTATTAAAAAAATATTTAAAATAATAAATTTACAAATAGATTATGACTGAACCTGTTAAATATCTTCTTGAATGGGCTGGCTTCTATGCAAAGCATAAGGATATTCATGAAAAGAAAATAGTTGATGTAAAAGAAGAGAAGGATGTGCTTAAAGTTAAAAGAAAAGAAGATACAACGTATTATCTTCCATTGCCCTCTTTGGAAAAGAGCGGATTAAAGGATTATAAGAAAAAGGATTTCATAACAATTGTGACATTTAACACGAAGGATAATTTTGAGGAATTACTGAAGGACTGGCATTTCTATGCCGAATACCCGAATCTCATCATCGTATTCATAAATCCCAAATCAAATTTAGACACAAAGTGGGTTATTAAGCCATATCTTCATCAGCGAATCTGCGATGAGAAAGCCCTTAAGAGCGGATTGAAAAGCATTTATGAAACTGTTGAGCCAATGAAAGAGAAGGATATTGGAGATTTGGAATCTTGAAATCGGAAAAATCTGCAGGGATAATTGTCTTTAGAAAAGAAAGGAATGAGATATTTTATCTGATTCTGCACTATGATTCAGGGCACTGGGATTTTCCAAAAGGACACGTAGAAAAAGATGAGGATGAGATTAAGGCTGCAACACGGGAGCTTGAAGAAGAAACTGGCATAAAGGAAATAAAAATTATCGATGGCTTCAGGGAAATTATTTCCTATTATTTCAAGGATAAGAATAACAATTTAATCCACAAATATGTAATGTTCTTTCTCGCAGAAACATCTGAAAAGAAAGTAAAGCTCTCATTCGAGCATAAAGGCTTTATCTGGCTGCCATTCAAGAATGCGCATGAAAGAGTTACATACAAAAATGCCGAGGAGTTGCTCAAGAAGGTAGACAGGTTCTTAATGAAGAAATAAATTTCTAAAAATGCGAGCGTATATTTTGATTATTTTGGTTGTGGTTCTTTAATAAAGAACTTAATTTATCTTCCCCCTCACCAATGTGGGGGAAGATAAATTAACCCGAGCAAAACAAGCTCGGGCACAGCCAAATATTTGGTAATAATTCTAAGATTATTCGATAAATGCACAAGATTTAAATCACGTTACTTCTTCCCAAGGGTAATGGCAAAGACGTTAGGAATAAGCCCGAATTATGAAGGGTTGAGAATTGTTTCTGGAAATAATAGCTATTTCTTTCCCCCCAGCTCTTTTGCAGAGGCGGTTATAGGGGTTGCCAGCGAACATGAAATAAGAGAAATGCTTGACAGCGTAACAATTGATTCAGTTCTGAATAAAGTGCCATTCGAGCTTCCTTACCTGGAGGCATTTCTTTCCAGCCAGAACGGTGAAGACCCATGGTCGGAACTGGAAGAGGCAGTCATGAGGCACCATGAAGGTGTAAAGAATCTATTGAGAATAGAATCTGTGCGCGGAGAAAGCACATCTCCATTAAAAGTTTCCAGAGCAACTGTTAAAAGAAGAGGGAGTGCAGTTCATGAAAGGGACAGGCACACGAATATAAGGGGCTATAAGTTCATCGGAGCCGAGCTTACGCCTGAATTTGATATTTCATGCGACTGCGGTCCTTTCAGATTTTCGACAGCCAAGGCGCAATATAGAAAGAATGATCCAACGAGTACACATCTTGCCTGCTACCACCTTGCAAGCCATTTATATTATCTTTCTGCCAGCGAGGATGGCGTTTTTCTTCCTTTTGATTTCAGAGATGATCCTGAACTGACATTGGAAGCATTTGTAATGCGAAAGGTGTTTAATAAGGATTATGCAGAAGTGGATAGATTTCTATTGAGTCATGATGTTTTGACAAAGCAGGCAAAAGATATGGTTAGAAAGAGGAAGGCAAGTGTCGAAGTTTTAAAGAGCCAGTATAATTTTGGGGATATGCGAAGAGTTATATACGAGCTTGAAGACTATATTAGAGGAAGAGGCTACAGTTACAAGGGATTTGCGATAGATTTTCAAAACAGGCCTGAAGAGACTGTGGGGATTGTGTATGAAAAGGCTGACGGCTCTGCCATTCACATTTTATTTGACCAAAAAAAATGGACAATGCCTTTCATTGTTGAAAAAATCCCGCAGAACGGAGGCTATTATCCTGAGAGAGAAGAACGTTTATTGCATCACCTAAATACTCGGATTGATGATTTTGATGTGATGAGGCAAAGACGGGATATTTCTAAAATAAGTCTCCCTCCCAGCATTATATTTGTAGGAACTGGACAAGGGCTAACAAGAGAACAGGCACAAGAATATAAAAAGTTAACAAGACAATAATTACTTCAATTTTACTTTAATCCCCGAGGCATCCCTTTTGTATTTCCCAAATTCAGAAATCTTTTTTGCCAATTCTTTATTGATGACAGGGCCCTCAACGCACATCCTTATTCCCAAGTCATCAACGCAGCACTGCCCGCAAACACCAATGCCGCATTTGATATATCTTTCCAAACTGATTTCGCAGTCAATATCTTCCTTATCGCATATTTCAACAACTTTCTTCATCATGATTTCCGGACCGCAGGCATAGGCAAAATCATATTTTTTCCCTCTTGCCAGTTTTTCAAATAAATCCGTGCTGAAGCATTTAACCCCGAAACTTCCATCATCCGTGCAGTAATGGATTGTTATATTGCTGTGGAATTTTCTTTTTCTGTAAACAAGCTTATTTCCAGTTTTTGCTCCTATTATGAAATCAACCTTTGTTCCCTGAGAAGCTAATTTATCAGCGAGAAAGGACAATGGAGCGCTTCCATAGCCGCCGCCTATTAGAATAACGTTTTTTAATTTTTCATCAGTGTTAAAGCCTGTTCCATATGGACCTCTGATGCCAACTAAAGAGCCCTTTTTCATTTCAAACAGTGTTTGGGTAAAAGGCCCTACATTAGAGATTGTTGTTGAAAATCCGTTTTTGTTTTCTGATGCAACCCCGAATGGTTTTTCATTTAATCCAGGAATCCATAAAAGAAAAAACTGCCCCGGTTTTGAGTTTAAATTGTAGTCAAAAAAGAATGTTCTTATTCCCTCTGCCTCATCAACAAAATCCTTAATAGGCACTGTTATTGGCTGTTCAACTTTCATGCGCCATCCCCAGCATATGTTTTATGTCTTTATATCCTAATTCATTCATTAAATCTGACATCTCATTGCAGACTTTTTTGAAAACGTCAATTCTTTCATAAACTGCCGTGCCTATTCCCACAGCAGATGCCCCTGCCATAATCATTTCAATGGCATCTCTACCTGATGAGACTCCTCCGGTGCCGATAATTGGAATTTTGACAGATTCGTAAATATCATAAACGCACCTTACTGCTATCGGCCTTAATGCAGCGCCAGAAATTCCTCCTACCCTGAAGCCGATCATTGATTTTCCAGTTT
>Ga0315275_10003451_pt1 | contig 14545 bp, 13 predicted proteins | sample YL17G03_0_MG_FD_205557 | JGI IMG/M metagenome (GOLD analysis project Ga0315275, IMG submission 205557) | Sediment microbial communities from Yellowstone Lake, YNP, Wyoming, USA - YL17G03_0 | ecosystem: Environmental > Aquatic > Freshwater > Lake > Sediment | place: USA: Wyoming | collected... | reverse complement strand
TCTACCGCGCGACGACGGTCTCCGAGCGGCACCGCCATCGCTACGAGGTCAACAACCATTACCTGCCGCGGCTCGAGGCCGCGGGCCTTTTCGTCGGGGCCCGGACCCGCAGTGCGACTGCGGGCGATCTGTGCGAGATGATCGAGTTGCCCGATCATCCGTGGTTCTTCGGCTGCCAGTTTCACCCCGAGTTCACGTCGAATCCGCGGCGGGGCCATCCGCTGTTCATCGGCTTCGTGAAGGCGGCGCTCGAAGCGAAGCGACGCCTGTGCCCCGAGGCCGCCGCAATGGGGGCGGTGGAACTCGTCGCCTCCGGTTGATGTGCCCCCACGCTCACTTTCGTTCGCTGCCCCCCGAGGGGGCCGAGACCTGCCTTGGGGCTGCCCGGCGGCAGGTCTGATGCCATGAAGCTCTGCGGGTTCGAGGCCGGACTCGACCGTCCTCTCTTTCTCATTGCGGGACCCTGCGTGGTGGAATCACTGCAATTGCAGATGGACGTCGCCGGAGCGTTGCAGGAGATCTGCGCGGAGCTCTCGATCCCGTTCATTTTCAAGTCCTCGTACGACAAGGCCAATCGCACGTCGGGCGGCTCCTTTCGCGGGCCGGGCATGGCCGAAGGCCTGCGCATTCTCGGCGAAGTGAAGCGGCAGCTCGCCGTGCCGGTCCTGACCGATGTCCACACCGAAGCCGAGGTCCCGGTGGCGGCGGCGGTGGTCGACGTGCTGCAGACGCCCGCATTCCTGTGCCGACAGACCGACTTCATCCAGGCGGTTGCCCGCGCCGGCAAGCCGGTCAACATCAAGAAGGGGCAGTTCCTGGCCCCGGGCGACATGCAGCAGGTGGTCGCCAAGGCACGGGCCGCGAGCGGCACCGACAACATCCTCGTCTGCGAGCGGGGCGTGTCGTTCGGCTACAATAATCTCGTGTCCGACATGCGCTCGCTGGCGATCATGCGCGAGACCGGGTGCCCGGTCGTCTTCGACGCCACCCATTCGGTGCAGCTTCCGGGCGGGCGGGGCAGCGCCAGCGGCGGCCAGCGCGAGTTCGTGCCGGTGCTCGCCCGCGCGGCGGTCGCGGCCGGCGTGGCCGGCGTGTTCATGGAGACGCACCCGAACCCGGACAAGGCACTGTCCGATGGCCCCAATGCGTGGCCGCTGGCGCGCATGCGCGCGCTGCTCGAAATGCTGAAGGCGATCGATATCACCGTCAAGGCCGCCGGGTTTCCCGAGGCCGACATGATGGCGCCGCTGCCCGGCTAGCGGCGCGCTTCCACCGAATGCATTCCGCCTGTATGTTCACCTTTCCATAGAGAAAACCGCATGAGCGCCATCGTCGACGTCATCGCCCGCGAAATCCTCGATTCGCGCGGCAACCCCACCATCGAGGCCGACGTGGTGCTCGAATCGGGCATCTCCGGCCGTGCCGCCGTGCCGTCCGGTGCATCGACCGGATCGAAGGAAGCCATCGAGCTGCGCGACGGCGATCCTCGGCGCTACTTCGGCAAGGGCGTGCTCAAGGCCGTCGACCACGTCAACACCGAGCTGTGCGAGGCGATCATCGGGCTCGATGCCACCGAGCAGGCGTTCATCGACAAGACGATGCGCGATCTCGACGGCACCGACAACAAGTCGCGGCTGGGCGCCAATGCCATCCTCGCCGTTTCGTGCGCCGTGGCCAAGGCGGCGGCCGACGAGTCGTCGCTGCCGCTGTACCGTTACCTCGGCGGGGCCGGCGAAATGCAGCTGCCCGTCCCGCTGATGAACGTGATCAACGGCGGCGCGCACGCGAACAACCGCATCGACCTGCAGGAATTCATGCTGGTGCCGGTCGGCGCGCCGAGCTTCCGCGAGGCGCTGCGCTACGGCGCCGAGGTGTTCCACACGCTGAAGAAGATCATCGACGAGAAGGGGATGCCGACCACGGTCGGCGACGAAGGCGGCTTCGCCCCCAACCTCGCGTCGAACGAGGCCGCGCTGCAACTGCTGGTCGAGGCAATCGACCGCGCGGGCTACGTGCCGGGCACCGACATCGCGCTGGCGCTCGACTGCGCCGCCAGCGAGTTCTACAAGGACGGCAAGTACCAGCTCGAATCGGACGGCCTCGCGCTCACGTCGCAGCAGTTCATCGACGTCATGGCGACGTGGTGCGACAAGTACCCGATCATCAGCATCGAGGACGGCATGGCCGAGAACGACTGGGACGGCTGGAAGCTCCTGACCGAGCGCCTCGGCGGCAAGGTCCAGATCGTCGGCGACGACGTGTTCGTCACCAACACGCGAATCCTGAAGCAGGGCATCGCCAAGGGGGTGGCCAACTCGATCCTCGTCAAGATCAACCAGATCGGCACGCTGTCCGAAACCTTTGCCGCGATCACCATGGCGCATCGCGCCGCGTATACGGCGGTGATCTCGCATCGGTCGGGCGAGACCGAGGACAGCATGATCGCCGACATCGCCGTCGGCACCAACGCCGGGCAGATCAAGACCGGCTCGCTGTCGCGTTCCGATCGCATCGCCAAGTACAACCAGCTGCTGCGCATCGAGGAGGACTTGGGCGACGCCGCGAGCTACGCTGGCCGCGCCGCGTTCTTCCAGTTGAAGTAGCGAAACTCTTGCGCTGGCTCGCCCTCGTCTTCGTGTTGCTGATTGCCGGGCTGCAGTACCCGATGTGGCTCGGCAAGGGCGGTTGGCTGCAGGTCCGCGAGCTCGGGCGTGCCGTCGCCACGCAGCACGAAGCCAATGCGCAGTTGAAGTCGCGCAACGAGGCGCTGGACGCCGACGTCCGCGACCTCAAGACGGGATTCGAAGCCATCGAGGAGCGGGCCCGCTCGGAGCTCGGCATGGTGCGCCAGGACGAGGTCTTCTTTCAGGTGCAGCCGGATCCGGGACGCGCCGGAACGGCCGCGGCAACCCCGGGAAAGGGCGATGCGGCGGCCGCTCCGCTGAAGAACGACAGCGCGTCGGCACCGTTGGCGCCGTTGCGCTGACCAGCACGGCGCGGTTCTCCGCGGCGAGAGCGCAACCCCGGCCGATGCAGCGTATCACCTCCCGCCAGAATCCGCGCCTGAAGGAGGCCGCACGCCTCGTCCGTTCGGCGCGCGATCGCCGCAAGGCCGGTCGCTGCGTGCTCGAAGGCGAGCATCTCGTCGGTGTCTATCAGGCGCGGTACGGCTCGCCGGAGACGCTGATCGTCACCGAAGAAGCGCTCGCGAGCGAGTCCGCGCGCGCGATCGCCGCGCGCGATCCCGCGCACACGCTGATCGTTCCCGCCGCGCTGTTCGCTGAGCTCTCTACGTTGCCGGCCGGCGTCGGCATGCTTGCCGTCGTGCCGACGCCGCAGCCGCAGCCGCCAGCGCCCGCGGATTTCTGCCTGCTGCTGGACGACGTGCAGGATCCCGGAAATGTCGGTTCGATGCTGCGCTCCGCCGCGGCTGCGGGCGTGACTCAGGTATTGCTGTCGAAGCATTGCGTATTCGCCTGGTCGCCGAAGGTCCTGCGGGCCGGGCAGGGCGCGCATTTCCACCTCGAGATTCACGAGGACATCGACCTGCCGGCGTGGGCGGCGCTGCATCGCGCCGCCGGCGGTGCCGTGGTCGCGACGGTCGCGACGGGCGGGTCGGATCTCTTCGCGGCCGCGCTCGGCGGGCGCATCGCGCTGGCGGTCGGCAACGAAGGCGCAGGTGTCTCCCCTGCACTTGCCGCGCAGGCGACGCTCCGGGTGACGATCCCCATGCCCGGCGGCACCGAATCGCTGAACGCGGCCGCCGCCGCCGCCGTGTGCCTGTTCGAATGCGTGCGGCAACGGATGCGTTACGCGTAGCCCGGGTTGATCGATCAGCCGCCCTTCACGCCGCCGTGCGTCAGTCCGCCGACGATTTCCTTCTGGATCACGAGGGTGAGCAGCAAGACCGGCAACGTGACGATGATGGCCGCGGCGGCCAGCGGGCCCCACGCGAGCTGCTCGAAGGTCAGCACATTGTAGACGGCGGCCGGCAGCGTGCGCGTCTCGCGTCCGGCCAGCACGGCGCCGAACACGAAGTTGTTCCACGAAAAGATGAACGCGAGGATCGTGCCGACCACGATGCCGGGCCGGGCCAGGGGCAGGGCCACGTAGAGGAACGTCGTCCACACGCTGCCGCCGTCGATCAGCGCCGCCTCCTCGAGCTCCCGGGGGAGGGTCTCGAAGTAGCCGGCCATGATGTACACGATGATCGGCACGGTGATCACCAGATGGGTGATGACCAGCGCCGTCAGCGTGTTGTTGAGCCCGAGGAACTGGAACACGGTGAAGAGCGGGATGAGATACGACAGCGCCGGGGTCATCCGCGCGATCAGGATCACCACGGTCAGCCGGTGCGCCCCGGCGCGGGCGATGCCGAAGCCGGCCGGGATGCCGATCAGCAGCGCGACCAGCGTCGCTCCGCCGGACACGACGACGCTGTTCCAGAAATAGCGGCCGATCGCGTTCTGCTCGAACACCTGCACGAAGTTGTTGAAGGTCGGCGGGTGGGGGATGAAGACCGGCGGATAGGCGATGTTGTCGATCTCGGTCTTGAGCGACAGCGACAGCATCCACAGAAAGACGAGGATCGCCGGCGACACGATGACGATGACCGACAGCCAGAAGCCGGCCTTGCGCAACCAGCGCCGCGCGCGGGACCGCAGGGCGCTGCGCGGAAGGGTGCGTGCGGCATCCATCCTGCGCTCAGGACCACTTCGTCTTCTCCCGCACATGCAGCAGCAGCAGCGCGAGGGCGAGGACGATGACGAAGAACACGACGACGACGGCGGAGGCGTCGCCGATGTTGTAGAACGCGAACGCCTGCAGATACAGGTAGAGATTGATGGTCTCCGACGCCGTTCCGGGACCGCCTCCGGTGATGACGTAGATGGTGTCGAAGGTCTTCAGTGCGTCGATCGTCCGGATGACGGCGGCGACCACCAGAAACGGCGCTACCAGCGGCAGCGTGATGTAGCGAAACAGCTGCCACTCCGAGGCGCCGTCGAGGCGGGCGGATTCGTAGGGCTCCGTCGGCAGCGCGGCCAGCCCGCCCAGCACGATCAGCATCACCAGCGGCGTCCAGTGCCAGACCTCGACGATGACGAGGCTCGGGATCACCAGCGTCGGAGAGTAGACCCACAGCGACGGCGGCAGGCCGATGAGGGAAAGCAGGTAGTTGAGGACGCCCTGCTGCGGGTGGAACATCATCGTCCACACCAGCGCAACCGCCACCGGGGTCGCCATCATCGGCATCACGAATACCCCGCGCAACAGCCCGCGAAACGGGAACTCGCGGTGGAACACGAGCGCCGCCGCCGTTCCCAGGAACAGGGGCACGACGACCGCGAGCGCCGTGAAGTAAAAGGTGTGGATGACCGACTCGAGGAACCGCGTGCTCGCCAGCAGCCTTTCGAAGTTCGCGAGGCCGACGAAATGCGCGGCCGAACCGATCTTCCAGTCGAACACGCTCATCCACAGCGTGAACAGCCAGGGGAAAACGATGACGGCGCCGATGACCACCAGCGCCGGCGCAATGAAAAAGTAGTAGCTGCGACGGCGGCGGGCGAGAAAGCCCGCGCGCGGCGCGGCCGGCATCACGATCGACGGCACGCGTGTCCCGAACGAGGGGCCGCGATTCCGGTGGCACGCGCCAGGCGACGCTGCGCCGCCGGAACACGCAGCGCGGCGGTCAAGCCTTCTCGCTCTTGTCGAGAACGGGCTGGAACTCGGCGGTCGCCTTCTTGAGCTCCGCCGCCGGGTCGGCGCCGTTGATCATGTTGGTGAGCGCGATGCCGAAGACGTCGCGGAACTCGGTGACCGGCACGATGATCGGCAGGCCGGGCTGGGCGATCCGCGCCGAGGCCAGCATGCATTCGACCCAGGCCTTCGGCACCTTCAGCGTTGCCAGCGCTTCGGCATTCGCATACGCGGAATTGCGGACCGGAGCCCCCGCGGCGGACTGCAGCATGCGCGCCTGGTTGCCCTTGTTCGACGCCCACTGCAGATACAGCCACGACGGGCCCTTCTTCTTGCTGAACGACGAGATGCCTTCGCCGTCGCCGAACATCGCCGAGATCTGCTGCTTCGGCCCCGGCGGCATCACGCCGTAGCCTACCTTGCCGACGATGCGCGACTTGGTCGGGTCCTCCAGCGGCTGTGCAAAGCCGATCCCGTCGAGCCACATCGCCGCCTTGCCTTGCAGGAACAGGCTTTGCGCCTCGTTCCAGTTGAACCCGGCCACGCCTTGCGGGCCGGTCCTGGCGAGCAGCGTCTGGTACATCTTCGCGGCGTCGACCGCGGCGGCGCTGTCGGTCATGAGCTTGCCGTTGGCATCGACGAAGCCACCCCCGTAGCCCAGGAGGAAGCTCGCCCACACCGGCACGTTCGCGTTCTTGAGGCCGCGGCCGACGAAGCCGGACACGCCTTTGGCCGGGTCGTTGAGCTTCGCCGCGGCGTCGATGATTTCGGGGAAACTCTTCGGGTAGGCAACGTTCTTCGCGTCGAACAGTTCCTTGTTGTAGTAGATCACCCACGGATCGATGTTGAGCGGCAGGCTGTCGACGCGGCCGTCGCTCTGCGTGGCCCAGGCCATGCCGCCCTTGGAAAAATCGGCGAAATCGAGATTGGGGTCGGTGATCGACTTGTCGGCGAGGAGCGGCCGCACGTCCTCCATCCATCGGTTCTTGCCGAACAGCCGCTTCTGCACGTGATACGAGATGGCAATGACGTCGAAGCTCGTATTGCCGGAATTGAACTCGATCACCGCCTTCTGGCGCTGCTGCTGCTCGGGAATCATTTCGGAGCCGACGGTGATGCCCGTCATGTCCTCGAATTCCTTGTGGTACCGGGTCAGCAGATCGCCGCGCGGGCTCTTGACCAGGAACACCTCGATCTTCTCGCCCTTGAATTTCTTCCAGTCGAAGGGTGCCTGCGCTCTCGCCGCGAGCTGGCCGGCGCCGGGGATCGCGCCAAGCGCCGCGGCGCCGAGGCCGGCCTGCAGCAGGCGGCGGCGTTGCGCTTCGGGCCCCGTCTCGTGATCTTGCTTTGCCATGGTGTCCTCCTGGTTGTCCTTGGGTTGCAATCTGCTGGTCCCGCAGGTGTGTCCCTGCCGGGATCGCAGCGGGAATCATAGCTGACCCGGGTCGTTGCGCAATGCGGGCCGGTCAATGCATTGCGTCGAGGTCGGCGGCGATGCAAGCAACGTCGTGCGTCAGGAGGCGTGCATCAGGAGGTCGTTTCGCTCATCGCCTGGCCGGCCATTCGAAGTCGGACAACAGCCCGGCGCCATCCAGTGCGGCGAGCAGCGCACGACGCGCACCGTCGTCGAGCGTCACCTGCGGCGGCCGCACGGCAAGCCAGCCCGGATCGCCGGTGCGTTCGGCGACGATGCACTTGAACGCGGCCAGGAACGGGTGGCGGAACGCGATCTCCAGAAAGGTCGCCATCCGCGCCTCGTCGGCGGCACTCACGGCGGGCGACAGCAGCGCGCGCACCAGCGCCGGGTGGACGTTGGCCGCGCCGCAGATCGTCCCCGCACCGCCCGCGCGCAGCAGGCGCGGGAGATGGGGCTCGTGTCCGGCGAGGATCGCGAGTTGCGGCACCCGCCGGAGCAGCGCGGAGGTGTTCGCCCAATCGCCCGCGCTGTCCTTGACGCCGGCGATGATGCCGGGAAACGCGGCGGCGAGCCGGGCAACGAGGTCCGCCGAAAGGGGCACGCCCGTCACTTGCGGGATGTGGTAGAGGAGGACCCGGAGGCGCGAATCCGCCACGCCCTCGATCACGCGCGCATACCAGGCGTAGAGCCCTTCGTCGGACACGTCCTTGAAGAAGAACGGCGGCAACACCAGACAGGCGGCGCAGTGCGACGCCACGCCATGACGCGTGAGCGCAACGGTTTCGGTCAGCGCGGCGCACCCGGTGGCGGCCACGACGCGGGTCGCCGGGACGCCGGCGCCAAGCAGCGCGTCGAGCCCGTCCTGCCGTTCCGCCAGCGAGAACGATTGCCCTTCGCCGGTGGTGCCGAACGGCGCGACGCCGTCCACGCCCTGCGCCAGCAGCGATGTTGCGTGCCGTGCGAGGCGCGCATGATCCACGCCTCCGGCGCTGTCCTGCGGCGTCAGCAGCGCACACCAGAGGCCGGTGACGGGCGCGCGCTCGGGCATCAGCAACTCCTGGCCACGCAGCGCGCGATGGCGGGTGCGGGCGAGATGGATTCGAGGAAAAGCGCCGCGTCAGCAAGCGCCGGTGCGACCCTGCGCTGCGCATCGCCTGGGAAAAAGTATAGCACCGGGGTACTTGCGTGCGATCATCCGCGCTGGCGACATCCTGCCTCCAGATTCCCTGCGAGGCCCGTGCGCGGCGGATGAGGGGCCAATGCGAATCGACGACACGAATTTCGGGCTCGGCGGAGCTCCGCTCGGCAACCTGTTCGCCCCGGTCGCCGGCGACGAGGCGGCCAGGCTCGTGCAACACGCCTACGCGTGCGGCGTCCGTTACTTCGACACGGCGCCGCATTACGGCAGCGGGCTGTCCGAGCACCGGATCGGCGCCGCACTGCGCGATCTTCCGCGTGACGACTATCTGTTGTCCACCAAGGTTGGCCGGCTGCTGCAACCCGATCCCGGCGCGCCGCGAAACCAGCATGGCTACGTCGATGTGCTGCCGTTCACGCAGCGCTGGGACTACTCGTACGACGCGACGCTGCGCAGCGTCGAGGACAGCCTGCAGCGGCTCGGGTTGGCGCGAATCGACCTGGTGTTCATCCACGACGTGGCGCGCGATGCGCATGGCGAGGCGCAGCCGCAGCGCTTGCGCGAGGCGATGGACGGTGCAGTCCCGGCGCTGGCGCGGCTCAAGGCGGAAGGTTCGATCGCAGGGTTCGGCCTCGGCGTCAACGAATGGGAGGTGTGCATCGACGCGCTGGCACACGCGGATCTCGACGTGCTGCTGCTGGCAGGCCGCTACACCTTGCTCGACCAGACGGCGCTGCCGCAGTTGCTGCCCCTGTGCCTCGAGCGCGGGACGCGCGTCGTGCTCGGCGGCCCGTTCAACTCGGGCATTCTCGCCACCGGCACGCGTCCGGAAGACGGTCGTTCCGTGTACTTCAACTACGTCCCGGCGGCGCCCGAAGTCATCGCGCGGGCGGCGGCGATCGAAGATCTCTGCGCCGCGCATCGGGTACCGCTCAAGGCGGCGGCGCTGCAATTTCCGCGCGGCCACGCGGCGGTCGCGTGCGTGCTTGCCGGCGCGCGCTCGGTCGCCGAGCTCGACGAAAACCTGGCGCTCGCGTCGTTCGCCATTCCCGCGAGCTTCTGGCGCGATCTTCGCAGCGCGGGCCTCGTCGCCGGCGACGCCCCGTTCCCCGGCGGCGACCCACCATGACGGCGCGATCCGCGCCGGTGGGCGGCGTCGATGCGCACCATCACGTGTGGCAGCTCGCCCGTGGCGACTATGGCTGGCTGACCCCGGCGCTCGCCCCGATCTATCGCGATTTCACGCTCGCCGACGTTGCGCCATCGCTGGCCGCTGCCGGTGTCGGCGCAACGGTGCTCGTGCAGGCCGCGCCGACGGTCGCCGAGACCCGTTTCCTGTTGCAGGTGGCGCGAGCGAGCAGGGGACTCGTGCGGGGCGTCGTCGGCTGGACCGACCTTGCCGCCGTGGACGCTGACGCGACACTCGCCGGGCTCGCGAGCGACCCGTTGCTGAAATCGGTGCGGCCGATGCTGCAGGACATCCCGGATGCCGACTGGATCCTGCGTGCCGATGTGGATCGGGCGTTGACCGCGCTAACGCCGCTCGGCCTGCGTTTCGACGCGCTGGTCACCCCGGCGCAACTGCCCGCGCTGCTGCGGATGGTCGAGCGCCATCCCGACCTCGACGTCGTCGTCGATCACGGCGGGAAGCCGCCGATCGCGACGGGGCGCAGGCAGCCGTGGGCCGACGCGATCGCCGCCCTGGCGCGCAATCCGCGTGTGCATTGCAAGCTGTCCGGGCTCGTGACCGAGGCCGGGGAACGGTGGACGGTCGAGTCGCTGCAGCCTTGCGTCGATCACCTCGTCACGTGTTTCGGCCCGGATCGGCTGCTGTGGGGAAGCGACTGGCCCGTGGTCAATCTCGGCGGTGGCTACCGGCGCTGGTCGGCCGCGACGGCCAAGCTGCTGGCCTTCCTCGTCCCGGCGGAGCGCGCCGCGATCATGGGCGAGAACGCACGGCGTTTCTACGGCCTGGAGGCGTGATCGGCAGCCACGCCCGCGTCAATAGATGTGCCGCGCGACCTTGGCGCGATGGAGAATCGTGGTTGCGATTTCCTCGATCGACTTGGCCGTGGTGTCGAGCATCGGAATGCTCGCGCGCTCCATCAGGTACTCGGCCTCTCTCACCTCGTGGCGGCAGTTCTCGAGCGCCGCATAGTTGCTGCCGGGCCGGCGCTCCTCGCGGATCTTGTGCAGGCGGTCGGCGTTGATCGTCAGCCCGAACAGGCGGTCGCGGTGGTGGGCGAGCGATGCCGGCAGCTTGCGGTCGGCGAAGTCGTCGGGGGTCAGCGGAAAGTTCGCCGCCCGGACGCCGAACTGCAGCGCGAGGTAAAGCGAGGTCGGCGTCTTGCCGCAGCGCGATACGCCGACCAGGATCACCTGTGCCTTCGCCAGGTCGCGCGTGGCGGCGCCGTCGTCGTGGGTCTGGGTGAAGTTGATCGCCTCCATGCGCACGAAATATTCGTGACTGTTGGCGATGCCGTGCGAGCGCCCGGCGGTATGCGAGCTCTTGGCCCCGAGCTCCGCTTCGAGCGGGGCGATGAAGATCTGGAACAGGTCGAGCGTCAGCGCGCGCGCTTCGCGGCGTATCGTCTCGCTCGCCCGTTCGTCGACGACGGAACTGAACACGATCGGCGGCATGCCTTCGGCGCGGCCGGTCGCGTTCACCTGCTCGATCACTGCCGCCACCTTTTCCGGCGAATCCACGAACGGGATGGTTTGCCGTGTGAACTGAAAATCCTCGAACTGCGACAGCAGGCTGTTGCCGAGCATCTCCGCAGTGATGCCGGTGCGGTCGGAGATGAAGAAGACGCTGCGTCGGTTGGGCATCGGGACGATCGGTGGTCAACGCGCGGGACGGTCGCCGGCTACCAGCCGTTCCAGACCGGCACGACACCGGCCGGCAGGTCGGGAAGGTCGCCGAGATCCGTCCAGCTTTCGCCTGGTCCGTGGTAATCCGACCCGCAGGACGCGAGCAACCCGAATACGCGGGCATGGCGGGCAAACTCGGTGCACTGCGCGCGGGTGTGCGAGGGCGACAACACTTCGATGGCATCGCCGCCGGCATCGCGGAAATCCGCCAGCAGCCGGCGCATGCCGCCGCCGTTCACCTTGTAGCGTCCAGGGTGGGCGAGCACGGCCTGTCCGCCCGCCGCGTGGATCCAGCCGAGCGCCGCGCCGAGCCGGGCCCATTCGTGGGCGACGTAGCCGGGCTTGCCCTGGACCAGGTAGCGCTTGAAGACCTCCTTCACGCTCGCGACATGGCCGGCTTCGACGAGGTAGCGGGCGAAATGCGTGCGCGCGACGAGCCGCTCGCTGCTCGCGAATTTCATCGCGCCCTCCCAGGCACCGGGGATTCCGGCCAGGGCGAGCGCGTCGGCCATGCGCCGCGCGCGCAGCGTGCGACCGGCACGGATCGTGGCAAGGCCGTCGGCCAGCACCGCATTGCCGGTATCGATGCCGAGCGCGACGACGTGGATCGTCAGGCTTTCCCAGCTCACCGAAAGCTCGGCGCCGGCGATGAAGGTGATGCCGGCGTCGTCGGCCGCCGCGCGGGCTTCGGCGAGTCCGCCCGTCTCGTCGTGATCGGTCAGCGCGTAGACATCGACCCCGCGCGCGGCGGCGCGGGCGACGACGGCCGCGGGGGAGAGCAGGCCGTCGGAGCAGGTCGAGTGACTGTGGAGGTCGTAGCGGGGCATCGGCAGGGCGACCCAGCTGTCCCTCCGGCGGGGAGCGACCAGCGGGCCTCGACAGAACGTATGAATGTTAGCAGGTCGGTGCCGTCACCGCGGGCGCCTCGGGGGTGGCCTGCCGCGGAGGTGATTGTTCGCGCAGCGCGCTCGTCGCCCCGCGTTGGTCGCAGCCCAAGATCGCCCGTTTGACGTAGGCTACAGGTGGCACTTGCAATCCAGGGTGGAAAGGGGCGAAAATATGCCGTTGGGATGATGTGTGCCGCGCAACCATCGTTCGCGGATCCACGAGCATAGGCGACCACTATCGTGAAGCTATTCGACCGTGTACTGAACCCGCGTGAAATCCGGCGCCGCCTGGGTCTCAATCAGGAACAGTTCTGGACGCAGATCGGTGTGACCCAAAGCGGGGGTTCGCGTTATGAAAGCGGCCGCGAAATGCCGAAGCCGGTGCGCGAACTGCTGCGCCTCGTGCATGTCGAGCAGATCGACCTGTCCCAGGTCAAGCGCGTCGACTTCGAGATCATCAGCTACCTCAAGAATTCGCACTCCGACCTGTACCGCAGCCTCCGGCGCGCGGTGCGCAGCCAGCATCGGTCGGGCACCGAGACCGGACTCGGGGCACACAACGTGCCGGCGGCCGGGCCGTCGGTGGAGGACGCCGACGACCTCATGGGCGGCGAACCCGTTCCCAGCGGGAGTCACTCCGCCTGACGCCCGTTCCGGCGCAGCCTCGCTCCGACGGAACGGCCCCCACGCAGTGCCCTTCGGGCGGCCGCGCGGGCAGATGACGGCCCCCACGCTCACTGCGTTCGCTGCCCCCCAAGGGGGCGCGCAGTGCCCTTCGGGCGGCCGCGCGGGCAGATGACGGCCCCCACGCTCACTGCGTTCGCTGCCCCCCAAGGGGGCGCGCGTTGCCCTTCGGGCGGCCGCGCGGGCACTGAGAGCCTCGTTCCCCCGCGGACGGGCAGCAGTGCAAGCGGCGCGCTCCCGCCGCGGGCCAATCCTCGCCGCCCCGCCGCGTCGGCGTCCGCGGATGGTTATCGCGGCAGGGTAAAATCACCATTGCAGACCGCAGGATTGCGCAACGCGTCACGCGTGGCGCGCGGTTGCTGCGCGCCATTGGCCGCAGCGCGTGACCCGGGCGCAGGTGCGCACCTGCCGGTCGGAGCGGGAATCGGACGGGATGGGAGGAGCGATTGGCATGAGCGGGCAGCAATGGGTGATCCGGTTCGACCACCTGCGGATGGGCGACGTCGAGCAGGCGGGGGGCAAGAACGCGTCGCTCGGCGAAATGATCAGCCAGCTCGCGGCAGCAGGCATCCGGGTTCCGGGGGGCTTCGCGACCACGGCCGATGCCTTCCGCGAATTCCTGTCCCACAATGGGCTCGCCGCCCGGGTTGCCGACCGCCTTGACGGGCTGGACGTCGACGACGTGACGGCGCTCGCGCGCGCCGGTGCCGATATCCGCGGCTGGGTGTCCGCGGCGGCGTTGCCGCCGGCGCTCGTCACGGCGGTCGCGGATGCGTACGCGACCCTGGAAGCAGGCGCACCGGACATGACGTGGGCGGTCCGCTCGTCGGCGACGGCCGAAGATCTGCCCGAGGCTTCGTTCGCTGGTCAGCAGGAAACATTCCTGAATATCAGTGGTTTGGACAATGTTCTTCATGCGATAAAAGAGGTTTTCGCCAGCCTCTACAACGATCGCGCGATCTCGTATCGGGTCCATCAGGGCTTTCTCCACGCGGAGGTCGCGCTGTCCGCTGGGGTGCAGCGGATGGTGCGCAGCGACCTGGGCGCATCCGGCGTGATGTTCACGATCGATACCGAGTCCGGCTTCGACCAGGTCGTGTTCATCACCGCCGCCTACGGCCTCGGCGAGACCGTCGTTCAGGGTGCCGTCAACCCCGACGAGTTTTATGTCTGGAAGCCGAACGTTGCCGCAGGCCGTCCGGCGATCCTGCGCAAGTCGCTCGGTGGCAAGGCAATCAAGATGGTGTTCACCGATGCCCGGGATGCCGGCAAGTCGACCGCGACGGTCGACGTGGCGGAGGACGAGCGCAACCGCTTTTCGATCACGGACGCCGAAGCCGAGGAACTCGCGCGGTACGCGGTGACCATCGAACGGCACTACGGCCGCCCGATGGACATTGAATGGGGGCGTGACGGCCGTGACGGCAAGCTCTACATCCTGCAGGCAAGGCCGGAGACCGTGAAGTCGCGCGAAGGCGCCGACAACCTCCGCCGGTACCGCCTCAAGACCCACTCCGCGGTGTTGACGGAGGGACGCGCCATCGGCCAGAAGGTCGGGCAGGGCAAGGTTCGCCTCGTCAAGTCCGCCGCGGAGATGGACAAGGTACGCGCCGGCGACGTGCTGGTCGCCGACATGACCGACCCGGACTGGGAGCCGGTGATGAAGCGCGCGGCGGCGATCGTCACCAACCGGGGCGGCCGGACTTGCCATGCCGCGATCATCGCTCGCGAGCTCGGTATTCCGGCGGTGGTCGGCTGCGGCAACGCGACGAGGGTGCTCGAGGATGGCATGGAGGTCACCGTCTCCTGCACGGAGGGCGATACCGGGCATGTATACGCCGGCCTGCTCGA
>Ga0315275_10003448_pt1 | contig 14550 bp, 9 predicted proteins | sample YL17G03_0_MG_FD_205557 | JGI IMG/M metagenome (GOLD analysis project Ga0315275, IMG submission 205557) | Sediment microbial communities from Yellowstone Lake, YNP, Wyoming, USA - YL17G03_0 | ecosystem: Environmental > Aquatic > Freshwater > Lake > Sediment | place: USA: Wyoming | collected... | reverse complement strand
CAAACGAGGAGGAGCACGTGAAGCATGTTTCTCGCAAGGTGATCGCGGCAGTAGCAGTCGTCGCAATTGCCGGGCTTGCAGTGGCTGCCGCCACCGCGGGCGTCAGTCACAGCGCCAAGAAGGGCGCCAGCATCCAGGCATGCGGCCTGATGCCCGACACGAAGACCTCGGTGCGGTGGGAGCAGTTCGACAAGCCGTACCTGATCAAGGCCTTCAAGGCCGCCGGAATCCCTGCCCGCGTCGTCAACGCACAGGGTGACCCGCAGAAGCAGAAGTCGCAGGCCGACCAGTGCATCGCCGACGGGGCCAAGGTCCTGATCATCGCCCCGATCGACTCCGGCTCTGCCGCGGCGATCGAGAAGGCCGCCCTGGCCAAGGGCGTCAAGTCGATCGACTACGACCGCCAGGTCGAGGGGGGCGTCGCCGTTCTCTACGCGTCGTTCGACGGCAAGACCGTCGGCGTGCTGCAGGGCAACGGCGTCGTGAACGGGCTGCGGGCGAACGGGATGTTCGCAAAGCATCCGATCGTCGCCTCGCTGTGGGGCGGCCAGGAGGATGCGAACGCGTTCCTGTTCAAGGGCGGCGTCGACTCGGTCCTGAACCCGCTGTACGCGAGCAAGGTCCTGCAGAAGGGCCCGCAGGCGTTCGTTCCCGGCTGGGACAACCAGAAGGCCGGAACGATCTTCGCCCAGATGCTCATCAAGACGGGCAACAAGATCGACGCGGTCGCCGCGGCGAACGACGGGCTCGCCAACGCCGTCGTCGTCTCCCTCAAGCAGGCGGGGCTCAAGCCGATCCCGCTCAGCGGCCAGGACGCGACCACGCAGGGCGTGCAGAACATCATCTCCGGCTGGCAGACGATGACGATCTTCAAGGACGTCCGTAAGCTGGCGACCGCGACCGCCGGTGCGGCGATCAAGATCCTCAAGGGTCAGGCACCGCCGACGACCGGCACGGTCAAGACCAAGGGCCGCAATATCGAGCCCGCGTATCTGATCCCGCCGCAGACGATCAACAAGTCGAACTGGCAGATCCTCACCGCGAGCGGTTTCCTGAAGAAGAGCGACATCTGCACCGGCACCTACGCGCAGTACTGCAAGTAGGCCGTCGAGGCGAAGGAAATAGCGGTGGAGGCGCCCGTGACGGGCGCCTCCACCGCGACTCCGACATGAAGAAGACACAGTGAGCGATATACCCCTCCTCGAGCTTCGGGGCGTCTCGGAGTAGTTCGGCTCCGTGCAGGCCCTGACGGACGTCGACTTCGAGGTCCGCGAGGGCGAGGTGATGGCTCTCGTCGGTGACAACGGCGCCGGGAAGTCGACGCTGATCAAGTGCGTCGCCGGCATCCACCCGATGGACTCCGGCGAAACCATCTACGACGGAAAGGCCGTCCACATCAGCGGGCCGAAGGACGCGGCGAAGCTCGGGATCGAGGTCGTCTACCAGGATCTCGCGCTCTGCGACAACCTCGACGTCGTCCAGAACATGTACCTCGGCCGCGAGGCGCACGACTGGTTCCGGCGGCTGAAGGAGCCGCCGATGGAGGCGAAGACGACCGAGACGCTCAAGACCCTTGCGGTGACGACGATCCAGTCGATCCGCCAGCCGGTGGCGACGCTGTCCGGCGGCCAGCGCCAGTCGGTCGCGGTCGCCCGCGCGGTGATGTGGAACTCGCGGCTCGTGATCCTCGACGAGCCGACCGCGGCGCTCGGCGTCTCCCAGACCGAGCAGGTGCTCCAGCTCGTCAAGCGCCTCGCCGAGCAGGGCCTCGCGGTCGTCCTGATCTCGCACAACCTGCACGACATCTTCGAGGTGGCGACGCGGATCACCGTGCTGCGCCTCGGCCACGACATCGGTATCTACGAGCGCGCGAAGACGACGCAGGAGGAGATCGTGCACGCGATCACCGCCGGCGTCGCGACCAAGGTGTCCGGGATCGCGGCCACCGGGGGAGCGACGGCATGACCGCCCAGGCCGCGGCGCCCGAGCCCGAGGCCCAGGAGGGGCTCTGGGCCCGCATGCGGGACGCGATCCGCAGCGGCGACCTCGGCAGCTGGCCCGTCCTCATCGCGGTCGCGCTCGTATTCCTCTACTTCGGCCTCCAGGCCCCCAACTTCTTCACCCCCGTCAACTTCGAGAACCTGATCGGGCAGATGGCGGGGACGTGCATGCTCGCCTACGGCGTCGTCTTCGTCCTCCTGATCGGCGAGATCGACCTCTCGATCGGCTACGTCAGCGGGATCGCGGGCGTCGTCGTCGCCGAGCTGCAGCTAACGACCGGGGCGCATCTGCCCGCTCTCGTCTGCATCGGGCTCGCGCTGCTCACGACGACGGTGATCGGCGGCCTCCAGGGCTCGATCGTGGCGTACATCGGCGTGCCGTCCTTCGTCGTCACGCTCGCCGGCTTCCTGATCTGGGAAGGAGTGATCCTGCTGACGATCACCCAGGGCGTGATCGTGATCCAGGACCACATCATCAACGACGTCTACGGCTACTTCTTCGGCGACCTGTGGGGTTGGGTCATCGGGATCGTCATCTGCGTCGCCTACATCGCGGGGACGCTGGGGTCGGCGCTCAGCGGGCGCAGGCACGGCATCCCGATCCGCAACCCCATCATGCTGGTCCTGAAGCTCGCGGCCGTGACGGCGATCGTCCTCGGCACGGTCGCGACCCTCAACTCCGACCGCGGCGTGCCGTTCGCGCTGCTGCTCGTCGTCACGATGCTCTTGGTCCTGACGTTCCTCGCCAAGCGGACGACGTTCGGCCGCCACGTCTACGCGGTCGGCGGCAACGCGGAGGCCGCGCGGCGCGCCGGCATCAACGTGCCCAGGATCAGGGTCCTCGTCTTCATGATCTCTGGCTTCATGGCCGGCCTGGGCGGGATCGTCTTCGCCGCCCGCCTGAACAGCGTCGACCTGAACGCGGGCGGCGGCACCCTGCTGATCGACGCGATCTCGGCGGCGGTGATCGGCGGCGTGAGCCTGTTCGGCGGCCGCGGCGAAATTCGGGCCGCGCTGATCGGCTCGCTCCTGATCGCGACGATCGCCAACGGGATGAACATCCTCGGCAAGGCGACCGGGACGATCTACATCACCACCGGCGTCATCCTGCTCCTGGCGGTCACGTTCGACACGATCGTGCGCCAGCGGCGGATCAGGGCCGGCCGGTAGCCCGCTAGCGCGCGGTGACGATGCGGTCGGCCGCGACGCCGGCCATCCGCGTCACCTTGCCGCCCGGGTAGCGGACGACCAGCTCCACCTTCGTCGCGCCGCCGAGCCCGAAGTGCACGCGCGGATCCTCCGACGAGAGGTAGCTCGACCCGGCGTGCACCTCCTGGACGAGCCGGCGCCCGTCGGGGAGCACCGCTGTGACGATCGCGCCCGGTGCGAACCGGGGCAGCTTCACCTCGAGCCAGTGCCCCGAGCCGCCGGTGCCGCGGAGCAGGATCAGCCTGCCGCCGACCGAGTTGATCGCCACGTCGATGTGGCCGTCGTTGTCGAAGTCGGCAGCCGCCACGCCGCGGCCGTTGACGTGCGGGAGGGCGGCGAGCCCGACCAGGGAGGTCGCGTCGGCGAACCCGCCCGGGAGGTTCTCCAGCACCTGCACGGGCCCCGCGTCCCTGGCCAGGTTCGTGACCGGAATCGCCCCGTTCGCGAGCACGAGGTCGAGGTTCCCGTCGTTGTTCAGGTCGACCCACGTGTCGCCCCAGCCGGTGAAGTTCGAGCCGAAGGCGGTGGCGAAGGCCGCCTGGCCGTTCACGAACGACGGGCCGCGGCTCGAGAGGACCGCGTGCCCCTGCCCGCGTGAGTTGGTGACGAGCAGGTCGGGCCGCCCGTCGCGGCTGTAATCGCCTTCGGCGATCCCCATGCCCGCGTTCCGGTCCGCGAGGCCCAGGCCGCGGGCCCGGTCGACGAAGCGGAAGCCGAGGCCGGGCGCGGGCAGGTTGACGTAGTAGCGGTTCGGGTCCTCGTCGTTCGCGACGTAGAGGTCGAGCCGCCCGTCGCCGTTCAGGTCGGTGAAGACCGCGCCGAGCGAGTGGTCGTACGGCGGCGAGTCGAGCCCGGTCTGCCTGCCGACCTCGCGGAAGCGGGCGTGGCCGTTCGGGCCGTTGCCCTCGTTCAGGAACAGGAGGTCGCGCACCCCGAGATGGTTCGTCGGGAACCCCGCCGAGGAGCCGGGGATCGGCCCGTTCACCTCGGTGTAGCCGGCCACGAAGAGATCGGGGCGCCCGTCGCCGTTCACGTCGCCGACCGCGGCGCCGGAGTGCCAGCCGAAGGAGACGACACCGGAGGAGCGGGCGCCCTCGGTGAACGTGCCGTTGCCGTTGTTCCAGAGCAGCTTGTCGTCGGAGGCGGTCGAGACGTAGAGGTCGGTGTAGCCGTCGCCGTTGAGGTCGGCGGCGACGCAGCCCTGGCCGCGCACGGGGAGGCCGGCGCCGGCGGAGGCGGTGACGTTCACGAACTTCCCGTGGTCGTTGCGGAAGAGTGCGCTCCTGGGCAGTCCGCCGTGCTTGTCCCACGTGCCGAGGTCCGATTCGGCGTAGCTGTTCACGACGAAGAGGTCGAGCCAGCCGTCGTTGTTGTAGTCGAGCCAGCAGAGCCCGCCGCCCATCATCGCCGGAGGGTCGGGCGAGACGCCGAAACGGAACGCTCCCTGCCGGAAGTCGAGCCCGACCTGCGCGGCGACGTTCGTGAGCCGGACGCCGGCGAAGCCGGCTGCGGCGGCCTGCCGGGTCTTCGCGCTCTCCTGCGGCGCCGCGGCGAGCGCGACGGGCCGACCCGTGCGCACGTGGGCGACGAGCCAGCGGCCCTGATCCTGCTGCAGCTCGAGCGTCTCCCGGAACGGGGCGGCGGGGTCGCGGCGCACCATCGCCGGCGGGACGTCCTTGTAGGCGGTCAGCTGGCGGCTCCCCTGAAGCGCCGCGACCGCGATCGCAGGCCCCTGGCCGTGCCCGGGTTCGAGCCAGACGCTCATGCGGTCGAGCCGCGACGCCGGCACCTCGATCGTGCTACCGGCGGCCTGCCGAACCTGCCGGGTCAGCGCGGTCAGCTCGTCGCCGATCGCCGCGCGGGCGAGCGCCTGTGCCCGGCGGTTCGAGAGCGCCGTCGCCTGGAGGCGGAGGTCGGCGACGAGGTCGCCCGCGATCCGGCGGGCGGTCTTGCGGTCGAGCACGGTCTCGACGCTCCTCGAGGGCAGGATCGCGAGCTGCGGCAGCCGGCCGGTCTGCGCGAGCGGCGCGACGGTCGTCTCCGGACGCGCCCGGATCCCCGCCGCCGCGATTGCGCCGGTGTAGCCGACGAGGACGACGGCGGCCAGGGCCGCGAGCCGCCGCCGCTCGAACCGCATCGCCGGCATGCGCTCGAACAGGGGCCGCGCCCCGCAGACGATCGCGAGCGCGCCCAGCACGGCCACCTTGCTCCAGAACTCGGTCTGCGCGGGCGCGATCAGCAGAGCGGCGAGGAGGCCGACCGAGACCGCGTAGACCATCCGCGCCCGCGCCGTCTTCGGGGTCGTCTTCGGGTCGGTGATCATGAAGAACATGAAGACGAGGATCTCCGGCGAGGTGACGAGCACCCACCAGAAGTAGGGGCCGGTGATCGGACCGAGGTGCCAGCGGGCGGTCATCGCATGGCCGGTGGCCGCGAGCAGGGCGATGCCTACCGCGAAGGAGAGCCAGAAGCCCACCGCGATCATGAGCAGGTGCAGCCGAGTGAGGATCGCGAGCCCGCCGCCGACGATCACGATCAGCGCGAACGCGAGCCAGGGGGTCATCGGGCCCCACCAGAAGTCGAGCGGCTCGGCGTGCACCGGGCCGAGCAGCAGAAAGCAGACGACGAGCCCGATGTTCGACGGGTTGAAGATGTGCGAGCCGCCTACCTTGAACAGGTACTTGGACAGCAGGGCGAACGCCGCGGTCGCGACGAAGATCCACCAGCCGTTGAGGCTCCACCAGTCGCCGTGCTGCGTGCCCGGGACGCGGAGGACGAACGCCACCCCGTTCCCGGTGAGCAGGGCGCTCGCGGGCCACAGGAGCACCTTCTGCCTCCGCAGGGCGATCCCGACCTCGAGCACCGCGCACGTCGCGAGGCAGAGGAGGATCTGGGCGATCGAGAGCCGGAAGTCGAAGGCGACCTGGCCGAGCACCTGGAGCGTGATGATCACCGCGGCGAGGTGCAGCCTCGGGTCGCTCAGCGTCGGGAGCAGCACGGGGTACGACCTGCCCCGAAACGAGAGCGAAGGGCCGGAGGGGGCCGGTGCGGCGTGTGCGCTCATCGTTCCGACCGGAAAGGATGCCCCAACGGACGCCCGGCCGCACATCTGACCTCGCAGCGGGTGCAAGATGGGCCGATGTTTCGCAAGCTGCTCGTCGCCAACCGGGGCGAGATCGCCCTCCGAGTGTTCCGCGCCTGCCGTTCGCTCGGCATCGCGACGGTCGCCGTCGTGGCTCCCGACGACCGCGATTCGCTGCACGCGCGCTCGGCAGACGAGGCGGTCGCGATCGAGAGCTACCTCAGCGCGGACGAGTACCTCCGCGCCGCGCGGGAGACCGGCGCCGAGGCGATCCATCCCGGTTACGGGTTCCTCGCCGAGAGCCCCGGATTCGCCAGCGCGGTCGCAGCGGCGGAGCTCGTCTTCGTCGGCCCGGGCGCGAAGGCGCTGGCCGCCGGGGGCGACAAGCTGGCGGCAAAGGAGATCGCCCGCGCCGCCGGCGTGCCCGTGCTCGAGCAGGGCGAGCCGGGCGAGCTCGGCTTCCCGCTCGTGCTCAAGGCCGCGGCGGGCGGCGGCGGGCGCGGGATGCGGGTGGTGCGCGGGAAGGACGAGCTGGAGGATGCGCTCGCGTCCGCACGCCGCGAGGCGCTCGCGGCCTTCGGCGACGACACGGTGTTCTGCGAGCGCTACCTCGAGCGGCCGCGCCACGTCGAGATCCAGCTCCTCGCCGACGGGCACGGCACGGTAGTCGCGCTCGGCGAGCGCGAGTGCTCGGTGCAGCGCCGCCACCAGAAGGTGCTCGAGGAGTCGCCCTCCCCCGCCCTCGACCGCGGGCTGCGCGCCGCGATGAGCGACGCCGCAGTCTCGTTCGGCCGCGCGATCGGCTACACGAGCGCGGGCACGGTCGAGTTCATGCTCGACGGGCGAGACTTCTGGCTGCTCGAGCTCAACGGCCGCATCCAGGTCGAGCACCCCGTCACCGAGCTCGTCACCGGGGTCGATCTCGTCGCCGAGCAGCTTCGAATCGCCGCGGGCGAGCCACTTCTATCCCAGCATGGTACCATGGTAACACAGGGGCATGCGGTCGAGGCACGCCTCTACGCCGAGGACCCGCGCAGCTTCCTGCCGCAGGGCGGGCGCCTCGAGCGGCTGCGCTTTCCCGACGGGATCCGCGTCGATGCGGGCGTCGAGGAGGGCGACGAGGTGCCGATCGCCTACGACCCGCTGCTCGCGAAGCTCGTGGCGCACGGGGCGACGCGCGACGAGGCGCTCGACCGTCTCGCAGCGGCGCTCGCCGAGACCGAGGTCGCCGGCGTGACCACGAACCTGCCGTTCCTGCGCTGGCTCGTGGCGCACCCGCTCGTGCGCGCGGGCCAGACGACGACGGCGTTCCTGACGGAGCACCCGCCCCTCTCCCAGCCGCCCTCGCGCGCCCCGGCGCGCCCGTGGGCCGGCGCCTGGCGGCTGAACCTGCCGGCGCCGCCGCCCGCACCGCCGCCTGACGCCGATGCGGCGGCGCGCGCGCCCGGCCCCCGCACCGAGTCGAGCGCGCTCACGGCACCCATGCCGGGGACGGTGATCCGCCTCCATGTCGCCCCCGGCGACCGCGTCGAGCCGCGCCAGCCGCTGCTCGTGCTCGAGGCGATGAAGATGGAGACGCCGCTCGTCTCGCCCTACGCCGCGGTCGTGCGCGCGGTACATGTCGCCGAGGGGGACCAGGTCGCGGGCGGGACGCTGCTCGTGGAGCTCGAGGAGTAGTACCCGGTCACGGCGCACCCCTCACGCCTCCTTGTGCTCATGAGCACGAGGAGGCGGTTAGAAGATCTTCTGCAGCTTCATTGCGGCGCCCATGTCGCCCTTGATCTTGATCTTGCCGGTCATGTAGGCGCTCGTCGGGTTCTGCTCGCCGTTCACGATCTGCAGGAACGTGTCGGCCGAGGCGGCGACGACGCAGTCGGCCTCGCCCGAGCCCTCGGTCACGTGCAGGTGCCCCTCGTGGATCGCCACGACCCACTCGCCGGCCCCGTCGATCTCGAACAGGTACGTCGTGTCGACGCCGGCCAGCTTCTCCGCGTCCGCATGGGCCTCGAGGCCGTCGAAGAACTCGTTCACGCTTGCTGCCATGTCGCCTCCCCGGTCGGTGTCTTGGTCGAGCCTACCGCACGGCCGGGTGGCAGCAGCAGGGCAAGGACGATGCCCGGCACGGGCGCCAGCGCACAGACGTAGAGCGCCGTCTCGAGCCCGACCGAGTCGGCGATCGCGCCCAGCGCGACGGCGGCGATTCCCCCGAGGCCGAGCGCGAACCCGACCGAGAGGCCGGAGGCCATGCCGATGTGCCGCGGCAGGTACTCCTGGGCGAGCACCATCGTCACTCCGAAGGTGCCGACGGTGCACGCACCGACGAGAGCGAGCGCCACGGCGCCGGGGACGCCGCCGACGGCCACGAAGACGAGGATCAGCGGCGGCATCGCGACGACGCTCCAGCGCAGCACCAGCCGGCGCCCGAAGCGGTCGGCGAGCGGGCCGAGGACGAGGGTGCCGACCCCGCCGGAGAGCAGCATCAGCGCGAGCAGCCGTCCGCCCGCAGCCTTCGAGTGGCCGAGCGAGACCTCCCACAGCGGCACGAACACGAGCAGGCCGAACCACGCCGTCGTCCGGAACGCGACGAGGCCGAGCAGGTTCGCCATCGCCCAGGGGCGGTCGACGCCGTCGGCCACGCTCCCGGCGATCCGCTCCGGCACGAACCGGCGCAGGTACGAGAGCCGGGACGTCAGCAGCATCGCGGCCGCGAGCCCCGGCAGCACGAGGAAGAGACCTCCCTCGAGGCCGAGCCAGAGCACGAGCCCCGTGGCAACCAGCGGTCCGAGCGCGTAGCCGAGGTTGCCGCCGATGTTGAAGTACGACATCCCGCTCGCCCGCTTCTGCCCGCTCACGTACGCCGCGAACTTCGAGCCCTCGGGGTGGAAGGCGGCGACGCCGACACCCGAAACGACGACGAGGCAGAAGACGAGCGGATAGCTCGGCGCGTCGGCGGCGAGCGCGATCCCGATCCCGGCGAGAGCGGCGCCCGCCGGCAGGAGCCACATCGCGCCGCGGCGGTCCGACCAGAGCCCGAAGAGGGGCTGGATGATCGACGAGGCGAGCGTCGAGCCGAGCACGAGCACGGCCGCCAGGGTGTACGAGAGCGAGAACTTGTCGCGGAGGAACGGAAGCAGCGCGGGCAGCGCGCCACCGGCGAAGTCGGTGGCCAGATGGCCGCCGGAGAGCGCCAGCATCGCCCGCCTGTCCACTCCGTCCCGCATCGGCTCAGACTATCCTCCGCTCGTGGACTTCGACCTCACCGCGGAGCAGGAGCTCGTCCGGCAGACGGTCCGTGAGTTCGCCCTCGAGCGCGTGGCGCCGGTCGCCGAGGAGCTCGACCGGGAGTCGCGCTTCCCGTACGAGCTCGTCGCCGAGCTCGCCGAGCTCGGCCTGATGGGGATGCCGTTCCCGGAGGAGTACGGCGGCGCCGGCACCGACACCGTCTCCTACGCGATCGCGGTCGAGGAGCTGACCCGGGTGGACTCGTCGCTCGCGATCACGATGGCGGCGCACGTCTCGCTCGGCTCGATGCCGATCTACCTGTTCGGCACGGAGGAGCAGAAGCGCCGCTGGCTGCCCGACCTCGCCTCAGGGCGGCGGCTCGCGGCGTTCGGCCTCACCGAGCCCGAGGCCGGCTCCGACGCGGGCGCGACGCGCACGCGCGCCGAGCTTTCCGACGGGCAGTGGGTGGTCAACGGCTCGAAGCAGTTCATCACCAACGCCGGCACCGACATCACCGCGTGCGTGACGATCACGGCGCTCACCGGCGAGAACGAGATCTCGAACCTCGTCGTCGAAAATGGCACGCCCGGCTACGAGCTCTCGCCGCCGCTTGCGAAGCTCGGCTGGAAGGCCTCCGACACCCGCGCGTTGTCGTTCCACGACTGCGCGATCCCCGAGGAGAACCTGCTCGGCGCGCGCGGGCAGGGCTTCCGGCAGTTCCTCGAGATCCTCGACGGCGGCCGGATCTCGGTCGCCGCGATGGGCGTCGGTCTCGCCCAGGGCGCCTACGACCTCGCGGCCGCCTACGCCGTGCAGCGCCGGCAGTTCGGCAGGCCGATCGCGGCATTCCAGGCCGTCCAGTTCAAGCTCGCGGACATGGCGGTCGAGCTCGAGGCCGGCCGGAACCTCGTCTACAAGGCCGCCTGGCTCAAGGACCAGGGGCGCGACTTCGCACAGGCCGCGGCGATGGCGAAGCTGTACACGGGAGAGCTGTCGAACCGCGCCGTGAACTGGGCGCTGCAGATCCACGGCGGCTACGGCTACATGGACGAGTATCCGATCTCACGCCTCTACCGCGACCAGAAGATCCTCGAGATCGGAGAGGGGACGAACGAGGTTCAGCGGATGGTGATCGCGAAGCTGCTCGGGTTCTAGACCGGGACTGCGGGAACGTCCCAGACGATCGGCGCGGCGGTCGGCGGGGCGGGCAGGCGCCCCTCGCGGGCGAAGGCGAAGAGGGCGCTCACGACGGCGGGGTCGTAGCAGCGGCCCGAGCGGCGCCAGATGTCCGTCAGGGCGCCGGTGACCGACATCGCCGGGCGGTAGGGGCGCTCGGCCGTCATCGAGACGAGGCTGTCGGCGACGGCGACGATGCGGGCCTCGACGGGGATCCGCCGTCCGACGAGGCCGCTCGGGTATCCGCGCCCGTCCCAGCGCTCGTGGTGATTGGCGACGACTGAGGCCGCGTCACGCAGCTCGTCCACCCTGGCAAGGAGCGCGGCCCCCTTGAGGGGGTGCCGCGCCACGGTGGCCCACTCGTCGGTCGTGAGCCCGCTCGGCTTGCGCAGCACCCACTCCGGGACCGAGACCTTGCCGACGTCATGGAGCAGGCCGGCGAAGTAGGTGCGGCCGACCGCTGCCGGGTCGAGGTCGAGGGCGACCGCGAGGTCACGCGAGAGCGAGGCGATCGTGCGCGAATGGTCCGGGTCGTCGCCCTCGCGCGAGTCCACCTCACCCACGAGCACGACGAGGCGGTCGAAGGCGGCGTCCGGCCCCGGCCGCTCCGCCCAGACCTGGTTCCCGCCGAGCCGGTGCGCCGTCTCCAGCGCGTCCTCCGCAGCGTCGAGCAGCGCCTCGATCCCGCGCGTTCGCTCCCACGTCGCGACGCCGACGCTCACAGTCACCGGACGGGCGCCGACGGGCCGGCCGGCCACACGGCCGCGCAACAGCTCCGCCTCGATCAGCGCCTCGGCCGCGCCGGCGCTAGGCAGCAGCACTGCGAGCCGGTCGTTGCTCAGCCGCGCAACCGAGCCGCCCTCGCCGGCCGCGTCGACGAGCCGGCGCGCGACCTCGATGCCCGCGTGGCGGTCGCCGTCGAGCTCGACGAGCGCCACGGCGAAGGGATCGCCGAACGAACGGGCGCCGCCGGCGAGCTGGCGCAGGCGCTGCTGGAACCACTCGGGGCGGAACGCTCCGGTCTCCGGGTCCGTGGCCGTCGTCCGCCGCGCCGGCGCCAGCGCGACCCAGATCCGGAGCCCGACGAGCACCGTGAGGATCGCGGCGACGACCAGCAGGCCCACCGTGATCCGATCGCTCGAGCGAGCGGCGACGAGCACCGCAGCCACGATCGAGAAGACGCCGGCGACGAGCGCTCCAGCTCCTGCCGGGGCCGGCGTGCGCGAGCGGGCCCAGTCGGAGCGGCGGTCGAGCCCGCGGGCGGCGATGTACCCGGCGAGCGCGAAGAGCACGGCCTCGGCCTGCCAGCCCAGGTCCATCCAGTCGCCGGTGGCGTAGCTGCTCGGGACGATCGAATGAGCGTAGACCGCGTCGGTGATCGTCGCGGCGGCGAGCCCGAGCCCGAAGACCCCGAGCGCGAGCGTCCCCTGACGCGCCGGGAGCAGCCTCGTCGAGACCAGGATCCCGAGCGCCACGAGACCGAGCGCGGGCGGAGCGATCGCAGCCAGCGCGTCCAACTTCCCGGTCACCGGGAGCGGCCGCAGGACCACCCACCACCAGAGGAGCGCGAGCCCGCCCGTGAGCAGGAGCGCGTCGAGCAGCGTCGCCGCGCCGACGAGCCGGAGAGACGGCCGGAACGCGAGCAGCAATGCGATCGGCAGCACAGCGTACGACGCGGTGTAGAGCAGGTCGGTCCACCACGGGAAGGGCACCGAGCCGGTGCCCAGCTCCTGTGCCGACCAGAGCGTCTCCGCCGCGAGCCAGATCGCCACGCTGACAGAGACAAGCGTCCAGAAGAGCCGCAGGCCGCGCGCCGCGCGCACCGCAGCGAGCGCCGTCAGCACGAACGCGATCGCGACCGGCGCGAGGTACACCGTGTCGCCGAAGACGACCATCGCGTGCTCCCCGCCGGGCCGCAGCGCGAGCACGGCCGCGTAGACGGCAAGCCAAAGCGCGCACACGGCAGCAGCCGTGGCGACGCGCCGCAGTTGGAGCGCCTTCTCCACCTCCCTGACGATGGCTTGCCCCGGCGCGCGGCGAATCCTCCGTTCGGGGGATACAGGCGGATCAGCGCAGCGGCTGGATGTCCACGGGCCGACCGGGGTCGACGTACGTGTCGCGCATGAAGTGGGCGGTCGCCACCAACCAGCACGGCCCCGACAACGCAGGCTGCCAACGGCGTGCGCCTCATGCACGAGACCGTAGCGGCGCCGGGTGGTACCCTCGGACGCCGTGCTCTTCAGACAGTTCGTCGACCCGGATCTCGGCTGCGCGTCCTACCTCGTCGCCGACGAGGGGACGGGGCTCGCCGTCCTCGTCGATCCCCCGTACGCGATCGAGCAGGTCATCGAGGAGGCGGAGCGGAGCGGCGTGCGCCTGACCGCGGTGCTCGAGACGCACACGCACGCCGACCACGTCTCCGGGCACGGCCGGCTCGCGCTCGAGCACGGGCTCCCCGTCCACATCCACCCGATCGCCGAGGTCGCCTACCCGTACGAGCCGCTCGCCGACGGGCAGGAGCTCGAGGTCGGCTCGGTGCGGATCGCGGTGATCCACACGCCCGGCCACCGGCCCGAGCACTGCGCCTTCCTCGTGGACGGGCGGATCCTCCTCACCGGCGACTCGCTCTTCGTCGGCGACGCGGCCCGGCCCGACCTCGCCGTCGAGGCCCGCGAGGGCGCCCGCGACCTCTTCCACAGCCTGCACCGGCTGGCGGAGCTGCCGGACGCGGTCTCGGTCTTCCCGGGTCACGTGGCAGGGTCGCTCTGCGGCGGCCAGATGAGCACCGACCCGAGCTCCACGATCGGCGCCGAGCGCAGCGGCAACCACGCGCTCGCGATCGGGGACGTGGAGGAGTTCGTGATCTCCTCGGCCTCGATCTCGGCGCCCCGCCCGCCCAATCTCGAGCGGATCGTCGACCTGAACCGTGGGCCTTTCGTCGGCGCCCCCACCCCACTCGTTCCCGCCTCGGCGGACGGCGCGACCGTGCTCGACGTCCGCCCGGCCGCCGCCTACGGAGCCGGTCACGTCCCGGGCGCGATCAACGTGCCCGTCTCGGGCTCGAACTTCGGCACGCGGGCCGCCTTCCTCCTCTCCCTCGAGGAGCGGATCGTCCTCCACGGCTCGCCGGAGGAGGTCGAGCTCGCCGCCCGGCGGCTCCGCGCGGTGGGCTTCCTCTCACTCGGCGGGTACCTCGAGCATCCGGACACGCTCGAGCGGATGGAGCCCGTCGCGGTCGACGAGCTCGACGCGCTGCTCGCCGGCGGCGCCGTCGAGGTGATCGACGTGCGGGAGAAGGACGAGCGCGACGCCGGCTACATCGCCGGCAGCCGTCACATCCCCTACCGGCTGATGCGAGCGCTGGCCGGCGAGCTGCCGACCGACCGGCCCCTGGTGACCATCTGCGAGAGCGGCCCGCGCGCGGCGATCGCGGCGAGCGTCCTCGTCGCCGCCGGGCTGGACGCGCACCCCGTGCTCGACGGCGGGATCGAGACGTGGCAGGCCCGCGGCGGCCGCACGATCGAGTTCCGCCGCTGCGGCTCCTGAGGCGACAGAGCCGGCCCTCGAGCAGCTGGTCGGCCTCATTCGCATGCATGGTGGACGCGAGACCGGCCCGGTGTCCCCCGGGCCGGTCCTTTCCTCGCGTGTGAACGCTGTTGCCCGTCAGCGAACCGTGAAGGTCGAGACCTTCACGGCTGACTGGCCCCCGGCCGGGTCACCGGGAAGACAACCGAGAAGCGCTTCCCAGCCTGCGGGTAGGCAGGCGTCGCGACGGGAGCGCCGATCATCGGCTTCACGACCGTCGTTGTCGGCGGCGGCGTCGTTGTCGGCGGTGGGGGCGGCGGCGTGGTCGTCAGCGTG
>Ga0315275_10003447_pt1 | contig 14554 bp, 11 predicted proteins | sample YL17G03_0_MG_FD_205557 | JGI IMG/M metagenome (GOLD analysis project Ga0315275, IMG submission 205557) | Sediment microbial communities from Yellowstone Lake, YNP, Wyoming, USA - YL17G03_0 | ecosystem: Environmental > Aquatic > Freshwater > Lake > Sediment | place: USA: Wyoming | collected... | reverse complement strand
ACATTGATGCTGAAGAGAATCGCTCCCAGCAGGAACGCAGTAATAATTTTCGATCTTGGACGCATGCGTTTTATTTGCTGATCACAATGGTGGCAATGCAATTGCTGTTTGCTGCCCCCAGGGCTCTTGTAACGATTTTTTCACCGGCCTTGCCACCATTATAAAGGACTAACCTGCTTTTGGTAACAAGAGTTTTTGTATCAGTTCCCGTTGAGGCTGTATCTGCATTTTCGATCTGGAATTTTCCGCTTTCCGCCTGGATAAGGAAAGTTCCAGTGAAGGTTTCAGGATTCGGAATAATCGTGAGTTCGGCGCTCTGGTCCGGCGGAATCGGGCTTGGGTTGCTTTCCACCCGCAGGCTGCTGCACGCAATTTCGTTTCCCGGGACAACCGGGATGGTTGCAACGCAGTTTTCATTTCCGGTTCCGCGCGCCTGGATCGTGATGCTTGAATCAGGGTCGCCGCCCGAATAGCTCACTGTTTTTTCAGAAGTATTGATGAATGATCCTATATTTCCTGAAAGGTCATTTAAAATTCCGCTGCCGGCGGAATACGAAAAGCTGCCGGTAAAATTTTCAGGTTGGACCTTGACGCTAATGATGGCACTGGTTCCGGCTGGAAGGGGCGCATCCGGAAGGGAAACTATTTTTATGGATTGGCAGGTTCCTGTCGTTCCGTTCGATACCGGTTCTTGTGTTAATTTCGCCTTAAATAAGCCGCTGGCAGGAATGATGAGTGCCAAAAGAATAATAGCGGCCAGTCCCACGATTGTAAGGTAATTTTGCCATTTCACCGGATTTTTTTGTTTTGCTTCCATGTTTTCCTGATATAGAAATTTTTCTTCGGGGTGCTACATATCCATATAATATCTATTAATTATAAAATATATTTAAAATCCAGTCAATTTTTTAAGACCTGAATATCCAAAACTTTCATAAAAATTGACGCATTTTCCAAGAGTCTATATCATAGACAGGACTTTTTATCCTTTATTTTTCCATATGCAAAGCAAAACGTTCCTGAAATTGAGCGTTGTTGTTGCAGCTTCTGCCATTTTTTTGGCCGGTTGCCAGCAGGGACAACCATCAAAATCACCCGAAGAAGTGCTCAAAGGAGGTATGGCAAAACTTTTCAGCCTTTCTTCCTATAATTTCGATATTGCAATCAAAGGTGATTTAAACGGCCCGACGGGAGAGAAACCGGCAAAGGTTGGTTTCAATGTTTCTATGAACGGAGGGCTTGATGTTAAGGATGTTCAGGACCCGAAGTTTAATCTGTTGATAGACGGTTCAGGTAACGCTGATGAGCAAGGCGGTGCCGGGACGTTTGAAATGAGACTTAACAAGGATGCTCTTTTTGCAGACCTTTCCAAGCTTCAGTTACAAGGTGAGGCGGCATTACCAAAGGAATTTACTGATAATTATGTCGGCAAATGGTGGAAACTTTCCATACCGCCGGGATCCCTGAAGGATCTGAGTACAAGTGTGCCGCAAGGCGATGATTCCAAGCTCACTCCTGAACAGAAAAAAGTGAAGGATCTCTTTGTAAACGGGAAATTCTTCAAGGATCTGGCTTATGTCGGCAATGATGATGTCAAAGGTGAACAGAGTTATCATTACCGTGCCACTTTTGATAAGGATGCTTTTAGTACTTTTATAAAGCAGGCTGCGGAAAGTGAGGGTAAGACTGTTTCTGATCAGGACATGAAACAGCTGAATGACAGCATGAAAAAATTTGATTTCGCCGGCGATGTCTGGGTTGGAATCACAAGCGGTGTGCTCAACCAGCTTTCCGGTGATTTCAAACTCACCAATGTGGCTCCGGCTGAACCGGGCGGAACCATTAACGTCCGCGTCAGCCTTTGGGGGTTCAATCAGCCTGTAATGGTCACTGTTCCAACGGGTGCAGTGGAATTTCCTGTTCAACAATTACTTGAGGGAATGTCTCTTACAAGCGATCTAAATGCGATTCCTTCCACTGAGCAGGGAATTGATAATTCGAGCCTTATACCTGATATGTCTATCCAACCGTCTGATGGTTCCAGCCAGGAAGGCACCACCGGTTACGAATGATTTAAAAAGAGCTTAAGAAAAACCCCGCCACGGCGGGGTTTTTTTATATATTTATGGTATCAGGTTTACCGGTGGTAACTTTTTTTTCTTCCTGAATTTTTGCTCGAACTGTTTTTCAAAAATTTTGGTGATTCTTGCATCGTAGTCTGCTGTTGCCGCCCAGATGATATCGAAGATTTTTTTCTGGGCCTCCGCCATTTCTTTGCTTTCGATCATCACTCCGAATTTTTCCTTAAGTGAAGTGATAACGACTTTATTGTCGTAAATCATGATATCGAGGTGGAAATCGAAATCTTCAGGGATAAGACGGCTTTCCCGCAGTTCATACTTGTCTCTTTTCTTGTGGAGAAAGCTCTTTTCGGTCGCGGGATAAAGGGATTTGACTTTGACTCCCCGTTCAACGCGGCGTCTGTAATAAATTGGCATGTATATCGGCAGGAGCATTGAAAGCTCGTCAAGCGATGCATAGCATCGGAGGGGTTCGCTCGACGTGAAGGTGTTTTCCAACATATTCTGGAGACCGGCTTCGTCCTGGAAAAAGACAACTTTGGGTTTCACTTCATAGGGATTTTTAATGCTTTCCAGCAGTTTGAACGAGTTGCCCAGATGCTCGATCTTGGCATCGAGCTCATACTGTTTATTTTTCAGGTGATCGAGGATGTAAGAAGGGTCCACGGCACGGAAATATGTGACGTTTCTTTTAATGATCTTATCAATGAAACCCTTATGCATGAGTTTTTCCAGGTACGTATAGGAACCGCTGCGGTTCATGCCGGTTTTTTTTGCAATAACACTCACCGGGTTACTGCCGATACTTAAAAGAGTAAGGTATATGGATGATTCCTTTTCAGTAAGCCCAATGCCTTTGAATGTCTGGATCAGTTCATCTTTCATCGGGTGGTGTTATTTATAGGAAGTTTTAAATTATAACAAAACCTTTTTATTGTCAAGATTTTAGGAATATTTTCGTGGGATTTAACCGGCATGGGTTAGTTTTTCGATGATAGGGCATATGAATTTTAAGTATTATCTTTGCCAAAGTCGTTTGTCCTGCGTCTGACCATTATTGGTTTTTTGTCAGGTGTTTTATTTACGCATTTCTGTCCGGGCTGGTATGGGGTTGTTATCGTTTTTGCTCTTGCCATTGTTTTTTTCACGGTATCGGGATTTTACAATGTTTTTTTCCGGGCTGGCATTCTTGCCGCTGCGTTTGCCTTTGGCAGTTTACGTTTTATGCTTAATATTCCAACCTTTCTGCCGCAGGACATAGCTTTTTACCGTGATCTGGATAATCAATTGGAAGTGACCGGTGTTGTTTCTTTTGAACCTGACATACGAAGTGACCGCCAGAATATCCTTATCAGGGCTGTTCAAGTCTTTGACGGGCACCAAGAGCATGAAGTCAGTGGAAATCTCCTTATCAAGCTCCAGCGTTTCCCGCAGATTGCCTATGGTGATGTTCTACGTTTCAAGTGCAAGCTTAAATCACCGCAGAAAATTGATAATTTTGATTACGCTGCGTTTTTGGCGGAAGGGGATATCTATGTCTATTGTTCAAATCCGTATGTAACCATTGAAAAAAAGGGGACCGGCGATTTTTTCTGGACGACTGTGTATGATTTAAAATTTTCCATGACCTCCGGTATTAACAGGCTTTTTCCCGAGCCTGAAGCAAGTCTGGTTGCAGGGTTGCTATTAGGGCTCCGGCGCACTATTCCGCAGCCAATCCTTGATGATTTCCAGCATGCCGGTCTTACCCATGTGCTTGCGATTTCCGGATACAACGTTAACCTCATGATTACTGTTTTTGGCGCGTTACTGAAAGGCACATCACGAAGGTTACGCTATGGAGGCATGTTTGGCGGCATTCTCCTTTTGGTTTTCTTTACGGGCTTTTCCGCGAGTGTCATCCGTGCCGCCATCATGGGGTCTATTGTACTGTTGGCCCAGGCTTCGGGACGTAGAAGTAATGGGATGAATGCCCTGCTGCTGAGTGGCGCACTTATGGTTTTTTCCCGTCCGCTTATGCTTATCGTCGATCTTTCTTTTCAATTGTCTTTTCTTTCAACACTCGGACTCCTTGTGTTTATGCCCCATCTTGAAAAATTTACCAAACGGGTTTCTTTTTTGGAAAAGATTCCGGCATTTGTCCGGGAAGGAGCTCTTGTTACACTGGCGGCACAGACTTTTACGACGCCCCTGATTATTTTTCAATTCGGAATTTTTTCACTGATTGCGCCTGTTGCCAATATTTTTACTCTTCCTTTTGTCCCGTGGATTATGCTTTTTGCTTTTGCAAGTCTTGTTATTCTGTTTTTTTTCCAGCCGTTCGCTGTTTTTCTGGCTACCGTGGCTTTGGTATTGCTTAAAATGATGCTGTTTGTCGTCAGCACCATGGCACATCTGCCATTCGCTTTTCTGAAAATAATTTGAACGTAACACAAATCAAGGAACCGTGAACGTATGTCAGCAGACCGGCGATTTACAGGATTGAAGCATTAGAAACTAGCGCTCGTATACCCAGATTGGAGCAAGGTTGTTTTCTTTGTCACGCTCTTCGCGATGATTTACTTTCCATGTCCCGATGGAAAAGGCATATGATACGACCCTTGTGCCTTTTTTAAGTTCCTTGTCGAGTTTTTCCTGCAGGCGTGCCAGTGAATCCGGCATGAGGTAGCAGACGATGACGTCAGCATCACCTAAATTCTGGGCTCTGAAGTCGGTGAAAAAAATTTTTGCTTTTGAACGCCAGAAAAACTGCCGGACTTTGGCAAGCAGAAAGACCAGCGGCGAGAGTTCAAACCCGACTGCGTTTGCACCGTATTCCTTGGCGGCAAGATAGACCATGCGTCCGTCACCGCAACCAATGTCATAGACTTTTTCACCTTTCTTAATTTTCGCGAGCTGTAGCATTTTTTTGACCCTGGGCATAGGGGTCGGCACAAATGGTGCTCCCGTGACCATGGCGATGACAGTCGGGATGATTATGAGTATGGCAAGAATGACGGCAAAGGGGTTTCTGAATGTTTGTGTAAATATGGCGATCACCACGATTCCAATGACGGAAACGGAGAAAAAGATGACTAAATCGACAATTTTATTTGATGTTTTAGATTTCATAGAGGTAAATGCTTGGAAGATGTTTTTTGGGATCTTTTTCCCATATTTTGGATGGCACCATTTCTTTTAACTGGAACGTGTTGCTGATGATTCGCGTGCCTTTCCGGCATTCATTTTTTATTTTGCCCATGAGGGATGACATTACTTCAGGGCCAAGGTAACAGAAAATGACGTCAGCATCTTTAAGGTTGGCCTTGAAGAAATTGGAAAGTGAAATCTTGGTTTTTGACCGTAAAAAAAGTTTTTTTGCCTTCGCAAGAAGGTATGGGATAGGTGCCGCTTCATAACCCCGTGCGTCTATTTTTTTTTGTTTTTCCGCTTCAAACAGGAGCCTTCCGTCTCCACAGCCAAGGTCATAGACCACGTCTCCGTTTTTCAGCTCGGCAACGCTCACCATCTTTATTACCGCTGACATTTTTGACGGGACATAAGGGACGCGAAAAAAAAGATTAACCACTGCAGTGGCCAGCAGCAGGAGCGTGATTATTACAATGATTACAGCGGTTGTGTTGGCGATGAAATCCATAGGTGGAAAAACGTTCCTTTTATTGTAGCAAAATAAATACATCTTGCAAATGTGCGGTTATTTGTTAATTTATCGAAGTAACCTCTTTTTTTATTTTTTCTATGCCAAAAATCACGAAAAAGGACCTTCTAAGGGATCCCATTGAACACATTGACATTACCAAACTCAAAGTGACGCCGCTTGTAAAAGCATATCAGAAGATGTCTTTTACAGCTCGTGACCTTGCCCGTGCTTCGGATATTTACAATATGATGCTCGGTGACAGGAATTGTTCGGTCTGGCTTACTCTTGCCGGCAGTACAAGCGCCGCGGGTTGCATGCAGGCATATGTGGACATGGTGAAAAACAATATGGTTGATGTGGTTGTTGCCACCGGTGCTTCCATTGTGGATATGGATTTTTTTGAGGCGCTTGGTTTCAGGCATTATAAGGGTACGCCTTTCATTGATGACGCGCTTTTGCGGAGCCTCTACATTGACCGTATTTATGACACGTTTATTGATGAGGAGCAGCTTCAGGAGTGCGACAAGACTGTTGAAAAGATTGCCGGTTTACTTGAACCCCGTCCTTATTCGTCCCGGGAATTCATTTCGGAAATGGGCAAGTGGTTGACGAAGCATTCCAAAAAAAAGAATTCCCTTGTCCAGACGGCCTATGAACATGGTGTCCCGATTTTCTGTCCAGCGTTCACTGACTCTTCTGCGGGATTCGGGTTGGTCCTCCACCAGGCCAAGAATCCCCAAAAACATCTTTCCATTGATTCCGTAAAGGATTTTTCTGAACTTACCAGGATCAAACTTTCAAGCAAAGACAGCGGACTCTTGATGATCGGCGGTGGTGTCCCAAAGAATTTTGCGCAGGATACCGTTGTATGCGCGGAAGTTTTGGGCAAGGATGCGCCGGTCCATAAATACGCGATCCAGATCACGGTCGCCGATGTCCGTGACGGGGCCTGTTCTTCATCAACTTTGAAGGAAGCAAGTTCCTGGGGCAAGGTAAGCACGGTCCATGAACAGATGGTCTTCTCCGAAGCTTCAATGTCATTGCCGGTTCTTGCTGCTTATGCCTATGAAAAGGGGTTGTGGAAAAAACGGGCTAAGAGAAATTTTGCCAGGCTTTTCAAGTAAAACATATTCTTGTTGAATACCTCCCGGGTCTTTCTTTTCATTTATTTCTATGGCCAGAGAAGTTGCGATCGGATTGGTTCAAATGCATTCGGGCGATGATACGGATGCCAACATGAAAAAAGCACTTGAGGGGATTCGTGAGTGTGCTGATAAGGGGGCGCAGATCATTGCACTTCCTGAACTTTTCCGGGCGCCTTATTTTTGCCAGAAAAAGGATGATAGTTTTTTTGAATTGGCTGAGCCGATTCCCGGTGTGACAACGGATGCCCTTTCAAATATCGCCCGTGAGAAAAAAACAGTCATTATAACATCCATTTTTGAAAAAGCGGCCGACGGAAAATATTATAATACCGCCGTTGTCATTGATGCCGACGGTTCGCTTGTCGGCAAGTACCGGAAAATCCATATCCCTGATGATCCGGAACACGGTTATGATGAAGGCTATTATTTTGATTCCGGTGATTTGGGGGTTGAAGTTTTCAGGACGAAATATGCGAAAGTCGCTCCACAGATCTGTTATGACCAGTGGTTCCCCGAAGGCGCCAGGATTGCCGGAATGAAAGGCGCAGAGATTCTATTCTATCCCACTGCTATCGGCTGGCCCGTGAACCAAAGGGAGGTCTGGCTTAATAAAGCCGAGAATACAATGTGGAAAACTACCCAAATCAGCCATGGGATCGATAATAACTGTTTCGTTGTTGCCGTGAACCGCGTGAAACTTGAAGATACGCTGCGTTTTTGGGGAAGTTCTTTTATAAGTGATCCTTTTGGCCAGGTCCTGCTGGAAGCTCCGACAGACCGGGAAGTTAACCTTGTTGCTAAATGCGACATGGGCATTATTGCGCGCAAAGCGGCTGATTGGCCTTTCCATACTGATTATTCCAAAGTAACCGATAAGCTGAAGTAGCATGAACTACTGGATGCCCGCAGAATGGGAACCGCATGAGGGAACGTGGCTGGCATGGCCGCATTTGGTGGAACACTGGCCTGGAAAGTTTGAGCCGATTCCGCTTTTTTATGGCCAAATGGTGAAGATCCTTGCCGGGAGCGAGAAAGTTTTCATTTGTGTGAATGACCAAAAAATGGAGGATGATGCGCGGGAAGTGATCTTGAAGTCCGGTGTAAACGGGTCTCTTCTTGCTCATGTTTCCTTTTATCATATTCCGACCGATGCCTCTTGGTCACGTGACCACGGGCCGATTTTTGTACGTGATAAAAAGGGAAAACTTGTCATCACTGACTGGGTTTTTAATGCCTGGGGTAATAAATGGCCGTATAAGCTGGATGATGTGGTGCCGCAAAAAGTTGGAGAAATTTTCAGGATTCCGGTGGTTCAGCCGGGTATCGTTCTGGAAGGCGGTTCCATTGATGTGAACGGGAAAGGAGCGTTGCTGACAACTGAACAATGCCTTTTAAACAAGAACCGGAATCCAAAGTTAACAAGGAAGGAAATTGAGAGGTTCCTGAACAGGTATTTGGGCGTGACAAAGGTATTATGGTTAAAAGAGGGGATTGCCGGCGACGATACCGACGGGCATATTGATGACATTGCGCGTTTTGTCAGTCCCGATACTGTGGTGTGCGCGTACGAAGAAAATCCAAAAGACGAAAATTATGCCGTTTTGAACCGGTGTTACGAGGATTTGAAGAAGATGACGGATCAGGATGGCGTCCCGTTGAAAGTTATAAAGCTGCCGATGCCTGATACGGTCATTTATGAGGACCAGCGTTTGCCTGCGAGCTATGCCAATTTTTATATATCCAACAAGATCGTGCTGGTGCCCGTTTTCCGTTGCCGGCAGGATGAACAGGCATTAAAAGTGTTTCAAGAACTTTTCCCCGACCGTAAAGTTATCGGTCTTGATTGCGTTGATCTGGTATGGGGGCTCGGGACAATACATTGCTCAACCCAGCAGATGCCAAGAGCATAATTTTTTTTATTTCCGACAATTTTCTTGCGCTCTGCAAAAGAATTTGCTATACCCGAAATTACGGAACAGAATTATTTTTACTTCTTCAGAAGTGAGAAAAAGGAAACGGCCTCCTGCCAAGAAATATAAGAAATTTTGGAAGCTCGGCCAAAAAGAATTCAACACTGAATATTTCGACATCAATAAGGACGGAGAGCTTACTGTAAGAGAAGGTAACTACCAGTATAATATTTATGATCTCGCCAAGAAGTTTGGGGGGGCTGTTGAAATTTTTCTTCCTTCCATCCTTGAGGCACGGCTCAGTAATCTTTTTAGTGTCGTTAATACGGTGACGAAGCGTACCGGCTACAAAGGCCGTTTTTTCTACCATTTCCCCATGAAGGTTAATCAGAACAAGGAGTTTATGCTCCCTCTGGTTTCGGAAGGTGCGCATTTGGAGGTTGCTTCAGCGAACGACTTGTGGATTGTGAAAAAGCTTTGGGAAGGTGAAAATTTCCACTCGAAAATCCGTGTTCTCTGCAATGGACCGAAAACCGAGCGTTACATCGCACTTATCAAACAGCTTCGAGAGAACGGACTGGCTGTCATTCCAATTATTGAAGATCCCGACGAGCTTGCACTTTTCAAAGGATTCAGCGGGGATATGGGTATCCGCATCAACCTTTTATCAAAGGTGAAATCCCACTGGGACAAGAAAATTGACCGTTTTGGTTTATTGCAGAATGAAATCCTTGGGCTTGGACGCATCAGGAACCTTAAGATACTCCATTACCATATCGGTTCACAGATTGAGCTTAAAAACGACATCATAGTGGCCCTGCGCGAAGCTTTTAACGCGTATAAGAAGATCCGGGCAGTAAATCCGACGCTTGATACTATCAACATTGGCGGCGGGTTTGCCATCCCTTATGAAAAGAAACGAATGTACAGCGTTGAGTCAGTGGTTTACCGGATCATAAAAACACTCAAGGACATGAGTGAAAAAGCAAATATTCCTCATCCAAACATTATCGTGGAGTGGGGAAGGTATATTACGGCTCCGGCACAGATTACCGTATATCGTGTCATTGGCCAGAAGGATATCCAGAAGGCGGTTGCCAAGAAATGGTACATTATTGATGGCAGCTTCATGAACGATCTTCTGGATACCTGGGCTATCCATCAGAAGTGGCATATAGTCCCGGTGAATGATATGAGTGCCAAAAAGCGCCATCGCGTGTGGCTGGCCGGATTAAGCTGTGATTCGGACGATAAATATACCGCAAGCGACGGGTACCTGCTTTTGCCCTGTCTTGAGGATTTTGGTCCTGAAGATTCCCTGTATATTGCTATTTTTGACACGGGCGCCTACCAGGATGCTTTTTCGTCCCATCATTGCCTGCTTTCTTCACCTGCTAAAATTGTATTGCAGAACGGAATAGTGACTATTGCACGGCGTCGTGAAACACCCGATGATGTCGGGAAGCTTTTTGGCTGGTGATGGAATTTATATATTGTGCTTTTTATGCCGCCTGCTGGAGGTCTATTTTCAGGTTGTCTTTTCGTGCTCTTCTTTCCAGGGCTTTTTTCTGTGTTTCGGAAAGTTTTTGTCCCGACGCTTCAATTTTTCTTGCGGCTTCCTGCGCGAGGGCACGTTGCAATTCGATTTTACGCTTTGCCGTAATATTTTTCCCGGTCTCGGCTGAAATATTCTGGCCGCTTTCGCGGCTTGCAAGCTGGAGATAATGGACATTATGTGATTTTCTACCACGGTTGGCCACGGCTTCGCGCTTGAGACGATAAATATCATATGCTTCCATTTTTTCCATTGCTCCCACGTCAATTTTCTTTACTTCTTTTGCCCTGCCGTCGGTTCCGACGACTTTTGCTCCTTTTGTTCTACTCAGGAGCCGGTCGTTGATATCCCGTTCGTCTTCCGTTTCCAAATGTTTTTCCCTGTGACGGCTGTCCACAATCCCTGCATTGAACTGTTCGCTTCTCTGTGCCAAAGCTGCCAGTTCTTCGGCTATGTTTTGGCGCTTGATCCTTTCTTTCATGTGGCCGGTTTCTTTTACTGTCTGAAGCGCTTCTTTCATGTCAGTATCCAATTTTTCTCCAGGTTCCTGATTTTCGATTTTGTCCTGTGGGAAAAGGTTGCGGTATTTTGCGGTAAGGCGGGCGAGGTTGCTTGCTGCTATTTCGTCAGTAGCATTAAGTTTTATAATGTCACGGTAACAAGATATCGCCTTACGCCATTGTTCCTTTTTAAAGTCTTCTGATGAGGCGGCATCTCCTTCGCGTTCCAGTGACATGGCATCCATGGAAAGCCTCAGAATTTTCTCCGGGCGCGGTTCTTCTTCAGCGGTTTTTTCAGGCAAAGTATCAGAAGGCTTCCCAGTCAGGAGGTTGTTGAAAAGTTTTAGGCGGTCACTATACCCGAGTTCGTAGAACCGTGTGTTATTTTGCTGTGTTTCCGGCGGCAGTTCTTCCCTGAACCTTTCAGTGAGTTCCCTGCGTTTGGCGAGCTCATGGGTTTCAAACTTGTTGATCCAGTCCTGGCGTTCGGAGCTTCCGAGCTGCCTGAATTCTTTCATGAAAGCATCGCAGGTAACCCTGGCCATGTATTTATTCGTCTGGGCGTCACGGAGCAGCCCCTCGTATGATGCAGCAAGTTTTTCCATATGTTCGCCGAGGTTGCGGGCTTCTTCCAATGCCTTTGCTTTCTCTTCAAATGAAAGCTCATAGAAGTTGTTGAATCCCTGTTTTGCCTGCAGTTCAAGTTTCAGGGAATCCGGCAGTGATTCGTAACTCTTTCCAAGTTCGGCGGTTTTTTTCATCTGGTCTGGAAGGTTTTTCAGCATAAGGATACGCATCCCCTGATCGCTTTTTCTCCACCAGTTTATGGCTTCTCTACGGTCTTTTTCCGAAAAATGTCTGGAGTTCGGGTCGCCATTGAGGATACTTAAATGGGCTTCTTCCATTTTACGTTCAAGCTTCTGGAGAGTGACAAGTTTTCCTTTTTTACGGCTTTCAAAAAAATCGGGGAATTTGGCCTGGAGTTCAGGCGGGAAGGTCTCGAATTTTTTTGCCAGTTCGGTCTTTGCCTCTACAATTTTTGAAAATTCACGGATCCAGCGTTGCTGCTCTTCGAGTGTTTTCAGTTCTTTGAACTGAGCCATGTATTCTTCTTCAGATTTCCTGCTGAAATGTTTGCGGTTATCATGGATGAGCCTCTGGTAAGTCATCATGTTTTCGGTGCGCTGCAGCAGCTCTTCGGCCATGGCTTTCTTTTCATGTCCGCCCATCTTCCTGAATTTACCGCGTTTGTCGGGCGCGTGCTCCGCTACGACTTTATAAAGGCTTTCAAGGAAGTCGAGATTTTCCCTGAGGTTCTGGACGTAACGGCGTTTTTCTTCAGTCGGAAGGGCCTTAAAACGGTCCACATGGTCATTGATGTCGAGCTTGTCGCTGATGTTGTGTTCCGAACTCAGTCCTTTTACGAATGAGTCTATAAGTGACCGGTTTTCTTCTATGACACTGCCCACCTTATGGCCGATCCGTTCGACAGCCCTCCTGCTCGCGCTGTTTTGTCGTAATTCCATTTCAAGCTGCTCGGCATCTTTTTCGTTAAGAATGCCTTCGATCTTAGCCTGGGTAATCTGTTTGCCGATCTGGCTTCTGAGCTCATTGATGGCAATGATGGAATGTGACGTCAGGTCACTTTTTTCTCCTTGCGCCAGGGCGTCTATCTGTTCATCGCTCGGGTCCAGAAAATCCTGATTTTCTGTTTCATATCTCATGGTATTTGGAGCTTACATATCATTTATAAGACTTCCAGCACGGAAGCTGAAAATCCGCAGTTCAGGCAAAGGATGCAACCTTCGCTGAATTCCGCGTCACGGCTGCATGCCGGACAAGACCTTGTTGTCACCTGTATCACGTTTTTGTTCCGGTTTTCACGTTTCAATCTTATTTCATCCTCTGAAATTTCTTTTGCCTCAATTGGCGGCAGACTTACCTCACGGGCTTTTTTGGTTTTCCATTCCTGTCCGGGAATTTTTCTTGAGCTTTCCTGGAAGGGCAGGGAGGCCTGTTTTCCTTGAGGTTTTTCTTCATGTTCAAATAAGTGCTCATGGCGGAGTACCTGGGTTGAACGGCTTTCATTCCGGTAAATGGTGATGCCTTTGCAGCCAAGCTCGAATGCAAGCAGGTAGGCTTTTTTTACGTCATCGATGGTGGCGTCGTTTGGAAAGTTTATAGTCTTGGAGATGCCGTTGTCAGTGTATTTCTGGAAAGCAGCCTGCATCCTTATGTGCCATTCGGGCGCGATATCTTCGGCAGTGACATAGATTTTCTTGAGGTCCGCCGGTATTTCCCTGATGTTTTTAATTGAGCCTTCAGCCTGGGCAATTTTTCGCATGAGATCCTTGTTGTATATATCAAGTTTTTTTGTTTCAGTCTCAAAAAAGCGGTTGATGTACAGGAGTTCGTTTTTATCCAGCACTTCTTTGACGTAGACAATGGCATAAAGCGGTTCGATCCCGAAAGAGCATTCGGCTATCATGGCAAGCGTGCCGGTCGGAGCTATGGTGGTTACGGTTGCGTTGCGCATATGCTTCCATCCGAGCTTTCCACAGGTGCTTTTTTCGAAATTAGGGAAATTTCCGCGGAGTTCGCCAAGTTTCCCGGAAGCTTTTTTAGCTTCGTCCTGGATGAAATGCATAAGTTTTTCGCCCATGCCGGTCCCTTCCGCCGAGTTATAGTGAATTTTAAGCTGGACGAGAAGGTCGGCGAAACCCATGATGCCAAGTCCTACCTTGCGGTTGTCCTGCACAATCTTTGTGATTTCAGGCAGCAGGTAATTGCTTACGTCAATGACATTATCCAGGAAATGAATACAAAGATGGACAGTCTTGCGGAGCCTGTCCCAGTCAACATCGCCGTCCTTATAAAAATGGGCGACATTGATGGATCCAAGGTTGCAGGCCTCAAATGGAAGCAGTGGTTGTTCGCCGCAAGGGTTTGTGGTCTGGAGCTTGCCGAGAGTCGGTGTCGGGTTATCCTTTTCGATGCGGTCCAGGAAAATCAGTCCGGGTTCACCGTTTTTCCATGCGTTTGCCACGATAAGCTCGAAAACGCTTCTGGCATTGAGTTTATTTACCGGTTTTTTTGTATGCGGGTTGATGAGCTCATAATCTTTATTGTTTTCCACGGCTTTCATGAACTGTTCCGTCACACCCACGGATATATTAAAATTGGTAATCTTGTTCTCATTCTCCTTACAGGTGATAAATTCCAGGATGTCAGGATGGTCAACATTCAGAATCCCCATATTTGCTCCGCGGCGCTTGCCGCCGGATTTCATGGCCGTAGTTGCGGCATCAAAAACTCTCATGAAGGAGACAGGGCCTGAAGCAAGCCCGTGGGTGCTTTCAATATAATCGCCCTTCGGCCGGATTTTGGAGAAATTGAAACCGGTCCCTCCGCCGGTCTGATGGATCATGGCTGTTTTCTTGATTGCCCCGAAGATGCTTTCAATGCTGTCTTCCACATCGATCACAAAACATCCGGCCAGCTGCTGCCGTTTTGTTCCGGCGTTCATGAGTGTCGGGCTGTTCGGCAAAAAATCCAGGTTCGATATCAGGTCGTAGAATTTTTTTTCGCTTTCTTCGGCGTTGAAACCCTTGTAGTTATTGTCTGCTGTTGCCACCGTGTGAGCGACGCGCCGCATCATCTCTTCTGGTGTTTCAATGATGTTGTGGTTGTCATCGCGGAGGAGGTAGCGCTGTTTAAGGACCT
>Ga0315275_10003446_pt1 | contig 14556 bp, 13 predicted proteins | sample YL17G03_0_MG_FD_205557 | JGI IMG/M metagenome (GOLD analysis project Ga0315275, IMG submission 205557) | Sediment microbial communities from Yellowstone Lake, YNP, Wyoming, USA - YL17G03_0 | ecosystem: Environmental > Aquatic > Freshwater > Lake > Sediment | place: USA: Wyoming | collected... | reverse complement strand
GTTCAAGGTCGCCATTACCGCCTGCATGCGAAAGATCCTCGTCATCTTGAATACCCTTGTAAGGAACGACTGCTTATGGTCGCCACCACTGCCCGAAAACGTTTGAAAAGAAACACAGCCGCTTTTTCCCGTATCTTGCGGCGGAACCTGTTTTTGCTAAGGTCCGCGCCCAAGCGTGCCGATAAAAATTGCTTGGAGCGCCAGTTTGCCGAACACCTTGAGGGGGACGGGATAGGGGGACGCTTGAACGGCTGGTACGTTCCAGACAACGCCATCGGTCTGGTGATGATGGGGCTGGCGGCGGTCGTCATTCCCACGCTGATTCGTCGCCGGGTGGGCGGAAGCCAGTCCACGTACGTCGGGTTCACGGCCGGCGTGGCGATTCTGACGATCGGGTACGCGCTGCGTCTGGGGGGCGCCCTTGCTCCGTCGTGGTTCGAGGCGTTCAACGACATCACGATCTTGCTCCCGATTGACGCCGGCGGCTACTTGATGGCGACGGCGGGGTTCCTGTCGCTGATCCGCGACCTGGGTCGCGCCCAGGACGGAGCGCGCCAGGTTGCTTCCGACGAGCGGGACCGCGCCGAGCAGGCCCGCCTCCAGGAAGTAAAACTCCGCGCCATCCTCAACTGCGCCACCGAATACTGCATCATCGCGTGCGACCTGGACGGCCGTATCACTTCCTACTCGACCGGCGGCGCCCGCATCTTCGGCTGGGAGGCCGAGGAGGTCGTCGGCCGGATGAACGTGATGCAACTCAGGGCTTCAGATCGTCCGCCCGTGTTCGACGAGGCCCGCGGCGCCATCCAGGCCATGGGACATTTCGAGGCCGAGGTATCATACTTCCGCAAGAGCGGTGAGGTCTTCCCGGCCCTGCTGACGGTCACGGCGTTGCGGGACGCCGACGGCCGGCTCGAAGGCTACGTCGGCATCATCAAGGACATTACGGTCCAGAAGGCGGTTCAGAACACCTTGCAGCACGAGCGTGATTTCGTGCGGGGCATTATCGAGACCAGCGAACTGTGCATCATCGGCATCTCACTCGCGGACGGCCGCATCACGATGTTCAACCACGGGGCGGAACTCATCACCGGCTATCGCGCCGACGAAGTTCTCGGCCGGCCGTACGTGGAAACCCTCATTCACGAGGACGAACGTCCGGCCGCTTTCGCGCGCATCGAGGCCATCCGGGCGACGCCGGGGGCCGCCGTCAGCACGTCCGAGCGACTGATCGTCACCAAGGCGGGCGAGTCCAGACGGATCGCCTGGACGGACAACGTATCCCGGGACGAGGCGGACCGGCCGGCGTTTGTCGTCAAGTTCGGCCGCGACGTCACCGCCGAGCGCCAGATGCAGAACAGCCTCCAGCAAACGAAGGCCGACCTGGAGAAGGCCAACGCCGAACTGGCCCACCTGGCCACGACAGACTACCTCACGGGCCTCATCAACCGCCGCCAGGCGGACCTCCTGTTCGACCATGAAATCGCCCGCACCCGCCGCAGCCGAAAGACCTTGGCGGTTATCCTTATGGACATGGACCACTTCAAGATGGTCAACGACACCTACGGCCACGAGGCGGGGGACGCGGCCCTGAGGCACGTCGCCAGTGAGATGCGCCGCCGACTCCGCGCCGGCGACATCGTCGCCCGCTACGGCGGCGAAGAGTTTCTCATCCTTCTGCCCGAGACCGACGTCGCGCCGGCCTGCCGCCTCACCGAGACTCTGTGCCGCCGCATCGAGGCGAGTCCGCTCACCTGGGGCGACGCCCAGATCCAACTGGCGGCCAGTTTCGGCGTCGCCGTCCTCAAGCCGGGACAGGACACCCATCCCGACGTCCTGGTGCGGATGGCCGACGAGGCGATGTACTGGGTCAAGCACCTCGGCGGAAACCAGGTCGCCTCCTGGGAAGGCATCCACGACGGCAAGGTCCAACTGGCCGATGCGAAGAGCCTATCCGAATAACCCGCCGTCGGGCCCGAGCGTTGAGTGACGGCCGGTCAGGCCCGGAAGATCGCCCCCAGGCGTTTTCCCATCAGGGCGCTCGCTCCCGCCAGCGTCGCTGCCAGGAACACCATCGCCCAGACGCCGAGCGCGGCCGCGGTCGCTTCGCCGGAGACGGCGTACTCGCTGGAGTAGATCCGCCAGATGGTCCGCGTGATCGGGTTGAACGCGTCCTCCTGGGCCAGGATCAGGCTGTCGGATACCTCCAGCATCGAGAGCGCGAACACCAGGATCGCCCCGGCCACAAGGTTCGCCGCAATCAGCGGCACGGTGATCCGCCCCAGCGTCCGCACCGGCCCCGCGCCGACGCTCAGGGCCGCCTCTTCAAGGGTGCGGCTGGTCTGCTGGAACCCCGCGACCGACGAACGGACCGCCAGGGGCAGCCGGCGCACCGCGTAGGCGATGATGATCAGGGCCACCGGGTTGGTCTGCGGATAGAGGTAGTTCTGGCTCCAGATGCCGGACCGCACGAGCGCGTCGCCCCAGCCCGCGTAACAGTTCAGGTAGCCGAACGCCAGGACGATGCCCGGCATGGCCAGCGGCAGCATGACGAGGGCGTCCAAGAGGCCGCGGCCGATGAATTTCTTTCGCGCCAGGACGTAGCCGACCCAGACGGCCACCAGAAGGGAGATCGCCACCGCCCCCGCCGAGTAGATCACAGAGTTCAAGATGCTCGGCATGGTCCACCGCTGGGCGAGCGCCGCACGGTGATGCTCCAGCGTCAGGCCTGACGGCAGGACCGTGCCCTGCCACTCGGTCTTGAGGCTGAAGAGGATGACGGCAATATGCGGCAGGAGCGCGAGCGCCATCACGCCGCCCGAAAGGAGCCAGGCCCCGAGCGTGGCCGCGCGGCCGAGAGGCCGGGGTGCGGCCGGACGCGTCGCGACCGACATCATCCCGAATGCCTCGCGGCCGAGCGTCGCCCGCGCCGCCCAGAAGACGAGCACCACCACCACGAGGAGGATCACCACGAGGGCGCTGGCCTCGGGGCTCGACGGTTCGCTGACGCGTTCGAAGATCTGGACGGCTATACAAGAGCGGAAGTGGAACATCAGGGGCGTTCCGAGGTCCGTTAGGGCCCAGATGAATACGATCACCGCCCCGGCGAAGTACGCCGGCAAAATCAGCGGAAACGTCACGCTCCGCCAGCACCGCCAGGGGCCGGCGCCGGCGCTGCGGGCGGCGTCCTCCAGCGACGGGTCCACGTTCGCCAGGCCCGCCACCAGGTTCAGATACAGAATTGGATATAGATGAAGTGCCTGGAGGACGACGATCCCCGCCAGCGGATATACGCGGAACCAGTCCACCGCCTCGGCGCGGTCCATGAGGCCCAGGCCCACCAGGGCCGCGTTAAGTGCGCCGTAGGGGCCCAGAATCTGCTTCAGGCCGATCACGCCGACGAACGGCGGCAGGATCATCGGCACAAGCGCCCCGGCCGCGAAGAACCGCTTGCCACAGAACGCCGTCCGGGCCTGCACGTAGGCCAGCGGCACCGCCAGCACCGATGACAGGACCGTCGAGATGATCGCAAGGAGCAGTGCGTTTGCGAAACCTTCGCGGACCGTGGCGCTCGCGAGTAGGTTCCGAACGTAATGCAGCGTAGGGCCGGTGGATTCCCAGAGCGCGGACTTGAATACGTTCAGGATCGGGTAGAAAAAGAACAGGCCCAGGAGCGCGACCACGAGGAGGATGAGCAGCCACGTTTTGGCGTCGGGTCGCATCGGGTTCTCGGCCTGACCGTGTCAGGCTAGCGGGCTGTGGATGCGGTCACCTTGGCGAGCGCGGCGTAGCGCTCGCGCACGGCGGCGCCCCAGGCGGCCATCAGGTCGCTCTTCTTGCGCTGGCGCTCTTCCTCGCGGCGCGTGAGCGACGCCCGCTCCTCTGCCGTCGCGCGGGACGGCACGAGGACGGGCGTCCAGACCTCGCGGCCAAAGCGCCTCATCTCGTCTTCTGAGATGAGCGGTCGCGTGAGTTCCGCCACAAGGTTCTCCGGCGCGCCGGCGGTGATGATCGCCTTCCACGCGCCGGCGAGCGCCGCGTGGTTCTCCACGAGCGCGACCCTCAGGTAATCGGCCAGGATGACCTGCCGGTCGTTCTCCTTGGCCGTGTCATAGAAGGGAGGCGGCGCGACCTTGAACGGGTCGAGCCGTTCGCCGGCGTCCTTCGCCGTCGGTTCCTCGTACAGGCTCGGCAGGATCGAGAGGCGCTCGAGCGTGAAGAGGCGCGGGCCGCCGGGCGCTCCGGCCGGGAGCATCCACAGCCGCTGCCCCTCCGGCCGCATGACGAACTCGACGAACGCCCGCGCCGCCTCCGGGTGCGGCGCGCTGCGGAGTACGCCAATCGGGTCGCACGTTACGACCGTCAGGCCCGACGGCGCGAGGAACCCGAGGTTCCGGCCGCCTTCGCTTCGCATCTGCCGGAAAGCGTAGAAGTCAATGCACGGCCCCAGGGCGATGAGCCCCTTCGCGCAGTCCCTCGGAATCTCCGACGAGGAACTGTAGAACTCGCTGGCGCCGGCGCCCATCAGGACGAGGATGCGCATGCCCCGCTCGTACCCGTAGGCCTGAAGGATGATCTCGTAGGCCTTGCGGACGCTGGCCGACCGTGCAGCGTCGCCCGCGCCCACGAGGCCGAAGAAGGCCGGGTCGGCCAGCGCCTGCCAGTCCTTGACGGGCGGCAGGCCCTTGTCGGCGATAATTGTTTTATTATAAATGAGTCCGAACGTAGAAATGGCGGCGCCGTACCACGTGAAGTCCGGGTCGTATAGCGGCTGGCCGGCGACGGTCTTCGGGACGGCCGCGAGGACATCCTCCGGCAGGCGGCAGGGCTGGAGCATCCCGAGTTGCTTCATCTGGTCGAAGATCGGCCCGCCGCCGTACACGAGGTCAATGTCGAACCGCCCGGCGCGGAACTTGTCTTCGAGAAGTTTGAGGATGTCCGTGCCGCCGCCTGCGTTGGGCCACGACACCGCGACCTCGCGGCCGGTCTCCTTCCGGTACCACGCCTGGAACGCCTCGGTGAACTCCTGGCGGATTTCGTCGCTGTGCGGCGAGTAGATGACGAGTGCGTCGGCGCCGGCGGGCGCCTGCGGTCCCCCGCCGCATCCTGCGAGCCCGATCGCCGCCACCAGCGCCGCTGCAAACGCCGCAAACCTCACGCGTGCCTCCTTACTCAAGATGCCGCCGCCGGCGCCGCCTCGCGCGCAAAGACCCGTACGGCGTCCGCCGGAATGTGGATGCGGGCCGGTTCGCCAGGCGCGACCCCTCGACCAGGCTCTCTTCGAGCCTGAGCCTCAGAGCCAAAGGCAGGGTCGCCCTGAGTGTGTCGAAGGGCGACGGGCGGCAAGGTGGTCGGCCGGTACGAAAGGATCAATTTCTCCGAGCCGACCCGCACGCGGGCCTGTTCCGTCTCGCCCTGGAATGTGCGGCTGAGCACCGTGGCCGCAAAGACATTCTCGGCCGGCGCCGCGCCCTCCCCTTCGGGCCGTATGGCCGGCGCGAGGAGCCGCATCGCCTCCGGCCGGATGCTCACGGTGACAGCGGTAAGCGGCGCGAGGTCCTCCAGAGCGCTGGCCGCGCGCAGGAGGCCGAGCGGCGTCTCGATCTCGGCCGCGGCGCCCTCGCGCCGGCGGACCGTCCCGTCCAGGAGGTTCGTCGCGCCGAGGAACCCGGCGACCCAGGCCGTCGGCGGGTCGAGATAAAGGTCGCGCGGGCGGCCGAGCGCGACGACGCGGCCGTCGCGAACCACCGCCAGCCGATCCGCCAGCGCCAGTGCCTCGTCCTGGTCGTGCGTGACATAGACGCTCGTGACGGCGCTAGAGCGCTGGATGCGTTGGATCTCGGCGCGCATCTGGACGCGCAACTTCGCGTCGAGATTCGAGAGCGGCTCGTCCAGGAGGAGAAAGTCGGGCTGGATGACGAGGGCCCGCGCGAGGGCGACGCGCTGCTGCTGGCCGCCCGAAAGTTGCGTGGGCCTGCGGCGGGCGTAGTCGGCCATCTGGACGACGGAGAGCATCTCGAGTGCCCGGCGCCGTCGGTTTGTCCGGCCGATGCCGCGCACCGCAAGGCCGAACGCGACGTTCTCCAGGACCGTCATGTGCGGCCAGAGGGCGTAATTCTGAAAGACCATCCCGCATCGCCGCCTGTGCGGCGCGAGGTCGGTCACATCGCGCTCGCCGAAGAAGACGCGCCCCGCGTCGGGCTCGTAGAACCCCGCGACGATCCGAAGGAGCGTCGTCTTGCCGCAGCCCGACGGGCCGAGGAGGAAAAACAGTTCCCCCGGCTCGACCGCCAGCGAGACGTCGTCCACGGCGGTGACCGCGGCGAACCGCTTCGTGATGTGTTCCAGCCGCAGGGGAATCATGGTTCTCCGGGGCAGATACTACCCATGAACCGGGGCGATTTCAAATGTTCCGCCGCGGATCGGTGGCCGGCGAGCGATTGACGTTGCCCCGTCCGATGCCGATAATCGCTCAGGTTGGGGGCTATCCTGGCACCGTATGGACGCGAAACCGAAAAACCTGGAAGTCTGGACCTACGAGATCCCGATGCGCGTGCGCTTCGAGCACGCCCGCGCCGGGCGCAGCGTGAGCACGGGCATCCTGGTGCGACTCGAACTCGCCGACGGCTCGGTCGGCTGGGGCGAAGGCATTCCGCGCGACTACGTGACGGGCGAGACCCTCCAGTCGGCCGTCCGAATCATCCGGACGGCCTACGCCGAGCGGCTGCGTGGCCCGGCGCCGCTGGCGGAGGAGCCGATCGCCTCCGGCGGCGTCGTTCACAACGCGGCCTGGTGCGCCTGCGAACTGGCGTACCTGGACGCGGTCGGCCAATCGCGCGGCCAGGGGGTGGCCGACATGCTCGCGCGACGGTCGGGGTTCAAGCGAAGCCGGCTCCTCAGGCGCGTGAGCGCGATCCTCTCGGCCGGGCCGCTGGCGAAAGTGCGCCGCGACCTCAGGATGATGAGGCTCCTTGCGTTCCGCGATTACAAACTCAAGGTCGGCAAGGACCCCGACCGCGACGAGGCGTGCCTGGCGGAATGCCACAGGCAGTTGGGCCGCGGCCTCGGCCGCAAGCGCGGACCGACCCGCCGCACACTCCGCGTGGACGCCAACGGCGCCTGGGACCTCGAAGAGGCCGTCCGGCGGGCCGAGGGCCTCGCCCGATGGGGCGTCCTGACGGTCGAGCAGCCCCTGGCGAAGGGGAACGAGGCGGCCCTGGCGGAACTCCGGCGACGCACGAGCGTTCCGATCATGCTTGACGAGAGCCTGCTGACGGTCCGAGAGGCCGAGCGTCTGGTCCGCGGCGGCCAGGTGGACCTCTTCAACATCCGCCTCTCCAAAAATGGCGGCTTCGTGCAGAGCCTGCGGCTGGCGCACCTGGCGCACCGGTCGGGCCTCGATTTTCAACTCGGGTGCATGGTCGGCGAGACGGGAATCCTCTCGGCCGCAGGGCGGATATTTCTGGAACTCGTGGGCCGGCGGGTCCGCTTCGCAGAAGGGTCTTACGGGCGGTGGCTCCTCAGGTCCGACATCACGCGCGAGCGGCTGTCGTTCGGTTACGGTGGTTTCGTGAGGGCCGTGACCGGGCCGGGCCTGGGCATCCACGTCCAGCCGCATAAGGTTCGACGCGTGGCCCGGCGTGCGCTCCTGATTGACTTCGACTAGAGCCGTTCGCGGTGGAGTGTGCCACGGCGTTGGGTGGCATGGTCACGCCTTGCCTTTGCGTGACCATGCGTCGGTACGCGGCGGGTGCGGAGACCCGCCGCGCGGCAGGGAATCTGATGGCCAGTCGCGGCAAACGCAAGAAGTCTCGGGGTCCGCGGTTTCCGCGGCGAACGTGGGAGCCCGGCCAGAAACCGCGCGTCGAAAAACCCAAGAAGGGCGGCGGCTACGACCGCACCCGCCAGAAGATGCGGGACGAGGAAGAGACAACGTAGAATGTCAAATGCCAAATGTCAAATGTTCAATGGCGGATAACAGATATTGGTTAACCTTCATTTGACATTTGACATTTAACATTTGACATTGTCTTTCCACCGGCACGGTCGGTTCTTGTCCACGAGTCGGCGCAACCTTTTGCAATAGACGGCGGCCATGGTGCGGCAGGCGCCGGCGGTGTCGGCCGGCGGAAACTCGCTGTGCGGGCACTGGAATCCACAGTACTCCGGAATGCCTGAAGGCGGCCGAGCCCGCCCAGGACGGGCGGCCGCAGAGCGCCGCGGTCTAACTTTCCGTGGTTTCATCGTTCGGCCCAGGCGGCGTCCCGTCGGCGGCCGGTCCGTCGGCGTCCAGGAGTTCGGTCTCTTCCTCCAGGTGCCCCAGGACCCGCAGTGCCTCCATGGCGGCGCGCTGCTCGGCGGCCTTCTTGGAAGGTCCCCAGGCGCTCGGGTAGCGGCGGCTGCGGATGCGGACCGCGATCTCGAACGCCTTGGCGTGGTCGGGGCCTTTCTCGTCGAGGACCTCGTAGGAGGGCGCGGCCCCGAGGTCGCGCTGGGCGTGCTGCTGGAGGAGCGACTTATAGTTCAGGCGATGTTCGCCGGCGACGACGCGATCAATCTCCTCGGCCATGTGGTCGAGGATGAAGCGGCGGGCAGGTTCCAGGCCTCCATCGAGATATATCGCTCCGGTGATCGACTCGAAAGCGCATGCCGCAAGACTCGCCGGGAGGCTCGCCGCCTCCGTGATCCCCTTGCCGAGGCTGAGGTGCTGGACCAGGCCGAGTTTGTCGGTCACCTGTGCGCAGATTTCGCGGCTGACGACGACGCTCTTGATGCGCGTCAGTTCCCCCTCGAGGTACTTCGGGTAGCGGTTGAAGATTTCCTCGCATATGACGAGGCCCAGGACGGCGTCGCCGAGGAACTCGAGGCGCTCGTTGGAGGCGAGGCGGTTCTCGGCGATGCTGGCGTGCGTCAAGGCGCTTTCCAGGAGGTCCAGGTTCTTAAAACGGTACCCGATCATCTCCTGGACGGCTTCAGGGGCATCGGGATGGCTCAAGGCCGCGTCCTCCGCCTGGATGGCTCCCTCCCGGACTTTGAGGATATTTTAGGCTGGCCTCCGGGCCGGTCAACCGAAAAGGCTTGACGGCGGGCGCGGGGGCGCGGCAGGATTGAGCGGTATCCATGCCAAACTCGAGTCTCAACCCCGGGCGCAGCCGCATCCTCATTGGGGCCGCCGTCGTCCTGGCCCTGGCGATCGCGGCGGCAGTTCTGCTCCTCAAGATGACGCCGGAGGTTTACACCCGCACGGCCCCGATGGGCGCCGACGAGGCGGCCGTCCTCCGCTTTAACCAGGAAGTCGTGAACAAGGTCGGCAACGTGTACCTGGATCGGAGCGGGCGGACGCCCCTGGCGCTGGAGATCACGGAGGAGATGGTCAACGCGATCATCGCCCAGTCGCTGGCCGACGAGGAGGAGGCCGGCAAGGCCCTGCCGCCGGCGCTCATGGACATGCGCGTGGGCTTTGAGCCGGGTCGCCTCGTGGTGGCGACGCGGCTGGGCGATGGTCTTTCGAGTGTCGTCGTGTCGCAGTCGCTGCGACTGTCGGCGACAGAGGACGGGCTGCTCCTTGTCAAGGCGGCGGGGACGGCGGGCGGCCTCTTGCCCCTGCCGGGAGGACTCATGAACTTCGTCCGCCGGGCGCTTGCGGACCAGGCGGCACGCCACGAGGCCGCGGGGGCAGGCCCTTCGACTACGCTCGGGGCAGGCGATAAGACCCTCGACGTCTGGCGCGCGGTCGTCGAAGCCCTGAACGGAAAACCCGTGCCACTAGGCAAAGGCAAAAAGCGGATCGTTCTGGACTCCGTCGAGATCGAGCGCGGCACGCTTCGGATCACCGGCCACCGGGCGGGCAAGCCGGCCAATCCGCCGGCGGACGTGTCTGCCGCGCTCACAGCATCCTAAGTCGCTGGTGGACAGGCCGCGCGCCTGCCGATAGAATCAAAGGCGGGCCCGGGGAGAGGTATGACGATGGTTGCCCTGAATGATATCCTGAGCCGTCGAGACGAGATCCTTCGGATCGCCGCGCGGCACGGAGCACGAGACGTGCGCGTCTTCGGGTCCGTGGTGAGGGGAGAGGCCGGCGAGGGCAGCGACGTGGATTTCCTCGTCCGCCTCGACGATGACCGCTCGCTCCTGGACCACATCGCCCTCATCCGCGAGTTGGAGGACCTCATCGGGTGTCGCGTGGACGTGGTGGCCGAAGACGACTTGCACCGCGCGATCCGCGCTCGCGTACTGGCAGAGGGGGTGAACCTGTGAAAGAGGACCGCCTTTATTTGGAGCACATCCGCGACAGCATGGCGAAGATCCGTGCTTACACGGCCGGCGGGCATGACGTTTTCATGCGGGATTCGCTGATTCAGGATGGGGTCATTCGCAACTTCGAGATCATCGGAGAGGCTTCCAAGCAACTCGGCGATGAAGCGAAGAAGAAACACCCTGAAATCCCGTGGGCCGACATCGCTCGATTCCGGGACTTCCTGATCCACCACTACATGGGAGTGAACCTCAAGCGAGTGTGGGAGGTGATCGAAACCCGGCTGCCCGCACTCAGTAAGGCCGTGGACGACCTCTTGAAGTCCTGACCGGCCGTGGCACAAGCGCGGGGCACAAGGCCCCGCGCTACTTGCCTTCGTCGCCGGAGTTGCCGTTTTCCTCGCCGACCTCGTCGGCGGCGACGCGGGCGACGGCCACGAGGTGGTCTTGGTCGTTGAGGCGGATGACCCGGACGCCCTGGGTGGCGCGGCCGATGGGCCGGATGCTCTCGGCGTCCACGCCGATCCGCATGATCTGGCCGGCCTGGGTGATGAGCATCAGTTCGTCGCCGTCGCGGACGGTCATCATGGCGACGACCTTGCCGTTGCGCTGGCTTGTCTTAATGTTGATAAGTCCAATGCCGCCGCGAGACTGCGTCCGGTACTCCGAGAACTCCGTGCGCTTCCCGTAGCCGTTCTCGCAGACCGTAAGGAGCGTGGCGTCGGGGGCGACGAGGCTCATGCCGACAAGCGAGTCGCCTTTGCGGAGGCGGATGCCGCGGACGCCGGTGGCCGCACGGCCCATGCTGCGGACATCGGTCTCCTTGAACCGGATGGCCATGCCGTCGCGGGTGCCCAGGACGATCTCGTCGTTGCCGCTGGAGGTGACGACGTCAATGAGACTGTCGCCCTTATCGAGGTTGATGGCGAGGATTCCGCCGCGCTTGGGGTGGCTGAAGGCCGCCAGGGCGGTCTTCTTGATGGTGCCCTGGGCGGTGGCGAACACCAGTTGCTGCTTCTCGCTGAACTCGCGGACGGGGATGAAACTCGTGACAGTCTCGCGCTCGCGCATCCGGAGGAGGTTGATGATGGCGCGGCCTTTCGATTGGCGCGAGAGTTGCGGCACGTCGTAAACCTTCTGCCAGTAGCACTGGCCCATGTTTGTAAAGAACAAGATATAGTCGTGCGTTGATGCAATGAAGAGGTCCTGGATGAAATCGCCTTCCTTGGCGGTCGAGCCGATGACGCCCTTCCCGCCGCGGCCCTGGCGCCGGTAACTCGTCAGGGGCATCCGCTTGATGTAGCCCTCGTGGCTGACGGTGACGACGCAGTTCTCCTCGGCGATGAGGTCCTCCAGACGGAAGTCCTCGGCCTCGGCGACGATCTCGGTGCGGCGGGCGTCGGCGTACTTCTCCTTCATCTCGTGCACGTCCTCGGCGATGATGTTGAGAACCAGTCGCTCGTCCCGCAGGATCGCCTCGAATTCCTCGATCTGGCGGGTGACTTGGGCCCACTCGTCCCGGAGTTTCTCGACCTCAAGGCCGGTGAGTTGCTGGAGTCGCATCCCGAGGATGGCGTCGGCCTGGATCGTCGTGAGGCGCAGCGGCTCCTTCGTGGCCGCAAGGAGCAGTTTGTTGGCTTCGTCGGACTTCTTGCCCGGAAGGCTCGTGATGCGAAACGCCCAGGCCTTGGCCATGAGGCGCTCTTTGGCGGTCGGCACGTCGGGGCTCTTCTTAATGATCTCGATGATCTCGTCAATGTTGGCGACGGAGTAGAGGAGGCCCATGAGGATGTGTTCACGGGCCTTGGCTTTTTTGAGCAGGAACAGTGTCCGCCGCCGGATGACCTCTATCCGGTGGTTCTTGTAGGCTACGAGGAGTTCCTTCAGGTTCATCGTCTTGGGTCGGCCCTTGTCGAGGGCGATGTGGATGATCGAGAAGGTGTCCTGGAGCGGCGTGTGCTTGTAGAGTTGGTTGAGGACGACCTCCGGCGGGGCGTCGCGCTTGATTTCGATGACGAGGCGCATCCCCTCGCGGTCGGACTCGTCGCGGACGTCGGAGATGCCCTCGATGACGCCGTCCTTGACGCACTCGGCGATCCGCTCGATGATGCGCGTCTTGATCTGGCCGTAGGGGATCTCGGTGACGACGATCTGCTCTCTTCCGCCGCGCATCTCCTCGGTGTGGGCGCGGGCGCGGACGGTGATCGTGCCGCGGCCGGTCGAGTAGCCCTCGACGATGCCCTGGCGTCCGCAGATGAGGCCGCCGGTCGGGAAGTCGGGGCCCTTGACGTGCTTCATCAACTCCCGGACTTCCGTTTCGGGCTTGTCAATGACGGCGATGAGGGCGTCGCAGATTTCGCCGAGGTTATGCGGCGGGATGCTCGTGGCCATGCCGACGGCGATGCCGCTCGATCCGTTGCACAAAAGGTTCGGGAACTTCCCGGGCAGGACCGTCGGCTCTTCGCGCGTGTCGTCGTAGTTCGGCTGGAAGTCAACCGTGTCTTTGTCGAGGTCCTCGAGCAACTCCATCGCGGGCTGCGCGAGGCGGGCCTCGGTGTAGCGCATCGCCGCCGGCGGGTCGCCGTCAATCGAGCCGAAGTTGCCCTGGCCGTCCACGAGCGGATACCGCTCGGCGAACGGCTGGGCCATGCGGACCAGCGTCGGATAGACCACGGCCTCGCCGTGGGGATGATAGTTGCCGGACGTGTCGCCGCAGATCTTCGCGCACTTGCGGAACCGGCTCCGTGGCCCCAGCCCCAGGTCGTTCATGGCGACCAGGATCCGCCGCTGGCTGGGCTTGAGGCCGTCCCGCACGTCGGGCAGCGCCCTGCTGACGATGACGCTCATGGCGTACGTCAGGTACGAATCTTTCATCTCCTCTTCGATGAGGAGTTCCTGGACGTTTTCCTGCTGGTTCAAGCGGCTCACCTTGAGGGCTCCTTGGGCCGGGCGGGCCTGTTGTAACTCCTTTGCCGTTAAGGCGTTGGCGGCGAGAGAACCCGGCCCATTTCGGGTACCAGATTATAGGGGCCGTGCCCCGTTTTCGCAAAGGAATTCAAGCTGGAAAACGGGAATAGAACCACGTTGCCCTGTGGTGGCCTGATGAAGTTCCGCACTGCCGACGAGGATGGTCACATTCGGCCTTGCTTTCAGCAGTCTTATGGAGTATACTTTTAGACTATTTGGAGCCTGTTCGCATGGCCGAAGAACATAAACAAGGTGCGGCGCCAAAAGCGTTGGCGATGGTCATTTGCGACATGGTGATCCGCGACGAGGCGACCAAGAACGTGACTCTTGTTGGGCTGTTCAACACGGTCACAGGTCCGCGGTTGCCTTTGATGCAGGACCGCATGCATGTGTTCGTAAGCCTCACGAATGGCCACGGTGAGAATCCGTTCCTCCTGCAGTGTAAGGCGCCGGACGACTCCGTGGTGTTTGAGATGAAAGGCGAGTTCGAATTCAAAGACCCGCTGGCCGTTGCCGACTTGAATATTGCTTTGAGGGGTCTGATCTTTCAACAAAGAGGAAACTATCTTTTCGACTTTTCTTGCGGCGGTGAATTGCTCATTACACGCCGTTTCTCTGTGATTGTGGAGGACAAAAAATGACAATCGGATTTGTGAGCGAGGATATTAAGAACGAGACTTTCGTCATGGACCCCGAGGCCGTTGGCGCTACTCCTGTAGCGAACGTTTATTTTGCGTTTGAGTTTCCGGACCGAGCGCGGTCCGAGCTGTTAGCCGACGAGGAATTGCTTCAAGCCGCGATCGATTCGAAGTCCTTCGATTTCTGGCAGGATCCTGGCGAAGATATTTACACTCTTGATGATGGAGAGCCGGTGTGAACAGGGGCGATATCGTTCTTGCCGAAGTGCATTTCACCAATTTGGGCGCCACCAAGGTTCGTCCTGCCGTTGTGATCAGTTCGGATGCCGTCAACAAAGGAGAAGACCGCGTTCTAGTGCCCATTTCTTCCAGGATGCTCCTGTCGTGGCCATGGCATGTTGTGGCTTCTCGTGCGGATGCTGGCTTCAGGATTACTGGATTGCACCGCGAGTCCGTCTTTCTATGTGCCAAGTTGATGACGCTGCACCGAAGCCTGATCCACAGGAAATTGGGAACCGCAGCGCCTTACATGCGGCAAATAGAAGCAGGCGTCAGGGCCGCACTGGCCCTCTAACCCGCATATTTCATCAGTTTTTTCCAGTTCCCTATGGCGCGACGGCCTTTCTGTTGGTATAGAGGGGTTTGTGTGACTCCTCGATCCAAAAAGAAAGGCCAATCGCAATGACAGAGTGTAGCA
>Ga0315275_10003445_pt1 | contig 14556 bp, 11 predicted proteins | sample YL17G03_0_MG_FD_205557 | JGI IMG/M metagenome (GOLD analysis project Ga0315275, IMG submission 205557) | Sediment microbial communities from Yellowstone Lake, YNP, Wyoming, USA - YL17G03_0 | ecosystem: Environmental > Aquatic > Freshwater > Lake > Sediment | place: USA: Wyoming | collected... | reverse complement strand
ATGAGCTTTTTGTGACGCTTGCGGACAGGCCTTTGTTAGCCATCCTTCTGGGAATAGTATTTACGATCCTGCTTCAAAGCAGTTCGGCATTCATTGGAATAGTGCAGTTGCTGGCGATGCAGGGAGCGTTTGGCACCAACTGGATAGCTGCGCTTAATGTTTCGATACCATTTATTTTAGGCAGCAATATAGGCACGACAATCACCGCTCAGATAGCGTCGATACAAGCCAATCGAAACTCCAAGCGAGCTGCGTGGTCACATACGATGTTTAACGTTCTTGGTTCAGTGATTGCTTATCCATTTTTTATTCTGGGCTGGTATAGAGCTTTTGTTGATATGCTGTGCCCGTGGGAGCTTGGGCCAACCACTATTGCGTCGTCCATTGCCGTAGCTCACTCGGCCTTTAATATCGTCAATTCCGGCATATTTTTAATATTCATAGGTCTGCTGGAAAAATTGGTGAATACTATAGTCCCGAGAATACCGAGCGAGATAGCGATGGCACCTGTGGTTCTGGAGAAACACCTGCTCGACACGCCGGAAATAGCGATGGAGCAGGCGAAGCGCGAAATCGTACGTATGGCAAAGACGGCAAAAAAGGCATTTAGACAATCTATCGATGGAATTATAGAGGACGACAGAAAGAAGCTCGGGTCGGTAAAAGAGATAGAAGATTTTATCGATTCACTCCAATATGAAATTACATCTTACCTTTCAGAATTGGCCAGCAGAGAGTTGTCTGATGGGGTATCAGTTAAGTTGCCTGTTTTTTTGCATGCGGTAAACGACCTTGAGCGTATTGGGGACCACGCAGTCAATATTGTCGAGATTGCGCAACGTAAGCTTGAGCAAAAACTTTCTTTCAGTAATTCTGCTACAACCGAAGCGGATGAGCTAAGAAAAAGCGCAGATGAGATGTTTGACAATGTTATAACGGCGTTAGAGAAAAACGATACCGGCGCGGCCAAGGCGGCGCTGGTGATTGAAAATAAGCTCAACAGGATGCAGATAGATTTCAGGCGAAGTCACGTGAACCGGATGACTGATGGTATGTGCGGCGCTGAGGTGGGCCTTATATTTATCGATTTGGTGGACAATGTCGAGAAGGTTGGCGACCACCTGACCAACATCGCTCAGGCAGTGATAGGCGGACTGCAGTGGACGGGGATAGAGCCGATGGTTTTGCCTGAATTTTAGCAGGGTATTGCGGAGCGGGCTGGAGGGAGGTAATCTATTGTTATGAAGACCGGGTTACGAATGGCGGTAACTATCCTGCCGGGCCTGCTGCTATTATTTGCGGTGTCCGCGAGGAGCACTGAGCCGAATAAGCCACAGGTCAGCCAGCAGCAGACAAAGGCGGCGGTAATAACCTGTAAGGGGATGATTGACGATGGGCTGTTTAAGTCCATCAAGCGGCGGACACAAAGCGCTCTGGATGGAGGGGCAAATTATCTAATCTACGAGATAGGGACATACGGCGGGCTTGTAGAGTCGGCTGACGACATTTCCAAGTATCTGATACTTGAGGTGGGCAAGAAGGCCCGGACGGTGGCTTACATAACCACCGAGGCGATATCAGCCGGCGCAATGATAAGTGTTTCCTGCCAGGATATAATAATGCTTGAGAATACCACGATAGGGGACTGCGCTCCAATTGTGCTTGGGGGAAAGCTGGAGGGTGTGGAGCGAGAGAAGGCGGAGAGTTTTGTGCGTGCGGCGTTTATGCGGGCGGCGGAGGCGAACGGCTATCCGGCGGTGCTGCTTAAGGCAATGGTCAGTATGCAGACAGAGGTGCACAGGGTAAAGAATTTGCAGACGGGGCAGTATGAATTTTTTGAAAGCGACAAGCTCCCGACCGACCCCAATAAATATGAGCTTGCCAAAAAGGAATTGGTTGTAAGGAACGATGAGCTATTGACGCTGACGGCTTCGAAGGCGCACGAATATGGCATAGCGCGGGCGCAGGTTAAGAACCTGGCGGGTGCGCTGGAATTTTTGGCCAAGCGAGATGGCGTGATTTTTGTTGGCGGGCCGATGGAACTGCCGACCAGCTGGTCGGAGGAAATGGTGCGGTGGCTGAATTCGCCGGCGGTAATGGCTGTTCTGGTGATGCTTGCGCTGCTTGGGGTCTATGTTGAATTCAATACGCCGGGCGTGGGGCTGCCGGGGCTGGCGGCGGTTGTATGCTTTGCGATAATCATCGGCAGCAAATATCTTGTGGGGCTGGCGAACTGGGTGGAGGTGGCGCTGTTTGTCGTGGGGATACTGCTGCTTGTTGTGGAGATATTTGTGCTGCCTGGGTTCGGAGTGGCGGGTGTTCTGGGGATAATAGCCATGCTTGCAGGGATGTTCGGGATGTTAGTGCGGAATCCGCCGAACAGGCTGCCCTGGCCGCAGAGCGACCTTGACTGGCGGCTGTTCACATACAATGTATTGGGGCTGTCGGTGGGTTTTGTGGGATTTATTGTTCTTGTGTGGCTGCTGGGAAGGTATCTGCCGAAGCTGCAATTCCTGAGCGGACTGATACTGGTCCCCACCGCGGCAAAGCAGGGGGGCGACGTGCAGGTGAGTATGACGACCCTGCCTGAGAGCAAGGCCAAAGGCGTAAGTGCAGGCGACATTGGCGAGACGGTTTCAACGCTGCGGCCTGCGGGCAAGGCGAGGTTCGGCGATGCAATTGTGGATGTGGTTGCGGAAGGGGCGTTTCTTGAAAAGGGCGCCAAGGTGAGGATAATTGAGATTCACGGCAGCAGGGTGGTGGTCAAAGAGGAAGATGGCGAAACGGTCATTAATAGCGTTTAGCGTATAGCGGACAGCGTTTAGTAAGAGCAAAGGTGCACAAAGCATAAGTCGAATATTGGATCAAAGATTTTGCGTTTTAATTTTTGAGATTTCTATGGGTTCGTGGCTGGTATTTGCGATTTTTCTGTATTTTGCGTGCGCTATTTTGATATTGGCTGAGGTGTTTGTGCCGAGCGGGGGGCTAATCGGCATCTGCGCAATTGCGTGTGCGGTCGGCGGAGTGGCGATATTCTTCAGGCACAGCGCTGTTGCCGGATGGTTGGGCGTGGGCATTGCGGCCGTTATGATACCATCAACTCTGGCTGTCGCTTACAAGATATTACCGAAGACCAGATTCGGCAAGAGTGTTACTCTCATCCCGTCGGAGCGGCAGCAGGGCGATGCCATACCTGATACGCCCGAATTGAAAGGGCTGCTTGGCGCGGTGGGTGTGGTGCTGACGCCGCTGAGGCCGGTGGGGATGTGCGATTTTTCGGGGCAGAGGGTTGAATGTGTGGCCGAGAGCGGGTATGTTGAGAAGGACAGAAAGGTCAAGGTCATAAATGTGGAGAGCACAAAGGTAACGGTCCGTGTTATGTAAGAAATCGAAAATTAAGAATCAAAATACAAAATTGTGGAGTTCGTCAATTTTTGATTTTACCTTTTTTAGGTTTTGGATTGAACGGGGCTAATGAAAGGGCAAAGAGATGCTTAACTTAACAAATATGATTCTGGCGCAAGGCAATCCCTGGCCGGCTATCGCGGTGGCGTTTACGGTGATTGTGGTAGTCGTAGTTCTAGTGTTCTTTTTGATGTTTTTGAAGTTTTTCAGGCTGTGGCTGCAGGCGAAATTGTCGCGGGCGGATGTCAAGTTTTCAGAGCTTATCGGGATGTGGCTTAGAAGGGTCGATACGAGAATGATAGTTTTAAGTAAGATTACGGCGGTGCAGGCGGGGCTGTCGGTGACGACGCGAGACCTGGAAAGTCACTATCTTGCGGGCGGCAGGGTGCCGAACGTTGTGCGGGCGCTGATTGCGGCAGACAGGGCAAATATCGAGCTGACGCTGAGAACGGCTACCGCGATTGACCTGGCGGGCCGTGACATCCTCGAGGCGGTACAGACGAGCGTCAATCCGAAGGTGGTTGACTGCCCGGACCCGAAGAAGGGAAAGGATACCATCGATGCGGTCGCCCAGGATGGGATTCAGTTGAAGGCAAAGGCACGCGTGACGGTGCGCGCCAATATCCAGAGACTTGTGGGCGGTGCGACCGAGGAGACGATTATCGCGCGTGTCGGCGAAGGGATTGTCAGCACCATAGGCAGCGCCGTGTCGTATAAGAGCGTTCTGGAGAACCCGGACAGTATCTCGAAGGCGGTTCTTCATAAGGGGCTGGATGCGGGGACGGCGTTCGAGATTTTGTCTATCGATATTGCGGACGTGGATGTCGGCGAGAATGTGGGGGCCAAGCTGCAGGTGGATCAGGCCGAGGCGGATCTGCGAAAGGCAAAGGCGGAGGCGGAGAAGCGGCGGGCAATGGCGGTTGCGCGGGAACAGGAAATGCGGGCGATAGTTGTCGAAAATGAAGCGAAAGTGCCGCTGGCAATGGCCGAGGCATTCAAGAAAGGGAACCTCGGGATTATGGACTATTACCGGATGAAGAATATCGTTGCGGACACTTCGATGCGGGAGTCCATCGCCCAGCCGAAGAAGAAAGAGTAAAGGAGTGAATGAGTCCGCCAGTTCTGGCGGATGAGTAAATGAGTTGTAGGTGGCGGCAGAGCTGGGGACCGCTTGTAATTTGAAATTTGGGGGCGTTTGTAAAAAATGGTGAATGGCTTTTTGTCAGGACTGATTTGCGGCGTTCAGCGGCTGGATACCGAAGGTTCCGGCTGGATGCAGTTGTTGGTGTTCGTGGTTATGGCAGTTCTGTATGCGCTGGGCAATGTGGTCAAGACGAAGAAAGTCAAACCTGAGGAGCCGCAGGAGGGAAAATCAGCGCCGCAGTCCAGGCACAGCGCGGTCAGATTGGTCATACCGGCAGACGGTCTGCAGGAGGGTGGTCGTACCGAAGGTGCCATACGCGGTCAGAGCAGCGCGAGGGTCGAGCCGGCGGTTGTTGGCAAAGGGGCGGAAGCAGGAGAAACGAAGGTTGTTTCCGGGCGGTTGAAGACGGCAGTTACGCAGGCAGAGCGGCTGGGGCTTACGGAATTTTTGGAGGGTCTGGGGCTGCCAGTGGCGGGTGCAATGGAAGCGGTTCGACAGGCACAGGCCAAGGGCGTTAAAGGCGAACTTAGCCCGGTTGCACCGAAAGCCGCAATGCCTGTTGCAGAAAAGGTAAGTAAGCCGAAGCAAAAAGGCGAGTTTGCGGAATTGCCTGCACCGAAGCCGGCCTTTGGAGGGCCGGGGGTTATGTTAGAATATGGCGATCCGGAGGAGCTGCGGAGGGCGATTTTGTATTCCGAGATTTTGGGCAAGCCGCTGTCACTGCGTGAATCGTCGTAGTAAGAGCATACGAGCACAAGTCAAAAGGCAAAAGTAGAAACAGGATACTCGATGCTGGATACTCGTGGCACGTAACGGCACGTGAAACACAACGTCCCATAATGGATGTTATGTTTCATTCGGGCTTATTTTGAGCAAATGAGCTGGGAAGTGGTTTTTGGGGCTTTACGGGTGGTTTTGTGAGGTCTTACTGCGTAAATGGTTCTTCAGTTTCGATTGCGTGTTTGGCTGTGGCGGCAAGATTGTCCCACATTGCGGTGACGCGGTCCAGGAGGCCGAGGTTTTGAAGGATTATGGAGATGTTTACTGTGGCATCGGTGCTGGCGAAGTTTTTTTCCATCTGGTGTTCAAGATTGATTAAGGATGATGCGAACTTTATTTTGTCGCAGTAAAGTAACGCTGTCTGGTAGTGAAGCTGGAGGGTTTGTGGGTCGAGGCAGTCCGGGCCTGGTATTTGGTCGAGTGCGGCGGATTTTTGGTCGGTATCGAGCAGGGTCAAGGCGAGTTTGCTGCGGGCACGATGATAGGCGGGGTTTATCTGCAGTGTATTTTGAAAAGAGGCGATAGCATCGGCGAACCGTTCGATATTGAGCAGGAGGATGCCGAGCCGATAGTGGAGGTCCGGGTTCTGGGGGTGGGAATCGAGCTGCTGTCTGTGGGCTGTGATGACGGTTTCGGTCAGGTCGGGCGATTCGGCGATGTCACTGATGGACAGTCCTTCGGCAAGACTTATCTGGAATTGCAGAGCGGCGGTCTCGGCAAAGAGCATGGAGCTATTTGGCTGGATTGCGGCGGCCAGGGAGAGGGTTCCCAGGGCGTCCAGGATTTTGCCGGCCAATTTTTGGGCGGTGGCCAGGCCGATGTATGCATCGACTATGGTGTCGTTTATCTCGACTGCTTTGTTGAATTGCTGTGCGGCCAGATGCTCCTGGTTTAACTGCAGGTATTGTGTGCCGAGCTTGATGGTTGCTTCGAGGAAATCAGGACAGAGGCGGATTGCGTCCTGGTATAGCTGGATGGCCTCGTCGTGTGCGCCGAGCACGCCGAGGACATCGGCTCGTTTCATAAGCAGGTCGGCCCTTTCGGGCTGGTATTCGGAGAGCTCCTCCAGCCGGTCCAGGGCTTCGTAAAGGCGGCCATCGCGGATAAGCTGGTCCACATCTTCATCCTGTGAGAGGAAATTATCGGGGTGGATTAGAATTGCGGTGTTGAATGTATCGATGGCGTCTTTGTATCGGCGGGCGGCGATATACAAGTGTCCGAGCGTTACAAGTGCGGCAATGTCGTCGGGGTATTCGTTTTTCAAAAGCTCGTATTGCTGAATGGTTTTTTCGACCTGGCGGTTTTTGAAATAAATGGCGGCCAGCCGCTGAGCAGGCAATTGCAGGTAATTTTTGAATTTGAGGCAGTCCTGATAAAATTCGATGGCCTGGGATTCTTTGCCAAGCCGCTCGCAGCAGTGGCCGAGGGCGTAAAGGGCCATTGTATTGGTCGGCTGGCGGAGATATACGGAGTTTAGCTCATCGGTCGCTTCGTTGAGATGGTTATTTTGCAGGCACAGCGCCGCTGCGGCCAGCCGGCCAAACGGGCAGGCGGGGTTTTCAAACAGGTAAAGTCGCAACTGCTGCAGTGCGGCATCGAATTTCATCTCGCCGGCAAGCTCGATGACTTTATTTAGCTGGTCGGATTGCGGCAGATTGCAACTGGCTTTTTTGAGCTTGGATGTATCGAGCCAGTGCCATATCAGGTCGGCGGTATCGACCGTTATCGCCCCGCCGAAGATTTCGAGTAATCTGCTCATACACCACCCACATCCGGACTCGCGGCTTTTAGTTTGCGGCCGCCATTCACATATCGCAGCCTGCCGGTCGGGTTTCCAACCTGTCACTATCTGTGCCGACACACTTTGTGAGCAAGCTACTATTGGTATCGACAATATGTGAAGGGGTGTTAATCCGGGTTTCGGTGAGCAGATACAAGAAGGTTTGTTGTGCGTGACTAACTTGCCGACTGTGCGTGGTGTAGGGTTTGTTGCTTCAGTAAAGGCGGATTATCGGGCTTACCAGCCCCCCCTATCGCAGATAGAAGGACAAACCTAAACGGGTATCGGCGCAGCAGATGTGGGTTGCTTCAATGAGAGCGCAAGATTATTAGAACGGTGGGGAAGGTGTGATTAGCAATCAGCTGCCGGCATCGACCTGCCCCAACCAGCCGGGATTTTCAGCTCCGCAATGCCGGCAAAATGGCAAGAGATTATGGCGGATGTTGCTGCACTTATCACATTTTTCGTAAAGCCTGGTTCCGCAAGATGGGCAGGTGTAAGGTTCCTGCTTGTACTCCCCACCCCCCTGCCCCGCCAAAACGAGGACTTTACGTTTGGCGGTTACTGTATAGTGCAATTGGGCGATACGAATAGGCTTTGCACAGATAGGACAATCGCCTTTGTCGTAGGCCTCCTGGTACTGCTTTAATATCGAGTTTTTCTTTGGAAATACAACCCTTTTGACCAAATAGGCCAATAGCTTTATGACAATCCCAATGACTACCAGCAGTGCGATGTATTTGAAATATTTGCGAGGAAAATACTCGTGCACTACGAGAGATATTCGGATAAAGATAGCTATAAAGGCCGCACAGACTATTGGACCGTATGTCGCGGAGCGCTTCTTCATAAAAAACCACGCCGTCACCAGAAATATTGGAAGCATAACCGACAGCTTCAATGCCGCTATCTTCCAGCGGTGACTGCTCATCAGCTTTTCATATTCGGTGCGGCCGGAATTGCCCCGTGTGTTTATTTGTTCCAGGACGGAAGCCAGCTCCTTTTCGAGCCGGCGCTGGTCGCCGGTCAGTGCAGCGATTTCGGTGCTGAGCAACTGGTATTGCTTCTGGTTTTCCAGAAACAGCGATTGACTGTCGGTGAGGGTCTGCTGTTGTTCGGGGGAAAGAGCCAAATTTCTTTCGATGTTTTGCTTCTGGATGGAGAGCAACTGGTTTATTGTATTCTGCAGACTGCTGGTGCTGTCCTTCAGTATGCCCTGCCGTTCCTGCTTATTTCTTATGTTTTCTCTGATGTCGCGCAGATTCTCCTCAAGGGATTTCCGCTCCTGGACGAGGTCAGGCTCGACATACTTTGCCATAACTGCGGAGAAGTCGGGGCCGGGCAATGAGCCAATGTCTTTTGTCAAAAAGCCAAGCAGCCAAAATAGCAATACTGCGAGCACTATGCTCAAAAAGATAATGGCCAATCGCTGTAACCACGGGCCTTTGAATAGCTTTAGCTCCTTACTCATAAACTCCACCCCTTTCGCAGCAATAACGGATGCTGATTTACTTTCAACACGACCTTACTGGGAATCCGGTTTGGCCATTTGCGTTTGCTTTTCTATCTCACTGAGATAAGCGAGCGTGCGTTCAAGCTTGTCGCTGAGGTGCTTGAGCTTGAGCATTGTTTTGACACGCGTCAGGAGCTCGAGCTTATTGACGGGCTTACTTATGAAGTCATCGGTGCCTGAGTCGATGCCGCGTTCGATGTCACGGAATTCATTCAAGGCGGTTACCATTATGATGGGGATGTCATCAGTTTTGGGGTCGTTTTTTATTCGTTTGCAGACCTCGAAGCCGCTCATTTTTGGCATCATCACATCAAGTAAAATCAGGTCGGGCGGGTCATGTTTTATAATCTGGAGCGCTTCGAGGCCGTTGTGTGCTGCGACTGTGCGGCAGTCGATGTCTTCCAGATATACCTGCAGCAGCTCGAGATTTTGCAGGTTGTCGTCAACAACCAGGACGACCTGGGTTTTTTCCGGCTCTTTCAGTGACCTTGTATGCTTCATAGGAAACTCCTAATCTTGTCGCTATTTTCCGAGGGCTTTGAGGATGGCGGTGCAAAAGGCCGGCAGGTCGTCGGGCTTGCGTGAGGTAATCAGATTGCCATCCACGACGCACTCGGCGTCGATATACTGTGCTCCGGCGTTTATAATATCGTCTTTGATTGCCATAAAACAGGTGGCTTTTTTGCCCTTAAAAATCTTTGTGCTGCACAGCAGCCAGCCGCCGTGACATATAGCGGCGATGACTTTGCCGGCATTTACCATATCGTTTGCGAATTTTATGACGTCTGGGCTTCGGCGCATAAAATCCGGGGCGAACCCCCCCGGCACAATCATACAGTCGAAATCGCCGGCCTTGGCGTCTTTGGCTGCAATGTCAGAGATGCAGGGGTAGCCTTCCCTAGAATGATATTCTTTTTTTGCCTCGGCGGCAACGAAATTAACCTGCAGGCCGGCCTCTTTGAGGCGGTAGTAAGGGAACCAGACTTCAAGGACCTGATATATTTCGTCAACCATAATTGCTACTCTTTTGGCTGCCATTTTCATTACTCCTTTTCTTTCGGCATCAGCTCTTTGAGCCAGGCCAGGTTGAAGACGTAGTATTGTTTGCTGGATATTAGATGGATTAAGCCGTTCGGCGTCTGGGTGATTGCGAGGTAGCCTCTTGGCTCGGCGTGAGTGTCGTCCATAGTGAAGCGGCCTGTGTTGCCGCCGCCGTCGATTTCGCGAGGCAGCCCCCCTGCTGTCAGGAGACGTTTGGCCGGCCAGGTTTTTCCTTCGTCAAATGAGATCGCTGCGAACATACCGAACATCGGGCGTTCTTTTCCGGCAGCATCGGGCAGGCGAATTCCCTGCTTCTGGTCGGCGAAGATGACCAGCAAAATCGGGCCTTGCTGCAAACGCCGCAGGACGAGCCGCTGGCCGCCGCCAATTGGCGGGAATTCGCTGGGCAGATACGTCCAGGTTTGGCCCATATCTTTTGAGATGCTCATCGGCATTCGGCCATTGATATTGTTGCCGCGCCCCAGGGCCATAAGAGAGCCGTCTTTAAGCTGGACGAGGGCGGCGTGGATACCGGCAATCCAGGCGCCAGTGGAACCTGCGGCAAAGTCCGGCTGTGGTCGGTCTGCGCCGGGGTCGGTCCAGGTTTTGCCGGCATCGCGGCTTATGTGAATGGCTGTGCCGCCGCTGCCCCCTGCTGCTGCATCGCAGGGCAGGATAATGAAACCTTCCCGGGTTTGGAAGACCGATTGGACCGGCTGATGGCGTAGGCCGTGCTCGGGGCCGATGAGCCGTGCGTTGGACCAGGTGACGCCATTGTCGGTGGAGATGCGCATAATGAGGGCGAGGTTGCCCCAGGTGGCTGCTGCGGAAAGGCCGTTGAAATGATAAATGGCGCCGGAGCTGTCGCACCACAGGGCCGGTGCGTGGTCGTTGCGGTCAGGGGCGTCCCAGAAGATGGATGCCGGTTCCCACTGCTCGCGGCCATATCGCAGGCGGCTTGCGACGACGAGCAGTTCGCGGCCGGCTTCGGTCCGGCAGGAATACCATATCGCCAGCAGGTCGCCGTTTGGGCAGGCAACGATTGCCGGGTCGTGGTTGTGTTTGGAGAACATCGGGCCATCGGAACCCGGCGGGATTTTGACATACTCGATTGGACCTTTGAAGTATGGTTTATCCGGGTCGGGGCCTTTTGTGATGTCCGGAGGGATTTGCTGTGTGACATTCTGCCGGTTCAGCGGCAGTGCAGAAAACGGGAGCGGTTTAGTATCAGGCATCTCGCCAATGATGACTCGGAAGCCGATGAGGCAGCTTTTATCCTCCGGCAGTGTGGCGAGCCTGTTTGCCGAGCGGAGGTACGAAAGTGGCGTGCTGTGACTGCCGCTGCGAGTTACTTTGAAGTCCCCTGCCGCCGGCCCGATGGGGTCGGTCTGTTCATCCTGTTCATACTGCCCGTACCAGTCGCAGCACCATTCCTCGGCGTTGCCGTGCATATCGAATAGTCCCCAGGGGTTGGGCGGTGTGGCTGCGACGTGAAGCGGGAGTGGTTTGAGCTCCCAGGTTTCGGCCTGGTTTTTATGGTAATCTTTTGAGAGACTGTCACCGGTGTAATAGGCGGTGGCGGCGCCGGCCCTGCAGGCGTATTCCCATTCCGCTTCGGTCGGCAGGCGACAGGGTTTACCTTCTTTTTTGGAGAGCCATTTGCAGAATTCGGCGGCCTCGTTCCAGCTTACGAATACGACCGCTTCGTTGTCACCGTTGGAGAAGCCGAGCCTGCCGCGGAGGCCGCGGTGCCGCGGGTCGAACTGCTCGAACTGGGCGTTGGTGACTTCGGTTGCGGCCATATCGAAGGGCCTGGTAATGGTGACTTTGTGGACGGGTCGCTCATCCCAGTCGCCGCCTTTTTCCTGGCCCATCAGAAACGACCCCTGCTCGATGCGGACAAATTTCATACCTATCGAGCTGACAAATGTGTCCGGCATTTGGGTGGAAGCTTCTGCGGCGTTTAACGTGCCGCATCCTGTTATGGCGGAGGCAATAATTATCGTCAGGATTTGGATGATGGCATTCAAAAGTCGGGTGCTCGCAATGACCTGGAAATGCGTCTTTGTGTCATTGTAATGCGGACTAATGCGTTTGCTTTTTGTCATTATGTTGCCTTTCGAGAAGTAAGGTTGGCGTAAGTTTCGATAAACTGGCGGACCTGGGGTCGGATATAGAGCTTTTCGATGTCCACGATTTTGGCGACGGCGGCGGCACAAAGAGCAGAGACCTCAGCGGAGGGGGCATCGGTGTCCACAAAGAATAAGTGCCTGCCTTTTACGGTGCAAAGCCCCCCGCCGCTTCCGCCGAGAGGCTCATTGCGGATTGTAACTCCATTTGCCTCCAGCAGTGACAGCAGTTCTTCTAATATTCTCTGCTCATTCATTTTTCGCGTGCCGCAGTGCGTATTTCGTATGTCGTGTCGCGCATATTGAAGTTCAAGAAAAACCCTGTTGCAGGTCGATAAAATAGCTATAAAGTGAAGCTGTCGGTCAATGATGGTTCACAGCTACGAATTGAATTCTATAACAGGAGCCGGCAATTGGCAAGTATCACTGATAAACGCATTGCGCTGCATAAGCGTCTGGCGGAGCAGGAGGAGGAAAACAGCGTCTTAAAGTCCCAGGCATCGCAACTACAGACCCTTGCGAACATCGGGACAATCGCTTATATGATTGCCCACGAAATAAACAATCTGCTTACGCCAGTGAAGAGCTATGCGAGTCTTGCGCTTAATAATCCGCAGGACAGCGAGCTGGCTGAGAAGGCCCTCGGCAAGGCGGTGCAGAATTGCGAGCGTGCCTCGGAAATAATGAGAGGTATGCTCGCTCTGGCGAGCGGGAAGACGGATGAGAAAAAAAATGCGGGGCTGCCTGGTTTGATTGATGAGGTTTTTGCCTGCCTTTGCAGGGACTTTCGGAAGGACGGGATAGTTGTAAATATTGAGGTCGCTTCGGATTTGACGGTGTGGGCGGCGCCCGTCCAGCTTCAGCAGGTGTTGATGAATTTGATACTTAACGCCCGCGATGCGATGCTGCCGCGCGGCGGCGCCCTGACTATAAGGGCACGGGAGACGGAGGAGGCCGTTGAGATACAAGTTGCCGACACGGGCGAGGGGATAGAGCCGGAGAACCTGAAGAATATCTTCGAATCATTTTTCACCACCAAGGTCGGCGGAAAATTATCGTCCGAAGGTTCGGGGGCGGGGTTGGGGCTTGCCTTTTGCAAAAAGATAATAGATGCACACAGTGGATACATCTGTGTTGAGTCAAAACGCGGAGAGGGAAGCACATTCAAGATAACCCTGCCTAATCCGCAATCGGGTAATAGCTGATGGGGACCGGAGTTGACCAGGATGTCGGCCATATTATTTTAACGTCAGCGATTTTGGCCGGTTCTGTCTTTTTTTCAGGAGACGAGACATTCTTTTTGAAGGCCGGATTGTTTCCGCCTGTTGAACGAGGCAATTTCTGATTTTAGAGATGAAAATAACAAAGGTACATTGCTGCGTGGTGTTAATACTCGTGGGACTTGCTGTTGTGATGCTGGCGAATAGTATGACCAAGCCGCTCGGTCGTGATGAGCAAATGTATTGCACGGGCGGGGCGCTGATAGCCAAGGGCAAAATGATTTACAGGGATTTTTCATACGCGGCCCAGATGCCCTACCATCCGCTGGTTTATGCGGCTTTATACAGGGCGCTGAGCACGACGCGATATTTGCTTGTCGGAAGAATTGTTTCTGCTATTTGTGATGTCGGGGTGATAGTGTGCATTGCGGGGATATACAGGCGCATCTTCGGGGGCTTTCGTGTTGCGGGCGCACTTTTTGGTGCGGCGGCCTGTGTGTTGTATGTATTTAATCCGATAGTGGATTACGCCAATGGATATGCCTGGAACCACGATGTTGTGATGTTTTGTGTGATGCTGTGTCTCTGGCTGTTTGTGGGGATGGATTTTAAGGTCGGCTGCGGGTACCGGCGTGTTGCGGTCATTGGGGCAATACTTACCTTTGCGACATTTATGCGAATAACGACTGTGCTGGCGGAGGTACTCTTTTTCATCGTGCTGCTGGCCCATCCTGTCGGCTCGGCAAGAGAAAGGCTTAAGATTGCTGCGTCATTTCTGGTTGCGGTGGTTTTGGCGGCGAGCTGGCCGATTTGGGTGATTGCTCATGCGCCGCGGGCATTTTTTCTGAATATCGTGAGGATACCTGCGCTTTACGGGGAGTGGCTCCACAAGATAGGTATGGTTCACGATAAATTCAAACTGACATTAAGTTCGCTTACAGCGCCAGGGTATCTGGCGCTTATTGCGGCGGCGATTTACTTTTGTGTGATGCTGGCGTATCTGCGAGGCAGGTTAAAAATTGTGAACCGCGGGGGTCTGTTGCTTGCCCCCCTGCTGGCGGCGGCGTTTTTTGTAATTGCTTATATACCGCCGACGATGTGGATGCAGTATCTTGCGATGCCGGTTCCGTTTTTAGCGGTCGGTTTTGCCTGGCCGCTGTTGTATATGAGGGAGCTGGCCGACAGGGACGGACAAAATAGGCATTTCAAGATTGCGGCGACTGCGGTGGTTGTATGTGCGATTGTGGCTGCGGTTTCGTATCCGGTTGTAGTTTTACGGACGGCGCTGCTGGCTGCGCCGGAGAGCTGGACGCCTATTCAACTACATAAGGTTTCGGAAGATATTGTTAAAAGTGCCAAAGAGCCGAAACTGATTCTCACTTTAGGTCCCCTGTTTGCGCTTGAAGGTGGCGGCGAGATTTATACTGAGCTGTCGGCGGGTGCGGTTATTTACAGGGTTGGCGATTTGCTGTCGGCGGATGAGCGGGCAGTCACACATACCGTTGGGCCAAAGACACTCGGGGAATTAGTTGAAAAATCTCCGC
>Ga0315275_10003441_pt1 | contig 14564 bp, 13 predicted proteins | sample YL17G03_0_MG_FD_205557 | JGI IMG/M metagenome (GOLD analysis project Ga0315275, IMG submission 205557) | Sediment microbial communities from Yellowstone Lake, YNP, Wyoming, USA - YL17G03_0 | ecosystem: Environmental > Aquatic > Freshwater > Lake > Sediment | place: USA: Wyoming | collected... | reverse complement strand
TCCTTATCCGCGCCTTTGCATATATCCAGAATTCCCTCAACAGATCCCTTTGAGCAGATCCTGTATCCGTTTCCTTTTTTCCATGCATGGGTCATGTATTTTTTCTCTTCGTTAAACGGATATTCCATCTCAAGCTTCCATTCCCGGTGTATCTTCCCGTATTCCGGAAACGCGTTTTTGATCGCCCTTTCCATCTCATCAACAGGATCCATCTCAGACGCAAGCACGGAATCCTGCGCAATTGTGCCTGATGATGCCATTTTCCCAATCGGAATGTCTTTCTCTCTCCATGCGCAGCACAGCTCCATCCTGCCTTCAGTGAGCGTCCCTGTCTTGTCAGTGCATAGGGTGTCTATGCTGCCAAGGGTCTCAACTGCAGTCATTTTCTTGACAAGCGCGTTGCAGGACACAAGGGAAAGCGCGCCTATGCCCAGGAAAAGCGCAAACACGACAGGGAATTCCTCCGGTATCGCAGCTATGGCAAGGCTTATCGCGTCTATGAGCGCATGCTCCCAGGTTGCCCCTGCAACAGCGATCCGGATGGCAAAAAGCAATATGGAAACAAGTATCGCGAAGATCCCTATGATCTTTATTATCCTGCCGATGTCCCGCTGTATCGGGGTTTCTGTTTCCTCTATCCTGGAAAGCATGCCCCCTATCTTTCCATACTCTGTTTCCTTCCCTATCCTTTCGCTCAGGCAAATCGCCTTTCCGGAAAGCGCGGCAGTGCCTGCAAAGCAGTATTTCTGATTCCCGAAAACCTCGCGGCTGAAGCTGCCTCCGCATGCCTTGTCTACGGGCATGGATTCCCCTGTCAATGATGATTCGTCAACCCTGAAATTCGAGCATGAGACAACCGGCCCGTCCGCAGGGATGATGTCCCCCTGCCTCAGCATGAAGATATCCCCAGGAACAAGCTCGCTGGAAGGAATCTCACTCCATGCCCCTTCCCTCAGGACCCTTGTCCTTGACACTGCCCTTTGCCTGAGCTTGTCAAGCGCGCTGCCGCTCCTGTAGTCAAGCCAAACGTCTATAATCGCTATTGGTATGATTGCGATGACCATTACATAGGATTCCAGGGTTTCCCCAAGCATAAGATAAACTATGGCTGCTGCCAATAGCAACCAAATCATAGGCTCCTTTAGAAATGACAGCAATGAGCTTATTGCCGAGAAATGGCTTTGTCCTGCAATTTCGTTCTTTCCGTAACGGAGCGCTCTTTTGGCTGACTCTGATTCAGAAAGGCCTTGGGATTGGCTGCTTGCCAGGCTTTCCAACAACCCCTCAACGCTGTCTTTCCCTTTCATTCAATCTATCCATTTGGCCATTGCCTTGGCAAAGTCCCTTTCTGTCTCGGTCATCTCCCCAGGCACAACAAAGCAGAAGAGCGGCTTTCCAAGGCTCTCCTTTTCCAGCTTGCCAATGTCTCCGAAAGTTATCCTTTCATCCTCAAATCCTGCCCTGCTTATCACAAAAAGCTCCTTTATCACGCCTTTTCCAATGGCTTTCTCCATTTCCCTGACCTGCGCTATTCCTGTCTTGGCGTCCATTGGGCCCAAATCCTCGGCAACGTCCAAAAGAACCAGGGTATGAAGCCCAATGCCCCTGTTTTTTTCAATAAGCTCTAATGGGCTTGTGGGCCTGTATTTTTCCCTCCAATATGACAAAGTGACTGTCCTTCCGAACTTGTAGGGGCTTAGGCCAGTCCTTCCAACAGCGTCAAAGATTGAGGCATTGCTGATAACCTCTGTTTCTATGCCTTTTTCCCTTGCCTCTATCATCATTGAGACATGGGTTGTCGCAAAGAAGGGATCCCCAACAACAAGAAGGGCAACATCAGTCTTCATCGCTTCCTTTACAAGCCCGCCCTCCTCTATGAACTTCCTCTCTGCCAATTTCACTTCCCTGCCTATTTCCCTCTCGACCAATGCCTTCAAATCCCTTGAAACAGGGCTGGTGTAGGAATCCAGGTATATTTCCTTGGCTTTGGCTATGGTTTTAAGGCCTTTTGAGGTTGGATCCACCGAATACCCAAGCCCGACCACTGAAAGCATGATTCTTATTCAAAGCCCAAGGTTTAAAAAATCGTGTTTGCAAGATGGTTTTATGCAAAGGAACCATAAGAAAGGCCAAGCGGCAATTGAGTATCTTATGACATACGGGTGGGCAATACTCGTGATCGTGGCAGTCCTGGCCATACTCATTGGCAGCGGGCTGTTCTCGTCAAAGTCATTTTCAACCAATTCTGCAGTCTCTCCGCCGCAGCTGGGCATAAACAGGTTCTACCTGTCAGGGGATTCCCAGGGAAATCAGCCGCAGCTCCTGATCAACGTCTCAAACAATTTCGGATACAAGATCAAGCTCATCAAGACCAATGCGACTTTCAGGGAAGCTTCCGTCCCATGCAACATCCTTTCCGGCTCTGACCAGGAGATAGACCAGGGAGGCAACGTGCTCCTGAAATGCGACCTTAGAAACATGGACCCAAGGCCCGCAAGCGGAACGACTGCAAAGATAGACCTCAGGTTCGAATACATCAACTGCTATGAGGCGGTCAATAGCGGATGCAGCGAAACAAGGGACGGGGAGACATACAAGCACACGATTCCGGCCTACATAATAGGGTATGTTGAGTAATCTTAGGTGTCATCATGGTTGAACGGCTACAAATCTACAGATGCAGCGTATGCGGAAACATAACAATGGTTATGCACGCAAGCATAGGGACCCTTGTTTGCTGCGGAAAGCCGATGGTTCTCCAGGACGAGAAGACAACTGATGTTGGAAGCGAGAAGCATGTTCCTGTGATTGAGGAAACTCCTAATGGCGTTCTTGTAAAGATCGGCTCAATTCCCCATCCCATGGAGGAAAAGCACTTCATAGAATGGGTCGAGATCCAGAAGGGAAACGATGAATTGAACATCAAGTTCCTGAAGCCGGGCCAGAAGCCTGAGGCGGAGTTCAGCTCAAAGAAGGACATCATAACAAAAGCAAGGGAATTCTGCACAATCCACGGGCTCTGGAGGAAATAGTTCAATATATATATATATATTTCGCATCTATAATACTCCATGCAGAAAACAATAATCTTTGCAATATTGATATCAAGCCTTTTTCTTTTCGGATGCCTTGATAACATCGACAATTCAGGAAGCAGCACGCAATATTCGGCTTATTCAAACAACCAGACGGGATTTTCCACGGTAAAGCCCAATGACTGGACCGTTACCGAACAGCCTGGCAAAGTGCCATTGACCATATTCAAGCCAGCAGCTCCGGGAGTGACGATAAACATCATGTCAATGACAACTACCACTGAAATCACTCCCCAAAGCTTTTTTTCAGGGATGTCGCCCCAACAATCATTGGCTAACCAAGGCAGCCAGGTAACCAACGTAAAATTGGTTGAAGAATCCCAGTCGCAAATCACAGTGGACAATCAGAAAGCCGACAGGGATGTCAAAAAGTTCTCATATGCGCTGAATGGAGTAAACAGCATCGGATACCAAGACATAGTTTTTGTTAAAAGGGGGGACAGATATATAATAGCTATGCTGGTGACAGCATGCTCTTCAAGCGACGCCAAATCCTGTGACCAGCTTAACAGCAACTATGAGCAGGTCTTCAGCAAAGTTATTGAGAGCATCAAGTTCATCTGAGTGTTCAGCATGAAATGGAACAATATAACCTGTAGAGAATGCAAAAAACCGATAGATTCCGCCGAGGAAGCAGTCGTCATTCCCTCCATTTTCCCGGTTTTCGAGCATGTGAAATGCATGAATGAAAGGATGGGAAATGTGTTCACATCCGTTGAGAAAAACAGGGGCATCTTGACTGCGTTGAGCTTCATATTAGGAGGCGCAGGTGCAGGGATCGGCACCATAGGTGCCATTAACAGGATGGATGAGGATAATGCTAGGTTGAAGGCAGAAAGAAAGATGGTGCAGAGAAAGCTTGTTGACGGGTATAAGGCGGCATTGTTCGTCTGTCTGATCTCCATATTCGCATATTTCTTCTTGACCAGTGATTATGTCGCAAACAGGTATGCCATAAACAGCATGATAATTTTATTCTGGGCCGCAATGGCTGCAGTCGCGCCTCTTCTGATCCTCTTCATATTACATTATTTTTATAAAGTCTGGGAGTTTGAAAAGTTCCTTTCAGGGAGGGAAAAGGCAAAAGCCCTCTGACTATACATCAATCTTCGTCTCCTCTCCCTTTACAAGCTCAACTTCAATCAGCCTTCCTGTCTTCTTCAAGTCCTCAACAAATTCAGAAATGTCCTCCTTCGTGGTTATCCTTATCTTCTGCATCTCGTCCTTCATTGATAATTTATTCTTCGCCTTGTGCTCCCTTATTTGCCTCATGACCTCGTTCGCTTCAGTTGCCTTTATTATTATTCTCTCATCAGCAAAATCAACGCTTGGCCATGAAGTTTTCTGCAAGGATATCCCTTCAGGGCTTTTGAATATTTCCCTGTATATCTCCTCAGTTATATGGGGGAATATCGGGAAGGCCAGCTTCCCGTAGTTGTAAAGGATAGTGTAAAGCACAAACTGGCACTTCTCCTTTTCAACATTCTCATAAACCCTGAACTTGCAGTATTCCAGATAATAGTCGCAGAACTCGTTCCACAGGAACTGCTGCAAAAGCGTCACCGCTGCCCTGAAATCATAATTCTCGTATGCCTCTGATATCTGCTTTGCAACCGCTGAGAACCTGGACAATATCCATCTATCAACAGCTCTTAATTCTTCAATCCTGAACTTTTCGCCTTTGCATCCTTCTATGGAAAGGGCAACAAGCTTTGATGCGTTCCAGTATTTGTTTATGAACTGCTTTGCGTATTTCAAATCCTCAAAGCTGAATGGCCTGTCTTTTGCCATTGCCCCGCTCATCGCGGCCCAGCCCCTTATTGCATCGGCAGGGTATTCTTTCATGAGGTCGGAGGGGTCTATGATGTTTCCCAGGCTCTTGCTCATCTTCTTGCCGTCAGGGGCAAGGACATTGCCATTCAACAATATCTCGTTCCATGGCTTTTTTCCAGTCAAGCAAACCCCTGACCTGTAAATGGTGTAGAATGCCCATGTCCTAACAATCTCGACTCCCTGGGGCCTCAATGACGTGGGATATGCTATCTTGAACAGCTCAGGATCCTTCTTCCATCCTGATACCATGAGCGCGGTTATGCTTGAGTCTATCCAGACGTCAAAGACCTTCGGTTCCGGCTTCATGTCATTCCCGCATTTCGGGCATTTCATCCCCTTTGCATTGACAGGATTGAAGGGAAGCTCGTTTTCGCCTACTGGCTCGGTGTTGCTGCATGAATCGCACACATAGAAAGGAATGGGGGTCCCGAATATCCTGTCCCTGCTTATCACCCAGTCCCAGTCTATCATCTCAAGCCAATCCGTCAAATAATGGATCCCGAATTCAGGCACCCATCTTATTTCCGAGGCCATCTTCCTTATCTCATCCGCCTTTTCCTTCACGTTCGCGAACCATTCCTTTGAAAGCATCATCTCAACCGCGTGGTCGCACCTGTCATGGACCTTGACGGAGTGCCTAAGCTGCGCCTTCCCTTTCAGCATTGACTTCTCAGTCAGGAAATCAAGGACCTTTTCCCTTGCGTCCTTGACATTCAGCCCGTCATAGAACGGGCTGTTGACGATCTTCCCGTGCTCTGTTATGCCCTGCACTATCGGAAGGTCATACCTTTTCTGCCACATCACATCCTGCTTGTCCCCATAGGTGCAGAGCATGACAGCCCCGCTTCCGAAGGACATGTCAACCTCATCGTCAGCTATGACCTTAACCTCCTTCCCGAAAGGCGTTTTCACTGTCTTTCCAACAATATCCACATATCTTTCGTCATTCGGATGGACCATGAGGGCCACGCAGGCATGGAGATATTCTGGCCTTGTTGACGCGATTATTATTTCCCTTTCCTGGTCAAAGAACGGGAAGCTGTAGATCAAGGTCTCCTCCTCCTTGTCATTTGTCTCTGATTTGGCTATTGCGGACCTGCAGTGCGTGCACCAAAGCACAGGAAAGTCTGCCCTGTAAACCTGCCTGTTCCTATACATCTCTATGACTGACTTTTGGACTGCAGTGTGGTATTCAGGAGTCATGGTCACGTATTCCAATGACCAGTCAGGGGAAAAGCCCACTGATTTCATCTGGCCCCTCATCCTGGATATCATCTCCCAGCTGAATTCCACGCATTTCTGCCTGAATTCCTCCCTGGGCAGCCTTCCAAATTTCTTCTCAACCTTGACCTCTGTCGGGAATCCCTGGGAGTCCCATCCCTGGGGATAGAGGACCTCGAATCCCCTTAGCCTCTTGAACCTTGCCACAAAGTCAAAATAGCTGTATGACAGGATATGGCCCATATGCAGGGTTCCGCTTGTGAAAGGAGGAGGTGAATCTATGGAAAATATCCTCTTTTTTCCGCTGAGGGCAACATCCCTGTCGAACCTGTAGATGCTGTTTTCCTCCCAGAATTTCTGGATTTTCTCCTCAGTGTCCCTGGCAAAATGCTTTTCCATAGGTGCATTTTAGCCTTTGCCTTTAAAAAAATAGCTGAAATGGGCGATTCGCATCTTATACAAACAATAAATTAAAAAGAGGATTCGGTCCTCTTCCACCTGCCGATTCTGCCGCAGTCCATTGCAAGCCCTTTCGTTTCACTAGGAACCCTATCCCCTGATATTTCTTTGCTTTAATATGTCATACGTAGGTTTGGCCGGAACTCCCATTGCAATCGTGTTGTCTGGTACATCCCTGGTTACAACAGCGCCAGCGGCAATTACGCTGTTCTTTCCTATGGTAACTCCCATAAGCACGCATGCGCCGACCTTTATGCCAGCGCCTGCCTTTATGACAACCTTTTTCTTGCCACACTTGTCTTTGAGGCGAGCCTCAAGAAAATGGTTGTCATTGAATCGGTTATGGGTCATAATCGAAACGTTTGGGGCAAGGCTAACCCCCTCCTCAAGGATGACCTTTTCAGAGAGGTCTATGAAGCAATTCTCATTGATGAATACATTATCTCCGACAACCAGGTTGGAGTAATCCCTTTCACTATCATGGATCACCAGTGGGGAAAGGATCCTGACATTCCTGCCGACTTTGGCCTTGAACAGCCTTAGGATCCAGCATGCCATGGTTGAAGGCGAAAAAATAAGGAGCCTGCTTGCGATCAAAATGACAACCCTATTCAAAAACCTCAGAGGCATTCCAAGTACAAACATTAACGCATTTTCCATAACATCACTTCTTGGCGCCATCCAATCCCAAAAGGCACCTGACTTCGGCAGGCGAGGCTATCTGCCTTCCTATGGCATTTGAAATTTCAGCTGCCCTCCTGACAAGCTCCTCATTTGTGGCAAGCCGGGTTCTCGCGCTGTCAAACCATATGTTGTCTTCCAAGCCGACTCTTATGCCGCCCCCCCAAACAATGGCAAGGCTGTTCACCATAAGCTGCGAATCTCCAACGCCCCCAAGGGACCAGATGCTATTGCCAGGCAGGTCATTGAGAATAACGCCGATATGCAGGAGATCAGCCTGGGCGCAGGCAATGTTTCCCAATATGATATTGAAATAATATGGGGGGTGCAGCAAACCCTTCCTGATCAGGTATTTGGAGTAATTGATCATCCCAGCGTCAAACACCTCCAACTCCGGCTTAATGCCTTTTTTCAGCATTTTCTCGGCCAGCGATTTGATTGTTTCGGGAGGGTTAATGCTCACTTGATTGTTAAAATTAAGCGAGCTCATGGTCAAGCTCGCCATATCCGGCTTGCAGATCCCCTCCAAATCCAAGACCTCGGATCTCTTCTCAAATTCAGATACGTTCCTGCCGCTGGTGGAAACGCAGATTATGATATCCTTGTTTTTCTTTCTTATCTTGCTGATAATCTCCCCATATACCTCTCCTCTGTGCGTGGGGAGGCCGTTCTCGTCCCTGGCATGGATATGCGCAATGGAAGCGCCCAAATCCGCGGCCTTCAAGACATCGCATGCGATCTCGTCCGGGGATACCGGAACATGGGCCGTCATCTCTTTGATAGGAATCATGCCGCTGGGAGTAAAATTAATGATCAGCTTTTCCATATGTGCATTTTAGCCTTTGCCTTTAAAAAATAGCTGAAAATAAGCGATTGCATCTTATACAAACAATAAATTAAAAAGAGGATTCAGTCCTCTTCCTCATCATCCTCTACATCCTCGTCCTCTTCATCTTCAAAGTCTTCGTCGAAGTCCTCCTCATCGAAGTCTTCGTCTTCTTCTTCATCGTCCTTGTCGTCTTTCTTGTCATCGTCTTTTTTTCCTGGCATCAGTTTTTCACCCAGAATCAATTCAACTAATGCCTTCTTTGACATCACCCTTTTTATATTTTTCTGTTTTTCCAAAAAGCGGGTTTTTTATAGCGATCATCCTACACTCACTCATGCTTTATCTTTTTACAAAAAGGCAGAGAAAGCGGCTAAAGTTGCCGTTCGGCCCGATAATGAGGAAACTGCCCAATGCCCTTAAGGGCTCAAGGATAATCTCCATAGGGGACATAGTCACCATAGGCTTGCTGAAAAGCAGGATAAGGCCGTTCCTTGCTGTCTTTGACTTTAGGACAAGGAGAAGGGCGCTGGACGCAAAAAGGAGAAAAGTCCTTGAAAAATCATTCTGTTCCTTTTATATGGCATCAAACCCCCCGGGATTCCTCTCAAATTCGGCAATGAAAATTGCCAAGGATGCCATGAAAAACGGAGGCGCAGTGGTCATCGACGGCGAGGAGGACCTCACGCTTCTGGCGTTCATGAGATTCGCAAGGAAGGATGATGTCTTCATCTATGGCATGCCTGAGTCAGGCTTCTGCGCGGTTGACGGAAAAAAAGGCAAGAAGATCGCTCAATCGTTCATTAAAAATGCAAAAAGAGTGGCCTCTGCCAACAAGGCAGAAACACCATAATTTTGATCATTCCTTCCCTTTGGAAACAACGATAACGTCGCCTACTGACTTAACGCTGTTGTAGAGCACGCTTTTCTCCTTCATAGTCTCAAGGACCTTTTCCTTGGAGGCTGGCAAAGGCTCAAGAAGTATTCTTACAACTTTTCCCTCTTCAATATCTATTATGAACTCCTGTGCAGTTCCGAGGAACTTTCCGCTGTCAGTAAAGACATCCATTCCCATCATTTCCGAGATCGCCATGGTCATATTATACACCTAAGGCTATGAGTTATGAAAATATTTAAAAACAAATAGGTTGTAGGTAGAGATACGACAATCCCGCCTTAGCTCAACGGTAGAGCATTCGGCTGTAGTTAGGAGCACTGTAATATGGCAGTTACCGAAGGGTTGCTGGTTCAAATCCGGCAGGCGGGATGTTTATCAATTTTCATGTTTAATGGTGTTAAAAGGTGCAAAAATGCTTGAAGCGGCGAAAATGTCCCTGAAGTCAGTGTTCACGAATTTCTTCTCGTTCGCATTCTACCTTTCCTTCGGGATTCTTTACATGATCCTGCTTTTCAAATACGCTCCCGTGGAGGTGGTTTCCGACTATTTCCTGATCATTTCCCTGATCGCCATAAGCGGGCTCTGCCTTTCCAACATAATCTCATTCAGCTGCAACTACCAGCTTCCTGAGGTTTACCACAAGAACAAGAAGGAGGCGATGATGCTCATTTTCATCTCAACAATTTTGTCAGGCCTCATTTCAGGGATCGTCGTGCTTGGAGTGATGCAATTGGGGATAATAAAAATAGGCATAATGGACACATGGACGCTGGTGTTGTATGTCATGTTCTACAACATCTCGATAAATTCGCTTGGCTATCTGGGCAACATGCTCTGGATAAGGGAGAAGCTGGTTTTTTCCTCCCTGATGCCGATATTCAGGTTCTTGGTGTTGGGATACCTTGTTTACCAGAATGGATTCCTTTCTGCGCAAGACGTAACCCTGTTCCTGTTCAGCGTTTCCTCATTTTATTTCGTGGTCCTTCTCTATATATTTGCCAAGGAAGGGCTTGATTTCAGCTACATAAGACAAGGATACAGTTGGATGATGAACGGCCTTTCAAACGGGCTTTGGTTCTATATTGACAACCTTGGGTCAACCCTGCTGAGCTCGATAGATTCCCTGCTATTGGGAGCATTTAGCCTTAAGGACAGGATAGCAGGATACAACGCAGCCCTCAACCCATCAAAATACATCCAAACCGCGATACCCGGAAACATAGGATCCGGGCTTTTCCCGGTTTTGAGATCAGGGATGTTCAAGGATGACAACAGCAAGATAATAGAATACGGGATAAAATGGACCATCCTCTCCATCTATCCCATATCGATTGCGGCGTTCCTTTTTGCGGACAGGGTCATCGCAGTGCTTTCCCCAGGATATGCAGGCTATGCGGACATAGCAAGGGTGATAATCCTCGGATTCCTGCTTACCCCCATCTCATCCACGATAAAGCAGATAATGATGAGCCTAGGAAGGGCAAGGTTCGTTGCAACAACAACTATGGTGGCAGCGGTCCTGAACATAATAATGAACCTGGTGTTTTTCTTTGTCTTCAACATGGGCTACATCGGCGTCGCGATCGCGACCGCCCTCTCGAACCTGCTGATAGACCTAATCCTGATACATTTCAGCAACATAATCTCCCTGAAAACAGTTGCCATGAATATCCTGAGGCTGATAGCCATACCAACGGTAATAATGTCCCTGCTTGCGGTTTACATGGGGCATCTGCTTGACCTTCCGATCCAATTCGACATCCTGAAGAACTTTCTTGAGTTTGGGATTGTCGCGGCAATGGCCTATGCGCTGTGCCTGCCAACAATCCTCTTCAGCATAACCGAGAAGGAAAAGAAGCTCGGCTTGGCTGTCCTCAACAACATGAGGGAAAGGCTACAGATATAGCCTATTCCAGGTATATGGTAGGCCTTATGGGGGTGGATCCCTTCGCCTTCTCGTTTGAGGAGTTCTCCTCATTTTCGACAACCACTTCAACCCCGAATCTTTTTGAGAAGAAGTCCTTCGCGTCCCTGAGCTGGATTTCCATCGCCTTCCTCGGTATCGGCATTTCCATCGTATAAAGCTTGTTTCCCAGCCCCTTCGCGACCCTTGAGACAAACTCCATTCTGTCGCTGTATTTTGTTTTTGCGACCTCCATTATTTTTTTCATGTCCCTTGCTTTGCTGATATCCTCGAACAATTCAAACTTCCACTGCTCAGGTATGTAGATGTATATCCTGCTCGGCTTTTTCTTGACTATCCCCATGAGCCTTTCAATGTCCTCATTGAGGCTTTTGACAAGCTCCTCGGCCCCCAGGATTTCCCCGTCGTATTTTTCCGGCTTCGGCATCCTTTCCGAGAATACCGAGCCCCTGTTACCAAATATCTCTTTCCAAACATGCTCTGCCATGAAAGGCATTATCGGCGCCATTATCCTTGCCCATTTTCCCATCATCCCCCTTATCCTGGGGTTTGTCCTTTTCCTTGATGCATACCAGTTGAGGTCATTGTAGAATTCGTAGAAGAAGTCAAGCGCGATCTGCCTCAGCTCAAACCTGTCATAGTTGCTTTCCAGATTCTCAAGCTTACTGTTGAATTTCGCATTGAGCCATATGTCTATCGGCTCCTCCTCCCCTTCCTCCTTTTCCATCATGTCCATGATATATTCCAGCCTTTCCCTGACTCCGCTTGCGACAGATACGCTGAAATCAGTGTCCTCCATGAGCTCCGCCCCCGCGACAACAGAGAATCTTACAACATCTGCTCCATATTCCCTGATTGCATCCCTTAACGGCAGTATATTCCCGAAGCTCTTGCTCATCTTCTTGCCTTCCATGAGCACAAAGCCGTTCAGCACAATCTGCTTCGGAAGCATGTCATCCTCGAATATCGCGCAGTGGTTCATTATGAAGAAAGGCAGATGGTTCTTCACAAGGTCCCATCCGCTGTGCCTTGAATCCAATGGATACCAGTAAAGGAAGCTTTTTCGCATATCTTTCTGCGCATCATTCCTTGGTTTTCCCTTTCCAAGGAAAACATAGTCGAAGAAGCTTTCGTCAAGCTCCTCCGGCTTGAATTCCCTTATCCCATTTGCAATCGTATAGAATGCCATGTAGATCGTGGAATCGCTTAGCGACTCTATCACTTGGCTCTGGTCAAACGGGAACCTTGTGCCAAGGCCCTTTGCCCTTGTGCACGCCTTCCTGTCCAGCCAGTCCATCGTTGCCATCATCTCCTTTCTCCCGTCTTCTGGAATGACCGACATCGATTCAAGCAGTTTCTTGGACTTGGCTTTCCATTCCTTGTCTCCGTAGTTGATGAACCACTGGGTGTTGACTTTCTTCACTATGATCTGGTCGCCTTCCCTGCTGTATACAGGGGCGTTGGCTATTATCCATAGCGGAAGCGCATTGCCCTGGGCTATCAGCATTTCCTTCACTTCCTCCTTTGCCTTTGAGACAGGAAGGCCTTTCTTGTAAACAAGCATCTTTCCGTTGTGTGCTTCCTCCCTGTAAAGTATCTTGGTTGCTTCCTCAAGCTTCGGATCGTTTTGGTCCTTTATCCCCAGCCTTTCAACAACCTCCTTTGCAGGCATGCCGTAATTGCCAACCTCTATGATCTTTATCGCTAGGTTTTCCTTTCCAATGTCCCTCAATGCCACATAATCAAAAGGTGCGTGCGCAGGCACGCTCATCACTATCCCTGTTCCAACATCTGATTTTACGAAAGAGGCGGGAAACAGCGGCACCTCGTTGCCGTTGACTGGGTTTGTGGCCTTCTGCCCCTCGAATATTTTTGCATCAACTTCAGAAATTATCTCAAGGTCCATCTGGTTAGCAGCTATCCCTGCCGCGTCCTTTGAAAAGTAAAGGATTTCCCCTTTTTTGTCCCTGGCCTTCACGTATTTTATTTCAGGGTTTATCCATATGTTGGTCAATCCGAAAACTGTCTCAGGCCTGTATGTTGACGCAACCAGATATCCGTCCTTGAACCTGAACTTTATTGCAGTGACCTGCTCCATCTGAGGGTCGACATCTCCCCTGGTGTCATGGGAGCCTACGGCGCTGTTGAGCTTTATGCTCCATGGGATGTAATGGTCTCCCTGGACTATCAGGCCCTTGTCCTTGAGCTTCCTAAACTGCCATTCTATGAACCTGTTGAAATGCGCATCAAAGCTGTAGAATTTCCTTCTCCAGTCTATCATCAGCCCTATCTCCTTCATTCCCTGCTCGATCTCCTTGCTGAAATACATGACAAGGTCCTCAGGCTTTGTCAGCTTCTCGCACTCCTTCCTGCTGATATGGTATATCCTCTCAAAGATGTCAAGCAGCTCCTCGTCCTTCTCCCTTATCCTGTCGGCCATTGCCAGTATCGGAGTTCCTGTGACATGGAATGCCATGGGAAAAAGAACGTTGTAGCCCTTCATTTTCAGGTATCTTGCGTATATGTCGGTAATGGTGTAAGTCCTGCCGTGGCCTATGTGCTGGGGGCTGTTGGGATAGGGGAACGCGGCCGTTATGAACCTCTTTTCTCCTTTGCTTATCTCGGGCTGGTTGAGCTTCTGTTCCTCCCAAAACCTTGAGACTTTCTGCTCAATGTCGCTGAAATTGATAGATGCCATAAAAAGGGTTTATTCCTCATAATATTTAACTTTAACTAAAATTGACAGCTAGGCATAAAAACCATTATTCTCCTGTTTAGATGATGAACCCCAGCGATTACAGGGAATACCTTTCGCAATACACTGACCCGGATGCGCTATTGGATACTTTGACAAATTTGCAAAAAACATTCAGGATAAACACCCTCAAGTGCTCAAAGGGCTTCTTTGAAGGCTTTAGCGACATTCCAAGGAGCCCTGCCCTTCTTCCCAACACCTTCAGCTGCGGCAAGGATTTTCCCATAGGAAAGACAATTGAGTTCTTCACTGGCATGATCCATACCCAGACGATGTCCTCGATGATTCCTCCGTTCATTCTCAAGCCAGAGCCGAACGACATTGTCCTGGACCTTGCTGCAGCCCCAGGAGGAAAGACAACCCAGATAAGCGAGATGATGAAAAACAACGGGGTTGTCGTCGCAAATGACGTAAAGTTTGATCGTTTAAGCGTGCTTGTCGGCAACATCAGGAGGCTTGGGGCATTAAATGTCATGGTCACCAGGCAGGACGGAAGGAACATAGGATACAAAGAGAAGTTCGACAAGGTGCTTCTTGATGCTCCCTGCTCTTCATTGGGGTCCTCCCTTTCGGCGTTCAAGACGCTTGACAGGGACAGGATTAGGGACATGGCAAGGGTGCAGAGGAAGCTTATGCTTGCTTCATTCGACGCCTTGAAGAAGGGGGGAACAATGGTCTATTCCACATGCACGTTCTCGAAGGAGGAGAACGAGGAGGTGGTCAATTTCCTCCTGGAGAACAGGCAGGATGCAGGCCTTCTTGATATCGATCTGGAGATTCCCCATGACAGCGGCCTTTCGGAATACGGCAATGAGTTCAGGAAGGCCTGGAGGATCCAGCCGAACCAATTAAAAAGTGAAGGATTCTTCATA
>Ga0315275_10003440_pt1 | contig 14566 bp, 10 predicted proteins | sample YL17G03_0_MG_FD_205557 | JGI IMG/M metagenome (GOLD analysis project Ga0315275, IMG submission 205557) | Sediment microbial communities from Yellowstone Lake, YNP, Wyoming, USA - YL17G03_0 | ecosystem: Environmental > Aquatic > Freshwater > Lake > Sediment | place: USA: Wyoming | collected... | reverse complement strand
CGTCGGGCGCGTGACCGTATAGACGATGATCTGCTCCGGAACCGAAATCGTGTAAGTGTGAGTCGCCTGGATTTGGGTTGAACCCTGAGATGTCCCGATGGCCAGGCTTTCCTGAATAGTTAAAACGGTGCCGTCGGAACTCCAGGCGGCCGACATTTCACGCTGACCCCCGGCCAGGTTTCTTATCCCCAGGAACACACTGGTCGGAGCGACCTGATGCTGGAGCGGAAGCAGCATTTTCCGGCCGTCGAGCAGGAGGACGAATGTATCCGTAAAAACGTCCCGGGGACGCGTTCCCCATTTTTGGGTCAGGAGGAGTGAATTGTCTTGAATGCGGAAATCGACCGAGAGCGCCCGGTAGAGCGGTATGACGCTGCTTTTTTGCGGCACCAGCTCCCAGGTCCCGTTAAAATCCTTCGGATCGGCGCTGAACAACAGACGCGGGAGCAAAACGGAAAAAGTGAAGGCGATCGCAAATCGTCGCATCGGGCAACTCCTCTTTAAAGTCAAGTGCCGAACCGGGCCGGGCATCGGTCGACTCCCAGGATTGTAAGCCATCCTGACAAAATGTTGAAACGCCGGCGCCGGGCGGCGTGAGTGCCTGGCTCGCCGGCAGCGGGAATTCTCCTGCTATTCAGTTGAATAGTCTTCCCGATAAATATCTCCGACTGACCAGGTGAGCTGGGCCGGGTCGAGGTTGAGGGTCTTCAGCGCGATATAATCTTTGCCCACGGTCACCAGGCAGAAGTGCGTTCCGCGCGGTTTCGTGCCGGTCATGTCATACGCATCCTTATAGCGCGACCGCTCCGCCGATCGCAGCGGTACCAAGGGCGAGCCGCCCCCGCCGGTAACGACATAGTTGATCCCGTTGATCCGGAAGCGCTCATACGTATGCACGTGTCCGCTGAAGACGAACTTGACCTTGGAGCATGTCTCCAGCAGCGGCACGAAAGACTCCTGAACGCGCTTGTTCGGCTTGTGGTACCTGGAATTTGTATACGGGGGATGATGGAAAAAGACCATCACCCAGGATATGCCGCCGTCATTCTGGTATTTGGACAGCGTTTCTTTGAGCCATTGACTCTGGCGCGCCAGTTGCTCTTTGGACAGCTTCGAGAAATTTGAATCGAGCATGATCAAGCCGCACTTGGCATGGGTCAACGTGTACCAGAGCTGATTGTTCAAGGCTGGAAAAACCTCAAAATAGCGCGCCAGGGCCTCCGCCGTCTTACCCTTATATTCGTGATTGCCCGGGACGGGATAGTAGAGGATGTTTTTATCCTTGAAAACCTGGTTCATTTTCTCGAATTCCCGCCAGTCCATATATTTGTCGCCCTGTTTCACGATATCTCCGGTGCTGACGACGAAGGCCGGATCGCAGGCGGCGATCTTGTCAACGATGACCGGGCGGGTGTTATCGACGACCGTCTGGCCGATCTCCGCCAGGAACCCTCCCGGTCGCGTATCGCCCACTACGGCAAACAGGAATGAGTCATCCGCTCCCGTCACCGTCTGGCCGGCCGGTTCGCTTTTTCCCGAACCTTCCTTCCAGCCGCCCAGCCAATGGATGGCGTTCCGGGAGTAGATTTTTTCCAGAACGGGAGTCGGAAGGGCCAGTCCTTTGAAGGGCCGCGGGACGGCCGGCGAGATCATTTCCTCATCGGTCGTAAAGTAGCGCCAGTCGCTTTTCCAGGTCTCGAGGATCGCGCTGAAGTCTCGGGAGTCGTCCTCGACGCTGAGATCGGTGGCGTAGAGCAGACGGTTCTGATAGCGGATGATGAAGCGGCGCACCTTCTCTCTGTCCTGGATTTGAAAATGGCAGATGCGCGCCGCCATGTCGACGGCCAGGTTGGGAAAGGCGTCCAGCCGCTTGGCCAACTCGTCGACGTCCCATTCGAGGCTCCCCAGATGGGCGCCGACAAAACGCAAGGTGGGGTGCCTGGCCAGCATATGGTCGCGGGCGGCGATCTGCCGCTCGTAGCTCGGATAATCCGGGTGGAGGTACATGTGGTATTGAGGGTGCTCGGCGAAATAGCTTCTGTCGCCGGGCACGGTCATGGACTCGAGCGGCAGCCAGCAGTTCCTCGGCTCGCCCAGATGCCCGACGACCGTTTTCCCTTCGGCGGCGATGACATCGAAAATAGGGTCGAACTTGGGATCGTCGATGAAGATAAAACGCCCGTCCGGCTCGCGGAAGGTCATACCGATATCCTTCCAAACCTTAACCGCGGTGGCGCCCCGGGCGAAATCCTGCCGCAGCCGGGCCAGGGTTTGTTCCTGCCAATCGGCCCCGCCCCAATGCTCCATGGAGATGGTCGTCGCATAGGCGACGGTTTGGGGGAAAGCGCGCTGCTGAGACGAGGCCCAGGCCAACTGTTGCTCGATCTTCTCCTGGCTTGACGACCCCGTGACCAGGGTCATCAGCCGGAAATTATATTTTTCCGCCAGCTCCATGAACGCCCGATCCGAGGTGTTGAGATGGAAGTGGGCGTCGATCTTGGGAAAAGACTCAAAGGACAGCGGCGAGGAAAGGCCGCCGACCACAAGAGCCGCCAGTAGCGTCAGGACTGTATTCATTCGTTTCTCCGCGGAATCATCGGGCATCGATTATATCATGAAGGCCGGGGTCTTCTCCGGTCCTGCAAGTGCGGCTTATTCGTAACGGGCGCCGAAACCGCAATTTGACGTCGAGCGGGTCAACCGGAGTCGGACGGTATTGACAGGCTTACGAGGTACGGTCTACCATTTTCTTGAGGGGCAACGGAGAACGTCGAGGCCGTGTTGCCCAGCCGGCAAGTGAGACAGATGAGAAGTCAGATCCAATACAGCGGCTTTTTGCGGGGGATCAATGTCGGCGGGCACGCTCTTATCAAGATGGCCGAGCTCCAAAGAACATTCGAAAGGATGGGCCTTAAAAATGTTCGAACACTACTGGCCAGCGGAAATGTGGTCTTTGAAACCGGCCAGGCTGTTGAGAAGCGGCTCACCAAGAAAATAGAAACAGAGCTCAAGGCTGCGTTTAAATACGATATCGCCGTCATGCTACGAAGCCTCGATGACCTGAACGCCCTCCGCTCTGCGGAACCGTTCCGGGGAATCAAGGTCACTCCTGACATCCGACTCTATGTGACATTCCTTCCTGAAGCAGCTAAACCATGGACTATAACCATCCCCTTTGCCTCCGCTCGGAATGAACTCCGAATTCCCGGCGTTGCGCCAAGAGAAGTCTTTAGCGTTGTCGATCTTTCGAAAGGGAGGGGAACAACTGAGGCCATGAACATTCTCGAAAAAGAATTCGGATCCAAAATTACAACCAGGAACTGGAATACTATTCTGAAAATATTGGAGCAAACTGAAAGAGCCTGACAGACGAAAGGAGAATCCGCCGTGCAGAGACTGCATTTTTCAACTATCGATGAATATATCGGCACCTTTCCCAAGGATGTTCAAAACACCCTCCGCAAGCTCAGGCAGGCCATAAAAGAGGCGGCGCCGGATGCGGTCGAAGCCATCAGCTATCAGATGCCGGCGTTCAGGTTGCGCGGAAATTTGGTGTATTTCGCGGCCTTCAAGAACCACATCGGGTTCTACCCCACCTCCTCGGGCATTGAGGCCTTCAAAAAAGAGCTGTCCTCCTATGAAACGTCCAAAGGCGCCATCAGATTTCCGATCGGCAAACCCCTGCCGCTGTCCTTGATCACCAAGATCGTACGGTATCGAGTAAAAGAGAACTTGGTAAAAGCAACCAAGAAAACGGATAAGAACAAATGATCAGAAACAGGAAACCGTCTTCCTTCAGGCTCCTAAGGCAAGAGCTGTCCCCCGGTTAGGATACCAAACAAGCGTTGAGATCCAGTCCCGCGCGGCGAAGCGACCTTAAACATCAGAGACCGCGGGGGCGCCGGACCGCCGCCTACTTTTTCGCCTCAAAAAGAGCCCAGGGATAGGCCTTCATATTCAAGCTGTGCTTGACATCTTTTTTGGTCATTTTTTATACTTCCTCGCGAGGGTTGGAGGGGAAAATAAAGGCGAAAATGCGACCTCACCCAGCGGAGCTAAAAAACCAAGTTACCATATCTTATTTTTTCCCCACTCTTTAGAAACTTCAGCACCACGTTACATTGACATTGCTTCGTATACTCTTATGCTTGTAATTATGGGACAGCCTTTAGCAATTTTTACTGCTTCAGCCATGTTCTTGGCCTTAATGATCGTATAACCACTAATGGCACGTTTATCGTGTGGCAATTCCTTGGTTCCGGTATGCGTTATTTCTCTTCCTGGTCCTAGTGGATTGCCAGGATCAACTATCTTGTCGCCGATTGATGCAAACCATTTCATCCAAGCATCCATTATTTCCTTTGTTGGTGTTTCGTATCCAACGGCTAAAAAAATAAACTTTTTCATTTCTATCACCTCTTGAACTTAAGCTTTCAATAAGTCTAACATAAATCAAGAAGATGTGGGTCGTCTCCTCGGTGATGACCTTGGGGTTGGAGGGAAAGTTGGCGCCGACGAAGTAGCCGTCGTCCGTCCGCCACAGGCGCTGATTCTTAAGCCCGAGCTCGAGCCGGGCGATCTCGTTCGTTTTCAGGTCGCCGGGTCCGCGCGCTTGAATTTTGGGGGGTTGGAGAGTATATTGGCTCCTTTTCAAACCAAGGAGTTATAACATGCCGAAATACGTTTACTTTTTTTCCCCTTCCCACGCGGAGGGCAACAAGGAGATGAAGGACCTCTTGGGCGGCAAGGGCGCCAACTTGGCCGAGATGGCCGGGGCCGGCCTGCCCGTTCCCCCGGGGTTCACCGTGACGACCGAGGTCTGCAACATCTTCACCAAGTCGGGTGAGACGCTCCCGGCGGACGTCGAAACCGAGATCCAGACGAGCCTCAGGAAGCTCGAGGAAGTCTCGGGCAAGACATTCGGCGACCCCGCGAACCCGCTCCTCGTCTCCGTCCGGTCCGGCTCCAAGTTCTCCATGCCCGGGATGATGGACACCATCCTCAACCTTGGTCTCAACGACCAGACGGTCGAGGGCCTGGCCCGGAAGACCGGCGACCGCCGGTTCGCCCTGGACTGCTACCGGCGCCTCATCCACATGTTCTCGGACGTCGTCCTGGGCATCTCCAAGAAGAAATTTGAGGAAATCCTCCACGCGCATAAAAAAAGATACCGCGTCAAACTGGACAACGAGCTGACCGGGAAGATGCTCAAAACGACTATCGTCGCCTACCGCGATTTGGTCCAGGCCGAGGCCGGCCGGGACTTCCCCCAGGACGTCAACGAACAGCTCCGCCTGGCCACGACCGCCGTCTTCAAGTCCTGGAATAACCCCCGGGCGATCACCTACCGCCGGCTCAACCACATCCCCGACGACCTGGGCACGGCCGTCAACGTCCAGCTCATGGTGTTCGGCAACAGCGGCGATAGGTCCGGCACGGGCGTCGGGTTCACGAGAAACCCGGCCACGGGCGACAAGGCGCTCTACGGCGAGTACCTGCTCAACGCCCAGGGCGAGGACGTCGTCGCCGGAGTGCGCACGCCTTCACCGATCAAGAAGCTCCACGAGGAGATGCCCGAGGTCTACGACCAGCTCAGCAGCATCACGACGAACCTGGAGCGACACTACGGGGACGTCCAGGACTTCGAGTTCACGATCCAGGACGCCACGCTCTACATGCTCCAGACGCGGAACGGCAAGCGGACCGGCCAGGCGGCGGTCCGGATCGCCGTCGACCTCGTCGAGGAGGGCCTGACCACCAAGGAAAAAGCGCTCCTCCAGGTCGAGCCCGAGGCCCTGAACCAGCTCCTGCACCCGGTTTTTGACTCCGAGGAGAAGAAAAAGCACGCGGTCTTGGCGAAGGGATTGGCCGCCTCTCCCGGGGCCGCCGCCGGTCAGGCCGTGTTCACGGCCGAAGAGGCCGTCGAGTGGAAGAAGGAGGGCCGGAAGGTCATCCTCATCCGGGCCGAGACATCGCCCGATGACATCCACGGCATGAGCGCCGCCCAGGGCATCCTGACCGCGACCGGCGGCATGACCTCGCACGCCGCGGTGGTCGGCCGCCAGATGGGGAAGCCGGCCGTCGTCGGCTGTGGCGTCCTCAAGATCGACGAAGTGAAGAAGCGCTTCACGTTAGGCGGCCAGACGTTCGCCGAGGGGGAGTGGGTCTCGATCGACGGCGGCACCGGCGAGGTGCTGGCCGGCGAGATCATGACGAAACCGTCCGAAATTCTCCAGGTCGTCCGCGGCGAGAAAAAGCCCGAAGAGTCGATCTTGTACCAATACTTCGGCAAGCTTCTCTCCTGGGCCGACGAGGTCAGGAAGCTCGGCGTCCGGGCCAACTCCGACACGCCCGTTGACGCCCGGACAGCCTTCGCTTTCGGGGCGGAGGGTATCGGCCTGGCCCGCACCGAGCACATGTTCTTCGGGCCGGAGCGGCTGCCCATCGTCAAGGAGATGATCCTGGCCGACAACGAGGCCGACCGCCGGACCTCCCTGGACAAGCTCTTGCCGTTCCAGAGGAAGGATTTCTACGAGTTCTTCAAGGAGATGCACGGGAACCCGGTGACCATCCGGACGATCGACCCGCCCCTCCACGAGTTCCTGCCCCGGCGCGAGGACCTGATGGTCGAGCTCGCCGAGCTCCGCGTGAACCCCCGGAAAAACAAAGCCAAAATCGCGGAGGTCGAGACGCTGCTGGCGCGCGTCAACCAGCTCAGCGAGTTCAACCCGATGCTCGGGCACCGCGGCTGCCGCCTGGGCATCTCCTATCCCGAGATCACGGAGATGCAGACCCGGGCCATCTTCGAGGCCGCCTGCCAGCTGACGAAGGAAGGCGAGAAGGTCCGGCCGGAGATCATGGTCCCGCTCGTCGGCCACGTCAGCGAGCTGGCCAACCAGAAAGAGATCATCGACCGCGTGGCCGCCGAGGTCATGGCCCAGCACGGCGTCAAGGTCGAGTACCTGGTGGGGACGATGATCGAGATTCCCCGCGGCGCCATCACGGCGGACGAGGTCGCCCAACAGGCGGAATTCTTCAGCTTCGGCACCAATGACCTGACCCAGACGACCTTCGGCGTCTCCCGCGACGACGGCGGCAAGTTCCTGAACTACTACCTCAACAAGGGGATCTGGAAAGACGATCCCTTCGAGACGCTGGACATCAAGGGCGTCGGCGAGCTGATGAAGATGGCCGTCGAGAAGGGGCGGAAGACCCGGCCCAACCTCAAGGTGGGGATCTGCGGCGTCCACGGCGGCGATCCGAGGTCGATTTTCTTCTGCCACAAGGTCGGGCTCAACTACGTGAGCTGCTCGGCCTACCAGATCCCGATCGCCCGGCTGGCCGCGGCGCAGGTCAACATCGGCAAGAAAGGGTCGGAAGCGGACTAGATGCTATCTGTGGGACAGCAGGCCTAATCACCTGATTTTCTAATAGGTGACGGAGGTATACTGTCCCCCGATAGAGAGTTCTCCCGGCACAGAAAATTCGGAATCAGGTATTGTGTCCCGGATTTCCAGGCGGACTCTATTTTTGGAAAAGGTTCTTGATCACGAACCAGACGTTCTCTTTCCGCTCCCTCAGCCGTCTCAAGTTATACGGTATCCAGTGGGTCCCGAAGGGGACATAGCAGCGGACGCGGTAACCCTCCGCCGCCAGCTTCTGGAAGGACTTGGTCCGGATGCCGTAGAGGTACTGAAACTCGAACTTGTCGTTGGGAATCGCGTGGGCGGCGGCATAGTCTTTCGTCCAGCCGATCAGCTTGAAGTCGTGGGTGGCGATGGCCGGGTAGGCGCCCTCGCGGAAGAGGCTGTCGGCGAGCTTCCTGAAATTGGCCCGGATGATTTTCATCTTCTGCATGGCCAGTTCCTCCGGCTCCTTGTAAGCGCCTTTGCAGAGGCGGACCTTGGCCCCGATCTTGTTCAGGTCGTGGATGTCCTTCTCCGAGCGGTGGAGATAGGCCTGGATGACGATCCCGACGTTGTCGAATTCCCGCCGCAGGCGGTAGAACAGGTCGAGGGTGCGCTGCGTGTGGGGCGTCCCCTCCATGTCGATCCGGACGAACGTGCCGAGCGCGTTGGCCTTCTGGATGATCCGTCGCACGTTCTGGAAGCAGTACTCGGTATCTATGTCCAGACCCTGCTGCGTGAGCTTGAGCGAGATGTGGGCGTCGCTCCCGGCCGCTTTGATCACGTCCAGGAGCTCGAGGTAGGCGGCCACGGCCTTCTCGGCCGTGTTCCTGTCCTTGACGCTCTCTCCCAGGACGTCCATCGTCGACATGATTCCGCGATCGCGGAGTTTGGCGACGGCCTGGATGGCCTCGGCGTTGGTGTCGCCGGCGACGAAGCTGTGGGCCAGCTGGGTGATTAATCTCATGACTGCTCCTTAGGAAAACCCAGATCGAATAATAGGAGCAAATATCATATATTTTTTCCGACCGAATGCAACACAACTATCGACCGATCGGCGCTACCTGCCGGCGAGCAGGGGACCCCTTGATGGCCAGGCGAGGACCGGCGTCACGAAGAGGGCCGTATGAGAGCCGGAGCGGGCACGCCCGGTGGGTCCCGTCTCGGTTCACCCCCGTCGCCCGAACGGCCCATCTTGATGGTTTCGAACCGCAGAGTTTTCGACATTAAACGTCGGTCGGCGGGGGGCCCCCGAACCTCGCCACCCGCCGGGCGTGCGTGCTTAAGTGGACCGAAAAAGGGGAAATCGCGGCGTGCCCTCGAGTGACCCGGTCCGAGCCCTGTGTTTACGAGAGGCCGGTTTTTTGATATGTAATAGGCTCTGCTGACGGATCATGGACGTCCTGAAACTCATCGACCGCTGGCGGTTTCCGGTCCCGGTCGTCTACAGCGACGACTACTGGATGCCGAATGTCGGGCGGCACGTTTTCCCCGTCAAGAAGTACCGCACCCTCTATGAACGCCTGCTTCTCCTCGGGACCAGGAAGGAGCAGGTCGCCACGCCGGGGCCGGCCGCCGACGAGGACATCCTGCTCGTTCACACGCCCAGGTATGTCAAGAGGCTTAAGACGGGGACCCTGTCCAGTGCCGAGATCGCCATCCTCGAGCTCCCGTTCTCGCCGGACCTCGTCCGGTTCGCCTGGGTGAGCGTGGGCGGGACGATCCTCACGGTCCGGCTGGCCCTGGAGCAGGGGACGGCCGTCCACCTCGGCGGGGGGTTCCACCACGCCTTCCACGACCACGGCGAGGGCTTTTGCATGCTCAACGACGTCGCCATCGCCGTCGAGAAGTTCAAGAAAGAGGGCGCCTTCCGCAAGGCCATGGTGGTCGACTGCGACCTCCACCAGGGGAACGGGACCGCCCACATTCTCCGCGGCAAGGATTACGCTCTGACGTTCAGCATCCATCAGATGGACATCTACCCGGCCGAGAAAATGCAGAGCTCGGTCGATATCGGACTCTGGTCGGGAGCCACCGACCAGGAATACCTGGCCTCGCTCCGCGGCTGTATCCCCAAGCTCTACGATGAGTTCGCTCCGGAGCTGGTCATCTATCTGGCCGGCGCCGACCCCTACGAACACGACCAGCTGGGCGGACTCTGCCTGACGAAGAAGGGGTTGCGGGAGCGGGACCTCTTGGTCATCGGCGAGGCCCGGCGCCGCCGGATCGCCGTGGCGATCGTGCTGGCCGGGGGCTACGCCGCCGAATTCGAGGACACGGTCGCCATCCACCTCAACACTGTCCGCGTGGCGCAGCGCGTCCAGCGGCGGTTTCCCTAGCGGTGCGTCTCACAAATAGCCTGACTTTAAAACGATCCATAAAGACGCGCCACCGCGGGGGAGTTTGAGGGGACTTTGGAAAGAGATTCACGAGACGGGACACTAGTCCCGGGTCTCGGTGTCCAGCCAGCCCAGGTATTCCGGAGAGCCCGAGGCGATGGGCAAGGATATGAATTCCGGAATCTCATAAGGGTGGAGCTCTTTGAGGCGGGCCTCCAGGCGTTCGAGAGCAGACGCCTTGGTCTTGATGAGCAGAATGAACTCGCGGTCCTCGACGAGCTTCCCGTCCCACCAATAGAACGATGTTACGGCCGGGCTGACATTGACGCAGGCGGCGAGCCGCTCCTCGACGAGCGTCCGGGCGATGCGGCGGCCGAGCTCCTCATCCGGGACAGTCGTCAGGGCGAGCCTGAATTCCTTCATCGGGCGGCCCGGCTATTCCTGGAGAAAGATGTGCGCGAAGACCTTGGCATCGCCCACCAGGTTGTCGATGCGACAGTATTCATTGGGTTGATGCGCGGTTTCGTCGGTTTTCGACCAGACGGCGGCCTGGTAGCCGGCCCGGCGGAAGACCGCCGCCACCGTGCCTCCGCCGATCCCCCGCGCCTTGGCTTCGGCGCCGTAGACGTCCTTCACCGCCCGGCGGATGGCCGTCACGACCGGCGCCTTCGCCGATGTCGGGGGCGCGGCCGGCGCCCGCTGCTGCTCCTCGTAGGTGATGGTGACGCCGAACTTTTTTTCCGTTTTCGCGATGAGCTTCCGGATCTGGGCTTCCACCGCCTCGATGCTGAACTTCGGGAGCAGACGGCTGTCCAGGTAGAAGACATCCTCCCCGGGGATGGTATTGATGTTCGGGACGTTGGCCTCTTTTTTCGTCGGTTCGAAGGTCGAGATTGGCGGCTCGAACAGGGGGTCCCGGTCCCGGAATGTGCGGTGGAGGCCGTCGAGCTCCGTGACGAGGAAGGAGGCGGCTTTGAAGCTGTTGATGCCCTTCTCGGGAGTCGAGGCGTGCGCCTGGCGGCCGACCGTTTTGAACTTGAGCCAGAGGAGTCCCTTTTCGGCCACTTCGATCAGCGTGCCGTCCTTGTTGCCCGCGTCCGGTACGATGATCAGGTCCTTCTTTTTAAACGCCTTGGAGTGACGGAGGACGTAGTCGATGCCCTTCAGGCTTCCGGTTTCCTCATCCGCCACCAGGACGATGCCGATGTTGCAGCCGGGAGCGATCTTCTCCGCGCGGAGCGCCCTGACCGCAAAGAGGGAAGCGACCTGGTCCTGCTGGTTGTCTTCGACGCCGCGGCCGAAGATCTTGCCGCCCCGCACCCAGGCCTTGAAGGGGTCGCCCTCCCACTGGGCGAGTTCGCCCGGCGGCACGACGTCCATGTGGGTCATGATCCAGATCGTCCGCGCGCTCCTCTGTCCCTTGACGACGGCGAGGATGTTGGGCCGGTAGCCAACCGGCGCCTCCATGTCCGGCGCGTTGATGAGCTCGATGTCGTCGAAGGGGGTCTGCTTGAGAAAGTCGGTCAGGAGCTGGGCCTTCCGGACCTCTCCTTCGCCGCCGCTGGAAGGAGATATCGCCGGCACAGCGCAGAGCTTGATCTGCAGGTTGACCATCTCGTCCCGGAAGCCTTCGATTCTCTTGGCCAGGCGCGTGAATTTGCTCATAGACTCCCTCCCGTGGCGGTATTATCGCACCGCAGGTTCCGTTACGCAAGCCATCAACCCACGGGGACAGGTACGGGTGGGGGATAGGAACGGGCCTGGGATAGGCCCCTCTTTGACTCCGGGTACTGTCCTGTAAAGTGGCAATTCTGAGATATCAAGATTTTTTTCAGGGTCTTGAATGAACTCTTGAATCTCATCGGACGACAGCGGCACACCGTGCGCCTGTCCAAATCAGGGACTATCCTATTTAATTATTCCGGATTATTAGAGCTGATCTGGGACCAGGAGCCGGCGTTCCACATGTAAAGCCCGAGCGACCCGAAATCCGCCAGAATCTCATCCTGATGGTCGCCGTCCACGTCCCCGGCCATCAGGTACTCCGGGTTCGCCCCGCTGATCTGAGTCCACGCCCCGCCGTTGAGAAGCCAGAGGCCGAACGTCCCGAAATCCGCCGCCACTTCAACAGGACCGTCGCTGTCCACGTTCGCCCCAATCATAAAATCCGTATTCACGCCGCTCAACTGCGTCCACGCCCCGCTGTCCCAGAGCCACAATCCCGTGGCCCCAAAATCGCCCAGGATCTCATCATCCCCGGTGTTGTCCACATCGGCCGTGATCATGTAGTCCGCATTCACGCCGCTCAACTGCGTCCAGCCGCTGCCGGCCGACCAGAGCCACAGCCCGGTTGCCGCAAAGTCCCCGATGAGCTCCTCCCCGGCCAGCCCGTTCGCGTTCCCAAAGGCAAAATAGTCGGCGTCCACCCCGCTCAATTGCGTCCAGGCGCCCGTATTCCAGATCCATAAGCCTGTCCCACCGAAGTCCCCGATGATCTCCTCCCCTCCGCTGCCGTCCAGGTTTGCCATCGACACGTAATCGGCATTCACCCCGCTCATCTGCGTCCACGTTCCTCCGTTGTAGAGCCACAACCCCACCGCGGCAAAATCGCCGACCAGCTCCGAGGAACCGTCGGCGTCCACATCGCCGGCCGCCATCCCTTCCACATTCACCCCACTGACCTGGTTCCAGCTTCCGGCGTTCCAGAGCCACAGACCGGCCGCTCCCAGGTCGGCCAGGATCTCATCGACAGTATCCCCGTCCACATCGGCGGCCACCAGGCCCTCCGGGTTGGAGGGGGTCAGCTGCGACCAGGAACCGTTGTCATACAGCCAGACGCCCGTCGCACCAAAATCCACCGCCGCCTCATCCGTCCCGTCGCCGTCAAAATCTCCCACTGCATGCCTGGGCGCCCAGATCGGGAGTTCTATCACCTTAGTCACAAAGGCGTCTTCCAAGTTGGTATACGGACGGATAGGTGAACCCCAGGTCGCATTGCTATATCCTGTCACAAAGGCGTTCCCGTTCCGCTCCGCGGTAATGGCCAGAGCCTCGTCTCCCCCAGCCGCTCCCAAGAAGGCGTGCCATTCCAGGACTCCGCTCGCGTTCAGTTTGGCGATAAAGCCGTCCAATCCGGAGGTATATGCCCTCAGCGGCGAGCCCCAGGTCGCATCGCTGTATCCTGCCACATAAGCGTTCCCCTTAGCGTCCGCGGCGATGCCATGGGGCCGGGTAAATTCCGTCGAACCCACGAACGTGTTCCATTGCAGAGCTCCGCTGCTATTCAGCTTAACCACGAAAACGTCGGCATAACCTCCGGGATAAGGATTGACCGGAGAGCCCCAAGTGGCATCGCCTGACCCTGTCACATAGATATTCTTACTGGCATCGACGGCGATCGAACCGCCGGTATCATTCTGCGGGCCGCCCAGGAATGTGTTCCACTGCCGGACGCCGCTGCCATTGAGTTTCAGAACAAAGGTGTCTCCCTGAGCAAGCGTATCATCAAAAGGACGGATCGGCGAGCCCCAGGTCGCATAGCCATACCCGCCCACATAAAAATTGCCGTCAGCATCGAAGGCGGCGCCGCGGGGATAATCGTTAGCCGGCGAGCCCAGGAAAGTGTTCCATTGGAGAACTCCGCTCGCGTTCAGTCGGGCGACAAATCCTTCGCCGCCTCCCGCGAAGGCATTGATCGGCGAGCCCCAGGTGGCATCGCTCGTGCCCGCTATCCAGGGGCTCCCGCCCGCGTCCAGGACTATTGCCGCAGCGCTGTCAATGCCGCCCGCTCCCAGGAAGGTGTTCCACTGCAGAGCGCCGGTGCTGTCGAGCTTGGCCGCGAAAGCGTCCCCCAACCCCCCGGCATGGGGATTCACAGGGTTTCCCCAGGTCACATAGCTGGCTCCCGTGGCGTAGACATTCCCGCTTGTATCCACGGAAATCGCACCAGCCGTATCCCTGTTCGACCCGCCCAGGAACGTGTGCCACTGCAGGACTCCGCCCGCGTTCAGCTTGGCGACAAAGACATCCCAGTTCGCGCTGAAGGCGCGGACCGGTGTGCCCCAAGTTGCATAGCTCTGACCGACAATATAAATATTGCCGTTAGAATCCACGGCGATCCCGCCGCCCCTATCGGTATTGGTCCCCCCCAAGAAAGTGTGCAAGCTCCACTGCAGGTCGATGGCCGGCAGAGCAGCGGTCCCTTTTAGCTGGAGCGCTTCGGCACTCATTCCCGCGGAAGTCCAAGAGGCCATATCTGCTCGACTCCCGGTCTGGACGTTTGGAACCGAGCTCGTGATCGTCTGAATGGGTGAAAAGAACAGGAGCAGCAGAAGAATTAAGATTGTTGAAGATAACTTAGACATTATTCCCTCCGATTGCTACGGAATAAAGAATAGATTTCTTCATCCCAGACCCCTCCGTCCGAGAACTCTGCTCCAGCTATCGCTTTGTATATTGAATAATTCAACAGAAGTCAAGATGATCCGGGGCCAGAGCTAATGCCACGCTTTTCGCAACAGCCGGTCCCGTATTGACTTTTTGGCGGGATAAACATAGATTAACCGACAAATGCGGCTGGGATTCGACCTCCGTCCCTTTCTTCGCCGGGAGACGGGCGTCGGGACTTATCTCCGGAACCTCCTTTTCGGGCTCGCGCGACTCGACCGTGACAACGAGTACTTCCTGTTTTCGGCGTCCTGGAAGGACCGTTTCCCGGCGAGCCAGGTCCCTCCTTTCGCCAAGGCCAGGCTTATCGACAGGCGCATCCCTGTCAGAGTGCTCAACCGGGCCTGGCAGCGCTGGGGCTTTCCGTCCTTCGAC
>Ga0315275_10003439_pt1 | contig 14568 bp, 10 predicted proteins | sample YL17G03_0_MG_FD_205557 | JGI IMG/M metagenome (GOLD analysis project Ga0315275, IMG submission 205557) | Sediment microbial communities from Yellowstone Lake, YNP, Wyoming, USA - YL17G03_0 | ecosystem: Environmental > Aquatic > Freshwater > Lake > Sediment | place: USA: Wyoming | collected... | reverse complement strand
TACTTTTCCGATGTCCTCTGTTGGTTGGCAAGAGCTCACCCTACAAATGCTTCATATACTCCAACCGTTCGAAAGTCTGCAAGCAGTTTCCTATCTGCAGGGAAGACCTGCAAGATGTAAACTATCAGTGTGGGTATAGTTTCAGGTAACATAAATAATTTATGAGAATAGGAAATCACCTACCATTTTATCTTCCCACGCTCCCCTTGCAATCCCCCATAAATCCTTTTCTCCTTGACACAATACTTCATTCAGTAGTAGGTTTTAATTACTCAACTTAACAGTAATACAATCTGACCGGCTAAGGGAGATGGACGATCATGGTATCTATCTACGGATGCCAGAACAGGCCCGCCAGAAGGTTTTTCCACAGGAGTAAGACTACGTGCAAGAAGATGTTTTGCCCCGCCAAGAAAAACACCTGTTCAAACGATTACCCCATCACCTTAGCTGGTCAGTTTATAAGGAAGGATGGAAAGTTTCCTGGCAACCTGAGTGCTGGTGGGGGCTTTTTTATTTGCAAGGAAGGATAGCATGAAAAAGATCGCAGTTTTATCTCTGGTGTTGCATTCTCTAATTCAGAGTGGTATAAATCCTTCTATCTATCTCAAAGTCACACCTAAAAAAGTAGTTAAAGTGGCTGACTTTAGACTCAGTGAGTGATCACCATGCAGGCAAAAGCATCACCGCCTTCAGGAACCGAAAAGAGATGTATCAGGTGGTGAAACGTTTTCTTAGCACACTGTAAACCATAAGGAGGGGGAGGATAATTATGTTAAAGTTTCTAAGAATCAGTTTCGCGGCATTGGTGATATTAAGCGCATTAACCGTACAATAGTTGGGCCTTGTCGGTCTATGTTATGAGTGCGGGAGACTCGCAAGACAACCTGGCAATCCTTAATACTCTGAGGGCAGCAGGACATGATCCTGTTCTTGGGGTAAATCCTTTTTTATGGGACGGCAGTCAGGCTGACTTGTCGAAATATGATGTAGTTGTATTATCATTACCTGTAGTTGAGTCAGAACAGGACATGCCGAAGGATGGTCAAGTTGCATTAGTCTCCTACGTACAGCAGGGAGGCGGACTTGTGACAGGAGAATGGGTAGCTTGGTTGATTTATAATAATGTCTGGTTTCAGGATCTGAATTTGATCATTCCGGTTAAAAGTAAATCGGGAGATTTCGTTTCGGAGGCTACTACCAAATACAGGAAGGTTAAGTGGAAAAACGACCCGATTCTCAACAATGGCTTACCCAGTAACTTCACATTCTCTACTGCAGCTATCGCCGGCTCAGAATCCCTTTTTCTTGGGAAATTGGGTGCCACCACTTACTATCGCACTTCTGCAAATGGAAAAAAGATTTTTCGTACATCTGGCGTAGTGGGTTGGAAGAAAGAAAGCGGGAAGGTGATCAGTTTCTCCACCTTATTCACCCATATCGAACTAAGTGACATACATTACACAACCCTTTTCGTCAATGCTGTAGAATGGGCAGGTTCATCAGGGGCAGTTTCTGACGCAGATTCCGACGAAGATTCTGACTAATCTTCGTGAGCTAAGTGTACCCACGCAGAAAGTTTACCAACTCAAGGAGCAACGTATCAGTTCATTGATGAGAATGTGAAAAATAGGGAGACCTATTTCTACAAGTTAGAAGACAAGATACTCGTGAATAAGGAAGGGGTATCAACCAGCGATTTAACTGCCTCTGCATCAATGTTGCTCTGTCCTCCATAAGGGGGACATTTTACCATTGCACTTACAGGGGACATTTTCCCTGTGCTACCACATAGTGACGGAATTGACTTGTCACCTGTTCGAGAAATTGGGGAAATCGTTCTTTAACAAAAGGGATTGTCGACCGCAATCGGATATTGAGAATCAGTTTAGCGGTCCTGTCAACTTTGTGCTGAGCAAGTTTATCGATAAGTGCTTCACCGCAACACAACTCATCCCGCATCCAATTTACAATCTCAGGATGTGAATATACCGATTGCGGAGCATTAACCACATCTTCGTAAGAACAACCTGCCTGTGTCATCACTTCCCTGGGAATATTCACTGTCCCCAGACGCAACTCTTTCGTCATATCTCTGAGCGCATCCATGCGACCAATCAACTCGGAAAATTCTGGTGTGTCGGAAGCGCGGCTATGAGACCCGAAACAGATAAGCCCGATATTATGAGCATGGAACGAGCTTGCGATATGGAGATCGATCAATTCCTGTTGATCAAGAAGGCGCCTCTCGGTCCTTCTGCGGAATTCAAGAAGCATAACCTCCAAAAATTCTGTAAACGAGGCTTGCACTTCGCCTGGTTTAATCTGCCTTCTTTCAGCCGCTGAAATTGCATTTTGTAAAAGGATGAGGGCGTTCGACTGGAAACTTACTACCCCCGTTTCTATCTGTTTTTGTGCAATTTCGATGAGTTGAGGAAAGGACGAAAACTCAGGCGGAAGTTTACGATCGCCATCGGCAATATCATCTATCATACGGCACACAAGGTGAACCGGTCTTAAGGCGGGAGCAAGTCGTGTTATCCAGAACAGATAATCCCGAACAGTGAATCTGATAAATTTTCCCGGTTGTCGAAGAATAAGCTTCCGGTACTCCCCTGCGATAAAAACCTCTTGATGGAGTCTGTTTGCGAAAGTAAGTACAGGTTCTTTTTTAGGCATGGGATTCATTGGTGCCCCAGAAAGGAGTCGAACCTGCGGCACAGGAATTAGGAACTGTACAACCCCTCCGTGGCACGATTTTCATAATTAACCAGGGTAAATTCCCATTTTAGCCACTAAGATTTTGCACATTAATGACATTTTAGCAATGATAACATTTTCTCTGTTTTTTCCACTGCCGTCATAGGTCGATGGTTATATCTCCAGACATATTCAGCAAGGTAAAGGGGAAGACGTTCTTTCCGAATTTCTCCTTTAGCAGCAAGTCTCCATTTCAAATATCCCCAAAAGCCTTCCAGACCATTTATGTGATTTCCCTTGCCGTTAGTATATTCACCGTTACCATGTTCTACCAACCGGTTCTATTGAGGCGGATTTCGGGATGAAGAGGATCTTCTTTATCTCACAGGTCCGCGCGTCTGGGTCTTGGGCGCGACACTGGTTGACGGGAAGTTGCAGGAGTCGCAGCTCATGGTGTAGAGGGTTGTCACTTGAATCAGGACGTCGAATTGGCACTCTTGAAGAATGCCCGCCGCGCATCTCAGATTGCGCGCAAGCCTTCCGAGTTTGCCTAAAACGCCCATCCTGAAATAAACTGTTTCGTCATCCGCTTCGTGGCTTCTTTCACCACCGTGGAAATGTCCCGGTACTCATCGAAGATGTCGCCCAGGGTGTTAACGAACCTTTCAATGTCGGACTGGCCCACGGTCAGCGGGGGCTCGAGTTTCAAAACGTTCCACTGGCTCACTGCGGGCTGGCATAGGATACCGTTCTCGAGAAGCTTTAGGGCAGCCCATTGTCCGAAGATCTGTTTAGAAGCTGCCTGCACCAGAGATGGAGCCAGCCGGTTCAATGCACCCTTGTCCGTGGGCCCGAGTTCGATTACGACGAGCAATCCGCGGCCGCGGATGTCGCGAACTAAGGGATGTCCTGCAAGCCTTGCCCTGAGCCTTTCGATGAGAAACGCGCCCTGTTCAGCGCTCCTGCGCACGAGGTGCTCGTCGTCTATGATGCTGAGCGTTTCGAGTGCCGCGACGCAGGAGAACGAGTTGCCCCCGAAGGTCGAGATGTTCAGGTCAAAGCGGCTCATCTCGCCGTAGGCCTTCTCATGGATTTCGGGAGTGGTGATAACGACACCGATGGGGGCAATAGCTCCGCCCAGGGACTTGGCCAGAACGAGGATGTCCGGTACAAACCCTTCCGATTCGTAGGCGAACAGGTTTCCGGTCCGCCCCAGTCCGGTCTGGACCTCGTCCAGAACCAGAAGGGTCCCAAAACGCCTGCAGAGCGACTGGGCCTCTTGCAGGTACCCTTTCGGCGGCATCATGCCTCCCCCTTCGCACTGGATTGGCTCGACGACGAACGCGGCGGCCCGCCGTTTCGAGAGTTCCTGTTTAAGGGGTCCCGGTTCGCCGAAGGGAACGGCAATGGATTCCGGCAGGAGGGAGGCAAAGGGTTTCCGTATCCTGTTTTCACCCATGACGGGCAGGACACCGAGGCCCGTGCCGTGATAGGCGTTCTGGCAAAAGAGAAAGGTGCTTCGTCCCGTAGCCGCGCAGGCCAGTTTCATGGCGGACCCGACTGCCTCGCTACCGCTGTTAAAGAACATTGATATCTCAAGGGGCGAAGCGACCCGTTGGGCCAGCGCCTCTGCCAGTTCCGAAGCCTGAGGCGAAGGTCCCACCTGGACGAAGTTCAACCTTTCTTCTTCGAAGAACGCCTTCATGCGTTCAAGGAGCCTGGGGTGGTTGTGGCCGATGTTGACGGAACCGAACCCCGCCAGAAAATCAAGGTATTTCCTCCCTTCATGATCCCACACCCATACGTCGCGGGCACGGAGAAAGATACGTCCGTAGCCGTAGACCCCGAGCAGTTTTACGAAAGCAGGGTTGACGAAACGAGCGTACTTGGCGGCGGCCGGATGTTCGGAGGCCTTCTTTTTTTCGAGAGCAGCTTCCATGGATTCCTTGTATGCTGTCGGTATATGCGAGGCTTTTTGTCGCGGAAAAAACTTTACCTCTTCGAAATAGGGATGTCAACACCAAAAGCCCGGCTCGCAATCATGAGATTGACATTTACCGGCATTAAAGTTAAGTTCAGACCAACCGACTTCGGAAACCAGGAAAATGGAACTGAGGGATATGCCGGGAAAAGAAACTGCCGCTCAAGCCCCTTGTCCGGTCAACTCGTATAACGAATGGGACCCTCTGGAAGAGGTCATTGTGGGCAGTCTCGACGGCGCCGTCCTGCCCCCCCACCATGTCAGTGTGAAGGCCTGCATTCCCCGGAAACTTCAGGACGTACTACTGTTCGCCGAAGGGCAGAGATACCCGGAAAAACTGGTCAAGGCGGCCCAGGATGAATTGCACGAATTAATCAATATCTTGGAGACTGAGGGGGTCGTTGTCCGGCAGCCTGACTTCGTGGATTTCTCCAGGATCTATTCAACCCCCGACTGGAGTTCCCGCGGATTTTGTGTTGCCTGTCCCCGGGACGGTTATTTGGTTATTGGCGATCAGATCATCGAGGCCTCCATGTCCTGGCGGTCCCGCTACTTCGAGATGCTGGTCTACCGTCGCCTTTTTCTGGAATATTTTCAGAAGGGGGCGAGATGGGTTGCCGCCCCCAAACCGCGACTCCTCGATTCCTTGTATAATCAGCAGTACGAGACGCCCAAAGAAGGGGAACCGCTCCAATACGCCATCAATGACTCGGAAATGGTCTTTGATGCGGCCGATTTTGCCCGGTGCGGCAAAGATATATTTGCGATTAAAAGCAACGCCACCAATCGCTGGGGAATCGAATGGCTTCGCCGCCATCTGGGGGACCAATACCGGGTCCATGTCCTGGAAAGCAGATGCCCTCAACCCCTCCACATTGATACCACCTTTGTCCCCCTGGCTCCTGGCAAGGTCATGGTCAACCCGGACTTTATCGATCTCAACCGGCTGCCCGGCATCTTGAAATCGTGGGAAATTCTCATCCCGCCCAGGCCCGATACGGTCCCAGGAGATGCCTTTGTCGACAGTGCTACCATGTGCAGCACCTGGATAAGCATCAATGTGCTCATGCTCGACGAAAAGCGGGTGATCGTCGAAAAGCATCAGACCAGCCTGATCAGGTTCCTCAGGGATCACGGCTTTGAACCGATCCCATGTCCGTTCCTGCACTTTATCCCGTTTGGCGGGGCCTTTCACTGCGCGACGATTGATATCCGGCGGCGGGGCTCCCTGCAATCCTATTTTTCACCATGAGTCTTCTTTGGTTCCTGCTCCGCAGGGGTCCCAAAATCCTTTTCTTCCTCGCCTTCCGGAAGAAGGAGTTCCCCTTTTGCCTCCGTCAAAGTCTCATCGATCTCGGTCCGGTCTTCATCAAGATCGGGCAGGTGCTGAGCACAAGGAGGGACCTCCTGCCTGAGGCGTACATTGCCGCATTGATGACCTTGCGGGACGATATACCTCCGGTCCCCGCGGAAACAATCCGCCCTTTTATTGCGCGAAACCTTGATCTGGGCGCCTTTGAATCCTTCGATTTCACCCCCTTTGCCGCGGGGGCCGTGGCTCAGGTCCACGTAGGCAGGCTGAAACAGGGCCGGAAGGTGGCCGTCAAGGTGATCCGTCCGGGCATCAGAGAAACCATCCAAAAGAATTTTCGTTCCTTCTTCCGGCTGGCCCGGATCCTTGCCCGGCTGGGGCCGGGCTTTCGGGCCTTGAACCCGATTGGCATGGTTGAAACCTTTCAGAGATTTCTGGAGGCCCAGTTGGACCTCGACTTTGAGAGGGCTAATTACCAAAGATTCCGCGTGCTGAACGATGTCGATATGTACATCCCTCAGGTCTTTGAAGAACTTTCCAGCTCGTCCGTCCTGGTCACCGAATTTGTCGAGGCCGTCATGCCCGAAGAGTACCGAAAACTGCCGATTGCCGCCGGTCGGTTGGCGGAGAAGATAGACGGCCTGATAGAAAAGATGATCTTTGTTTACGGGTTCTGTCACGCCGATCTGCACCCGGGCAACTTCTTCTGGAACAGACGGGGCCAGGTGGTCCTTGTGGACCTGGGCTTGGTCTACGCGCTGAGCAGGGAAGACCGGAACCATCTCCTGACCTTCTGGATAGCCTTCATCGACCGGTATTATGACTTTGCGATCAGATACTATGTGGAACATTTTACCGTCCCCTCCAGCCCCGAAATCCCCGTCGACAGGACGGAGGCTTTTGAAAAGATTCTCGAGGTCATTAAAAAGCGCATCCTGGAGGTGAAGGGAAAGCTCGATTTTTCTCTTTTTTTCTTCGAGATCACAAAGGTCCTTGCTTCCTATCGGCTGCAGCCAAGATCCGATTATTTTCAGATCATCCTAACCACCATCGCAATCGATGGCTATGCCGTGTATCTGGACCCGTCCTTTGACACCATGGAGGCTACCCGCCGGAAACGTCGGGAGGAGATTGAGGCTGCGACTCTGACCGCCGGAGCAGAGAATTTTCTCTTCGGCTCCAACGGATCTCAGGCCGTACCTCTCTTTGAGCATCCCGATGATACCCTTGAAAAGGCCAATTACCGGAGGGACCTCTTTGTTCTTGACGCCCTGAAAATCACCCCTGACCAGTTTCTCATCCACCTCGGCTGCGGCCGGGGGAGGTTTCTCGATACGGCCCGGAAGAGAGGTTACAAGGTCTTGGGTCTTGCGGCGAGTGAATCGGAACATCAGCATTGCCGCGAACAAGGCATCCCTTGTGTCAGAAGTTCCTGGGAGGACTGGGAGCAGTCCGTTCCCAAAGAGTATCCGCGGGCCGATGCGGTTGTCCTCCTTGAGTTTCTGGAAGGCAGCACCACCCTCCACGAACTGGCCACGGGTTTCAGCGCGGTAAAATGGAAGAGGCTCTTCTCCCTGCTCCACGGGAAGGTCAAAAAGGGAGGAAGGCTCTTCATCCAGTGTCTTCAATGCCCGCCGGACTTCCCCCACGATCCCTGCTATGCGGAAGATTATCAGGACCTCTACCGGGAGTTCTCCTGGCTGGGCCTCGTTAGCCTGCCAGTTCTCACGAAGGCGGCCTCGCCCTATTTTTCACTTGATCGGAACTGGGACCAGTCCATGAGCTTAGTCCCCTTTTACCGTACGGTTGATGAAAACTTTAGCCGCCTCATCGGAAAACTGGGAAACCTGTTCGTGCCTGATATGGTATATGTTGGGCAGAAGCTGAACAGGAGGCTGCTCGACCTTGCCGAGCGAAAGATTTTGAAGCTGAACAGAATGGTTTTTACGGCCACATGAAGGACAAGTTGCAAACCAACATTACCACGATCTTGCCGGTCCTCCCCTGGTGGGTACGCCTGGTCAACCGGTTAGGTAATCAACTGGAACAAATCATCTCTTTTCGCGACCTTCTATCCGTTCGTGCGATCATTACCGAGGCCGAGCGGAAAACCGGGCTCTCCGATTGGGGCGATGAGGACATTCTTACCCCTCTCCGACTTCTGACAGAGCCGGATGCGGAAGGTCTGAAGCTAACCTTTTCCGGCAAATGGTACGTTCATCGCAATCTGGTTGAACTGCTTGTCAACCGGCTCCTGATCCAGGACGAGGTCGCCCGTCATCCGGAGATTCTGTCGATACCTGTTCAACGTCCCTTGTTTATCGCAGGTATGCCTAGGACCGGCACCACCGTCCTGCAGAGGCTCCTTTCAGAGGATCCCAACAGCCGGCCTCTCCTTTGCTGGGAAGCCCTGCATCCGGTACCGCCCCCAGATCCAAAGACCCAAGGGACCGACCTTCGGATAAAACGGGTGGAGCGGGAAATAAAGTTCCTCTATGCCGTTTTCCCGGAGATTGCCTCCCTACACTACATGGACGCCCGGACTCCGGAGGAGTGCGAATGGCTTCTGAAAAATTCCCTGATCGTGCCGAGCTTCGTCTGGGAGTTTCCGGAGTTCCCTGCCTACAATGCCTGGTGCGAGGGGCTGGACAAGACACCGGCCTACAGCTACTACAAGGTTCAGTTGCAGATCCTCCAGTGGAAGTTTCCTCCGGCCCGCTGGGTACTCAAGGGTAACGAGCATGTGAACAGTCTGGGTGCGCTGCTTTCCGTCTTTCCCGATGCCTGCATCATCCAGACCCACCGGGACCCGTGCAAATCATTCGCCTCGGAGGTGAGTTTTTATCTGAAGCTTCTGGGGTTGAAATCAACTGCGCCCGGAAAGTTCCTGGCCCGGGCCGCCCGGGAAATGCTGGAGCACTATGCCCGGACCCTTGAGAGGGCGATGGCGTTCCGCCGGAATGCGGACCCGACCCGATTTTTCGATGTCCCCTACGGGGAACTGTTGCGGGACCCCTTCGGAATCATCCGGAAGATCTATGACCACTTCGACCTTCCCCTCAATGAAGATTGCCTGGGGAGAATGAGGAGGTGGCTGGCGGAAAATCCCCAGGGGAAACACGGTGTCCACCGCTACTCCCTTGAGCAGTTCGGTCTTGACCCGGAACAGGTGCGGGAACGCTTTTCGGCCTACATAGAAGATTATCACGTTCCTCCGGAATAATCCGGTAAACACTGACTTTGAAAGCACCGAGGGTTATAAACCCTCTGAAATATGGTGCCGGCGGGGAGAATCGAACTCCCATGAGCTTAAAGCCCGGAGGATTTTGAGTCCTCTGCGTCTACCTGTTTCACCACGCCGGCAATAATCTAGTTGCGAGAGCAAGAGTTCACGTATTGTTGAATGGTAGAATATAAAAATTTTCCCTGTCAGTCAAGAAACATAAAAACAGGGATTAGGGATTGGTGGTTAGGGGTTAGCAGAATGGGGAATGCGGAAGGTAACATGAAAAGACAATAATCTGGAAGTAGGGGATTCAGCGATACTGCAGTTCTTGCTCTTGCAGCAGTTTGATCTTGTCCCGCAGTTCTGCCGCCTTCTCGAATTCCAGGTCTTTCGCTGCCTTGAGCATCTCCTTCCTGAGCTTCTCGATGAATTTCGATATTTCTTCCACAGACCGGTACTTGGCAACTTCATCCCGCACCAGGGGCACGGTCACGTAATCCCGTTCAAAGATGGATTCAAAGACGTTGCTGATCCCTTTCAGGATGGTCTCCGGCGTGATGTTGTTCTCCTGATTGAACTTTGCCTGCAGCTCCCTCCTCCGGTTGGTCTCTTCGATTGCCAGCCTGATTGAGTCGGTGATTTCGTCTGCATACATGACGATCCTGCCTGCGATGTTCCGGGCTGCCCGGCCGCAGGTCTGGATGAGTGAGCGCTTGGAGCGGAGGAACCCCTCCTTGTCCGCATCGAGGATGGCGACGAGGGAGACCTCAGGGAGGTCAAGGCCTTCCCGCAGGAGGTTAATGCCGATGAGAACGTCGAAGCTGCCGAGCCGGAGGTCCCGGATGATCCTTACACGCTCGAGGGTGTCGATGTCGGAGTGCATATATTTTACCCTGATGCCGAGGTCATCGTAGTACTCGGTCAGATCTTCAGCCATCCGCTTGGTGAGCGTGGTGACGAGGGTCCTTTCGTTCCGCTCCACCTGCTTCCTCAGTTCATTGAGGAGGTCGTCCACCTGGTGGGTGGCAGGCCTCACCTCAATTGCAGGATCCATGAGACCGGTTGGTCTTATGACCTGCTCCACCACCTTGCCTTTCACCTTCTCAAGTTCATAATCAGCAGGGGTGGCTGAGACATAAGTCACCTGATTCACGCGCTGCTCGAACTCCTCAAAGCGGAGGGGGCGGTTGTCGAGGGCAGAAGGAAGGCGGAATCCGTACTCCACGAGTGTCTCTTTGCGCGAACGGTCGCCCCGGTACATGCCGACGAGCTGCGGAACGGTGATGTGGCTCTCGTCGACGAAGACAAGGAGGTCCTCAGGGAAGTAGTTGAGGAGCACGTAGGGGGGCTGTCCGGGCATCCTCCCGTCGAGGTGACGGGAGTAGTTCTCAACTCCATGGCAGTAGCCGGTCTCCTCCAGCATCTCGAGATCGAAGTTGGTCCGCTCCTTGATGCGCTGGGCTTCAAGGAGTTTGTTCTGGCTGATGAGGTAGTCATACCGCTCTTTTAGTTCGAGGCGGATGTTCTTGATCGCCACCTTCAGCCGGTCCCGGGTGGTGACATAGTGGCTGTTGGGGTAGATGGCGATATGGGTGAGCTTCCGGATAACCCTGCCTCGCAGGGGATCGATCTCCGAGATGGAATCGATGCGGTCGCCGAAGAACTCAAGCCGTATTGCTGTATCAGTCTCATAGGCAGGGAAGATCTCCACCACATCACCCCTCACCCTGAAAGTGCCGCGGTGGAAATCGAAGTCGTTCCGTTCGTACTGTATCTCCACCAGCCTGCTGAGCAGATCGTCCCGTACGATCTCTTTCTCGTTCTCCATCAGAATCAGCATCCCCTGGTAGCTTTCGGGGGAGCCGAGGGCATAGATGCAGGAGACGCTCGCCACGATGATCACATCCCTCCGCTCGAAGAGGGAGCGGGTGGCTGAATGGCGCATCTTGTCAATATCGTCGTTGATGGAGGCATCCTTTTCAATGTAGGTATCGGTGGTGGGGAGGTATGCCTCAGGCTGGTAGTAGTCGTAGTAGCTGATGAAGAACTCAACCGCATTCTCCGGGAAGAGTTCCTTGAATTCGGAGAAGAGCTGCGCTGCGAGTGCCTTATTCGGGGCCATGATCAGGGCAGGGCGCTGTACCTGCTCGATGACATTTGCCATGGTGAAGGTCTTGCCTGAGCCGGTTACGCCCAGGAGTACCTGGTGCTTTCTGCCCTGGATAATACCTTTGCTTAACTTCTCTATGGCCTGCGGCTGATCACCTTTGGGGGTGAAGGGAGTGACGAGTTTGAAGGGAGGCATGGCAGGCCTTCATTTCACCTTCCAGATGGTTTCCTGGGGGGTGTCCTCGAGGAGAATGGATTTTGTGAGGAGGAGGTTCCGGATCTCATCGGCACGCGCCCAGTTCTTCTCTTGCCGTGCCTGGTTCCTCTCCGCGATCAGGCGGCCAATCTCCTCTTCAGTGACAGGAAGTGCCTGCAGTTTATCTTCCTTCTGCTGTTCGAAGTAGTGGTCAGGGTCTTCCAGGAAGAGGCCGAGTACCCTGCCGATCTTTGAAAAAGTTTCCATTGCCTGATCTATAATTGAAAGGAGGATCTGTTTTCTTCCTTCCTTTTTCACCTGGTTCAGCCACCCGTTCAGATTGCGCAGGCAGAAATTGAGATGCCCCAGGGCTGAGGCTGTGTTGAAGTCATCATCCATGGCTTCGTGGAACTTTTCGGTGAGTTCGGAGACGATCTTCCGGATCTCGTGTTCCTGGGCACTCAGCGGGGTTGAATCCTTACCGTCTCTCTTCAGATCCTTCAGGTCTTTCAGCAGTGCATAGAACCGTTCCAGGTGAGACTTTGCCTCCTGGAGATTCTGGTCTGAGAAGTCCACCGGGCTCCGGTAGTGATTGGAGAGGAGAAAGATGCGCACTACCTCAGGGTGGTAGTGGCTCAGGATCTGCCGGTTGGTGAGAAAATTGCCGAGGGACTTGGACATCTTTTCCTGGTTGATGTTGACAAACCCGTTATGGATCCAGTAGCGGGCAAAGGGTTTTCCGGTTGCCCCTTCTGACTGGGCGATCTCGTTTTCATGGTGGGGGAAGATGAGGTCCTGACCTCCGCCGTGGATATCGAAGGTCTCGCCGAGATACTTCTGGCTCATGGCTGAACATTCGATGTGCCAGCCGGGCCTGCCTTTGCCCCAGGGGCTGTCCCAGGCCGGCTCGCCGGGCTTGCTCGCCTTCCAGAGCACGAAGTCGAGGGGGTTCGCCTTTCGCTCATCCACATCCACGCGGGCACCTGACTGGAGCTCTTCCAGGTTCTTACCAGAGAGTTTGCCATACTCCTTGAATTTGGAAACAGAGTAGAACACATCACCGCCTGAAGTATAGGCAATGCCCCGGACAAAGAGCTGTTCGATCAGGCTGATCATCTCCCTGATGTGGGCGGTGGCACGGGGGGTGAAAGTGGGCTTCTCCATCCTCAGGTCTCCCATATCCTTTTCGTATTCCCCGATGTATTTTTCTGCAAGCTCCTCACAGCGTATGCCTTCTTTGTTCGCCCTGTTGATGATCTTGTCATCAATGTCAGTATAGTTTCTCACGTAGGTGACGTCATAGCCACGGTAGGTGAGGTAGCGGTAGATCACGTCAAAGACCACCGCTGCCCTGGTATGGCCGATGTGAGAGAAGTCATAGGCGGTAATACCGCAGCAGTACATCGTCACCTTCCCTTCCTGGAGGGGGATGAAATCATCTTTCTTCCGGGTCAGGGTGTTGTATATCCGTAGGGTCATTGCTCCACCTGTTGTAAGGTTTCGTCGATCCGCTTGAGCGACTCTTCTTTGCCGAAGAGGATGAAGATTTTTTCCAGTTCCGGTCCTTCTGTCTTTCCCGTCAGTGCGATCCGCAGAGGGAGATAGAGGGGTTTCCCTTTTACCCTGACCTCTTCTTTCACCTGGCTCACCATCTTTGCGTAGTTTTCGAGATTTACCTGATCAAGGTTCTCTATCCTCCTCCTGTATGCCCGGATTACCTCCAGAGCCTTGCCCTCCCTCAGGATTCCTTTTGCATCTTCACCCGCAGAGGGGAGGGGATCAAGAAAGAGTTTCAGTTCTTCCCGTATCTGTGAGGTATAATTCAGGTAGTTTCTCACCGTCTCCACCGCTTCCCGCAGCCAGGCCTCGCCCCGCTCTCCCCAGTTCGTGCCTTCAAGGTACGGGATGGCGAGCATCGTCAGCTCTTCAGTGCTCAATCGCTTGAGATACACCTTGTTGACCCAGTTCAGTTTATCAAAATTAAAGACCGCCCCGCTCTTTCCCACCCGGTTCAGGGTGAACTGTTTTACCATCTCCTCGACGCGGATGATCTCTTCGCCGTTTTCCGGCGACCAGCCGAGCAGGGCAAGAAAGTTGAGAACTGCCTGAGGAAGGTATCCCTTTTCACGGTAGTGGGTGAGGGAGGTGGCACCGTGCCTCTTGCTGAGCGGTGTGCCGTCTGAACCGAGGATGAGTGAGTGATGGGCAAACCTGGGGATGTCGAAGCCGAGTGCCTTTGCTACGAGGATCTGCCGCGGGGTGTTGGTGAGGTGGCCGTCTCCCCTGATCACATGCGAGATCTGCATCAGGGCATCATCAACCACCACGGCAAAGTTATAGGCGGCAGTGCCGTCTGACCTCATGATGATAAAATCGCCGATCTCCTTCTTCAGGAATGCGGTATGGCCGTGGATGAGGTCATCCACCTCCACGCTCTCTTCCTCAACCTTGAAGCGGACGGTCGGTTTTATCCCCTGCTTTTCAAGAGCACTCTTCTCATCAGCCGTTAAGTTCAGGCACTTCCCGTCATACCTCGGCGCGATCCCCTGTGCAAGCATGGCCTCACCCTTTTTCCTGAGTTCTGCCTCGCTGCAGTAGCAGTGGTAGGCTTTTCCCATTTTTAAAAGCTTTTCTGCAAACTCACGGTAATGGGAGATTCTCTCCGACTGCCGGTAGGGACCATAGGGCCCGCCGATGTCCGGCCCTTCATCCCAGGTGAGCCCGAGCCAGGTGAGGTCTTCGAGGATACTCTTTTCAGAGCTTTCCGTTGACCTTTCGACGTCTGTATCTTCTATCCGGAGGATGTATTTTCCTCCATGGTGCCGGGCAAAGAGGAAATTAAAGAGGGCGGTCCGGACATTCCCGATGTGGAGAAGTCCGGTTGGGCTGGGGGCAAAGCGGACTCTCACCTCGCTCATCCCCGCCTCTTTTCCAGCAGTACTACTGCATAGGCAGCAATCCCTTCACCCCGGCCGGTAAAGCCGAGGCCTTCACTGGTTGTGGCCTTCACGTTTATCTTCTCCTTTTTTACTTCAAGGATTTCA
>Ga0315275_10003437_pt1 | contig 14570 bp, 7 predicted proteins | sample YL17G03_0_MG_FD_205557 | JGI IMG/M metagenome (GOLD analysis project Ga0315275, IMG submission 205557) | Sediment microbial communities from Yellowstone Lake, YNP, Wyoming, USA - YL17G03_0 | ecosystem: Environmental > Aquatic > Freshwater > Lake > Sediment | place: USA: Wyoming | collected... | reverse complement strand
AAAAAGGGCGATAAATGCCAGTCAGCCCAGTAGCTGGGAGAATGCCAGGTATGGTTAAAACAGCCCGGTTTGAGCTCATGCCAGAAGCCACCAACCGCTGGAAAGTGTGGTCTCGGGCTGACTGGTAGATCGGTCTCCGGCGCCGCAGCCGGGAAATCACTACCAATGCTGCATCGAAGAGCGGCACACCAGCCAGCAGGGCTGGGATAAACCATGAGTTCAGACTGGAAAAGCCGAATGGAATATACACACTCCCTATCCCAGCCAGGATAAACCCCTGCCACTGGTAGCCAGAATCGCTCAGGAAATAATACGCTGGTGTAGAATTATAGTAGAAAGTGCCGAAACATGCGCTCAGCAGTATGGCGCTGAATAATAACAGGTCGTTTTGGTGCGAATCGATGGTCACCAGCATAAAAAAAGCGCAGGCGACTGCCGCCAGGCCTATGGCCTGGCCGTCCATACTATCTACAAAATTAAATGCGTTAGTAACGCCTACCATCCAGACGATTGTCAGGCCAATATTTAGCCAATTATGTAGAAAAAGGGGCACCTGGATACCAGACCCGATGAGCGCTAAAGAGGCAATAATCTGGCCAGCCAGTTTCAAGAAAGGGTGTAAATCCAGATAATTATCCAACAGCCCAAACAGGAAAATCAGGCTTGAGGCCAGCAGGATCGGCCAGACTGATTGGAACTGTAATGCTCCCGTAAAATAGCTGATCACGAAAACTGAAAGCGCCAGGGTCAGACCGCCCGCAACCGGCACGGCTGTGGCGTGCTGTTGATGGGGTGCGCTGCCTGGGACATCGACCAGACCAGCTTCGCGTGTCAACCAATGACATACCGGTCCTATCACCAGAGTAAACAGGGTGGCGATAAAGACCACCCTAAATAGTATAAATGTGTTCAAGCTGCTTCCCATTCTACCACGGATGTATTCAGTAGAAAGTCGTCACCGCCTTTTGGAAAATTTCCCTTGCCGGAGGGCATTTTGCAGCAATGCCAAAACGAGCTTGAAGAACATAGCCAGGTAATAGAACCAATTGAACAAAATGAAATAGTCAGCGGCCAGATTCTTGCGGTAGTACAAATAGTAAGACCGGTGCCACTCCAAGATGGAGCGATAGGGTTTAACGCGCGATCCTCCCTGCCCGCCATAATGCATGATTCGGGCTGCAGGAACGTAATAGACTTGCCAGCCTGCGTTCCGGGCTTGATAACAGTAGTCGGCGTCTTCCTGGTATGCGAAGTAACGTTCGTCCAGGAATCCGATCCGGTCAACTACCTCGCGACGGATAAGCATGCAGGAACCCGAAACCCCGGCAACTTCATGGGTTTCGTCCTCATCTAAGTGATTTAACAGATATCCCCCGAACAGCTCGCTTTTGGGAAATAATTTGGAAAGCCCCAAAAAATAGCTGAAAACAGCAAACGGTCTGGGTTCTCCCCGCCGGCATGGCTTTTGCAGTGTGCCATCCGGGTTTAAAACTTTGGGGCCGCATATTCCCACCTCTGGATGATTCTTCATAAAAGCGACCATCTGGTTGAACGCCTGGGGTAACAAAATCGTATCAGGGTTTAATTGCAACAAGAAATCGCCCACCCCCTGGCGTAAAGCCTGGTTCATGGGCGCCGTAAAACCGGTATTCCTCGCGAGCTCAATCAAATAGACGCCGGGGAACTCGCTCTTCACCATGTCCACTGTCCCGTCGGTCGAATGATTATCGACGACGATGATCTCGAACTCACCCCCAGGAGGTTCCTGGTAGATCGAGCGCAGGCAGTCTCTTAGGTAGCTGCACGCCTGAAAGGATACGATGCCAATCGAAATAAGCATAACCGTCGAGTTAATCTTTTTTGTATGGAAAAAGAGGAGCGAACAGGCGCCGGATGAGGACCCTTATCTGCAACAACAGGGTGAGCATACCCCGATGCCGCAGGGAATAGAAACCCATCTGCAGGAGAGATGGACTGTTTTCCATCGTTTCTGAGATCTCGAAGGTTTCTGGAGGTTCGGCCTGCCTGTTCAATGCAGTTTTATTATAAAAGATTGAGGCTGAGTACGACCACGGCCTGTTAACATCGGAGTTACAGATCTGGTTGAGGGTATCGATTAATTCAATGCCGCGAACGCGCGGGTGGTACCGTTCCAAGACGTCGGTGTAGGCGCGTTCCCCCATATCACGCCTCAAGCTGGCATCCTGGATGAGATGCTCGAGCGCATCGATCCAATCTGCCTCGCTGGCAGCCAGGAAACCGTTTTCGCCAGAACGGACTGCGAATTCGAAGGCATCGGTGTTGCTTGCAATGGTGGGTACCCTGACCAACCCCGCTTCAACATACTTGATCTCGCTTTTCGATTGCGCGAACGGGTTGTTGGTAACCAAAGGAGCGATGTTAATATCGAAACTCGCTTGGAGGTAGGGAAGCTGCCTCCAGGGGACCAGTTTGTGGCATACGATACGGTCGTTCAAATCGCCCCAATCCTTGCCCGGGTTTACAGGGCCGATAAGCCAGAGATCAACTTCAGGGTGATGCCTGAGGATTTGTTGAATAGCAGGTTTGGCGACGGCAAAATCGCGGTCGTGGGTGGGAGTGCCGCTGGCGTAACCCAGAATGATCTTTTTATTCAAAACCTGCTTTTGCTTGAAAGCCTGCTCGGAGACCGCCAGCATCTTCAGGCTGAAAGCATTCCGGTGAATCCAGACCGGCTTATTTAATGCCTGGGCTTGCTCCGCCAGGTATTGAGTCGAGGCAATCACGGCCTGGCATTGTTCCAGGGTAGCACGGTTTCTAAGGATGTCCTCTTGATAAAGGGCAGCCCGCACCGGGTCCCGGAAGTCTGGGCTGCCGATCCACCTGAAAGCGGCAGGTTCGAAAATCAAATCGTCAATGTCCTGGATAGCCAGGCCGCCGTGTGCTTGGATGGCTTGAAACAAACGGGCAACGTAGGAGTCATATGTGGTGCGGTGGACGATAACGATCGCAGCTTGTTCGATTTTGGCGGGGAGTTGTGGATCGGTAATATGGGAAAGCTGGCAGGGGACGCCAGCTAACTGTAACTGCTCATATGGATGAAAACTGCGATACCGGCGTGTATCGCCTCTTACCCCGCTAAAGATGAGAACAAATAATTGATCCATTTGAGCGCAAATAAATGGTTAGGAGATTTTATGGAGCTTGGATCGTTTTGCAGAATAAATCAATCCAATTGCCAATACAATAAGAACCATTCCCGTAACCCATAAACCCCAGGTGAACAAAGAGGATGTGTACAAAAAAATGATCTGGTGTTTTCCACCTTCAAGGAATAAAGACCGCATAATGAGATTGGCAGTGTAAATAGGAACTTCGGCGCCGTCTAAATAGGCTTTCCAGCCAGGGTACATGACATCTGAGAGGATCAATAACCCGGAGTTCTTCTGGTTAGCTTCGATTACTACTCTTTGAGGGGCGTAAGATACCACCTTGACGTAATCGTCAGGATTGGCCCCACCGGTTAGGGCTTCAGGTATTGTAACATTGGATCCGGCTTCAACGACAGCTTCAACTGCTGGGTCAAAATCTGCCGCATTCAGGAATTTCTTAACCGCTTCCGTATCCTCGGGAGCAACGCTGGTGATGTGGTGAACCACCCAGGCGCGCGGTAAGGCAGCATTGTTCTTATATATTTTGTTGGGTCCATCATAAATGAGATCCAGCGTAACCGGGTAATAATTGCGGAGGATCGGGTCGGCCCATCCTGCCCAGTCATTTATTAGATTTCCTTTTGGACCCGGTTCTGTCACAAGAGATAATGTTATTTGTTTACCCAAGAAGCGGCTTAGATCGACTTCAACCGGTATCCAATCCCGGTCTGAAGGATTATGTTTTGGATCGATATAGCGTGAAAACAACAGGGTCTCGTCATTGATATCGTTTTGTGTCACAATGATTTTAAAAAGCACGCCATCCCCTCCTTTATCCCAGGCAGCGGGATCCAATGCGATGGCGGTTTTTACAGTAACCGGCCTTCCTATTGACAAAGAGTAGCTCACTTGAGCCGACGGATGCTCGATTAGAACAGGATTTGTTTGTCCATTGATCGTCCATTCGGAAATCTGGACCTTTCCTGAACGGGATGCATGTACTTTAGCGGAGCTCAATGAATCAAGCAATTTCATAATTCCTGATCCGCTTGGCGTGATTTCTGGAGATGTGTAAACATATTCCACATTTAATGCATCCAACAAGCGGCTGCAGCAATCATTGAAGTAGATGTGGTTGATAGAGGCTTTGCCGCGATCATGGGTCAGGTCTGCATAATCTGAATACCGCCTTAAAACATATGAGGAATAGCCGGAAACAGTTGAGAAACCATACACCTCTGGCGACATGCCGGTCAAAATTGAATTCGAGTTAACATTGATGATGCGGAAAGGTTCGGTGGAATTTGCTTTCAAACCTTTCAAAAAACGGATCGAGGGGGTTTCTGGAAAGGCCAAATCCGCATCAAAGGTTGGATTAATATTACTCCCTGCCAGGAAAAGATCCGCCGCCAGCAGAACCACTACCAGGCCTGAAAATAGCTCTTTTTTTAGTTTGCCTCTGCCGCATAACCAGATGAGCAGAGCACCAGTCGCAAGCCAGATAAAGCTGATCACGAGGCTGGTTAGATCGAACTTGGGGAGCTTGCTCAGATAGGGAGACAATGTCGAGACACGAGTTAATGATCCTGAATACCAGATCAACAAGCTTAGCATCAGCGTGAAACCCGCCAGAACGGCTGTCCCGAGGCTCAGGCGCTTTAGGAAACGGGACGGATGTTGATTGATGACCCAGTCCGCGCCGAGGCCGGCCGCGATAGCCCAAGTGAACGCTGTTACATAAAAAATCCTGCCTGGGAAAGTGTTGAGGAAAACGGGGAATACGAAAGTAATGATCTGTCGAAAGGGGAAAATGTTATAAACTGCTAATAAAGTTACCAAACCTATGCCAGCAAAACCCCAGGCCAGCCTGCGCTTTTCAGAGAACAGGCTTGCAGCCAAAAAGATCAGCGGAAGGATACCGAAATAGAGCGTAGTTTCGGGATAATTGAACGGTCCCCAGTAGAGACCCCCATTGATTGGGCTTCCGTTGATATTCGGTGCAAAAAGACGGGGGAGGTGATAGATAAGGCTCAGGAAACTTTGTGCGCCTAATTGCCCAGTCCGCTGAGTCTTCAAGTAAAGCTCAATGGTGATCAGGATTTGAGCTGCAACCAGGGAAACCCCAAAGAATAAGGCGAGACCACTGTAGAATAAAGGCTGGATTGCAATCTTTAGTTTCTTTTCCCTTAGCCAAGCCAGGGCGCTTCGATAGATCGCGATCAAGCCCACAGTGATTGCCGCATAGAAAGGCCACAGGATCTGGCCAGATAGAATCTGGATAGCAAAGCCGGCCGCACCAGCCAGCGTCCAGCGCCAGTCCTGTTTCCGGATGGCGCGTTCGGTTCCCCAGAATATCATTGGAAGCCATATCATCGTGCCGGTAACTGGAGGCAGGGAAAGCCAGCCGATCAGGTAAAGGTTAAATGTGAAAGCGAGGCTGCTAACCAGAGCGCCAGTTTGTTTCATCCCCAGCTCTCGCGAAAATAAAAAAGTAAACAGGCTACCAATGAATAAATGGATGACTGCAGTCCAGCTAATCGCTCGAGCGACCGGTAAAAAGGCGATTAAAAGGTTGTAAACAGGGTTAGAGAACATCTCCCCGCGCGCCAGTGCTGGCGTTCCGGCTAATTCATTTGCATCCCAGAATGGCAGTCCAGACTGGCGCGCTTCCTTATCGTAGACTCCCGCTGGAAAGAATTGCCAGATCGCATCCGTCATCGACGGGTTCCAAACCGGACCAGTTGGTTTTAAAAGCGACTCGCTGCGCCATGGCTCAGATGTATAGATCTCATCCAGGGGTAATAACACTTGCCCTAAAAAGACCACCCGCCACATAAACAGGATTGTCAGGATAGCTAAGAACAGAATGGATAACAGATCCAGGTGGAAGTCCGAAAGATGGTATTTATTAATAATGGCTTTATTGTCACTCATTATCCAGTAAATCCACGGATTGCAGCCATGCTTATTCTGCTCTCACTTCCTTCGTTTTAAAGCCCTCAATTGTGAGTCGACCACGCTGTGGGCAGCTCCCTTCTCAGGCTTGATAGAACCAGGCGAGAACGATTTATGATAACACAAATTAAACTGCACCCCCTTCCCGCTGGAGGGAAGGGGGTATAGGATTAAGTCTTCCAAATAGTTTGCGAGCAGGAGTGACCAGCTTAACGGGTCACCACCGGAAGGAAAACCTCTTTCAAGTTTTGCACGACTTTAACTGTTACAGTCACTCTTTGGCTACCGGCCGCACCTGCATTCACATCGATGTAACCTGTATATTGTCCGGTGGATTTCCCCGTGGCATCGACAATGAATTGAAGCATCTGGCCTGTTTCTGTTTGCCCGCTGCTTGTCTCCAGCGTTATCAAATTGGGGGTTTCGGTTTGGGCTGTCCAGGTTAATAAGCCGCCGCCACTGTTGCCAATATATAAGGCTCTGTGCTGTACAGGAGAGTTCAGGCCCACCAGTACCTGGAACGTATCATTTGTGCTCAGCAAGGGTTTCCCGGTGGAGGTACATTTAGTAAATCCCCCCTCTTCTGCAATGGTATAGAAGCAAAAAGTCACGTCATCCACTGCAGAAACTTGCACGGAGCCAAGAACAACGGGCGAGATGGCTACTCCATGATCAATTGACGCATCCATGAAAGTTCCTTGCTGGACATCCCACGATAAGGTGTACAGGTTGCTACCGTTTTGATCGGAGGTAAAAGTGGCAGTGGGAGACAATTCCTGGGCGACCTGCGTTGCGAAAGGCGTTCCACCGACAGATAAGGTGTGACTGCCCAGGCTGGTGGTCCCAGTAACTCCAGCATTTCCTGAAACAGTCACGCCGTCCAGAGTAGCGGAGCCCCCGCTCCAGGCATAGCCGAGATAAGCAGACGTTGGCGGCGGAGGATCGCCGGCTGCTGTGGTGTTTAGAATATGAAGCGGCGCGGCAATGACCATCCCCACGATGGGGGCATTGGCAAGGGCTGTATTTGCCGTTTGTGACTTTGGGGTGGAAGTACCGTTGGCGCGTTGTACTACCAAGCTGTTCAACTGAGCCACTGTCTTTCCGCCGGTGAGGGAGTCGCTGTACACGATAGCGCCCGTCCCGCCGGAAACCGGGTGGATTTGGTTGTGATTGTATCGAATATCGTTGATCGGGCCATTGGTGCGATCATCATCAAAAATAGGCTGGCCGACATTGTTGCTGATCACACAATTCTGAACAGTTCCGTTTACAGGCAGGTTCCGCCCCTCCATCGGGCTGGAAAAGATTGCCGACCCATAATTTGTTTTCTTGATAGTATTTTCAATCAGGTTGGAGCCTGATAAGTTGATGGTTGAACCTTGGATAAATATGCCGCCACCGTAGACTTCTGCCGTGTTACGGGCGAAGGTGGTATTGGTGATATTAGCGATCGAGAAGTCGAGTAGTGCCAGGCCTCCACCTGCGCTGTTGCTTGAGCCGATGGCATCGGAGTTCATCACCAGGCTATTTTGCATGGTGAGATTTACGAAATCGAACATCATCGCTCCCCCCGCCCCGGACCCTCCAACTCCTGGCGTTTCTTGCACATCCAGATTGTTGAAGATCACGTTGTCTATCGTGACTACAGTCCGGTTTTCATCTGGTGTTCCCATTGGCGGAACGCCATTGAGGCCGAACATCCGGTTGACGTCTCCGGTTGCATAGATCCCACCAGCAGTCTGTCCTGTGATCGTCACCGAGCCATATTTTCCCTGGAACAGTGAATTCTTAACAGTCAAATGGGCGGAGGGGCGATTGATGGCGCCATAATTTGTTGAGGAATCTTTCGCATCGTTAGATGTTACCGAGATTGCACCTCCAAACCCGGTTGCTGGGTTGGTGCCCGTCGTCCGGTTACCCAGAAATACGTCTTCATCGATGTCAACTTTGGACCGGTAGACGTTAATTCCAGCGCCTATGTTTGAGCTGTTGGTAATGAAACGTGAATGGTAGATCTTTGCAACTGTTTGATCCTCAGCATGAAAGGCACCGCCTTCAGTTGGAAAGCTGGCACTGACTCCCGGATCGCGGGCGGATTGGTTGTTAATAAAGGTCGAATTAGCGATAATAACATCTGCTTGAGGCGTTGTAACCGGATCGGTCCAGGTGCCAATCGCATATATTCCGCCTCCCACGTAGCCAGCCTGATTGCTCTCAAAGCTCGAATTCGACACCCGCAGGATGGAATTGGCCATGTGAATTCCGCCGCCGGCCGAGGTCACCGCGTGGCCGGGTAAATTGGTGCGGTTGTTGATGAATTGGGAGGCGTGGACGTAAACCGCAGAGTGTTCTTCGACTGCCAGTCCACCGCCGTAGTTTTTAGCCGAGTTATTTGCCCAGGTGCTGTTGAAGAAAAACGCGGTTGAGCCGACCGAAACCGCGATTCCACCGGCCCCAGTGGATGGCTCGTTGCCGCGGTTGTTCTGGAAAGTGCAGTTCTTGAAAGTGGCCTGCGCCTTTTGCATGGTGACCCCCGCAGCCACCCCATCCGTTGAGGAATAGCCATCGGCAAAGGTGATATTTTCAAAAACCACCGGTTTCCCTCGAGAAAGCGCAGAGTTGATAAAGCGAAGAATATCGCGAGTGCCATCTCCACTCAGCACGACCATTGCGCCGTCGGTCGCGCGGATGGTGAAGGCTTTTTGGGTGTCGTTGATCTTAAAGCCGCCCGTAGGAGCATGATAAGTTCCAGCCGACAACTCGATCATGCCATTATCTGGGACCTGGGAGATAGCATCCTGCAGATTCGAGACATCTCCTGGGACGTGAATTACAGTTATGCTGGTATTTTGACCGGTCGCATTCATGAGAGAGCTGTCTGCTGAAGCAACACCAGATTTGAGCAGCCAAACAGATATTAGGGTAATAATCACCAGAACACGCAGATATTTATAAAACTTCACACTTTCCTCCAAAAACCAACCTCGCTAATCATCTTTGGCAGTGTAGCAAACATAACCAGGTGGGGTGGGTGCAAACGCATAACATGGTTTTAGCACCATAGTTCAGCGCCGCTGGTTTTCATCGGTTTTAGCATTATGGGGCGCTTTTGAGGTGATGATTAGCTCGAGAATATTTTACTTACTTAGGAGATAAAAAACCAATTAATCAAAAGTGAAAATCAACTTTCATAGTGGTAAGAATCATTATATATGAGGGTTCCGGTTTTGTAGACAGTACTTAAGTTATATTTTTCTTGGTCAAATGTTATAATCCACTGGTTTCCGCGTACCGGAAGAACAAGTTTAAAATCAGAAATCAGGACCAACATGCCGCTCTCAAGCAAAATAAAAAACTCTTTCATCCCCGGCAACTTGTCCGATCCTTCAGGTTCCGCGCACGGATGCCATTTTATAACCTCGGTTACCGGTTAATCGGTTCGTTGGATGGTTATCCCTTTCCCCCGGCCGATCTTATAGACCTTGTCATCGGTACAAAGGAAATCGCCTGGTACCAGCTTGGCGGCCTGTTTATGCACCAGGCCATTATGACTTTCCTCCTCAGGAATGGGATATCGATCGAATCTCTACGTTCCATTCTTGACTTTGGATGTGGCTGCGGGCGTATTATCCGCTGGTGGGCAGCCCTGCGGATCCAGTGCGAGATCTGGGGAAGTGACTATAACCCATTGCTGATCGAATGGTGCCAAAAAGAGTTATCCAGCATGGCAAAGTTCACAGTAAACGGCGCGCAGCCGCCACTGGAGTTCTCAGACGACAAGTTTGAGCTGGTATACGCCTACTCTGTTTTTACCCACTTCTCCAGGGACATGCAACAGCCCTGGTTGAAAGAGTTGGCGCGAGTTGTCAAGCCCGGTGGATATCTGCTGCTCACCGTCTATGGAATACGCGTTGGATGGAGATCCGGGTTCTCGAATGATCTGTTCCAACAATTGGACGATCAAGGTATCTTGGTGTTTGGTGATGAGCAAAGTGGCTCTAATAACTGCGCGGCTTATCACTCTGAAGAATACATGGCAAACCAACAATCGCTTGGCCTTGAGCTGATCGACTTCATGCAAGGTGGGGTAAGGGATTCATCGGAGCAGGATATGTACTTATATCGCAAGGCAGTTCCAACTGATTAGAGCCTGGATAAGAAATTGTTAAAAAACCTCCCGAGAATCATCCAGCCGCTTGGGTTTATGTTCTCGGGAGTTTTATATTACGTATCTTGTGATGCTGCAGATCAGAGCACAGAAAGCCTGTCCAGCAGCCGGGGGGCGTATTTTTCGGGGATTGGGTCCTTCTGAGCGGCAGCTTCCACAAGGAACCCGGTCAGTGCGGGCAGCAGATAGCCGCTCGCATGCGCCGATCTCATCCGCCTTGCCAACCCTGGCTTAAAAAGACCCTCGATTACTCCATCATAATAGAAATAATCCAAAACGGCCAGGTACAACTGGTCCAGGGACGGTTTGTAGTCCCATTCATAGAGACTCAGCAGGCGGCAGGTCATATCTTCCAACCAACCGATCGTTTCAGGGGGGTGCGGCTGGAGAACCGCCTTGGGTCGCTTGAGCAAATTCAGGAGGCGATAATATTGCGCCCGAAACATGTATGTTAGAGCGGGGTGCTTGCGGATAATGACAGTTGCCATGACCCCACTGTTATGCTGTCGCTTTGAAAATGTCCAGATGTTGTGAGGGTGATAGTGGTATCCGACTAGGGTTGACGAATAAAGGATGTGCAGTCCGCGTTTGGAAAGTCGATATGCAAGCTCTGCATCCTCGAAGGCCGCAAAATGGAAATCGGTATCGAACCAACGTTCCTGGGCCTTCAAGAATTCGCTTTTGATCGAGATATTCGCAGTGTAAAAATGCCGAAAATCGTACTCTTCCCCATCTATTAAATAGTAATAACTGAACTGTTGCGCGCCAATCCCATCAATATGAGCCATGAGTGTGTTTTTCGGCAGGTCATTCGGCCAGCTTACCTGCCCCAGGATGGCGGTCTCTGGCTGCGGATGAAGCCGGTGCGCAGTAATATGCCCTTGAACAAGGTCTTCGGCTGGCACGATATCATCCCCTACGATCAACAGTAGTGGAGATTGCGACTTTTCAATGGCCCGGTTGCGCGCCGCGGCCGGCCCCTGGTTGCTTTCCATCCGGTAGGCGCGCAGAGTATAACGAGTTGGGTGATATGACGCCAGGATATCATAGGTCTCGTCTTGGGAGGCATCGTCGACGGCTACCAGCTCAAACGGCTCTTCGCCTCTTTGTTGATCATAAGCTTGAAGTACCCTGATTAAATTGTCTGCACGATTAAAGCAGGGCATGATGATACTGAGGCTATTCATGGGGCGGGCATTAAATACTTATTTGGATTGGTCCCGGCGGCGAAGCTGTCGCAACCAATCCAAAATAATTCTGGTCCGTCTTATAACGCGACCGGGTTGTATTGCCTGGGCAGACTGTCGGGCGAGGGTGTTTTGGATGAATTCCAGATATTGGTGTCGGCAAGGATCATCTGGCTCGAGCAGCTGGAGGGCCATGTCTGGCCTTTCAGAAAGTCTTTGCAAAAGCATCACAGTTAACACCCGATCCAGGTCAAATGTGTAAATCGAGTGGAGCAGCTGGTCCACGCGTCGGTCGGCAGGGAGCTCCTCAAACCAGTCAGTGGCTATGGTCTCGGGCAAATGCACAGCCAAGCACCAGCATATCTCGAAGATCATCGCTGCCTGATTTTCACGGATGGTGTTCCGGCTGTGGATGCGATATCTCAGCAAAGGTTCTGGCAACAGAACCAGTTTTTCCATCCGTGCCAGACGCAGACCGAAATCCCAATCATGGGCGTAACGCAAATTCCGGAAGCCCCCTAAGCGTTCGACCCGTACTCGCCGAAAGACATAGTTTGAGGTGGTTGCCCAGTAATTTTCTGTTAGCAGGGCTGCGTGTAAATCTTGTCCGTTGCGAAAGCTGCGCTTAGGTTCTTCCAGCAACCAGGGCTCGAGGTCCATATAACCGTGCTTTACCCCCAAGGTCTTATTGTGGATGTCTATTACCTCGATGTAAGACCCAGCAAGCCCAATTTTTGTATCGCTCTCAAGGACGGCAATTAATTTCTCCAATCTATCAGGGTAATACTCATCGTCTGAATTAAGGATGGCAATAAATTGTCCGCTGGCTTCCTGTAAGCCGCGATTGATTGCCGAAGGAGCGCCCTGATTAGATTGCTTTATAACGCGCATTCGTAGGTCAGTAAATCCAGCTAAGACTGATAAGCTAGCATCCGTTGAGCCGTCGTCTACGATGATTAACTCAAAATCTGATTCAGTCTGTGACAAAACACTATCAACTGCTCTGGCAATAAATAGTGCGTGGTTATAGGAAGGAATGATGACCGAAACTTTAGGCAACCTCGTATCCCGCCAATACATCATAATATTTGGCTAACATCTTCTCGAGTCCAAAATTCTCTATAACGGCCTGGCGAACTTTGATGGGGTTGATTGGTTTTTCCAAAACTTTTTTCAGCTCAGTCTGTAAGGTGGTCACATCACCGACTCTAGCCACCACTCTTCCTCCCCCGGTTACGTTCAGCACATCGCGGATATTGCCGACATCTGTTGCCACCACAGGTATGCCCATGGCCTGGGCTTCCAAAATGACCATTGGCATCCCCTCATATTCAGATGGCAATACAATTACATCCGAAACAGCGAAGATATCGCTGCTGGGACGATAGAAAGGCAACCTGATGAAGTTATTCAACCTCATTGACTTTACCTCTGCGTCCACAGTCTGAGACAATGGCCCATCTCCCACCATGAAGAAAATTGTAAGAGGGCTTGTCTGGAATCGGCGTGCAAGTTCAACGAAGTCCATAGGTCTTTTCTGTTGGTGTAATCGTGAGATAAAAGTAATAACCTTTTTGTCTGGCGGCAGTCCAAATTTGTTTTTTAGCGCACGTTTTAATTCCTCGGGATAACATTCCGGATTATATTCGCTAACGTCAACGCCATTTTCAATTAAATGCGCCCGGTTAGGCGGAACTCCATTTTCAATATAGGCCTGGCAAATCTTACGGTTGCATCCAATGTGTGAATCTAAATTTGCCACCAAAGGTGGATCATAACGATTGATCCACCCGGCAGCATGATCATAGACTTGATTTACCGTATGCAACTTTGGGTATAATTTTTTAATTGTGCTAACAGCATCATAGATCCAACTAGCGCCATTTGCGATGTAAAAGGTTTCAGGATTGAATCGATCGACCAGATAGCGGATAAATGAAAGGTTAATTTGCGGAGCCAGGTAATCGGGTGCAATGTACACATAAGGGGTAAGTTGCCGAAAAGCATCCGCGGTCGTACCTAACGCAGAATCATGGGCCTCCAGTGCAATTACAATGAAACGGACCTTGTGTCTTAATCCGCGGACCACATCCAAAGCAACCCGTTCAGCTCCTCCCACTGCTAAGAATTGCATAGCAAGGATCACCGTGGGCTGTTCCGAAAAACTTGCCAAAGTTGGCATCACCTGGTCTACCGAACGTAAGAGATGTGCAACGGGCTCCCAGGGCGCCCCACTCTTAGGTCTTACCAGGATCGAACGCATCTGGAGCACTGCCTCCATATCCCCGATTGAGGATTGGATTGGGAATGGGGAGTCTTCGGCCTGGCTTGTCGTGTGAGCAATCAGCTTGCCAGCTACGCCCGGCCTACCTTGCCTCATTTCGGTCCATGCGGTTAAATCGAGCGAATAATAATCGTCCACGTAATCCTTATGGACTACCAGGCGGAACAGGGGCTGCAGGCGGCTGCCGGGCAGGAGGCCTGTGTGAAGGTGCCGCATTGCCCAGCCTGAGTCGCCCAACGTATTGACGGTGAAAACCAGCCTCTCGCTCTCCAGGGCGACGAGGTTCGTTTCAAGGTAAACTTCGTTTTGAGAGAGCAAATCCTGGGAAGCTATGCACATATAGCGGCTGTTCAAATTCTGGCACAATGCCCTTACATTGAGAGCCTCCATCCTATGTTCCGGGTTTTCCTTGTTCCAGGCCGTTCCAGATTTCCTATCCCAAACGATTAATTCTATGGGCTGCAGAGTTTGTTTCTTGACCCATGTGAGCACAACTTCTTCATCGAGATTGGACAGAATTACATTTTTTTCGATTACCACGCTGATGGCTGGCGTCGGGCAACGCTCCCCCTCGACCACGGTTAAGGTTATTGGAGCCAGTCCAAGCGAATCTTGTGCGGGCTGGGGTGGCTGGTTCTGCCTGGAGGTTGAAACAAATTTCCGTCCAAAAGCCCGCAGCCCGATTTGCCGGAAGATGCGGAGGGACTGTATTCCGGACCGCAGCCAGCGCTCGCGCCGGCTGGCGCGCGGCGCCAGGGCCAGGCGCACTCGATATACCATCTCTAACAGTTTCCAGCCTGTGCTTCCGCGGATGGCCGCCAACTGCTCGTTTAATACCTCAACAA
>Ga0315275_10003435_pt1 | contig 14572 bp, 14 predicted proteins | sample YL17G03_0_MG_FD_205557 | JGI IMG/M metagenome (GOLD analysis project Ga0315275, IMG submission 205557) | Sediment microbial communities from Yellowstone Lake, YNP, Wyoming, USA - YL17G03_0 | ecosystem: Environmental > Aquatic > Freshwater > Lake > Sediment | place: USA: Wyoming | collected... | reverse complement strand
TCATCTGTGGTTTAATAGTCAGATGGGTACCCTGTTCCTCGTCGCAACCCCCATCGGCAACCTGGAAGACATGAGCCCGCGCGCCGTGCGGACGCTGCGCGAGGCCCGCCTCATCGCCGCCGAAGACACCCGGGTCACCCGCAGGCTGCTCACCCATTTCGACCTGCACACCCCCATCACCAGTTATTTCGAATTCAATAAATTGATCAAACTCGACCTCATCCTGGAGGCGTTGACCAGGGGCGATGTGGCCCTCACCTCCGATGCGGGCACGCCCGCGATCAACGACCCCGGCTATGAACTGGTGCGCGCCGCCCTTAAAGCCGGGCACAACGTCTGCCCGATCCCCGGACCTTCCGCGCCGCTGGCCGCGCTGACGGCTTCCGGTCTGCCCACCGATTCGTTCCTGTACCTCGGCTACCTGCCGCGCAAATCCTCCACCCGGCAGTCCTATCTACGGCAAGTGGAAGACCTGCCTTACACGCTCATCCTGCTGGAAAGCCCGCACCGCCTGCTGTCTGCGCTGAAAGACATGCAGGCCATCCTCAGCGACCGGCAGATCGCGGTTGCCCGGGAGATCACCAAGATCCACGAGCAGATCTGGCGCGGCAGCCTCTCCCAGGCGGTCACCTATTTTACCCAGAATGAGCCGCGCGGCGAGTTCACCCTGATTGTCGCAGGTAGGGTCAGCAGCGATCGCCCCGGATGGACGGAAGACAAGGTGGTGATGGCGATCAAGATCGGTCTGCGATTCGGAGAATCAGCCTCCGCCGTGGCGAAGAGGGTGGCGCAGGAGAGCGGTTGGGAGAGAAAAGAGATCTATAAGCGTATTACTTCCCTGCAGGATGAACCGTGACCGGCATTTCCCTGTTCGAACGCATCTCGGTCTGGATGGAAGTGGAGATCCTCAGCCGCCTCACCCCCAGGGACGGGGTCGGGCCGGTCTTCAAATGGATATTCAAGATTCCCATCCTGTTCTACCGCCTCGGCCTGGGCTGGGTGCTTGCCGGGCGTTTTCTGCTGCTTACCACCACCGGGCGCAGGACCGGCAAGCCGCGCCGCACCCCGCTCGAATTTGTCCACGATCCGCAGCAGGGCGCCTACCGCGTGGCACCCGGCTGGGGTGCCAACACCGACTGGTACAAAAATATCCTGCACGATCCGCGTGTCACCGTGCGGGTCGGACGGAATCGTTTCGCGGCCATCGCCGAGCCGGCTCCCAACGAGGAATCGGCCAGGTTCCTGTGGAATGCCTCCCGGCGCCACCCTGCCATGGACAGGATCTGGAACCGCTGGACCGACCGACCCGTGGACGGCACCTGGGAAAGTTACCTGTACGCTGCCAGGTCCTTCCCTTCGGTCTGGCTGACACCGGTGAAAAAATAAAATCCGCGAGCCGGTTTGTTCATCCGGCTGGATATCACGACCAAATTTTCATTCAAGCGAGGACGAAACGTGAACCTTGATGACCTGCAAATGATCCAGCAACTCGATCCCCAGGATATGCTCGCCGAGATCGTCGCCCTGCCTGCCCAGCTGGCAGAAGCCTGGGGGCTGGGGCAGTCTCAGCAGCTGCCCGATGCGAAGGGCATCCGCCAGGTGGTCATCTCCGGCATGGGCGGTTCGGCCATCGGGGCAGACCTGCTGGCAGCCTATCTCGCCGCCTCCTGCACGGTCCCGGTCTTCGTCCAGCGGGATTATGTCCTGCCGGCATGGGCCCTTCGACCCGAGACCCTGGTGATCGCTAGTTCTCATTCCGGGAACACCGAAGAGACGCTGGAAGCTTTCGACCTCGCCCTGGGAGCCAGGTGCAGGCTGATGGCGGTGGCTACGGGCGGGGTTCTGGCGGAGCGGGCGCTGAAAGCGGGAATTCCCCTCTGGAAATTCAGCCATGGCGGGCAGCCGCGCGCCGCGGTCGGTTATTCGTTCGGGCTGCTGCTGGCACTCTTCGCCCGCCTGGGATTGATCCCCTCGCCTGCGGATGAGCTTGCCGGGGCGGTGGCAGCCATGAAAGCCCAGCAGGCATCGCTGTCGATGGATGTGCCCGCCGCCCACAACCCCGCCAAGCGCATGGCAGGTCAACTGGTGGGGCGCTGGGTCAATGTGTATGCCGCCGGCATCCTCGCCCCGGTGGCGCGCCGCTGGAAGGGACAGTGCAACGAGGTCGCCAAGGCAGGCGCCGGTTTCGAAACGCTGCCCGAAGCAGACCATAACGCACTGGCAGGCTTGCTCAACCCGGCAGAAGTCCTTGCTAAAACCACCACGGTGTTCCTGCGCGCCCCCGGCGACCATGCCCGCAACCGCCTGCGCTCCGAATTGACCTGCCGCGAGTTCATGCTCGAGGGGTTGAACACCGAGGTCTATGAAGCAAAGGGCAAGACGCCCCTGGCGCACATGTGGACCGCGCTGCACTTCGGCGATTATTCCGCCTTCTACCTGGCGATGGCCTACGGCGTAAACCCCACCCCCGTGTCAGCCCTGGAGAACTTCAAGGCTGAAATGAAGAAGAGCAACTGAGTAAGAAATAATCATCCGGTCTGCTTATGAAACCCGGATGATCTGTTCTCTGCCGATTTTCCCCACTCAATGAAAAACGATCTGCAGGGCAATGATACCTGCTGGCGCTCCCGGCCCAATCCCAGCCAGAATATCCGACAGGATTTAGACCTATTTATAATGCGTCCCCTCAGGCAGGCGCAGCACCGCACGTCGGTGGGAGTTGGTGTTGGGCTGCGATACTATGCGATAGTAGATTTTGCCTCACTATATCTTGACGTGTGGTTCGATGATCATAGCGACATTGAGATGCCACTGTACAATGTCTTCTGCGCCTCCTGTGCCGAGGCGCAGTGACCACCAACTTGCATTCAGGCAGGCGTAAGCGTAGGTGAACGCCAGCACGCGCGACAGGTCTATTGCGAGCGTATCCGCAAGGATCGCCGCATTGGTCAGGAGGCGGGTTTCATTGTGGACAAGTTCTGGCATGACTGGGTTGCATAGCGTGTTGGCGCAGTCGTAGGTGCGCTCGCCAACCAGGCCTTTCGGGTCAAAGGTGAGCCAACCACGCGATGATTGACGGACATTGCGGTGGTGAATATCACCGTGCAACACCCGCACGTCACGCTGGGCAGCGAGTAGCCGCTTTGCGAGAGAGGCACTCCGCACGTAGATGGACTCGATACCCGCTTGCCGATCGCTCGCAGCTTTGTTGAACAACTCGCCAAACCAGCGCTCAAGCAGGAACAGGCCATTGGGTGGGATATCTTGCGGAACGCTGTGAAGTTGTTCGATCACCTGCGCGATGATTCGCGTTGCATTTTCATCCTCACCACGCTCCACTAATGTTACAAGTTCGTCACCTGCGGCGTATTCCAGCAGGTGAGCGCCTTCGTCGTAATGGAGTAAATGTACCGCTCCGTGACCGTCAAAGTGGCGCAACGCCACCGCGCCCCTCTGCTCATCTGTCTCTGATGGAGATAGCAGTTTAAGAATAACTGTCCCGGTGTCGTATGTGACAGTATAAATATGGCTGGTCATCGTCTGCGTGAGAAATTTCGGGTTCGAAAGATTCCATGCGGACAGATAGTAGTTCAGCTTATTATTATCGATCGTATTCATAATAAATCAAAAAATCCTGATACCAACGCACCAAACGAAATGGCTCACCTGTCGCGAGGACGGGTAATATTCCTGGCTCATCGCAGCACGAAATCAGCTCACCTTTTTCCACTTTGTTTGAATTCCACCCAATGCTTCTCGGTCGAGAATAAAATTTTCAAAATATCCACAATCGATACAGACATAACTATCAAAGTCAGCCCAGGAATTTGTTCGTGAATCCGGTGTTCCGAACCAGATTTCTATCCATTGCGATTTACTCCCCCAGTCAATACCTCTCCTATTTTCGTATATGTTTGTCGAATTGCATTTTGGGCATTTTCCATTCTTCATTTTTTCTCCAATACTTTCCTTACTAAATAAAACCGGAGTATTATCCTCCCCCACTTTGAGTCTACAAGGAAAACTTCCAAATCCCGCACTCTCTGCACAGTATAGAATTGTTTCCGGAGTTGGTCAACGACCAGGAAAAAACAACAAAGATCGAACCGGGTTTTCTCAAGGACCAGCAGAGCGCTTTCGACCTTAGGCATTTCCCTGGACGGACGAAAGAGGCTGATCTCTGCATGAAAAAGAGCCCTTAAGATAAAAAACTTCCGCTCTGTTTACGCAGCGCGGAAGTTTCATGATTTTCCAGGCCAGCCCGCTCAAAGCATGAAGATCTGCAGGGCGATGATGCCTGCCAGCGCTCCCAGCGCAAAGCCAGCCAGAATATCGGACAAATAATGGACCCCCATCGCCACCCGCGCCAGCGCCATGAGCGGCGCCCAAACACAGAGGATGATCGCCAGCCACCAGGGACCCAGCCCGATCGCCAGCAGGGCGATCAGCACCACGCGCGCCGCGTGCCCGGATGGGAAGGAGTGCGGGTCGGTCTTGCGGTACAAGCCTCCCCACTCGCCCTCCGGTCGCCGCCGGCGGATGGTGAACTTGACCGCCAGGACCACGGCAGCCAGCGCAAGGATGGAATAGAGCACCGCCAGCGCCCAATGCCGCCAGAACGGATTGCCCAGCCACCACAGCAGGCCCAAACCCGCCCACCAGAACCAGGAATCACCCGAGTGCGCCAGGACAACCGCCACGCTCCTTAAAATGCCGGGCTTCTCCGCCACGCGCAGGCGGGCAGAGAAGCGCGCATCCAGTTCCAGCAGGCGTTTCCAGGTCACTTCTTGATCTTCTTGGAACCCGCTGACTGTTTGGAGGCTTTCCTGAGGCGTTTCTTCAGGTCTGCCCGCATGATCTCCAGTTGATGGGGTTTATCCACATCCATCCCCACTTCGGCATACGGACAGACGATGACCTTTCCGGTGACCTTCAACTTTTTAGTGATATTCTCTTCCGCCTGCGGCAGGGTAAGTTTTCCTGTCAGCAGCCGGAATGCCGTTCCGAAGCCGATCAGCGCCGCCTGCTTGAGCGGGCTTTTGCGCGAGTTCGTGATCTTCACCCACAGGTCGGTATCTTCGCCGGTGAGGGTCTTCACCCGGGCTACATTCATGTCCCCGCCGCATACTTCCATGTCCTTGAAGCGCGTCCAGGTCCGTTTTGAACCGGGGAAGCGCTTCTCCATCACTTCCCGTCGGACGACGTTGTAATAGACGTCCAGCTTGGTCTGCATGGCAGTGTTCACCACCCAGTCCACCATTTCGCCGGTGATGGCCGGGATATCCGATGAGACCATCAGCGCATGTTCCGCCTGCTTGTTGATCTCCTGCACTTTTCTTCCCCCGGCTTGCATGTTCTCCACCATCTTGCCCTGGTTGGAGACAAAGTACATTTTCTTGGCGCACGTCAAGCCAACCTTGTCAGTGAGCCCGACGATGATCACGTTGTCGATGGTCCTGGCATCGCTCAGGGCATCCAGTATCCACTGCACCATCGGCTTGCCAGCCACGTCCACCAGTGCTTTGGGATGACCCTTGGTGGCAGGATAGAGCGGTTCTTCCGGCAGGGGAACCCCGCCTGCGGTAACGATTGCATCCATAATTTCTCCTTTTCCTGACCGGCAGCCTAGCGCGGCTGCCTGCTGCGGTGCTTTAAGCGGGTAGGACCGTCGAACAAACGGTCCATTCCTCCGAAAAGCACTCTGACGCCTCGTGATTAATTCAGTTCCTGCAGCGACGGTTCGAAGCCGAGCCTCGCCAGCATCTCCTCGTACTCGTCATGCGTGAGGGCGCGGCCCTTGCCGGATACGGCGATCAGCGCGGCTTCCATCATGTTCGTGCCGAACGAGCGCCCCTCCAAAACCGGCGTGGTGGTAACCAGCGTCTTCACGCCGCACTTGCGGAATAATTCCACGTCCTGGGGCGTGGTGGTATTGGTCACCACCACCTTACCCCGCATGTCATCAGGCATGTAGCGCTTGATGTAATGGCAATCGCCTGCCGCCACGGTGCCCCAGGCGAACCATTTGGCCTGCTTCGGCTTGCGCTCTTCCTGCTTCTCGCCGGTGGGATACACCCATTCGAACGGCAAACGACCCGCCACGGGCATCAGCACCGCCGCCAGGGTCTTCAATTGCTTCTCGGTGTGCAGGGGGATCGGGATGCCCAGCGAGAACATCAGGTCGCCGAAGACACACTCATACCCTGATTTATAGAAGCCGTGCGTCAACCCCCAGCGGTCCGCCCCGGTCATGACGAAGACTTTTTTACCGCCATGCTTCTGGATGTAATCGCCCAGCCTGGCTTCCACGAAAGGAGCGGCTTTGGTTTCCAGCGTATTTTTCAAGCCGGTGCCGTCCACCACAGGTGTCTGCTTGATGAAACGCACCATCTTCTCGACTGAAAACAGCCGGTACCAGTGGTCATCCACCATCAAGCCCAGGTCTGCCCCGCCCACCCCGAAGGCATCCACCTTGCCGTCCAGTTCTTTATATTTGAGCGCCGCGGCCTCCATGTCCCCGTCGGTGCCGATCCGCTCGATGCTCACTTCCTCGCCAAGCAGCTTGATGGTGACCGCTTTGTCACGCTTCGACGAGCCGATGCTGATACTGACTGCACGTTTCATAGGGGGATCCTCCTGGCAATACTATTGGGCGAGTATACACCCATCCGATTCATCTGGAAATGGGACAGTCTGCTCCATGAGTCTGAACCCCTTCGCACCTGTCTGGGTGTGCAATCTTGCACTTTCCCTCCCTGCAGGCGGGCCTCCTGCGCTCGTAGGATGCTGGGGTAAAATAACCGCAGGAGGTTCTCCCCATGTCCCTGCGCCGCCTCACCATTGCACTGCTCATCCTGTATGTCCTGCTGACCGTCTACCCGATCGTCAGCATCGCTCTCGGCATTGCTCCATCCCGCTTTCTCACCCCGGTCTCCACGTTCGCCGGTTTCAGCTTCGCCCTGCTGCATGCGGGTCAGCGCGAAGGCTGGAAGCGCGCCCTCATCCTTCTGGCGCTGGTGTTTGCCGTCAGCCTGACCTTCGAGAGCGTGGGCGTTGCCACCGGCCTGGTCTACGGCCCGTACCATTACACGGATAAACTCGGCCCGCTCTTCCTTGGCCTGGTCCCGTACCTGATCCCGGTGGCATGGTTCATGATGAGCTATCCTTCGCTCGTCATCGCCGACCGGCTGATCCCGTCAGGGTGGAAACGATGGGCGCGCATCCTGTCGGTTGCCGCCGTCGGCGGGCTGGCAATGACCGCCTGGGACCTGGTGATGGACCCGATCATGGTTGCCGGCGGTCACTGGGTCTGGGACGTCCATGGAGCCTACCACGGCATCCCACTGCAAAACTTTGCAGGCTGGTGGCTGACCACCTTCACCACTTTTGCCCTCTACCTGCTCATCTCGAGAAGCCCTCAAAAAAGGCCCGCCGCCGGGTTCGACCGCCTGGCGGTGACGGGTTACCTGGTCACCGCTCTCGGGATCGTGCTCGTCTCGCTGGCATCGAATGCCGGCGAATTGGCGCTGATCGGCTTCTTCGCCATGGCGCCGTGGGTGATCACGGGCTGGCTCGGCGCGGCGAAAGAGTGAATCCTTCGTCGCTCCAAAGGAATTGAACCTCATTGAATTTCTAATTAAGCCCCCACGCGGCTTCGGGAAGCAATTTTCCGGTCGATAATAAAAGCAAACTCCCGCAGTTTTTACCTGCGGGAGCCTGTTTTTTTTACAGCCCGGCGTCCTTTTTCAATGCCGCAGCCCGGGAGGTATCCTCCCACGGGAACTGGACGTCATCCCGCCCGAAGTGACCGTAAGCCGCCGTCTTGCGGTAGATGGGACGGCGCAGTTTCAGATCGCGGATGATGGCCCCGGGGCGCAAATCGAAGTGTTCGAGGATCAAATTGCTGATCTTTTCATCGGATATTTTGCCTGTCCCGAAGGTTTCCACGTTGACGGAGAGCGGGTGCGCCACGCCGATGGCGTAAGCCACCTGGATCTCGATCCGCTCGGCCAGCCCGGCTGCCACTACGTTCTTCGCCGCCCAGCGTGCCGCGTAGGCTGCGGAGCGGTCCACCTTGGTGGGGTCCTTGCCGGAGAATGCCCCGCCACCGTGACGGCCCATGCCGCCGTAGGTATCCACGATGATCTTGCGCCCGGTGACGCCCGCATCGCCCATCGGTCCGCCGATCACGAAGCGCCCGGTGGGATTGACATACACCTTCATGTTCTTGTCGACCATCTCGGCCGGCATACTCGGCACGATGACGTGCTCCATGATGCCTTCCTCGATATCGGCGTGCGAGACGTCCGGGGAATGCTGCGCTGAGACCAGCACGGTGTCGATTCGTTTTGGCTTGCCGTAGGCATATTCCACCGTCACCTGTGACTTGCCGTCGGGGTACAGCCATGGGAGCGTGCCAGCCTTGCGCACTTCGGCCAGCGTGCGGGTCAATTTGTGGGCCAGGTAGATGGGCATGGGCATCAGCTGGGCGGTTTCGGTGCAGGCGTAGCCGAACATCATCCCCTGGTCCCCGGCCCCGATCAGGTCGATCTTATCCTTGTCGCCATCCTTGGCTTCCAGGGATTGGCTGACACCCATGTCAATATCCGGGCTCTGGCTGGAGATGGCGGAAAGAACTCCGCAGGTATTTCCGTCGAACCCCTTCTTGGCGCGATCGTAGCCGATTTCAACGACCACCTTGCGGACGAGTTCGTCAAAGTTGACAAAGGCATGGGTGGTGATCTCACCCAGCAGCATGACATAGCCGGTCTTGGCAGCCACTTCACACGCCACCCGGCTCATCGGATCCTGCTCGAAGCAGGCATCCAGGACGGAATCGGCGATCTGGTCGCACAATTTATCCGGATGACCCTCGGTGACCGACTCGGAGGTGAAAAGAAGTTTGGGGGATGCCATGAATGTGCTGGTCATTATTTTAATACTCCTCAAAAATGAAATTGCCCCTTCTTTTGAAAGGGCAATTGCGCAGGGCGCACGGCTGCCCTCTCATCTTCCAGAATTCGGACAAACCTGCTCGTTTGTCCCTGCCGGATTTGGCACCATCCGCTTCCGCGGTGGTTGTCGAGGTTTCACAGGGCCGGTCCCTCCACCTCTCTGGATAAGAGTGCCGTTGGGGGCTATTTAATTGTAACGCGAGTGTACCACAGGAAAATGGAGGCGTCAAACAGGTCACCCCGGCATGGCGGGTCAGGGTTCAGGAGCCGGGTCATTGCCGGGCGGAGGGGCGTGCACATCTCCGGCAGGAGGCTGCGTTTGAGCCGGGCCTGCCTTTTCCGCCTCCCACTTCTTCACATGGCTGAGAAGCGGTGCCGTGGGTTTCAACTCGCGCAAGGGCACGAGCAGGTTCCTGACGCGCGTGCGGTCGTATTGCAGAGTGCGCATTCCTGCCTTGAGAACGGTTGCCTTGCGCCGGAATTCCTCATGGGTCAGCCAGCCGGTAATCAGCGTCTCCAACCCGTCGATCCAGACGTTCCCCCATTCATCGCTCGGGATGAGATAGGCATCCCCATGAACAGGGCTGTGCAGCCCGATGCGGGCATCCGGCAATCTCGCCGCATGGACATAAGCCAGGCTGTAAAGGTTTCCCTCCACCGGAAGGCGTTTCTTCGGTGGCAGTTCCAATGTGATCGATGCGAATTCACGTTCAGCGGTCAAGCCCCCAATTTCCACGGTGATGGGATCCTTGCACTCGCTTTTGATGGCAAGTTCTTCCAGCGGCTGCCATTGGACCGGGCGCGCCCAGGCGACGGGTAACGGGTGGATCAGGCAGCCAGAATGACTGGTTGCTTCAGCGGCATGTACCTTGCCGGCGGATGCAATCGATCCCAGCAGGAAGGCAAACAGGTACAGGTCATCCTGCCTGTGCCCTTCACCGGCGAACCAGTCCAGCGGGAGCAGGGCGGGAGCCTGGAGGAGGAGCCCCGGATTCTGCTGGAGCTGGCTGCACTGCTCGCGGCGGGTGAAGAGGCAGGGGATGATTTCACATCGATGCCCTCCCAGCGAGAGGACATAACGGTCCGAGCGGGAGAACGGCATGGCGGGCAACACTTTGAATGGAACACCCTGCCCGGTAAGGTGGCGCTGGAAAGCAAGGTCGGCGGCAATCGCACCCACGGTCCGCCGCAGGCGGTCGAGGGTCGATCCGCCTTTGGGCTGATCGCTGGTTGCCAGGGAGCGGCAGGCACAGGATACTCCGCAACCGGTCAGGTCCGGAGTACAGGGCAGGCGGAGCAGGTCAGAGGCAGTGATCATTCGTTCCTGAATTGAAGGCAATAATGATGAAAGGTATTGCTCACCCAGGCAGAGCCCAGGCCGTAGGGCGCGAGCCGCTGGTTATCCTGCAGCCAGAGTTTCTCATCTTTAAGCGTGTAGACCTGGCCGAGTTTCCGTCCCAGGTCCCAGGCGAGTGGATAGATCCTGCCGCCCTTCTTCACATTCTTGACGATGATGGTCAGGTAGGCTTTTTCCTTCAGGATCGGCTTAAGATCGGCGTATATGGCAACCAGGTCAGCAAGGAATTGGTCGTAATCGTGCAGGTTGCCCAGGTCGTGCGGGTCATCAGAATAGAATACATCCAGGTCCGGCGAACTGGCGCGCTTCTTCTGGGTCTGAGCGCCGCGGGCGTGCAGCATATCCCAGTAGGGAGGCGAGGTAAGGATATAGTCGATCAACGGCAGCTGGAAAGTAGAGGCGAGCCTGGAATCGGCGTTGATAATCTCAGCGTGAAGACCAGTCGCCGAATCGCCAAGTTGCAGGCGTTCTTCCGCCAAAATCCGACAGGCAATGTCAGAATACTTCGGGTTCAGTTCGATCCCGTAGGAGTGCCTTCCGGCGCGCATGGCAGCCACCAGGGTGGAGCCGGTGCCTGCCATCGGATCCAGCACCGTTGCGCCGCGCTTGGTAAAGAACTCGATGAATTCGCGGGCCATGCTCTCCGGAAATTTCGCCGGATGGACCAGCACACCTTGCTTGCGCGGCGGGGGATTGTGGATAAACCAGGATTTCTGAAATTTCAGCCAGGCCTTCGAGTCGAGGTCGTTCAGTTTATTATTCATGGGGTGGGGGTGCGGCTGGGGGTTGGAGTGCGCGAGGGGGTAGGAGTGGGAGTGGGAGAGGAGTATTGGATTGAATACACCCTCAGCATCGAAAAGGAAACCGTGATCGGTGAAGACCCTCCTGCAGTGACAAAAAAGCCAAGCGTGCCGGTGTGCAAGACCGAATCACGGAAAATAAACTGCAAATGGTCGTTCAGGAAGAAGCGCATCTCGCTGCCCACCGCCCAGATGCCCAGTTTCACCTCAGCAGGCGCGGCAATGGGAGCATCGCTGCTTGGCTGCCAGTCGATCAGCGGCGAAGTGCTGCCGGAGAGGCGGCGCTCGAGGCGCGCCTGCCCGTCACAGCGCACGGTGAAGCGGTAATAGTTATCACCGGGCGCAACGCGATACAGCATTCCTAACTGATCCTTGCTTCCGCACAAGCTGAGGCTTGCCACGGCTTCAGCGTAAAAATCTCCCAGGCTTGGCTGGCTTCGCAGGCTGACAATGGACACCGGTCCCTGCCCGGAAATGGACAGGATCAACCGGTTGCGGGCAATCGAAACGCTCGCCCAGGAGGTTTCGGAAATATTCCATAAGTCTGGCTGGTTGAAGGATTCGCTGAAAAGCAGTGTCAGGAGACCCGGGATCTGGTTCGAGGCAGGCAGTATGGTGGGTGTTGGAAAGGTCGTAAGGGTTTCAGTGGGCGGGAACCAGACCGGGGTGAGGCTGGGCGTTTCCGTCGCGGGCTGGAGGGTGGAGGTGATAAGAGGCGCGGGGAACAAGCCGCTGCAGGCGGTCAGGAATACCAGCAGGAACATTCCCCGTAGAGTCATCGTGAGTTTCATCGGTTAAAGAGTGGAAGATTTTTCACTCAAGGTGATGTAAAATCAATGGGGGTGCCGTCACCGGCGAGCCCTGTCACAGATAAACCAACCGGATGCTGCCGTGAAATCATCGATCCATCCTGCAGCGGTCTTTCGAAATCATTACCGATCAGCCCTTTCATTCTAGCATAAATGGAACAGAAGGAGAAATCCATGCGTGACAATTCCGTCCTGGTGACCGGCGCCTGCGGCGAGATCGGGCAGGCACTCGTCCAAAGCCTTGCCGATCGCGGTTTCCGCATCGTTACCGCTGACCTGGTAGCCCTTCCCGATGCGATCAAATCGATCTCTGCCGAACATATCCAGGGAGACCTGGTCAACCGGATCAAGGTTTTTTATGATTATGATTTCGACATCATTTTTCACCTGGCTGCCTCGCTCTCATCGAAAGCGGAGGTCGCCACCGAGGAAGCCCACCGCATCAACGTAGAGGGGACGATGCAGCTGCTGATGCTGGCAGCATATAAGTCGGAGAAACTGCAGAAAGCGGTCAAATTCCTGTTCCCCAGTTCGATCGCGGTCTTTGGTTTCCCGGACCGGAATGCCAAGCAATCTGCTGGCAGGGTGAAAGAAGACGATTGGAACACGCCGCACACCATGTACGGATGCAACAAACTCTACTGTGAAAAACTGGGCATTTACTACAGCAATTTTTACGGGCAGCGCCACTTGGACCCTGCCCCGCCAAAAATGGTGGATTTCCGCGCCATTCGCTTCCCCGGCCTGGTGAGCGCCTGCACCATGCCCAGCGGCGGGACGAGCGATTATGGTCCGGAAATGCTACACTCCGCCGCGGCAGGAAAGTCCTACGCCTGTTTTGTCGATCCCGGTACGCGCATCCCATTCATGGCCATGCCGGATGCCATCAAGTCAATCTTGCTGCTGACGGATGCCCCCCGCCCCGGCCTGAAAAGCCAGGTGTATAACATTGCCGCCTTCAGCCTGACCGCGGCCGAGTTCCAACAGCGGGCGTTGAAAGCCTTCCCCGGCGCACAGATCTCCTTCGAACCAAATCCCCGCCGCCAGGGCATTGTGGACTCATGGCCGGAGGACGTGGACGACGGACTTGCCCGCCGGGATTGGGGTTGGAAGCCGGATTATGATGTGGACAAGTTCTTCGATGAGTATTTCCTGCCAGAGATCAGGAAGAGATATCGGAAATAAATCCCCATTCCAGATGAGACCGCTGAAAGGCGGTCTTTATCATTATTTTGGAAATACCACCAGTTGTTCCCGCTCCGGGCCCACACTGACCAGCCGCACCGGGATCCCGGTCAAACTACCCAGCCGGTCGAGGTAGGCGATCGCCGCAGAAGGCAGGTCCGACGGGCTGCGCGCTGCGGAGATGTCCTCATTCCAACCCTGGAGTTCCTCGTAGACCGGCTTGCAGTGACCCAGGTCAGTAGGGATCAATGGCAGGTCGGTCAGACGCTGCCCGTTGCAGCGATAGGCAGTACACAGCCGCAGGGAGTCCAACCCGCTCAGGATATCCAGCTTGGTGACCGCCAGTTCGCTGACGCCGTTGACCCGGAGCGCATAATTTAACAGGACCCCGTCCAGCCAGCCGACACGCCTCGGCCTGCCGGTGGTGGTGCCGTATTCGTCCCAAGGGTGTTCGCCGCTGCCGCGCAGCCGGCTGCCCAGTTCGTCAAAGACCTCGGTGGGGAAAGGTCCGCTCCCGACGCGCGTCTGGAAAGCTTTTACCACGCCTGTCACGGTGGCGGTGCGGGCAGCATCCAGCCCAAGGCCAAGACCGGTCAATACGCCGGAGGCCGTGGTGCAGGAGGAGGTCACATACGGGTAAGTGCCAAGATCAATATCCAGGAGCGTCCCCTGTGCACCTTCCGCCAGGACGGTCTTTCCATTTTGCAAGGCGGCATGCAGTTCAAGAGAGGTGTCCGCGATGTGACGGCTCAATTTCCCCGCTGCCTGGAGGTAAGTTTCGCAGATAGGTTTTGGATCCAGTTCCGGAGCGCCAAGCCAGCCAAGGGTGCGGTTGGCCTCGGTGATATGGTCGCCAAGCCGGGCCTCGAATTCGGGGGCGAGCATGTCAGCCATGCGCAGGCCGCGGCGGGCGGCTTTATCCGTGTAAGCTGGGCCGATCCCGCGCCCGGTGGTACCGATCTGCCCGGTACCGCGCTTCCCTTCGAGTGCCCTGTCGAGCGCCTGGTGGGCAGGTGTGATGAGGTGGGCGGCATGGGAAACATGCAGCCGCCCGGGAGACACAGAAATCCCAGCCCGGTGGAGCATATCCATTTCTGCGAGCAGTGTCTGTGGATTGATTACCATGCCGTTTCCCAGGATTGCAGTCATCTGCGGGTGAATGATCCCGGATGGGATCAAATGCAATTTGAAGAGCTTTTCGCCCACCGTAACGGTGTGACCGGCATTATCGCCACCGTTGTACCGGGCGGAGTAATCCCCCCTGGCAGCGTACCAATCGACGATCCGCCCTTTGCCTTCATCCCCCCATTGGGTGCCTATGATAACTTGCAAGGGCATATAGTCTCCTTCCCGGAGCAAAACCTGATTTCCACTCCGTGAACAATTGTCAGCATCGGGTTTTTACCAACCATGCCAATGGCATTATATCAAGGCTGCAGGCGATGGAGTATAATCTTCGCGGGTGAC
>Ga0315275_10003434_pt1 | contig 14572 bp, 13 predicted proteins | sample YL17G03_0_MG_FD_205557 | JGI IMG/M metagenome (GOLD analysis project Ga0315275, IMG submission 205557) | Sediment microbial communities from Yellowstone Lake, YNP, Wyoming, USA - YL17G03_0 | ecosystem: Environmental > Aquatic > Freshwater > Lake > Sediment | place: USA: Wyoming | collected... | reverse complement strand
TGCCTATCCAAACTTCAGAAGACGATGATCAACCTTTATCTGGACCAGATGGGGGTTTTCCAGACTGAATTCGGCTTTCCTATGACCCATCATGAGACTAATTATTTAAACGCGAACCTCGAGCTGGCAAAAAAAGGAGCGTTCTCCTCGATACACCTCGGCGGTTGGCTTAGGGCGACCGCGGAAGACGTTAAAATCTCTTATAAGCTGGTCCCGGAATTAAAGCATTTAAATTTATCCATTTCAACTTCTGACCAGATGATCGTGCATAAATTCAAAGGTAAGCTCGATCATGCCTCGATAATTAAGGAAATGGTCGAAGCCGTGCATGACGCCCGGAAGTACGGGGCAGAAACTGTCGGTGTTAACGCCGAAGATGCCAGCCGCACGCGCATCGAATATCTGATCGAATTCGCCCAGGCCGCGAAAGCCGCAGGTGCGGACCGCATCCGTTACTGCGATACCCTGGGTTTTGATTCCCCTTTTAGCATTTACGAGCGGATCAAGCTCCTGGCTCAAGAAGTCCAGCACCCTATCGAAGTCCATTGTCATAATGACCTGGGCATGGTCGTGGCTAACTCGGTTTCCGGAGCCATGGCGGCCAATGATGCCGGCTGCGACGCGTATATTAATACTTGCGTTAACGGCATGGGCGAGCGAGCCGGAAACGCGGACCTGGTCGCGGTCATCCTGGCGCTGAAATACGCCAGTCAGACCGCCGGAAAATACCATCTGGACGATAAAATCGATTTAAAAGTGGCCTGGAAAATTTGCAAATACGCTTCCTATGCTTTCGGCATCCCGATCCCTTTAAACCAGCCGGGAGTAGGCAGCAACGCCTTTGCCCATGAATCGGGCATCCACGCCGATGGAGCTTTAAAGGACCGGCGCAATTACGAGCTTTACGATTACGAGGAGCTGGGGCGCGGAGAGCCGGAGATCATCGAGACCGGGCGCAAGATCACTGTCGGAGAATATTCCGGCATCAAAGGTTTTCGCAACGTTTACGATAAGCTGGAAGTCGCTTTTAAGGACGACAAGGAAGCTGCCCAGATCCTTGAGCTGGCCCGTTACGCTAACGTCCATAATCAGAAGCCGCTGGTGGACGAGGAAATGAAATTTATCGCCAAGTATCCGGATATCGCGCGCAAGATCTTCACTATGAACCCGTAATGCTTGAGAAAAAAACAAGCTGTCACATGTCACAAAAAAATTAAAACCGCATGTGATTTGCAACCCTAGCTGTTTTATATTTATTAGTATTACTTGTAACTTGAAAACTTGACACTTGAAACCACGTGAGACTTGTGACATGTGACCTTGTGACTTTGAAATGAAAGGCAATTAAATCATGAACACAGTTATAGTAGGCGCGCAATGGGGTGATGAAGGAAAAGGCAAGATCATCGATATCCTTTCCGCAAAAGCAGATTACATTGTTCGTTACCAGGGCGGCTCCAATGCGGGCCATACCGTGGTTGTCAACGGCAAGGGTTATGTTTTTCATCTTATTCCTTCGGGGATCCTGCATCAAGGCAAGATCTGCTGTATCGGAAACGGGGTGACCATTGATCCTGAATCCCTGTTAGAAGAGATTGCTAGCCTCTCCGAAGCCAATATTTCCATTGACGCGAGGTTAAAGATCTCAGAACTTGCCCATGTGATCATGCCTTACCATAAGGTGCTGGATAAGCTGCGCGAGTCTAAAAGGGCCCATCGTATCGGCACTACCGGCCGGGGGATCGGGCCTTGCTACGCGGATAAGATCAACCGCTGCGGGGTGCGCATGGTCGATCTTTTAAATCCTAAAATTTTAAAAGAGAAACTGGCGGATAATCTTAAGGAGAAAAACGAGATCTTTAAAAAAGTTTACCAATATCAGGGATACAAGTTAGGTTTGATTTACAAAAAATATCTTAATTTTGGCAAGCTTCTTGCACCATATATCTGCGATACTTCGCTGCTCTTGAATTCGGCTATCGACAAAAAAAAAGACCTGCTTTTTGAAGGGGCCCAGGGGACATTTCTGGATATAGATTTCGGCACTTATCCTTTTGTCACCTCTTCCTCCGCCACTTCCGGCGGCAGCTGTATCGGAAGCGGCGTCGCTCCCACCAAGATCGACAAAGTCATCGGAGTGGTCAAGGCTTATACCACCAGGGTCGGAGAAGGGCCTTTTCCGACTGAATTCAACAAAAGATTTTCCGATTTCATCCGTAAAAAAGGCAAAGAATTCGGGGCCACCACCGGCAGGCCGCGCAGATGCGGCTGGTTCGATTCAATCCTGGTCAAAAGGGCGGTGCTTTTAAACGGAATAACGGAACTCGCTTTAACTAAAATGGACATCCTGGACGGCCTTAAGACTTTAGAAATCGCCACAGCCTACAAGTATAAAGGAAAGCTTTTTCCTGAATTTCCCTCGGACTACGAAGTTTTAGCCAACGCTAAGCCGGTTTACAAACAGGTGCGGGGATGGTCGGATCCTACTGCTAACATTAGTCAATACAAATACTTACCTGCTAACGCTAAAAGCTATATTTCTTTACTGGAGGATATTCTTAAGGCTCGGGTTAGTATTGTTTCAGTAGGGCAATCCCGCGATGAGACTATCTTTAGATGAAAATTCTTGACTAGTAGTAGAGGTTGTGTTAAAGTAGTTAAAGTTTAAGCCACTTTAGGGCAATCCTGAATAAATAATCTCAAAATTTTCATACAGATCAAGGAGGTAATTGATGGATCTCAAGTCACTTAAGGCAATTCTGGTGATTTTACTGGTTTTATCTTTTAGCGGCTGTTCTTTGGTTATTCAAAAAGGAAGGCGTTCTGACGTTCAGAAGATCGAAGAGCTGTCCCAGAAAGTTGATGAGTTGACTCAGGCTCAGAATATTTTTGAAGAGCGGCTCTTCCAAGAGATCAAAGACAAACAGGTCAAATTGAAGATGGCGGAAAAGGGATTAGTGATCACTTTTGTGGCTGATGTGCTTTTTGATTCAGGCAAAGCTAAGTTAAGGCCTGAAGCTTTTCCCAGCCTGGATAAGGTCGCGAAGGTATTGAACGAAAACGTCGCGGATTTCAAGGTCGGGATCGAAGGCCATACGGACAATGAGCCTATCAAGAGTTCAGGATGGAAATCGAATTGGGAGCTTTCCACCGAGAGGGCTTTGAGTGTCGTGCATTATCTTTCCGAAGAGAAGAATGTCGCGGGTGAGCGTTTATCCGTCCTGGGTTACGGCGAGTATCATCCGGTAGCCGAGAACAGCTCTAAACGCGGTAAACAATTAAACCGCAGGGTAGAAGTGGTCATTTTTCCTAAGCTTACCAAAATTAAGGATGCCGGGGAAATAGAGGAAGAAAATGAAGTAAAAGAGAATTTAAAGTAGGCAGATTAGCAATATTGCTAAATTAAGGGGGGGGCGTGGAAGAAAATTTTAAGGGCAGGCTGGTGTTGATTCTGGGGATTTCGAACTTGATTTTCCTTTTATTTTGGTTAGGCTCTTGCAACGTCGAGCGTAAAGTCAAGACTGCCCGGGACAAGGAAATGAATATCAGGCTTGAGTCCGAGCAGAAGCTCGATGAATTCACGAAACAAAAAACAGGCCTTGAAGACAAAATCAGCAAGGTTGAACAGGAGTTGGCGCAGGAGAAAGCCGAACTGCAAGCCAATAAGAAAACTTTGGCTCAAGAGCAGATGATTTCCAACAGCCTTAAGTCTGAGTTGGAAAAAATCAGCAGGCTCAAAGAAGCTCTTGAGGAGGATCTCAAGGAGGCTTTGGTAAAAGGAAAGTTTTCGGCTTCGGAAAAGACGAAAAAATAGATCGGGTGTTGAGCAGAGGAGGTGGGATATGTTGCGGAAAATTAAAGCTAAAATAAAAAAGCTCTCCGTTCCTAGGGAGAAAAGCGTAAAAGCCAAGACCGTGGCTGTGCGCAAAAAAATTAAGACTTTGCGCAAGGAATTCGTGGAGGTTTTAAGTAAAGAGGCGATTCTTGGCGCCCAGGAAATGGCCATAGAGCAGACTAAGTTTTCCCACCCCCAAACCTTGAAACTCCGCAAGCAGATGTCCCAAGATTTACCTGGAGGTTATGGTAAAGACAAGATCACTGTTCAGGTTCGTGACCCCTGGTGGTTGCATTGTTACTGGGAGGTCGTCGCCAGTACCTGGAGTAATCTGATCAACAGGCTTAAAGAAATGTTCTTCAGCGCTAAAAGGGTCTTGCGGGTTTATGACGTCAGCCACCTTAATTTTGACGGCAAGAACGCTCACAGATATTTTGATGTCGAGGTTTCTCAGGAGGCGACCAGCTGGTATTTGGACACCGGAGGCCCCGGCAGGAGCTGGGTAGTTGATTACGGTTTGAAATTGGCTAACGGCGAATTTATTACTATTGTCCGCTCGAATGTGGTGACTACTCCCATAGACGGCCCTTCTTGGATCACCGATGAGGAATGGATGGTTCCGGAAGAGATGTTCGGCCGGCTCTACGGCATGGGTTTTGGGTTAGGCCGCAGCTCCCCTGTGGGTAAGGCTTGGCAGGAGAGGTTTAAGAAGGCGTTGTTCTCCGGTATCCTTGCTTCTCCGGGGATAACTTCCGCCGCCAGCCCGGTAAAAAAGAAACCTAAAGAAAGAGGTTTCTGGCTTGTGGTAGACTGCGAATTGATAGTTTACGGGGCCACTGAACCTGACGCCGAAGTCAGCGTCCAGGGCAAAAAGATAAAATTGCGCTCAGACGGGACGTTTACTATGCGCTACGCGCTTCCCGACGGAAAACAGGTTATCCCGGTCAAAGCGATTTCCGCGGATAAGATCGAAGAAAGAATAATAACCCCTATTGTGACCAGGGAAACCAAAATCAGCAATATGGTCAAAGAAGATTTGGCCGCACAATTCTATAAAAATGAATAAAGGGTATCTTTGTTTAGTCCTGCATAGCCATCTTCCTTTTGTCCGCCATCCGGAACATGAAGATTTTCTCGAAGAAGACTGGCTTTATGAAGCCATAACCGAGACTTACATTCCTTTGTTGTGGGTCTATGAAAAATTAGTCGAAGACGGCATAGATTTTCGGATCACCATGTCCATGACCCCGACTCTGATCTCCATGCTTACAGACTCGCTTTTGCAGGACAGGTATGCTAAGCATATCAATCAGCTTATTGAGTTGTCCCATAAGGAAATTGAGCGTACCTCCTGGCAGCCCCAATTTCAGAGGCTGGCTATCATGTACCTGAACCATTTCTGCCGGGCCCGGGATACTTTTGAAAAATACCACAGAAACCTGGTTATTGCTTTTAAGAACCTTCAGGACCTGGGAAAATTAGAGATCATCACCTGCGGGGCGACGCATGGTTATTTCCCGCTCATGGATTCCTGTAAAGAATCGGTGCGCGCGCAGCTCAAGGTCGCGGTAGCGCATTACGAGAGCAATTTCGGGCGCAAGCCCCGGGGCATTTGGCTGCCGGAGTGCGGGTTTACCCCCGGACACGATGAGTTGTTCAAGGAAGCAGGGATCAAGTATTTCTTTACTGATTCGCACGGAGTGCTTCATGGCACCCCGAGGCCGAAATACGGGGTTTTCGCTCCGGTTTACTGCAAAAATACAGGCGTGGCCTGTTTCGGAAGAGATCTGGAATCTTCAAAACAGGTTTGGTCTTCGGTAGAAGGTTACCCCGGGGATTATAATTACCGGGAATTCTACCGCGATATAGGTTTTGACCTGGAGTTCGATTATATTAAACCTTATATCCACCCTGACGGAGTAAGGATCAATACCGGAATAAAGTATTACCGGATCTCTGATCCATCGGGTGAAAAGCAGCCCTATGTGCCCGAGTGGGCCAGGGATAAGGCTGCGGATCACGCCGGGAACTTTTTGTTTAACCGCCAGCGCCAGGTGGAATATTTGTTTGATCTTATGCAGAAAAAACCGATCATTATTTCGCCTTACGACGCCGAGCTTTACGGCCATTGGTGGTTCGAGGGGCCGCAGTGGCTGGATCTTCTGATCCGCAAGACCGCCTGCGACCAGGATATCGTGAAGATGATCACTCCTTCGGAATATTTGGAAGAGAATCGCCGCAACCAGGTGATCGTTCCTTCGATGTCCAGCTGGGGCTGGAAAGGTTACAGCGAGATGTGGCTTCAGGGCTCGAATGATTGGGTCTACCGCCATTTGCACGGCTCTGCGGACCGGATGACGGAGCTAGCTAAGACTTATCCCGAAACAACCAACGGCCTGGTAAGACGGGCTTTAAACCAGGCTTTAAGAGAATTGCTGCTTGCTCAGAGTTCTGATTGGGCATTTATCCTGGGCACGGGAACGCATATCAGCTACGCTGTGGCCCGGACCAAGGACCATCTTCTGCGTTTTAACCGATTGTATGAGGAAATAAAAGCCAATTCCATTGATGAGGAATGGCTGGCGGATATAGAATATAAAGATAATTTATTCCCCGAAATAGATTACCGGGTCCACCAGTAGCAAGTTAATCCTTGGGTTGCCTCAGGATTGATTCCATCCTTTAAATTAAATTTATCATGGCCGAAGAGAACAACCTTCCCAGACACGTTGCCATAATCATGGACGGCAACGGCCGCTGGGCGCAGGAGAAAAGGCTGCCCCGGATCGCCGGACATCATGAGGGGACCAAAAGAGTAAAAGAGATCGTTAAAGCCGCCGGAGAACTGGGGCTTGAGGCGATCACTTTTTTTGCTTTTTCCACGGAAAACTGGAGCCGGCCGAAGCACGAGGTGGCAATTCTTTTGCATTACTTTGCGGATTTTTTGCGCAAGGAGCTTCCCGGCATGATGAAGAATAATATTCGCTTCAGAGTGATCGGCCGGGGCCATCCTATTCTCAAACGCCTTTTGGAAAAGATCCGCGACGCTGAGCGTAAGACGGAAAAAAATACCGGCCTGAATCTTGTCCTGGCCATTAATTACGGCTCCCGGCAGGAGATAGTTGACGCCGCGAAAAAGATCTGCGAACTGGCTGCGCTTGGCCAGATCGATCCCAAGCATTTGGACGCAGTAGAATTCTCTAAGCATCTTTATACCGCAGGGCTTTGTGACCCTGACCTTTTGATCCGCACCAGCGGAGAGATCCGCCTGAGTAATTTTCTGCTCTGGCAATTGTCTTACGCGGAGATGTATTTCCCTAAGGTTTACTGGCCTGATTTCAAGCGGGAAGAGTTCGAACTGGCTTTAAAGGAATATCAGAGAAGACAGCGCAGGTTCGGAAATATCGCAGCTGGAAAGAAATAGGATAAGTTTAAAATTATGCTGATAAAACGGATATTCAGTTCAATATTCTTGATTATTTTGGCCACCGTAGCTGTGTTTAACATCTGGGTCTTTAATTTTACCATAATGCTCTTAACAATATTCGGTTTGTATGAGTTTTTTACCATGCTCGAGCGCAAAGGGATCAGCATTTACAAGTACGTCGGCATCGGCCTGGGATCGTTTATCCCCTTGTCGATCATATTCCAGTTCGAGCTGACTAAAAAATGGGAATTGTTCTTTATAGTTTTGGCATTATTGTTAGTGACCATGATGCAGTTTAAGCGCCGCCAGAGCCAGGGCGCTATCGTCGGAATTTCGACTACGCTCTTTGGCATACTTTATGTTTCCTGGTTTTTGAGTTTCATCGTTAAGATAAGGCTTTTGAATAACGGAGTGGGATTTTTAGCCGCTCTTTTAATCATTATTAAGCTCGGGGATATCGGCGCCTATTTGGTGGGTACCCGCTTTGGCAAGACTCCTTTGTTACCGCGGGTCAGCCCCAAGAAATCCATCGAAGGCTCGATCGGAGGCTTGATCTTTAGCGTCTTGGGCGCGATCCTTTGCAAGCCGATGCTGCCGTTTTCCGAAAGCCATTTGGCATTTCTGGGATTGGGGCTGGGAATACTCGCTCAGCTGGGAGACTTGTCTGAATCGCTGATGAAACGCGATTCTCAGATCAAGGACTCCTCGACAATATTGCCCGGGATGGGCGGAGTGCTTGATCTGATAGACAGCCTTTTGTTTACGGCCCCGGTATTTTATTTTTATATTAACATAGTTTTAAATTATAAAACTTTTTAAGATGAAGCGCCTGGCAATAATAGGCTCGACCGGATCGATCGGCAAAAGCACTTTGAAAGTCGTCCGGGAATTTCCTGATAGGTTCCGGGTGGCAGCTTTGTGCGCCCATTCTAATGTTGATCTATTATTGGCTCAGGCAAGAGAGTTTAAACCGGAACTAGTTTGCGTTACCAACGAATCCCGGATCAATTCCTGCAGATCCCGGCCAAAGGTAAAATTATTCTGCGGTTTTTCCGGCCTGGAAGAAATGCTTCAAGACCGCCGGATCGATATGGTGGTTATGGCGATAAGCGGCTCTAAGGCACTCTTGCCTTTATGGAAGGCGATCGAAGAGAAGAAAGAGATCGCCACGGCCAATAAAGAAGCTTTAGTCATGGCTGGAGGGTTGATTAACCGCCTGGCCGCGAAAAAAAAAGTTAAGATTATTCCGATAGACTCTGAACAATCAGCAATCTGGCAGTGTTTAGAAAAAGAAGATCCGAAAAAGCTTAAAAAGATCTATCTGACCGCTTCCGGCGGGCCGTTTCGGCAGTATTCGAAAGCGCAGCTTAAGAATATTACTTTAAAAGACGCGCTTAGGCATCCGCGCTGGAAAATGGGCAAGAAGATTACCATAGATTCGGCGACGCTGATGAACAAGGGGTTGGAAGTCCTGGAGGCGATGTGCCTTTTTGGGGTGCCGGCGGGAAAAATCGAAGTGGTTATTCACCCGGAATCGATAATTCACTCTATGGTTGAATTTGTCGACGGGGTGGTCTTAGCTCAATTATCGGTCACCGATATGCGCGTGCCTATCCAGTATGCGATCAGCTATCCGCAAAGGCTGCCCAGTGCAATTGAGGGATTAGATTTTAAAAAATTGAAAAGCTTGAATTTTGCCTCTGTTGATCCGGAGAAATTTCCTTGCCTGGGCCTGGCGTTGGAGGCAGCGCGAAAAGGCGGGACAATGCCCGCTGTTTTAAACGCGGCCAATGAGGCAGCCGTCAGCGCTTTTCTGGAGAAGAAACTTAAATTTAGCTCTATCCCGGAAATAATCGGGAAAGTTTTGAGCCTTCATCGTAAGGTTCAAGAGCCAGTATTAAATGATGTTTTGGATGCCGACAGCTGGGCTAGGATCGAGGCTGCAAGATCGATCGCAGCCGCCACAAGAAGATAAGAAGGAGAAATTAAAATATGCTGACAACTTTAGTGTTTTTTATTATTCTGGGGATCCTGGTGATCGTCCATGAGTTCGGCCATTTTATCGCCGCTAAAAAATCCGGGGTCAGGGTGGAGAAGTTCTACGTCGGATTCGGGCCAAAATTATTTTCGGTCCGAAAAAAACAAACCGAATACGGAATTTCGGTTATGCCTTTAGGCGGATACGTTAAGCTTGCCGGGGATAGTCTTGAGGAATGCAAAGGCGAACCGGACGAATATCTTTCTCAGCCGGTAAAGAAGCGTTTCTGGATAATATTCTGCGGCCCGTTATTGAATTATGCGCTCGGGTTTATCTTTTTTTGGTTTATTTTCTGCGTCGGTTATCCTACCATAACCAACACTGTAGGAGAGGTGATGGATGGTTATGGCGCTAAAGCCGCCGGTATAATTGCCGGGGATAGAATAACCTCTATCGAGGGGAAGGCCGTAGAAACCTGGGAAGACATTCAGCAGACGATCTATGCCAACCGTCAAAAAAAAGAATTGAAAGTCAATATTTTGAGGGCCGGAAAGCTTGAAATTTTATTGATCGAGCTCAAACAATCTTCCCAGCCTGATGTCCTGGGCCAAAAACGCAGCCTGGGCTTAATCGGCATCAAACCGGATATGAAACAAACCGTTACTGTGCGCTATGGGATTTTTACCAGTGCGTATTACGGTTTTAAGAAAACCGTCGATCTTACTGTTTTGACTTATAGGGCGTTTTGGTACATGGTCAGCGGAAAACTTTCGGTTAAAGATTCGGTAACCGGGCCGGTGGGAATGTTTATGATCACCTCCGAAGTGACTAAAATGGGCCTTATCGCGCTTATGCATTGGATCGCGCTTTTAAGCGTGAGCCTGGGGATTTTTAATCTCCTTCCTTTTCCGGCTTTAGACGGCGGACATATTTTCCTGCTTTTGTTGGAGAAGATCAGGGGCAAAGGTTTAAGCCATAAGGCGGATGATGTTTTCAGCCGGGTGGGGCTAATGTTTATAATCCTAGTGGCGGTCGCGGTGTTTTGTAATGATCTAGCCAAGTACGGATTCTTAGAAAAGGCAATAGGTATTTTTAAAAAGTAGGCAAGATGTCGTTAAGGCGCAATGCCAGAGTAGTAAAGATCGGCAAGGTTAATATCGGAGGTAATTTTCCGGTAGCCATCCAGTCTATGGCCAAGTGCAAGGCTTCAAATGTGGCAGAGGCCATCGCCCAGATCAAAGAGCTGGAAAGCGCCGGCTGCGAGATCATCCGGGTCGCGGTTAAAGACCATGCCGATGCCTTGGCTTTGCGCCAGATCAAGAAAAGTATCAGCATCCCGCTGGTAGCGGATATCCATTTTGACTGGAATTTGGCTATGGAGGCTATTGAGAGCGGGGTGGATAAGATCCGGCTTAACCCCGGGAATATTTATAAGCTCAGCCAGATCCGGGAAGTCGCCGCGGCCGCGAAACTTGCGCGTATTCCCATCAGGGTAGGGCTTAATTCCGGATCTGTGGGCTCAGGCAAAGACCAAGTCAAGGCTATGAAGGAAAAAGCTCTCGCCTATATTAAGAATCTGGAAAAATTAAAATTCCAAGATATTGTAGTTTCTTTAAAAGCTCAGAATGCCCGGGATACTATTGCCGCTTACCGTGAAATGGCCAGGTATTGTGATTATCCTTTTCATTTGGGGGTGACTGCTACCGGCCTTCCGAAAGAAGGCTTGATCAAGTCCAACGTGGCAATTGGAGCTTTGCTATTAGATGGGATCGGTGATACAATAAGAATATCCCTCACAGATAAACCGCAGGAAGAAGTTAAGGCTGCTAAGCTTTTGTTGAAGTCTCTAGGTTTACGTAATTTCGGGCCGGAGATCATCAGCTGCCCGACTTGCGGCCGATGCGAAGTAAATTTATTCAAAGTGGTCAAGGATCTGGAAAGCCGCTTGCAATCTGTCAGTTTTAAGCCGAAAGAAAAACCTATTCAGGTAGCGGTGATGGGGTGCGTGGTTAACGGGCCCGGGGAAGCTAAACACGCGGACCTGGGGATCGCTTTCGGGAAAATTGACGGGCTGTTGTTTAAAAAAGGCAAGCCGTCTGTCAAAGTATCGGTTGATCGTTGTGTTGAAGTGCTGATCAAAGAAATAAAGAGGATCGCCTAACATGCTTTGGACCAAGACATTTATTCCCACTATTAAGGAAGCTCCCCAGGAGGCAGAGTCAGAAAGCCACAGGCTGATGCTGCGCGCCGGGCTGATCCGGATGCTCATCTCCGGAGTGTATTCTTATTTGCCGTTCGGCTTAAAGGTTTTGAACAACATCCAGCGGATCGTCCGCGAGGAGATGAATAATAGCGGCGCGAATGAGCTATTGCTTCCGGCTTTACAGCCTTTGGAACTTTGGCTCAAGACCGGCAGGGACAAGGTCATCGGTGAAGTAATGATCCGTTTTACTGACCGCAGGGGAAGGAATCTTTGTTTAGGCCCTACTCATGAGGAAGTGATCACTGACCTGGTCCGGCAGCATGTTTCAAGCTACAAGCAGCTGCCTTTGATCCTTTACCAGATCCAGACTAAATTCCGCGACGAGATCCGGCCGCGTTTCGGCCTGGTGCGGGCCTGTGAGTTCATCATGAAAGACGCTTACAGCTTTGACGCTGACGAAGAAGCTCTGGATAAAAATTATTCGATCATGCACGAGGCCTATAAGAGGATCTTTAAACGCTGCGGGCTGGATTGCCTGAGCGTGGAAGCTGATTCCGGGGTGATGGGCGGAAAAGTTTCTCATGAGTTCATGGTTCCGGCTGTTTGCGGGGAAGACATAGTTTTGGTTTGCTTGAAATGTAAATTGGCTAAGCCTTTCCAGGAGGGAAAAATTAATTGCCCGCAATGCGGCTTAGAGCTGGAAAAAGTAAATACCATTGAGGTCGGCCATATTTTTAAATTAGGCACAAAATACAGCGCCAGCCTGGGAGCGAATTTTCTCGACGCCAAAGGCGTATTAAGCCCGGTGATCATGGGTTGTTACGGAATAGGCGTGTCACGTTTAGTGGCCACGATCATCGAGCAGAACCATGACCAGCAGGGGATCATTTGGCCCAGGGAGATCGCCCCTTACGATGTTTTGATCATTCCTCTGGAAGTCACAGCAGGCCCGATAATGGAAAAGGCCCAAGAGCTTTATAAACTGTTTGGCGATCAGGGGTTAAAAGTCCTGATGGATGACCGCGATGAGCGGGCCGGGGTCAAGTTCAAGGATGCTGATCTTATCGGTATACCGATACATCTGGTCCTGGGCAAGGAATTCTTAAAAAGCGGCAACCTGGAATTAAAGTTGAGGCGCAGCGGAGAAAAGCTCTCCGCACCGGCGAAAGAGATCCTCAATAAAGTTAAGGCAGCGTTAGATGGAAAATAAAGAATTAGTCCCGGGATTAGAGGGCCTGCTTAAAGAATTTTTAAGCGCGCAGGGATTAGACCTGGTGGAGATGGATTGTCATCGCGCAGGCAGGGGTTTGGTTGTGCGCCTTAGTGTGGATAAACCCGATGGCGGCATAACTGTCGGCGAATGCAGCCAGGCTAATCGCCGGATCGGAGACCTCCTGGCGGAAAAAGATATGATCAAGGATAGTTACGTAGTGGAAGTTAATTCTCCGGGCCTGGACCGGCCTTTAAAGACTAAAGCGGATTTTCGCCGCTGTTCGGGCCGCAAGGTAAAGTTCTTTCTTATTGAGCCAATAAATGGTAAAATAGAAATTGATGGAGTTATCTCGGGGATATCGGAAGACGCAGTCCTGGCTAATACGCCTGCAGGTGATTGTTCGATCCCGTTCCCCCAAATAGATAAGGCTAAACAAATTTTTTAAATAACCAACAAGTAAACCTAAGGATGATAAAGTCATGAGCAGAGAATTAATCGCGATCATTGAACAGATAGAAAGAGAAAAAGGCATTAAAAAAAGCGTTTTAATAAGCGCCGTGGAAAGCGCTCTTTTGAGCGCCGTGCGCCGTGACGTCGACGTCAAGCCTAACGAAGAGCTGGAAGTAAAGCTGGATCCGGAAAACGGAGAGATGCATGTCTTCAGGAATAAAGAAGAGATTACCTTGGAGAATTTCGGCCGCATTGCCGCCTCAGCCGCGCGCCAGGTGATCATCCAGAAGATCCGCGAGGCGGAGAAGGATGTGGTTTTTGGCGAATTCCAGGGCAAAGTAGGAGAGATCGTTTCCGGAACGGTGTACCGTTTTGACAAGGGGAATATTATAGTTGACCTTTTAGGCAAGGCTGAAGGCGTGCTTTTAAAGAGCGAGCAGGCCCCGAAAGAAGAAAACCGTCAGGGCCAGCGTATCCGCTCTTTGATCCTGGAAGTCAAAAAAGATAACCGCGGGCCGCAGATAATTCTTACCCGAAAACACCAGAATTTCGTGAAAAAACTCTTTGAGCTGGAAGTTCCGGAAATATACGAGGGGATCGTGGAGATCAAAGCAATTTCCCGGCAGCCCGGCGATCGCACTAAAATCGCGGTTTGGAGCAAGGACGATAAAGTTGATTCCGTAGGAGCCTGCGTAGGCATGAGGGGGGGCAGGGTCAAGAATATCGTCAATGAGCTTTCCGGAGAGAAGATCGATATCGTTCGCTACAGCGAAGATATCCGGGAATATATCAAAGCTTCTCTTTTGCCGGCTGAAGTCAGCGAGATAAAACTGGATAAAGCTAATAAGCGCGCGGAAGTGATTGTCGCGGACGACCAGCTTTCTTTGGCTATCGGTAAGCATGGCCAGAATGTAAGGCTTGCTTCGCGTTTAGTGGGATGGGAACTGGATGTGCGCACCAAGGCCATGGCCGAACAAGCAGCCCTTGAGGTTCAAAAGCGGGCTGATCTGAATGTCAGGCCTGAGCCAGAAGTTCCGGCAGAAGCTTTGGTAGAAAAAGTTCTAAAGGAAGAAAAGCCCAAAGCCAAAAAAGAGAAAGCCAAAAAGGAAAAGGCCAAGAAAGAAGATACTAAAAAAGAAAAAAAGGCTAAAAAAGTTACCTCCGGAATAGGAGATCTTTCCGGCATCGGAGAAAAGACCTTGGCCAGCCTTAAAAAAGCGGGATTTGTTTCTTTAGAGGATATTGCCAGGGCGGAAGTTGCGGCTTTGGTTGAAGTTAAAGGAATTTCCGAGAAAAAAGCACAGAATCTAATCGAAGAAGCTAAAAAGCTCCTCAAGGGATAAAATAAATCATGGATAAAGAAAAAAAAGAAAAAGTTAAGACAATAAAAGTTAAATCCGGGGAAAAAGAAACTGTAAAGAAGCCGGCCTTGAAGGAAGCCAAGGTTGAAAAGCCTAAGGTTACGG
>Ga0315275_10003432_pt1 | contig 14577 bp, 14 predicted proteins | sample YL17G03_0_MG_FD_205557 | JGI IMG/M metagenome (GOLD analysis project Ga0315275, IMG submission 205557) | Sediment microbial communities from Yellowstone Lake, YNP, Wyoming, USA - YL17G03_0 | ecosystem: Environmental > Aquatic > Freshwater > Lake > Sediment | place: USA: Wyoming | collected... | reverse complement strand
GCTATTTCATTAAAAAATTCTGATCCAGTTGAATTTCAGGCTGATGATGGTAAAAAAATCCTTTTCAGCAGGTTCTCCGATTCTTCAGGGGCTCACGATTTGCATTTTCAGCTAATATCCAACAGGTTAGAAAAGAATTTCATGCTGAAAAAACTAAAGAATATTGATTATTTGTTGCTTTTAAATAATCCCGCAAAAGACTTCAGTCGTGAAAAGGTTATGTCGCAATTAAGGGAGATTGATTCGATAACCGGTGTTTTCAATATTGAAATCAAGACTCTTAATGATAAGAATCTTAAATACCTGATCTGAATCTTCTGAAGTGATCCTAATAAGAAGAGCCGTCCCGGGCGGGACGGCTCACTTTTTGATAACCCTAAAACTAACCTAACCTATGAAAAAAACCTCTATATCTTGTAAAACAAATATCATGCCAAATCCTTTACAAAGATAGGCAGGCAATTTCAAATAAAAAAATGTTTTTATCCCTTCAGATTAAAATTAACAATACTTTAATGAATTGTTAAAATTTTTTGATCCTTTAACTCTCCATTGAAACCTGGTTATTATTATTAATGCCGGCCTGGTGTTAAAGAACGTTAAAGAGTGGGATTAATATAATATATACCAGTACTTTTGTAATTGTATGAAGCGTAAAACCATAGTATTACTGGCTATATTTTTCTTCCTGGTAATATCTGGCCTGATCTTAATCCAGCTGTATTGGATAAAGAATGCCATTGCAATCACCGACCAGCAATTCCGCTACAATGCAAACAAAGCTCTTGAATCGGTTGTTCTTGACCTGGAGGCACAGGAGCTTATTGATTATATTGTCGATGAGATCGACCCTGAATCTTTTGATTCTGTCACTGCAATTATACCTGCCAATTCACCCCTTGCCAGCAGGCTTAGTGGATACCGGTCCGACTCCAAACTGCCTGAGATATATGGTTTAGGAAATCCTGACAAACAGTTTATAATTTCGAACTCGGGTCAGAAAATATATATTTCTGCAAAAGATATATCACCTATACCTGAAGAGGAAATTACAGAACCATCAGCGCAGGTAATTAGTGCAGGTTTGTCGAAGCGGGTAAGCAACAAAATTGTCTATCTGGAGAGTATTATGGAGAAAATACTTCGGACCACACCTGATATAAGGGAAAGGATAGATCCCGTAAAAATAAATGACCAGCTGAGGAAAGCACTGAACACTGTGGGGATACATCTCGATTTTGAATTTTCAATAAGATCGGGCAGGCTTGGAACCATCTGGAGCACGCCGGGGTTTACGGATAAGCCAGGCACCAATAAATTCATAATACAGCTATTTCCCAATGATCCTGTTCCCAGTCAGAATCAGGTTGTTCTGTACTGTCTGCAGGAAAAACACTACAAATATCAACAGATCGGAACCCTCGGTATTTTGTCTTTGATATTTACACTCCTTTTGCTGGTGCTTGCTACCAGCACTTTTATCGTGATTTTCCGCCAGAAAAAGATGTCAGAAATAAGAAGCGATTTTATAAATAATATGACTCATGAGCTGAAAACGCCGATATCAACTATATCACTTGCTTCCCAGATGATGGCTGACAAAACGATTCCAGGAAAGGATAAGAATATAGGTCACCTTGCCAGGATCATTTCTGATGAAAGCATGAGGCTGAAATTCCAGGTTGAAAAAGTCTTGCAGATGGCTATTTTCGAAAGGATGAAAACGAAGCTCTCTTTTTCCAGAATGGATATACATAATATCATTAATAAAGCAGCTGACAATTTCTCTCTTCAGATTGAAAACCGCAGCGGAAAGATAAGGAAAGATCTCCAGGCTTCCGATCCGATTGCAAATATTGATGAGATCCACTTTCTAAATGCAATCTCGAACCTGATAGATAATGCCATCAAATACAGTGTCGATAAGCCTGAAATAATTATTTCCTCGCGAAATAACAGGAAAGGCATAATTATTTCTGTTGAAGACAATGGTCTGGGGATCAGCAAGGAAAATATAAGGAGGATTTTTGACAAGTTCTATCGTGTCCACTCAGGGAATGTTCATAATGTTAAAGGATTCGGTCTCGGATTAAGCTATGTGAAAAAGATTACGGAAGAACACAACGGAACAATAAAAGTTGAAAGCCAGGTAGGCAAAGGCTCAAAGTTTATAATATTCATCCCACAAAACGGACTGAAATGAACAAAAGAATTATGCTTGCGGAAGATGACAGCAACCTTGGCACACTATTAAGAAATTACCTGGATGCTAAAAATTATGAGACGACCCTGTTCATGACCGGCAGGTTGGCCCTTGAAACATTTTCAGCAGGTTTATTCGACCTGTGCATCCTCGATATCATGATGCCTGAAATGGATGGCCTGGCTCTGGCAAGGGCTGTCCGTAACCTGGATCCGGGAATACCGATAATATTTCTGACTGCCAAAAATCAGGAGGATGATATAATTGAAGGTTTTAAAACCGGGGCGGATGATTATTTAACCAAGCCCTTTTATATGGAGGAGCTGCTTTACAGGATTGAAGCGATCTTCAGGAGAACAACCGGCGCAATTAACAGGAAAAATGAGGAATTTAATCATATTGGTGGATATATATTTGATAATAAAAGACAACTGCTCACCTTCAAAGATCAGCAGATCAGCCTGACCACTAAGGAATCAGAGCTTCTTGACCTTCTGTTTCAACATAAAAACGAAATACTTGAGCGCAATTATGCTTTAAAGAGCATCTGGATAGATGATAACTACTTCAACGCCAGAAGCATGGATGTTTACATTACAAGGCTAAGAAAATACCTTAAAAAAGATCCTGCTGTTAAAATACTGAATATCCATGGCAGGGGTTATCGACTTATCTGCTGAAAAAATACATTGATGGAGAGTATCACTGGTCGGGTTTCAGTCAAGCTTTAATACTGCCAGAAACGCCTGCTGGGGAACCTCAACATTTCCGATCTGTCTCATCCGCTTCTTCCCTTTCTTCTGCTTTTCAAGAAGTTTCCTTTTTCTTGTAATATCACCTCCGTAGCACTTGGCAGTAACATCCTTCCTAACAGCTTTGACTGTCTCCCTTGAGATTATCTTGGCACCGATCGCTGCCTGGATCGCTATGTCAAATTGCTGACGCGGTATCAATTCCTTAAGCTTCACGCACATTTTACGGCCGAAATCATAAGCATGACCCCTGTAAATAAGTGTTGAAAGAGCATCAACCATTTCTCCGTTCAGAAGTATATCAAGCCTTACCAGATCGGCTTTCTGATATGATGTATAATAATAATCAAACGAGGCATATCCCTTTGAAATGCTCTTAAGCTTGTCGTAGAAATCAAAAACAATTTCTGAAAGAGGCATTTCAAATGTCAGCTCAACCCTGTCGCGAGTGAGATAAACCTGGTTTTTCAGGATTCCCCTTTTATCAATACACAGCTTCATTATCGAACCGACATAATCCGATAAAGTGATTACCTGGGCAATAATATAGGGTTCCTCAATACGGTCAATGTAATTAGCGGCAGGCAGCCCCGAAGGATTATGAACATCAACCTCCTCCCCCTTTGTTGTGTATGCTTTAAATGAAACGTTCGGGACAGTTGTAATAACATCCATGTCAAATTCCCGGTTGAGTCTCTCCTGGATTATCTCCATATGAAGCAGACCCAGAAATCCGCATCTGAATCCAAATCCCAGGGCTGCTGAGGACTCTGGTATGAAGGTAAGTGAAGCATCATTCAGCTGAAGTTTCTCAATTGAGATCCTCAGGTCCTCATATTCGTCAGCATCGACAGGATACAATCCTGCAAAAACCATCGGCTTTACATCTTCAAATCCGGAAATGGCTTTATCGCATGCGTTCTTGACAGTGGTTATTGTATCCCCAACCTTAACTTCTGAAGAAATCTTTATCCCGGAAATAATATAGCCTACATCTCCTGCCCCCATCTCATCACGCGGATCCTGTTTCAGCTTTAAAACACCGATTTCTTCAGCATTATACTCATGACCAGTACTTACAAATTTGACCCGGTCACCTTTTCTTATTGTCCCGTTAACAATTTTGAAGTACGCTATGATGCCTCTGAACGAATTAAATATTGAATCAAAGATCAATGCCTGCAATGGTGCATCCGAACTTCCGGCCGGGGGTGGTATACGATTTATTATTTCTTTAAGGATCCTGTCAATGCCCATTCCTGTTTTTGCACTTGCTTCAATGATATCTTCCCTGTTGCATCCCACAAGGTCAACTATTTGATCTTTAACCTCTTCTGGCATTGCATTCGTCATATCCATTTTATTGAGAACAGGGATTATTTCAAGATTATGGTCTATTGCCATATAGAGGTTGGAAATTGTCTGAGCCTGTATCCCCTGTGTTGCATCAATTACAAGAAGGGCTCCTTCGCAGGCAGCGATCGATCTGGAAACTTCATAGGAGAAATCGACATGCCCCGGAGTATCAATAAGGTTCAGGTAATATCTTTCACCATCCTGATCATACTCCATCTGGATTGCATGGCTTTTTATTGTGATGCCTCTCTCCCTTTCAAGATCCATATTGTCGAGAATCTGGTCCTGATACTCCCTTTCTGTTATTGTATTGGTCTTTTCAAGCAGACGGTCAGCCAGGGTACTTTTACCGTGGTCAATATGAGCTATGATACTGAAATTACGTATCCGGTGCATCAAACAAGCGTTCTGTGAAACAGGTGCAAATATATAAAAATCCGCCCCTAAATCCCCTGAAGGGGACTTATAAATTCCATTTATACTCAAATCCCCTTTAGGGGGCAGGGGGCAAAACAATAAGAGCCGGGTCTGAGACCCGGCTCTACATAATAAAACATTATAAAATCAATTATTAATAGGGCATCCCTCCGCCCATTCCCTGAGGAGGCATAGCAGGCTGTTTCTCTTCTTTCTCGTCTACGATGACAGCTTCTGTCGTGAGGAACATTCCGGCAACGGAAGCAGCGTTTTCGAGAGCAACTCTGACAACTTTTACCGGATCAATTACTCCTGAATGATAAAGCTTCTCAAAACAATCAGTCTGAGCGTTGTATCCGTAATCACCCTTTCCTGATTTTACCGCTTGTGCAACCACAGCACCCTCTTTGCCTGCATTTTCTGCAATCTGACGCAACGGTTCTTCTATAGCACGTTTAATGATCTCAATCCCGGTCGTCTGATCTTCGTTGTCGCCTTTAAGCCCTTCAAGAGAAGCAATTGCACGGATATATGCAACGCCACCACCCGGTACTATACCTTCTTCAATAGCAGCGCGTGTTGCATGAAGTGAGTCATCAACGCGGTCTTTCTTGCTCTTCATCTCAACCTCCGATGCAGCACCAATATAGAGAACAGCAACACCACCTGACAATTTGGCAAGACGTTCCTGAAGTTTTTCCTTATCATAATCGGAAGTAGTTGTTGTCATCTGCTGCTTGATCTGTGCTACTCTGGCTTTGATCATTTCCTTGTCACCATATCCATTGACTATAGTGGTGTTTTCTTTATTAACTGTAACTTTTTCAGCAGTTCCCAACATGTCGAGTGTGGCATGTTCCAGTTTCAGGCCTTTTTCTTCCGAAATTACTGTACCGCCTGTCAGAATTGCAATATCTTCAAGCATCTCTTTTCTTCTGTCACCAAAGCCCGGGGCTTTAACTGCACAGACCTTCAGAGAGCCACGCAGACGGTTAACGACAAGAGTTGCAAGAGCTTCACCTTCAACATCTTCAGAGATAATAAGCAAAGGACGACTTGTCTGTGCAGTTGATTCAAGGATAGGAAGCATATCTTTCATAGAGGATACTTTCTTGTCATAAATCAAAATGTAAGGATTTTCCAGTTCAGCTTCCATCTTTTCTGGATTTGTTACAAAATATGCAGAAATATAACCACGGTCAAACTGCATACCTTCGACAACTTCAACATAAGTAGATGTACTTTTGGATTCCTCAACTGTAATAACACCTTCTTTATGAACTTTGCCCATTGCTTCAGCGATAAGCTTTCCAATTTCCTGGTCATCATTTGCTGAAACTCTTGCGATCTGTTCAATTTTACTAAGGTCGTCACCTATAACTTTTGCCTGTGAGACAAGATGTTTTATTACTTTCTCAACAGCTTTATCAATTCCTCTTTTTACATCCATCGGATTAGCACCGGCAGTAATGTTTTTCAGACCTACATTTATAATAGCCTGAGCAAGAACAGTTGCTGTCGTTGTACCATCACCGGCTATGTCACCGGTTTTTGAAGCAACTTCCTTAACCATCTGTGCACCCAAATTCTTATAAGGGTCAGACAGTTCTATATCTTTTGCCACTGTGACTCCGTCTTTTGTAATTTGAGGAGCACCATACTTTTTCTCCAGAACTACATTACGGCCCTTTGGTCCAAGTGTAACCTTCACTGCATCGGCTAACATGTCAACGCCTTCCTTAAGCAGGGCGCGTGCATCAATATTGTATTTAATCTCTTTTGCCATATTTTTAATATTTATTTGGTTTGCAATAGTTATGATATGAACAGAATGTCTGATTGTGAAATAAGAAGATAATCTTCATTGTCAATTGTCAGCTCCTGACCTGAATATTTTCCGTAAAGAACCACATCTCCTTTTTTCACTTCCATTTCTTCATCTTTTTTGGGTGCGCCAACCAGAATTACAGTGCCCTGCCGAGGTTTTTCCTTTGCCGAATCAGGAATGATTATTCCGCTTGCAGTTTTTGCTTCAGCTTCGTGAGGTTTTACCAAAACCTTTCCAGCCAATACCTTTCCTTTTAATTGTGCCATTTTATTTAGTTTTAAAGTTAATGATTATTTTCTGTCTGTTCTTTTATCATAATTTATGCCAAACTGGAAATTCATGACGTCGCGGACAATAAGCCGACATTTTATCGGTCAGATTCTGACATTTTCCTGGGCCATTAGGATCAAATCATTATAAATCATTGTATATGAATGTATTAATGATTTATCAATTAAGTGTCAGTTTATGACAAACTGACACTTAATTGATATCTTTAATAACAATCGGTTTAATTCTGAGGCGGTTGCTGATTACCTGACGGAGTAACAAGGGGTTCGGTCGGCAACGCAGTGGGAAGAGTCGGAATGGCACTTGGATCGACCGCATTCTGGATCTGGTTTTCAATTCTTGAGCGCTCGGCTGTTGATCCGCGAGGTATTGTCGCTGTAGCCACCACGCACAGGATCAGAATTGCAGCTGCCAGTGTCCATGTCGATTTTTCAAGAAAATCGGCAGTTTTTCTTATACCCATCGACTGGCCGGCAGAGGTAAAATTGGCAGCAAGCCCTCCCCCTTTTGAATTCTGAACAAGAACTATCATCACCTGAATAACGCAGGCTATAATTATAATTACCGAAAGAAAAATATATATTCCCATTTGTCAACTATTTAATGATCCCTTTTATATTTTCAATTTGAGTCGCAAAGTAACCACTTTTTTCCGGAAATTTCAAACTTAATTTTTCATAAATCTCTATCGCCTTGGAAAAATATCCCTGATTTACATAAATCCTGGCAAGGGTTTCAGTGACAAATCCCCCTTTTTCCTCAAAATACTGAGTGGATAAATCTACCACCGGATGTTCGGTTTTATCTGTCCTTGGTTCTATCCTGGGATTGGCCGAAATAAATTTTTCTATCAGGTCCGCCTGTGCCTTTCTGATTAGATTAATTGCCGGTTGTTCCGGTTCAGCCGGAACATCGACTAGCTCAGGTTCAGGCTTTTCATCCTCTAAAGGAACTGAAAAGCCAGGATCCATGTAAAAAATATCCTCCTCAGCCTCAGTTGGAACATCATCAAATATTAAAGCTCTACTTACAGGTTCCTCAATATAAGGTTCTTCATTCTCCGGCTCAATTGACCCAAGGATCGTACGCTCCAAAATCCGATCTGCACTGTCTGACTGGCCTTCTTCGGGTTTTTCCTGCAGATCCTTTTCAATCTCCATAATCAGATCTTCGCTGTTCCTTGCAGACTCTATCACAGTCTGTTCAATATCAGCTTCAATAACTGCCTCTTCTGACACAGGTACAGCCATCACCGGTTCTTTAGGTGGTTCTTCAATCACTGTTTCTTCTGTATGTTCAGGAATAATATCTTTTTCAAACTGGATCGGCGCTATTTTAAGAAGATTAAACAATACCTCCCTGTCAGAAATATGAATTGCGGAATTCCTCAGCTGATTTTCAAACCTTATATCAGAATTATCTTTAAGACCCTTAAGAAGCAGAAGATGGGCAGTCTGAAAATATGGAAATATATTGACCAGCTCGCTTATCTCTGCGAGAACCTGCCTGTCGACAGGAGTGCTGCTGCCTATCAGACTTAAAAAGTCGTTCTTGTTCATGGCCGGTCACCAGTTAACAAAAGCCCTGTTAAAGATATCCTCCACAATCATCTCAATTATTTTTTTGGAGAATTCTGCCTCCACGGCGCTAAGGTCGCTGGAACTATTGTAATCTTCATAACGTGAAAACGATTGCTCATAGCTGTACTCAGGGTCGACAGCATTAGTGAACTTGACTTTTACAGTAATTGTGAACCTGTTCATAGCAGCTTCTGCATCGGCTGAAACTGTCAAAGGTTTTGTATTATAATCAGATATTTCACCCTCAAAATTCACATCCCCCAGACCATTTATAATATTAAGGTTGGTCTGTGATTTGCATTTGTCAATAAGAGCATCCGTCAGATTCTGGCTCAATCCGGGTTGAACAAGGCTGGCTCTGTTTTGAAAATACTGGATACTTGCGGTTTTTACCAGAGGAGAAATACTTGCTCCTGAAAATGAATATATCTTACATCCGCTTACGAGAATGATCGTAACAGCAAAAAGAGCTGAAAGCATAAGAATCCTCTGAAAAGAATACAAGTTTCTACATTTCAATTTCATACTCTTTTATTTTTCTGTAAAGAGTTCGTTCGGATATCCCTAGTTCATGAGCGGCCATCTTCCTCTTGCCATTATATTTTTCAAGAGCTTTTTTAATCATCTCAATTTCCTTGCCAGAAAGTGAAAGCGATTCTTCCACTACTTCCTCGGTATCCTGGATATTGCCTCTGCCATGAACAACGGTGAAATCTGCCGGATGTGTTTCAGTGACAGATTCAATATGCTCCTGGTGGCCGGTATCCCTTATTAGATTCTTAATGACTCCTGAGTTGTTTTGGTGGAAATTAATATCAATTTCACCTGTTTTAATAAGATCGAGGACTAACTTTTTCAGGTCGTTCATATCACTCTTCATGTCGAAGAGTATTTTGTACAGGATCTCACGCTCGGAAGAAAATGATTTGTCTTCCTCTCTCCTGATAACTGCAGGAAGCTTCACGCCTGTATAATCAGGAAGGTACGCCTGCAGTATCTCGGTGCTGATTTCCCTTTCCTTTTCAATAATGGAAATCTGTTCTGTTATGTTCTTAAGCTGACGGACATTCCCGGGCCATGAATAGTTAATCAGGATATTCTTTGCTTCGTTGCTCAGCCTGATTGAGGGCATCCTGTATCTTTCAGCGAAGTCAACCGCAAATTTCCTGAAAAGCAAGAATATATCCTCACCTCTCTCCTTCAATGGCGGTATTTTTATCGGAACCGTATTCAGCCTGTAGAAAAGGTCTTCCCTGAACTTGTCATGCTCAATTGCCCTGACGACATCAACGTTGCTTGCTGCAACGACACGGACATTTGTTTTCTGAACTTTCGAAGAACCGACCCTGATAAACTCACCTGTTTCAAGTACCCTCAGAAGGCGGACCTGCGTAGAAAGCGGGAGTTCTGCAACTTCATCAAGAAAAATAGTACCACCGTCGGCTACTTCAAAATAGCCTTTTCTGCTTTCAGTGGCACCGGTGAAGGAGCCTTTTTCATGACCAAACAGCTCCGAATCGATCGTACCTTCAGGAATTGCGCCGCAATTGACGGCAATATACTGGCCATGCTTCCGCGTGCTGAAATTATGTATCACCTGGGGAAATACTTCCTTGCCTGTTCCGCTTTCACCTGTAATAAGAACGGAGAGATCGGTAGGGGCAACCTGCACGGCAATGTCTATTGCACGGTTAAGCCCTCCGTAATTACCGATTATACCGAATCTCTGTTTAATACCCTGAAGATCTTTCATTGCTGTTTTACGCTGGTGCGAATTTAAGATATTTTTAAAACATTGGGAAATTCAATTTTCGTAAATTAGTACCATGAAAACATTTAAAGGATATCATTTCATCGGCATTATTCCTGCACGATATGCATCAACAAGGTTTCCAGGTAAACCTCTGATAATTATCGGAGGCAAGCCGATGATCCAAAGAGTGTATGAACAGGCTTCCCTGTCGCTTGACAGAGTATATGTTGCAACCGATGATTCCAGGATCTATGATGCTGTTTTGAGTTTCGGCGGAAAAGCTATAATGACCTCAACTGAGCATAAGAGCGGGACCGACCGATGTGCTGAAGCCGTAGTTAAAATAGCATCCATGGAAGGTACAATGGCTGATGTTGTTGTTAATATACAGGGCGATGAACCTTTTATAAAACCGGAGCAGATTGATCTCCTTGTTTCATGCTTTGCCGATAAGTCGGTTGAGATAGCAACACTTGTCAGGAGAGCCGAACCCGGGGAGGATATCACCAATCCGAATCACCCAAAAGTTATATTGGATTCGACGGGAAATGCGATCTATTTCAGCAGGGCCGTAATACCCTATATCCGTGATGCAGAAATAAGTGAATGGACCCGTATTCATACTTTTTACAAACATATCGGACTCTATGCATACAGGACCGGAACTCTGAACAGAATTACCTTATTATCACGCAGTTCGCTTGAGAAAGCTGAATCACTCGAGCAGAACAGATGGCTGGAAAACGGTTTTAAAATAAGGACCTATGTAACGCAGTGGGAAAGCGTCTGTATTGACACTCCCGAAGATCTGGAAAAAGCAAAGTATTTCTTTGATCAAGTTAAATAAAAATGCGTACCTTTAGCACGGTTTTTGCTAGAGGATAAGAAAAGAGTGCTTATGAAGCATAGTCTACTCCTGATTACATTTTTACTAATTCCCATATGTCTTCATTCCCAGAAGGATACAGCCAGTGTTGTCAGAAATTACACACAGAAAACCTTCGCCCGGGAAACTGCCCCTTCAAATATTAGTATTTACCCTGTTCCTGTCAGGGAAAACAGTTTTACAATCAAAGCCGACAGGGATATGACCTCAGTTAAAGTAACAAATATGATTGGTCAGGATATTTTCAGAGCTCAATATAGTAATCCGGCATCAGTAACAAAAGTGCTGCTTAAAAAACCAACCAGAGGTATGTATCTGGTTACTATTGCTTTTACAGATGGTACAAGGATTGTAAGAAAAGTTATGATTGAGAATCCGGAATAAAATATTTGTTTAAACCGGTTTTAGCGGGCCAAAGGGGGAAATTCCGCAAGCCAGTAACATTTTATTATTTCAAAATCAATGAAACAATCTGTTTTTTTGATTGTTTAGTATTTAGGGGTATTGCACGTAGTTGAAATTGGATTATTGAGATAGCCATGGAAGAAGCAATAAATGTTTTCTCGATAAAAGATCTTGAAAATTTCTCAGGAATAAAAGCTCACACAATAAGGATCTGGGAAAAAAGGTACAAGGTACTTGAGCCGGACAGAACCGATTCAAATATAAGGACTTACAGCGAAACTGAACTCAAGAAGATACTCAATGTTGCATACCTTAACAGGAATGGACTGAAAATATCAAGGATCGCAAGGCTTGGTGAAGATGAGCTTACACAACAGGTAATGGCAGTAAGCAGTCAGGCTGAAAGTCCTGACCACAATTTCCAGCCAGGTAAGATCCTGATGACAGCCATCAGGTTTAACGAATTTCAATTTAAAGAGGCTCTTGAACCTTTTATCAGATATAATGGTATTGAGGATGCATATATAAGGTTTTTTTTCCCCCTGCTTGAGAAATCCAGGATCCTTTGGCAGACAGGCAGCCTCTCACGGGCGCAGGAGCAATTTGTAAGGAATACGATCAGGCAGATAATGATGGTAGAAGACAACAACCTCAAATTATCTGCAGGAAGAATGAAAGCTTCTGTTGCAATGATAAATACATCCGACAACCTGTCGGACAATAATTTCCTTTTTTACAAATATGCTCTTAAAAAAAGAGGGTATGATGTGATATTCACAGGAGGTGTTCTTCCAGCTTCTGAGGTCATTGAAATTCACAAAATAAAGTCATTTGATTATCTTGTAGTCAATTCCGGTTCATTTGATTTTGCAAGAAAAAAGATCGGTTATTTCAGCAGTATCGGCAAATCGCTTCTGATTAAGAAAATAATACTGACAGATTATCCGGAACTTCATGAAAAAAGGATACCTGAAAATATCCTGATAACGAGGAACCCTGAAGATTTCCGGAAGACTATTTCTTCGCTGAAATAATAATAAAACTTGGCGATGTACGCCACCCAGAAGGCCGGCTCCTTCACTAAAACAACCCACCGGACTATTTTTTAACGCTTGGCCCGGCTCGAGGCAAGGGGCTTCAGCGTGAATCTGCGGAAAAATCTGCGAAAATCTGCGAGAAATAAATGCTTAATCAAATAAGCACGGATTACGCTTCGCTAAATACACACTATCAAATTGCATTATGTGAGTCGTTCCCTTTAATCATTCGAAAGCCTGAGGAAGTATTTCCTTTCCTTCTCCAGGTTAACAAACGGATTCTTTTCGGTAATCAGATCTATCCTGGAAATAATACTTTCAGCGAATTCTCTTATCTGATCCTTGTTATTGCTTTGTATCCTGTGCGAGACAGCTTTTGAAATTTTAGAAACCTCGTTCCACAAACCAGTTGTTGCCTTATCAAAATAACAGTTGCAGAATGCTTCCCAGATATAATCAATTGCCCGGCCTGACAGATGAAGCATGTCGTTGTCATAAAAGCGGTAATCGCGTAAATCATCCATAACAAGCTCATAAGCAGGGAAATATGCTGGTTTTGATGGATGTTCCAGCAGTTTTTCAACTGCCAGGAACAAAACTGATTTGCTGACCTGGTTGCCATGTGCGCCATCCTTCCAGTGACGAACAGGACTTATTGTAAATATGACCTTTAAATCGGGGAAAAGTGATTTCAGCTTATCAAGCTGGCTGTTCCATAAAGAGATTATGTCGTCCGGTGACAACAGCTCATGAGTAAACCTGGCCGCAGGTATTTTATGGCAGTTCGATACAACTTTACCGGATTCGATCCATCTGAATACTCTGGCTGTGCCAAAGGTGACAAAAAGGAAGCTGGTGCGGGATAAAAACTTCAGGGCTTCGCCGGATTTTCTGTTTATTTTATTGAGGATCTCTTCAGAATTGCCGGATGAAAAATCAGTGTAGTGATCAAAGCTGACATATGTGTCCTCATATTTATAGAGGTTGCCGGAATCATATTTTTTTCTACTGGTTATTGTATCAATGGTATTGCAGACCGATACAGGATTGTAAACCGTTCCTGCAGGATTTATCATGACAGGCATTCGCCCAAGTTCAAGCTGGCTTCCTATTGATGTTGCAAAACATGAACCAATGAACATAACCCGATCATTGTAGGTTATCTTCTGTGTTGAAGGCTCAATGCTGAATGTTGTTCTTAGGTCCATCCTGACAACTGGTGGTATGTCACACAAGCCTGGAGTTGATCCAGTTAATGATATAATTGAACACTTCATGCCTGAACAAGTCATTGTGAAGCTCATGGTATCCTCCATCCCACAATTTCAACTCAGCCATTTTGGTTTTTGAGGCGAATTCACGGCTCCCTTCTGCCGAGCAGATATGGTCATCTGTCCCATGCATCAGGAGCAGGGGTTTGTTCAGACTGGCTGCATTTTTCAGGGCATTTGATGCCGCCGATACTGCTGCGTGAAACAAGCTCAATGAAATCTTGTTATGATTCAGGGGATCATTTTTAAAAGCATCCACAACCTTCTGGTCATGCGAAAGATGTTCCACCACCAGTCCGGCAGGTATGATCAGTGCCGGAAAAATATTCCTCATCATGGTAGCCAGCTTAACCATTGATTCTTCAGGTTTAAATGCCAGCTTAAGCCAGGGGGATGTAACTATAGCTCCCCTGACTTTCGGATCGTTGCGGACCAGATAATCAAGTACAATACCGCCTCCCAGGCTATGACCATAAAGGAAAAGCGGAACCCCCGGAAATGTTTTCCGGCATTCGTTAAGCAGAGTATTGATCATCTCATCTGTAAGCGCGTAACTCTTAATGTGTCCTCTCTTGCCTTCTGAACGCCCATGGCCAGGCAGATCAACACCGGCAAATCCTATCATTACTTCATTAAATAAACCTGCCCAGTTGCTGTACCGCTGAATATGTTCTCCCCGCCCGTGAACAAAGATCACGACTGCACGAAGGTTTTCACCCGGACTTTTAATGAAACCTCTAAGGATCTGGCCGTTACTGAGTTTTATGTTAAAATCCATTTTCTTTTTGCCTTAAAAAT
>Ga0315275_10003431_pt1 | contig 14578 bp, 11 predicted proteins | sample YL17G03_0_MG_FD_205557 | JGI IMG/M metagenome (GOLD analysis project Ga0315275, IMG submission 205557) | Sediment microbial communities from Yellowstone Lake, YNP, Wyoming, USA - YL17G03_0 | ecosystem: Environmental > Aquatic > Freshwater > Lake > Sediment | place: USA: Wyoming | collected... | reverse complement strand
AGCGTATCGGTAACTGCCCTGTCGTGCGGCCGAACGCTCAGCTGTTCGAACTCTTCATGAAGCGCTGTCTACGGCTGGGCCGCGAAGACACGCCACTGACCCGGGACACCCTTCAGGCCGTGGAGGCCGCGATCGGAGAAGCCGAGCCCGGAGCCCGCGATAGGCCTCGAGACGTTCGTAATCGCCCCGCCCCTCTCGCCGGCGAGCAACCGCACGGGTCGTGCTAACCTACCTTCGTCAGCGATGGACGAGATCACGGTCACCATCGATTCTCTGGCCTACGGCATCTTCGGCGTCGCGCGCACCGACCGCGGCGTCGTGTTCGTTCCCGGCGTCGCGCCCGGGGAGGTTGCTCGCGTGCGCATCCTCGAGGACAAGCGCGATTATCGAGAGGCCGAGCTGCTCGAGATTCTCGAGCCCTCACCCGCGCGCCGGATACCGCCTTGCCCGTATGTCCCGGAGTGTGGCGGCTGCGCCTGGCAGCATCTCGACTACCCGGCCCAGCTCGAGGCCAAGGAGTCGATTCTGCGGCAAACACTCGCGCGCATCGGCGGTCTCGACGGCGCGTCGCTCGACATCCGTCCGATCCTCGCGTCGCCGGAGTGGGCATACCGTCATCGGCTGACGCTCCGCGTGGATGGAGCGCAGCGCCTGGGTTTCTACCAACACCGGTCGCACCGGTTGGTCGAGATCGCCGGCTGCCAGATTGCGGATGAAGCCGTGAACGCCCATCTCGGCGTCGCCCGCGAGTGGCTGCGCGGAGTGTCGACGACGGTGCGCCGGCTCGAGATCGCCTCGGCGCGAGACCGGCGCGTCGTTTTCGTCGGCAATGCCGAAGGCGCCTTTCGCCACGACGACGCCTACCACGAGAAGTTTCTGCGCGCTCACCCGACGGTCGGCGGGATCGTGCTCTTCGGCAAGGGCTGGCGGCGCACGTTCGGCAAGCCGGTCGTCGATCTCGAGATCGACGGTGACCTCGTCCTCGAGAGCCAGGGCGGGTTCACCCAGGTGAATCCGGAGGCGAACCGCCGACTGGTCGAGACGGTGCTCGACCTCGCCGCGCCGAACGAGCGGGATCGCGTCCTCGATCTCTACTGCGGGGCCGGCAACTTCACGCTGCCGCTCGCCCGTCGGGTCCGCGAGGTGCTCGGCGTGGAAGCCGATCCCGCGAGCGTCGCCCAGGCGCGCCGCAACGCCGACCGCTCTCGGCTGACGAACTGCCGCTTCCTGGAGCGCGAGTCGGGAGCCGCCGCACACGGGCTCGCCGCTTCCCGCGACCGCTTCTCGCTCATCGTCCTCGACCCGCCCCGCTCCGGCGCCGCGGACGTCGTCGAGCACCTCCCCGCGCTGGCGAGCGATCGACTGGTCTACGTTTCCTGCAATCCCGCGACACTCGCCCGCGATCTCCGTCGCCTCACCCGGCTTGGCTTCACGCTCGGCCCCATCCAGCCGATCGATCTCTTCCCGCAGACCTACCACGTCGAGGCGGTGGTCCGCCTCGACCGCGACGCCGCGCCTCCGGCTCTGCCGGTAGCCGGTAGCCGGTAGCCGTCTTTCAGTCTGCCTGCTTGCGCAGGAACGTCGGCACGTCGTACTGCGAGTCGGCCGCCGCCGGATCGTTCGTCCTGTTCGTCGGTACGAATCGCGCGCTCTCGCCCTCGTCGATGATCGTGCCGAGCTTGACGACGCGTCGATCCTTCGGCATCTCGCGCACGACGCTCGGCCGCCGCATGTCGGGCCGCTCGATCACCTCGCGCTCGATCGGGCGCATCGGCTCGCGGGCACGCTCCTCTTGACCGAACCCCGTGGCGATCACGGTGATGCGCACTTCGTCGCCCATCTGCTCGTCGATGACGGCGCCGAAGATGATGTTCGCCTCGTCGTCGGCCTCTTCCTGGATGAGCGTGGCCGCCTCGTTGACTTCGTGCAGCGACAGCGACGGCCCCCCGGTGATGTTGATGAGCACTCCGCGCGCGCCCTTGATCGACACGTCCTCGAGCAGCGGGCTCGAGATCGCGTGCTGGGCCGCCTCGACCGCGCGGTTCTCGCCCGCCGAGATCGCCGCGCCCATCATCGCCATGCCCATTTCGCTCATGATCGTACGCACGTCGGCGAAGTCCAGGTTGATGAGCCCGTGGACGGTGATCAGATCGGAGATGCCGCGCACGGCCTGCAACAGCACGTCGTCGGCTTTCTTGAAGGTCTCGAGAATCGGCATGTTGCGCCCGGCGATCGACAGCAGGCGCTGGTTCGGAATCGCGATCAGCGTGTCGACGCAGTCCTTCAGCTCGCGCATCCCGTCCTCGGCCTGCTTCATGCGCTTCTTGCCCTCGAAGAGAAACGGCTTGGTCACCACCCCGACGGTCAGGGCGCCGAGCTCCTTGGCTAGCCGCGCCACGACCGGTGCGCCGCCGGTGCCGGTGCCGCCGCCCATGCCGGCGGTGATGAACACCATGTCCGCGCCGGTGATGTATTCGCGGATCCGCTCGATGTCCTCCTCGGCGGCCTTGCGGCCGACCTGCGGATTGGCGCCCGCGCCGAGCCCCTTGGTGATTTTTTCACCGAGCTGCACCTTGATCGCCGAGAGGTTCGCGCGCAGCGCCTGCGCATCCGTGTTGGCGGCGATGAACTCCACGCCGGGCAGCCCGGCATTGATCATTGTGTTCACGGCGTTGCCGCCGCCTCCTCCGACGCCGACCACTTTGATCCGCGCCCCCATCTCCAAGCTCTCTTCCAACTCGATCATTCTCCACCTCCGTGAAAACGTTGTTCGCCCTCGACCCGCCCCACACACTCGTCTTCGAGTCGCCGGACCACCCGGCGGCTCGGATCACGCATTCGCGTTCGGGGACGCTCCTCCTTCGGAGGAACCCCTCCCATGCCCTTCATTTCCCCCGTCCCTGGCCTTTTCATCGCGTTCTGGGACGCTCCTGCTTCGCAGGAACCCCGCCGTACCGCAGCTCCTCCTCCGTCCCTGGACCCCGCTTCGCGGGCGTATCGCCGCTTCCATCATCAGAAGATTTCCCGAAACAGCTCGTTCACGCGGTGCCGCATACGGGTCCAGAAATGTCCGCCGTGGTTCCCGTTGGCGGCCGAGCGACGAAGTCCGTAGAGGATGAGCCCGACGCCGGCCGCATACATCGGGCTCGACACGACGTCGGCGAGCCCACCCACGGACAGCGGAACACCGAGGCGGACGGGCAGATGGAAGACCTGCTCGGCGAGCTCGGGAACGCCTTCGAGCACCGTTGACCCGCCGGTCACGACGACTCCCGAGCCGAGGATGTCCTCGTAGCCCGAGCGCGCCACCTCGCGCGCCACCAGCGCGAAGATCTCCTCGACGCGCGGCTCGATGATCTCGGCGAGGATGTGCCGCGACAGGACGCGCGGGCTGCGGCCGCCGACGCTCGGCACCTCGATGGTCTCGGTCCGCGCCACCATGTTGGAGAGCGCGCAGCCGAAGCGCTGCTTGATCTTCTCCGCATCGGCGAACGGCGTGCGGAGCCCGGTGGCGATGTCGTTGGTCAGATGGTTGCCGCCGATCGGCAGCACCGCCGTGTGCTTCACCGCGCCGTTGTGGAACACGACGATGTCGGTCGTCCCGCCGCCGACGTCGACCAAGGCAACGCCGAGCTCCCGCTCCTCCGGCGTGACCACCGCCTCGGCCGCCGCAAGCGGCTCGAGCACGAGGTCGGCGACGTGCAGTCCGCTCCGCTCGCAGCACTTGACGACGTTCTGCGTCGAGGTGACCGAGGCCGTGATGATGTGCACCCTGGATTCGAGCCGCACGCCGGCCATGCCGATCGGCTGCTTGATGCCATCCTGATCGTCGACCACGAACTCCTGGGGCAGCACGTGCACGACCTGCCGATCCATCGGCAACGCGACGGCCCGCGCGGCGTCGAGCACTCGCTCGACGTCGCCGCGGCTCACTTCGGTCGCCTTCACGGCGACGACGCCGTGGCTGTTGAAACCCTTCACGTGCGCGCCGGCGATGCCCGTGTAGACGCTGTGGATCTCGCAGCCGGCCATCAGCTCTGCTTCCGCGACGGCCTTGCGAATCGACGCGACCGTGGCGTCGATGTTGACGACCACTCCCTTGCGAAGGCCGCTCGACGGCGCGGTACCGATGCCGACGATCTCCACGCCTCCGCCACCATTACCGACCCCGGCCCCGTTCTCGCCGATCTCGGCCACGACCGCCGAGATCTTGTACGTGCCGATGTCGAGACCAACGATCAGAGGAGAACGCTTCGCCATCTCAAATGACCGTCTTTCCGAGCACCCTCGAGCTTCTCCCCGTTGACGAGAGGCCGGCGCGGAGGATCCGAGCATCCCGTCCGCCGTTCGGATGCGAGCGCTGCCGACCGAATGGGGGGCCCGCTGCGCGAGCCGGAGCCAGGTGAGCGGGCGTCGCCTTGCTGCGGCGCTGCAGCTTCAGCACCGCCTGTCCCGGCAGCGAGAGATCGATCGCCGCGACCCGCGCTTCTCGACCGCGCCAGAGCTCCAGCACCGCCGAGAGTCGGGCGAAGTCCTCCGCCTTCGCTTCGGTCGCGAAGCGCACCGCCAGCGGGGTGCCGGCCGCGAACACCACCAATTCCTCTCCGTCGAGGCGGATTTCGGAGATCGCCGGCCACTGCGCATGCGCCTGCCAGAGCGCGACCAGCCGCGCAGCCGCGCGGAGCCGGTTGCCGCCGTCCGAGGAGGCCCGTTCCATCGCGGAAACGCCCGTGACGTAGGGCAGCCCATCGACCGCTTCGCCGTCGAGAGCCGGGAAGACCGCTCCGTCGCCCGCCACGAGGAGCGGACGATTGGCGAGGAGAATCGCCACGGGGCGACGCTCTTCGACGTGGACGCGGACCCGGTTCGGCAGCGTACGCTCGAGCGACGCTTCGCGAATGCGCGGGTGGGCGAGCAGACGTCCCTCCGCTTCGGTCGCGTGCACGCTCCAGATGCTCATCCCTGGGGCAAGCCCTGCCCACGCGACGAGCGTCTTCGGATCGACGCGACCCCCCGCCGCGACGTCGATCTCGCGCAGCGCGAAGTAGGGATGCGCCTTGACCCAGGCGAGCGCTCGCTCGGCGGCGACGGCCGCGGCGCCCAAGGCGACGATCGCGAGGAGCCCCCGCACCGTTCCGCGCAGAACGGCGATTCCGAGGCGAGCTCCGCGTCGACGGTTCTTCTTCACGGGTTCTGCGACTCCTTCAGCTTGAGGCTCGCCCCGTCGAGGATCGTCTCCACGAGGTCGGGGTAGGCGATGCCGGCGTGCGCCGCCATCTTCGGCAAGTAGGAGAGATTGGTCAGCCCGGGGAGAGTGTTGATCTCGATCAGAAACGGGCTCTCGTGCGCGTCGACACGGAAATCCACGCGCGAATAGCTCTCCGCGCCGATCGCGCGATGTGCCTCCAGGGCGAGCTCCAGGACACGGTCGTATGCCCGCTTCGACAGCGGCGCGGGAAGCAGGAACTGCTCCTTGCCGGGCATGTATTTGACGTCGTAGCTGTGGAAGTCGCCCTCGGGCACGACCTCCATCGCGCAGAGCACACGCGCGCCGAGGATCGCGACCGTCACTTCCTTTCCCGCGACGTAACGCTCGACGAGCACCTGGCCGCCGAACGCGCGGGCTTTGGTGATCGCCGACAAGAGCTTCGGTCGCTCGCGCACGATCGACACCCCGATACTCGAGCCTTCTGCACCCGGCTTGACCACCAGCGGCAGTTTCGCGGGCAGCGCAAAGGAAGCGCCGATCGTCTCGCCGGGATCGACCGGCCGCCATTCCGGCGTGGGCAAGCCGACGCTCTGCCACACTCGCTTGCAGGCGATCTTGTCCATGCCGATCGCGCTCGCCAGTACTCCGGATCCGGTGTACGGGATGCCCATCACCTCGAGCAGGCCCTGCACGCATCCATCCTCGCCGTAGCGTCCATGCAGCGCATTGAAGACGACGTCGATGCGAGCCGTGGCGAGCCGCGCGGGAAGATCGCGCGCCGCGCGGATCACCGAGACGTTGTAGCCGCGCTCCGAGAGCACGCGCGCGACCGACTCGCCCGTCATCTGCGAGATTTCACGCTCGGCCGACATCCCGCCGAGGACCACCGCCACCCGCTTGCGTCGAAATTGACCTCTCACCAGTCCCCCACGAGCTTCACTTCCGCCTGAAGCCGAATCCCCGAGCGCGCGTCGACGCGCTCGCGCATCTCCTCCATGAGCGAGCGCACATCTTCGGCCGTTGCGCTGCCCTGGTTGACGATGAAGTTCGCATGCCGCTCCGAAACTCGCGCGCCGCCGCGCTCGAGACCCTTGACGCCCGCTTCCTCCAGCAGACTTCCCGCGAAGGCACCCGGCGGGTTCTTGAAGATCGAGCCGGCGTTGGGAAAGCCGAGCGGTTGGCCTTTCTTGCGCTTCTCGCGCGCGGCCGCGACACGGGCCTCCATCTCGGCGGCGTCGCCGCGATCGAGGCGCAAGCGGACTCCGGTGATGACCCAACCGGGCGGAAGCTCGAGCCTCCGGTATTCGAAGGCAAGCCGCGCGCGCGGTAGCTCTTCGATTCGCCCATCGAGATGAACGCCCTCGAGGCGTTCGACCACGCGCCCGATCTCGCCACCGAACGCGCCGGCGTTCATGGTGAGGCCGCCACCGAGCGAGCCGGGAATCCCTTCGCCGAACTCGAGCCCTGCGAAGCCCCGCTCGACGGCGTCGTAGACGAGCCTCTTGAATGACACGGCCGCGCCGGCGCGGACGGTCGCCTGCTCGCCCATGACCGTCCACTCCACGAACCGAAAGCCGCGGCCGAGATGCACGACGATGCCGCGCACGCCACGATCGGAGACGAGCACGTTGGTCCCGCTGCCGAGGATGAACACTGGCGAGCCTGGCGAGCCCGCGCCGGCGAGCGCGAAGAGGTCGGACAGCTCGGCGACACTCTCGACGTCGACCCACGCGTCGGCGGGGCCGCCGATGCGGAACGAGGTGTGCCGCGACAGCGGCTCGTCGAAGCGCGCACGCGCACCGAAGCGCTCGGCGAGCGCCGCGCGCAGGGTCGCGCCGAAGCGGGGGGCCGCTTCGGGCTCTTCTTGTCGTAGAACGGCCGTCATCATACGACTCGCAACCCCGAGCCGCGGATCTTGAGCTTCTGCATGACCTCTTCGCCCGTCTTGGTGATGTCACCGGCGCCGAGCACGACGAGCAGGTCGCCGGGCCGCAGCGCCTCGAGGAGCGCCGCCGTGAGCGCTTCACGGTTCGGGCGATACTCGACGTCGAGGTGACCGCGGCGGCGCAGCGCCTGGAAGAGCAATTCCCCCGAGACGCCTTCGATGCGCTCCTCCCCGGCCGGGTAGATCTCGGTCAGAAAAAGCTTCTCGGCGTCGTCGAAGGCGCTCAAGAAATCGCTGAAGAGGTCGCGCGTGCGCGTGAACCGGTGCGGCTGGAACGCCACGACGAGGCGGCGGTCGAAGCCCTCGCGCGCCGCGCGCAGCGTGGCGCGCACTTCCTCGGGATGGTGACCGTAGTCGTCGACGACGAGGATGCTGCTCACCTCGCCGAGGACCTCGAAGCGGCGGTGGATGCCGCCGAACTGAGCGAGCGCCTGGCGCACGGTCGCAAACGAGACGCCGACCTCGCAGGCGGCGATCGCGGCCGCGAGCGCATTCAGCGCGTAATGGCGGCCGGGCATCTGCAGCTCGGCCGGCCCGTAGCTCGTGTTGCCGTGGCGGACGTCGAAGCGCGTGACCAGGCCGTCGACCGACACGTTGCTGGCCACCCAGTCGGCGTCGGGGCTCGTGCCGTAGGTGACGTACGGCTTGCGCACGTGCGGCAGCAGCGCACGAACGCGCGGATGGTCCAGGCAAAGGATCGCCCGCCCGTAGAAGGGCACGCGGTGGATGAAGGAGAGAAACGCCTCCTCCACCGCCTCGATGGTGCGGAAGTGGTCGAGGTGCTCGGGATCGATGTTGGTGACGATCGCAACCGTCGGCGAGAGCATGAGGAAGCTGCCGTCGCTCTCGTCGGCTTCGGCGACGAGAACCTTCCCCTGACCGAGCCGCGCGTTCGTGCCGAGCGCGCGAAGCTTGCCGCCGATGACGACCGTCGGATCGAGTCCGGCGCGCGCCAACACCTCGGCGATGAACGAAGTCGTCGTCGTCTTTCCGTGCGTCCCGGCCACGGCGATTCCGAACTTCATGCGCATCAGCTCCGCGAGCATCTCCGCCCGCGGAATCACCGGGATGCGCAGCTCGCGGGCGCGCGCGACCTCGGGATTCGACATCTTGACCGCCGAGGAGATGACCACGACGTCGATCGCCTCTGGCACGTTCCCGGGGGAATGGCCGATCAGCACCGCCGCACCGAGCCTCGCGAGCCGCCGCGTGGTCTCCGAATCGACCTGGTCGGAACCGCTGACGGTGTACCCCATGTTGAGGAGCACCTCGGCGATGCCGCTCATGCCGATGCCGCCGATGCCGACGAAGTGGACGTGGTGCTTCTTTTCGAACATGTCTACGCTGCGCCCCGCCGCTGGTTTTGAATCAGTTCCAGGCAGACGTCGACTACCCGTTCGGCCGCGTCCGGTCGCCCGAGGGTGCGCGCGGCGCGCGCCATCGCCGCGAGGCGCCCGGGCTCGGCGCGTAAACTCGCGATCGCCTGCGAGAGATTCGCCGTGGAAAGCTCGCGATCGAGGATCATCATCGCCGCCCCGCGCGCGACCAGGGATTCCGCGTTCTTCCGCTGATGGTCATCCGCAGCGTACGGATAGGGCACCAGCAGGGCCGGCTTGCCGAGAGCGGTCAGCTCGGCGAGCGTCGTCGCGCCGGCGCGACAAACGACGACGTCGGCGGCAGCGTACGCCGCCGCCATATCGTCGATGAACGGTCGCACGTCGGCCTCGATCTCGTGCCCGCGGTAGCGGCCTCGCACCGACTCGAAGTCCGCTTCCCCGGTCTGATGGACGATGTGGAGCCCGCTCCGCTCGAGACGCGCCACCGCCTCGACGCCGATCTCGTTCAGGCGATGGGCACCGGCGCTGCCGCCGAAGATCAGTATCGAGAAGCCTTCGCGTCGCTCCGCCCCCTGCTCCGCGGGTGGCCGCACCGGGTTTCCGGTCTGAATCGTACGCTCCCTTGGGAAGTATTCCACGCTCTCGGGAAACGAAACGCAGATGCGGTCCGCGAAGTGCGCGAGCACCCGGTTGGTGAGGCCCGGGTGCGCGTTCTGCTCGAGGAGAACGATCGGGATTCGGCGCGACCGGCCGGCCACCACGACCGGTCCCGAAGCATAGCCACCAACCCCGATCAGCAGGTCGGGTCGGATCTCGCCGAGCAGGCGCCAGGCCGAGACCAGGCTCGCCGGCAGCCGGAGCGCCGAACTCGCGAACCCGAGGAGCCCCTGGCCGCGCAGGGCGCGAACGGGCAGGGTCCGCAGGGGATAGCCGCGCTTGGCGACCACGCGCGTCTCGATGCCGCGCGAGCTGCCGACGAAGACGATACGGGACGGCCTTCGCCGGCCGAAAGCGTCTGCGACCGCGAGCCCGGGGAAGAGATGGCCCCCCGTACCGCCGCCCGCGACGATCACGCGTAGAATCCCTTGATCATTGGCTTCGTTCATTTTCCAGGGCAATCGACTCTCGGCCGCCGGCTCTTGGTCCACCCCACCACCGCTCAACGACTTGCCGTAAGCCGACGGCCGATTGCCGATTGCCGAAAGAGTCTTTCATGCCGCCTCGCGCGCTACGCTCAAGAGAATTCCGATCTCCAGCATGTTCGCGACCAATGCCGATCCTCCATAACTGAGAAACGGCAACGCGAGCCCCTTGGTGGGCAGTAGCCCGACGGTGACGGCCATGTTCACGCCGGCCTGGAGAACGATCATCGACGTGAGCCCGAGAGCCAGATTCGCCGCGTAAGGATCGACGTGCCGCGCGGCGAGCCGGAGGCCCGCGACGGCGAGCAAGCCGAAGGTCGCCAGAACGGACAGTGTGCCGACCAATCCGAGCTCCTCGCCGATGACCGCGAAGACGAAGTCCGTATGCGCCTCGGGCAGGTAGAACATCTTCTGACGCCCGGCACCGAGCCCGACGCCGAAGGCGCCGCCCGCGCCGAAGGCGAGGAGCGATTGAACCAGCTGAAACCCGCTTCGCTGCGCGTCGCGCCACGGGTCGAGGAAGCTCGTCAGCCGCTGCCAGCGATAGCTCGCGGTCACGGCTCCGAAGATCGCGAACGGCGCGACCAGCGAAGCGGTCAAGACGAGGTGCGCCCAGCGAGCGCCATTGGCGATCAGCATGACGAACAGAACGATGGCGAGCAGCACCGCGGTCCCGAAGTCGGGCTCGGCGACCACCAGCCCCGCGACGAGGCCGACGAGCACGAGGTGCGGCAGATAGCCGAGCCAGAGCGATTCCACCCGCTCGCCTTTCTTGGTGAGCGAATGGGCGAGATAGAGGACTGCCGACAGCTTGCCGATCTCCGATGGCTGCAGCGTCAGCAGGCCGAGCTTCAGCCAGCGGCGAGCGCCGCCCCGTACGACCCCGATGCCGGGCACGAGCACGGCCGTGAGCGCCAAGATCGAGAACAACAGCAGAGGATAGGTGGCGCGCCGCAGCGTGTGGGTCGGAATCCGCCAGCAGACGAGCATGGCGAGAGCGCCGAGCGCCATCGCCGCCAGGTGCTTGCGGGCGAAGAGATACGGATCGCCGAAGCGTTCTTGGGCGTAGAAATAACTCGTGTTGAGCACCATCACGAAGCCGAGCGCGACGAGCCAAGCGGCGCCGAGCCAGAACACCAGGCCGCCGTTGCCCGGCTGCAGCACGACCGGCGCGCGACGCGCTTCGGCGTTCCATGCTCGGACCGCGCCGGCCACCCGCATCGTGCTCACAGCGCCTCCACGAGCGCCCGGAAGCGCTCGCCGCGATCGGCGTAATCGCGAAACATGTCGAAGCTCGCGCAGGCAGGCGACAGCAGCACCGTGTCGCCGGGGCGGGCGCTCTCCGAGGCGCTCGCCACGGCGTCCTCGAGGCTCGACACGACCACCGTATCGGTTTCTGGGCCGAGGACCTCGCGGATGGTTTCGCGGGCCTCGCCGAAGACGATGAGTCGCTTGACTCGGTCGCGGACGAGCACGCGCAGCGGCTCGTAGCTCCCGCCTTTGTCCACGCCACCGGCGAGGAGGATGACCGGCCCCGAGATCGAGGCCAGCGACTTGACCACCGCCCCGACGTTCGTGCCTTTCGAATCGTCGACGTAGCTGACCCCCTGCCTCTGACGCACGAGCTGCAGCCGATGCGGCAGACCGCGAAATTCGCCGATGATCGCCTGCACCGCTCGGGGCTCCGCGCCGGCGAGTAGCGCGGCCGTGGTGGCCGCCATCACGTTTTCGAGGTTGTGGACGCCGCGGAGCCGGGTCCGCGCCATGCGGAAGCTGAGCTCCCGCTCCTGGCGCCGGCCCTCTGGAAGCCGGACGACGATCGTCCCGTCGCGCGGGAAGGTGCCGTACTCGACGGTGTCGAAGCCGAAGGAAATCACCCGCCCCCGCAACCGGTGCCGGAGGTCCCACACCCAGCGATCCTCGCGGGACAGCACCACCCAATCATCCGAGGTCTGAGCGCGGAACAGCGCCGCCTTGGCTTCGCCGTACTCGTCGAGGGACCGGTAGCGGTCGAGATGGTCGTCGGTCAGGTTCAGGAAGACGCCGATCGCCGGGCGGAGCTCCTCGACCCACTCGAGCTGAAAGCTCGAAACCTCGGCAACCGCACAATCGATCGGCAGCCCGACGGCGTCGACGAGCGGCGTCCCGAGATTTCCGCCGACGAACGCGTGAATCCCCGAGCGGCGCAGCATCCGCGCGAGCAGCTCGGTCGTCGTGCTCTTGCCGTTCGTGCCGGTGATCGCGTAGAGCGGAGCGGCAAGCGAGCGATAGGCGAGCTCGATCTCGGCGAGAATCGGCAGGCCGCGCATTGCGGCGGCCTGCAGCAAGGGGTGGCTCTTCGGCACTCCGGGGCTCGGGATCACCAAGTCTACGCCTTGGAGAAGCTGCGTGTCCTCGCGACCGAGACACCACTCGATGGCGAGCCCGCCAAGCAGCGCCCGTTCGTCGTCGAACCCGGTGCTCGCTCGATCCGAGAGCAGCACCTCGGCTCCTTGGCGCGCCAAGTAGCGGGCCACCGCGGCGCCGGTGCGCCGCGCGCCGATGACCAGGGCCTTTCTGCCGGAGAGCGCGAGCTTCATCATCGGAGCTTCAGGGTGGAGAGCGCCAACAGCGCGCAAAGAATCGAGAGGATCCAGAACCGGACGATGATCTGCGGCTCGGGCCAGCCGAGCAGCTCGAAATGATGGTGAATCGGCGCCATGCGGAAGATGCGCCGGCGGCGGAGCTTGTACGACGCCACCTGCAGGATCACCGACAGCGCCTCGGCGACGAACACCCCGCCCGCGATCACCAGCACGAGCTCCTGCCTGGAGATCAGCGCCAGCGCTCCGAGCGCCGCGCCCAGAGAGAGCGAGCCGACGTCTCCCATGAACATCTGCGCCGGGTACGCGTTGAACCAGAGAAAGCCCAGGCCGGCCGCGAACAGCGCGCCACAGAACACGGCGACCTCGCCGGCGCCCGGAACGTGCGGCACCTGGAGGTATTCCGCGAGCTTCACGTTGCCCGCCACGTAACAGAACGTCATGTAGACGAGCGCGACCATCATCACCGGCCCGATCGCCAGCCCATCGAGCCCATCGGTGAGGTTCACCGCATTCGACGAGCCGACGATGACCAGCGCCGCGAAGGGCACGTAGCACCATCCGAGATCCGGGCGGACGTTCTTGAGGAACGGCGTGGTCAGGGTCGAGTCGAAGCCGTTCTTCCAGAGCAGCAGGCCGCCCACCACGAGCGCCAGAGCGAACTGCGCGGCGAGCTTTTCCCGTCCCGTGAGGCCGAGCGACTGCCGGCGGCGAAGCTTTCGCCAATCGTCGACGAAGCCGATCGCGCCGTAGCCGACCGTGACCGCGAGCAAGAGCCAAACGTAGGCATTGGTCAGATCGGCGAGCAGAAGGGTCGAGAGGACGAGCGAAAAGAGGATCAGCGTTCCCCCCATCGTCGGCGTCCCTGCCTTGGTTTGATGGTGTGCCGGACCGTCGGCACGGATCTGCTGGCCGACCTGCAGCGCCAGAAGCTTGCGGATCAGCGAGGGTCCGAACAAGAAGGCGAGCAGGAATGCCAGAATCGCAGCCAGCAGCGTCCGGAACGTGATGTACTTCATCACGTTGAAGGCCGAGTAGGTGCCGTGGAGCGAGTAGAGGAGCGCGTAGAGCATTCAGTTCTGCCCCCGCAGCCGCGCGACGATCTCTTCCATCTTCGCTCCTCGCGAGCCCTTGACGAGCACGACGTCGCCGTCGGCGAGGCGCGCCCCGAGCCGCGTGGCGGCGTCGGCGACCGATTCGCAGCACTCCACGAGCGCTCGCGGTAGGCCCGCCTCGACGGCTCCGGCAGCCATCTCGGCGCCGTAACGCCCGACCGCCAGTAACCCGTCGACGCGCGCGCGCGCCGCGGCGGCGCCCACTTCCCGATGGTAGCGCGCGGCTTCGGCGCCGAGCTCCCACATCTCGCCGAGGACGGCTAGCTTTCGGCGGCCTGGCTCCGCCGCGAGCGCGGCGACCGCCGCCTCCATCGAAGCGGGATTGGCGTTGTAGGCGTCGTTCAGAATCCGCGCTCCCTGCGGAGTCACGACGATCTCGAGGCGCATCGGTGGCGGCGTGAACGTGGCGAGCCCTTCGAGAGCGGCTTCGAGATCGAGGCCAAGCGCCAGTCCCGCCGCGATGGCGAGCAGAGCGTTGTCGACGTTGTGGCTACCCCGAATACCGAGCTCGACCGAAGCGCGTCGGCCCTCGACCTCGATCTCGATCTTCTGGCCTTTGGCGGTAGGCAACGAGGAGAGCGCCCGCAGTGGCTGTTCGCCCCCGACGAGAATCTTCCGGCCGGCGAAGCGCCCGGCGATCGCCACGACTCGCGGATCCTTGGCGTTCACGACCAGGATGCCCGCCGGAGCGAGCCCCAGCGCAAGCTCCTCCTTGGCGGCGGCGACGTTGGCGAGCGAGCCGAGACCTTCGAGGTGAGCGGGGGCTACGTTGGTGATCACACCGACGTCCGCTCGGGCGATCTGCGCCAGCCGCCAGATTTCGCCAGGATGATTCATGCCCATTTCGAGCACGGCGAAATCCTCCTCGCCGGTGAGCCGAAGAAGCGTATGCGGAAGCCCGACGAGGTTGTTCTCCGTTCCCCGGCTCTTCGCCACCTCGGCCCCGCGGGCGGAAAGCACCGCGGCGATCATCTCCTTGGTGGTGGTCTTGCCGTTGCTGCCGGTTACGCCGACCACGCGCAGAGGCAGCGTCCGGCGCCGAGCGGCGGCGAGATCGCCGAGCGCGAGCAAGCCATCGCCGACGCGAATACCGGCCGCGCCGTTCCGCAGGGAGACGTCCTCGTCGACGACGACGGCGGTCGCTCCTCGCTCGAGCGCGGCAGCGACGAACTCGTGGCCGTCGAAGCGCGGGCCGCGCAGCGCGACGAACGCCTCGCCCGCGCTCGTCTGGCGGGTATCGGTTGAGAA
>Ga0315275_10003429_pt1 | contig 14581 bp, 14 predicted proteins | sample YL17G03_0_MG_FD_205557 | JGI IMG/M metagenome (GOLD analysis project Ga0315275, IMG submission 205557) | Sediment microbial communities from Yellowstone Lake, YNP, Wyoming, USA - YL17G03_0 | ecosystem: Environmental > Aquatic > Freshwater > Lake > Sediment | place: USA: Wyoming | collected... | reverse complement strand
CGATGTTGTCGGCTCCCTCTGCCACCGCGCGGCGTACCTGCTCAAGACGCTCAAGCCGATGACGGAGGTAGTACGCGACCGCCTCGGCAGGTTCGCGCACAATCGGGCCATGGCCCGGAAGGACGACATCGATCGGTGACTCGACGATGAGTCGCTGCAGGGCGCGCAGCGACGCCAGGTAGTCGACGAGCCGACCGTCGGGATGGGCAACCATGGTGGTGCCGCGGCCAAGGATCGTGTCGCCCGTCACGAGCGCTGAATCGGCGACCAGCAGAAACGAGAGTGAATCGCCGGAATGCCCCGGCGTCGCAACCACGGCGATCTCTAGGCCTCCGACTTCGACTACATCGCCGCCCACAAGTCCCTCGCCACCGAGTACCTGGTGTGGGTCACAGGCACGAACGGCCGAACCTGTCGCATCAGCAAAGGTTCGTGCCCCTGCCGCGTGGTCCGCGTGGCCATGCGTGAGCAGCGTAAGGCTCACGACCGCACCCGCGTCGTGCACGGTTTGGCGTACGGCGGCGAGGTGATCGAGGTCGTCTGGTCCAGGATCAACGACAACTGCAGCCTGCGAACCCGGCTCCAAGAGGATCCACGTGTTGGTTCCTTCGAGGGTCATGGGTCCCGCGTTGGGCGCGAGGACGCAGGAAGCACGGGATGTGATGACCCCGCCGGTCCAGGCAGCGCCGGTCACCACGAACGCCGTGTGCCGCGGACCTCAGAACCGCGGGGTTCGCCGTAGTCGGAGTCAAGGATCGAACCATCGCGTGCATCGCACAGATGCCACTCGATCTCGCCGTCGGCGGCGGGAAAGGGACGAGGAATCAGGGGACGGATCGTACGACGTTGCGCGGACAACAACGCAGCCTCCGCAGTCTCGAAGTCGGCGAGATCACGCAAGGTTGCCGTCGTCGGCGGAAGCATCGGCATCCGGTTGGCTGCGTGTTCGGCGAGTGCTCGACCTGGTGTCAGCCACTCGCCGTGATCGGTTTCATCGGTGACGACGCGCGCCTCCTGCCCGGGTGGCAACTGCGCGGCGAAGAAGCGAGTATCGAATCGCCGAGATTCCACCTCCGGTGTCACCCAATGCGTCCACGGCTTCAACGCGCGCGGCTCCAGCCGTACACCGCACTCTTCCCACGTCTCGCGAATCGCAGCGACGACCAGTGGTGCGGAGAAGATCGAGTCAGCATCCAGATCGAGTCCGACGGATAGGTCCTCATCATCTACCGCGCCCCCCGGGAAGACGTACATGCCCGGCGCGAACGCCATGGTCAGTGGGCGACGCATCAAGAAGGCCTCGAGCCCGACAGCACCATCTCGTAGGAGAACGACGGTCGCGGCGTCCCTGGGCGCGGGAACAATCCACGGTCGCCCAATGCCGTACACCAAGGCGAGCGCACGCGTCCGAAGCGAGTCGGGCATCTCCACCGTCTAGTCGCGGACCTCGACGATGATCTCGACCTCCACCGGTGCATCCAGTGGAAGGACGGCGACGCCCACCGCGGATCGCGCGTGGATACCGGCGTCGCCAAACGCCGTACCCAGCAGCTCGCTCGCACCGTTTATGACCCCCGGTTGGCCCGAGAAGTTCGGGGCGCTGGCCACGAATCCGACGACCTTCACGACTCGAACGACCTTGTCGAGGTCGCCGATGAGGCCCTTCACCGCAGCAATCGCATTGAGCGCGCAGGTGGCCGCGAGGCGTTTCGCCTGTTCCGGATTCACGTCGACGCCTACCTTGCCCACCCCCGCCAACGAGCCGTCGACCATGGGCAGTTGACCACTTGTGAAGACATATGAACCACTACGGACAGCGGGCACATAGACCGCAACCGGAGGCACCACGTCCGGAACCGTCAGACCGATCGCCGCAAGACGCACCTCAACCACACTCATCGGTAACCTCCTAGGACTTCGGTCGCTTGAAGTAAGCCACCATGTTCTCGGGGTTCAGGCCGGGGACGACCGCGACGAGTTCCCACCCATCCAGACCGAAGTTGTCGAGGATGGCCTTGGTGTTGTGGATCAGCAGTGGGGCCGTGAGGTACTCCCACACCGTCTTCTCGTGAGTCATGGCGCGACCCTAGCCCTCCACTCCCTCACCGGTGAGCCCTGCGACTCAGGCCTCACTTGTTCATCGGCCAACGAGCAGCCTCTACGGAAACGATCCCACCGGTGCTGCCGCGCCGGAATAGGCTCGATGGGTGCCTTCCGCTGCGACGAGCCCCCCCACGTCGGACCAGAATCGCGTCGACGCGCGAACGGACTCTCGCTCCGAAAGCGATTGGGAAGGCGTACGCCTTCACGTGGTCACCGGCAAAGGTGGGACGGGCAAGACCACTGTCGCGGGCGCTCTCGCACTCGCGCTCGCGCAGAACGGTCGACGCGTCCTGGTGATGGAGGTCGAGGGGCGACAAGGACTCGCGCAGATCTTCGACACGACACCGCTGCCGTACGCCGAGCGACACGTCGCGGTCGCGCCCGGGGGCGGCGAGGTGTGGGCGCTTGCCGTTGACCCCGAAGAAGCGTTGCTGGAGTACCTCGAGATCTTCTACAAGATGCGTCGCGCCGGATCTGCGCTTCGCCGGATGGGTGCCATCGAATTCGCCACCACGATCGCGCCGGGTGTACGCGACGTGCTCTTGACCGGCAAAGCCATGGAGGCAACCAAACGGACGCGCGACGGTCGACCGGTCTATGACGCTGTGATCCTGGACGCACCACCAACGGGACGAATCACCCGATTCCTGAACGTGAATACCGAAGTCGCTGGGCTCGCCAAGGTCGGACCGATCAAGTCACATGCCGACAGGGTGATGGCTCTCATCAAGTCGCCCCGCACGGCGGTGCACATCGTGTCGGTACTTGAAGAGATGCCCGTGCAAGAGACGGTCGATGGGGTCGCCGAACTCACATCCGCCGGCATCCCGGTCGGCGCGATCATCATCAATATGGATCGGGTCGCTCACTTGAGTGCCACCCAACAGCGTGCCGCCATCAAGGGCTCGCTGCCGCGCGACACGATCACCAAGAGCCTGGAAGTGGTGGGCCTGGGGAGCAAGCGAACGACCGTCGCCCAGATCGTCGACGAGTTGTGTACGGAGGCGCACGGTCATGCCGTCCGCCTACAACTCGAAACCACTGAGCGCCAGGTGTTGCAGAAGTTGGAACACCCGACGTACACGCTCCCGCTCCTCACCGAGGGTGCCGATCTCTCCGGCCTGTACGAACTCGCCCAAGCGCTGAGCGAGCAGGGCGCGGCCTGATGACGACCCAACTTCTTGACGTCGATCAACTGCTCAAGGACGAGTCGATTCACATCCTGGTGTGCTGTGGGTCGGGCGGAGTCGGAAAGACGACAACAGCCGCTGCGCTCGGAGTTCGAGCGGCCGAACTCGGCCGCCACGTCGTGGTGCTCACGATCGACCCGGCTCGCCGACTTGCTCAATCACTGGGTCTCACGTCGCTGGACAATGAACCACGCTTGGTCGCGGGCGTCGGCGACGCAACCACCGGTGGCTCGCTCCGCGCGATGATGCTCGACATGAAGCGCACCTTCGACGAGATCGTCGAATCGCACGCTGATCCTGAACGCGCGGAGACCATCTTCGCCAATCCCTTCTACCAAGCCCTCTCGACTTCGTTCGCCGGCACCCAGGAGTACATGGCGATGGAGAAGCTTGGACAACTTCACGCGCGCCTTGGCCACGACAACGACTGGGACCTCGTCATCGTCGACACGCCCCCGTCGCGATCGGCGCTGGATTTCCTGGATGCCCCGCGACGTCTTGGTTCGTTTCTCGACGGGCGCTTGATGCGACTGTTGGCGGCTCCCGCTCGGGCCGGTGGCCGGTTGTCGGTGCGGGTGGTCAATGCGGGCTTCGGTTTCTTCAGCGGTGTACTCACACGCATTCTGGGCGCGCAGGTCCTGCGGGATATCCAGGGATTCGTAGGGGCATTCGACGCTCTCTTCAGCGATTTTCGTGTACGTGCCGAAGCGACCTTCGACCTTCTGCAGTCCGGCGAGACCGCCTTCGTCGTAGTCGCGACGCCGGAGCCCGATGCGCTGCGTGAGGCGTCGTACTTCGTCGAACGCCTCGACAAGGAACAGATGCCGCTGGCGGGGCTGGTGCTCAACCGCGTCCAGCCCGCAGTAGCGATAGACCTCACCGCGGAAGCGGCTGTCGCAGCTGCCCAACGACTCGAAGCCCGGGGTCGAGCACATTCCCTGACCGCTTCGCTGTTACGACTCCACGCCGACGCGGTGGTGCTACGCGAACGACAACGCCACCTCTCCGAACGTTTTACCGCGGCCCACCGACACGTCCCGGTTGTCGCGGTTGCCGCGCTCGCGGAGGACGTGCATGACCTGGATTCGTTGCGTGAGATCGGCGAGTTGTTACGGACCGGCGACGACCTCGTCCATTCCCCTGCTTGACGTGGTCAGTCAACCGACTCGGCCGCGAGCCAGCGCCAGCAGCGCGGGCGAGCGGTCGTACTCCTCGCGCGCAGTCTCGAGCAGAGACCGCCAGGACGTCACGTTGGTGCGGCGGCGCAACAAGGAGCGGCGTTCGCGTTCGGTGAGCCCACCCCAGACGCCGAACTCGATCCGATTGTCGAGAGCGTCGGCGAGACACTCGGTTCGTACGGGACATCCCATGCAGACAGCCTTGGCGCGGTTCTGCGCCGCCCCCTGAACGAACAGTGAGTCGGGGTCGCAGCCTCGGCACGCTGCCTGTGCGTTCCAACTTGATTGCCAACTCATGTGCGTCTTCCCCTCGTGCAGGGTCTGGCTGCACTCCCATCCCGGCCGTCAAGCACGTGGCCTACTGGTCGGGATCGGAACCGGACGGGGCCGTCCGGTGAGCGTGACGCTAGACCCGTGCCGCGAGGCCGTACAGAACCGTGTTCACTATCTGAGATGGCCCAGATGGGCTATCGGCGGTCCCCAACTGGCCGAGTCCGCGTGGGTGGCCCCTTCGGACGTACCCTGGCCCCACTATGTCTTCCACCCGCCCCCCTGCCGGCGCTCTGACCGGGCCATCTGCCCCGGCCGGGTCGAACGGCTCCAATCCCGCGAGTGCGACCGCCGTTCGGGTCGCCTGGTGGAGTCGGCTCGGGCTCTTTGTGGTCGTGAGTCTGGCCGCCGGACTCGTTGCCTCGGCGGCGGCGCTCCCCTTCGTCGGCGGCATGGGGGTGACCGCGCGGGCGGGCGTACTCAACTTCGAAGCCCTCCCTGACGCCCTCGCGACGCCGCCGCTGCCGCAGCGGTCTGTCATTCTCGCCGCGGATGGAACTCGCCTTGCGTCCATCTACTACCAGAACCGGGTGGAAATCCCGCTCGCCGAGATCGCGCCGATCATGCAGCAGGCGGTGATCGCCACGGAGGACTCACGCTTCTACGAGCATCGTGGCATCGACCTGCGCGGGACCCTGCGCGCGTTTGTCTCCAACGCCGACGGCGGGACGGTTCAAGGTGGTTCGACGCTGACTCAGCAATACGTCAAGAACGTTCTCATCAACGGCGCCCGCACTCCCGAGGAAGCCGCCGCCGCACGAGCGAAGACACCCATTCGCAAGTTGAAGGAACTCCGGCTTGCTCTTGGACTCGAACGTCGATTCAGCAAAGCCCAGATCCTTGCGGGCTACCTCAACATCTCCTACTTCGGGCGCGGGGCGTACGGCGTACAGGCGGCAGCGCGTCGCTACTTCTCCAAGGACGCGAGCAAGCTCACCTTGGTCGAAGCCGCGACCTTGGCCGGTGCAATTCAGTCGCCCAGCGCCTACGACCCGACGAGGCACCCGCTTGCTTCAGAGAAGCGACGAGCACAAGTTCTCGGACGCATGGTGGCCGAGGGCTACACCTCGGCGTCAGCGGCAAAGGCTGCCGCAGCGATTCCCACCGCGAAGATCCTGAAGCCCTCAGAGATCTCCAACGGATGTACCACGTCCATCGCGCCGTACTTCTGCGACTACGTCGTGCAGGAGATGCGCACCAATTCAACCTTCGGCAAGACCGCGGCCGAACGCGAAAGCCTGTTACGCCGTGGCGGTTTGACGATCCGCACGACGCTGGATACGAAGGCGCAGAGTGCGGCCCAAATCGCAGTCGACAAGTTCATCCCGCGCAAGGACCCGAGCCGCAAGGCCACCGCAATCACCATGCTTCGTCCAAGTGACGGAGCCATCATCGCAATGGCACAGGATCGCAGTTGGGGCACTCGAGGCCGGGGCACAACGACGTTGAACTACAACGTCGGAACGGCCTACCACGGCGTCAACGGCTATCAAGCAGGTTCGACGTTCAAGGTCTTCACGTTGTCCGCGGCGTTGTCGCAAGGCGTCTCGCCGTACCAACAGATCGTGGCACCACAGGACAAGCAGTTCACCGACTTCAAGAACTGCAAGACTGGCGTCCCCTTCCCGCCGTACCGGGTCCGTAACTCAACGGGCGCCGGCACCTTCAACATGCTCAGCGGAACGGCGTACTCCATCAACACGTTCTTCATGGGGCTCGAACAGCAAATCGGTCAGTGTCAACCGGCCGACATCGCGGAGGCCATGGGGGTACGCCACGGTAACGGGACATCACTCGATCGCTTCCCGTCATTCACGTTGGGAACCGACCTCGTCACGCCGATGGGTATGGCCGGTGCTTACGCGACGATCGCCAATCACGGACTGCGATGTGCTCCACTGGCAATCCTCGACATCGTTGATCGCAACAGAACCTCGGTGAGCGTTCCGACGCCCAAGTGCACCCGCGTTCTTGATCTCAAAGTCGCGGACACCGTGGCGAGCATCCTCACCGGCGTCGTCGACGGACCTCTGCAGGGTCGTACCGGGGCGAAGATGTCGCTCGGTCGCCCAGCCGGCGGCAAGACCGGAACGATCAACGACTCTGCCGCCGTGTGGTTCTGCGGATTCACTCCCGACCTCGCGGCTGCGGTGTGGGTCGGAGACCCTCGCGGTGGACAGGCCCACCCGATGAAGAACATCACCATCGGTGGGCGCTACTTCGGTCAGGTATTCGGGTCATCGCTACCCGGGCCGATCTGGAAGGAAGCGATGCTGGGTGCCTTGGACGGCACACCCGAAGCGCAGTTCGAGCTGAGCACCCTCTTCGGACTCTCGGCCTTCACGGCACCGGCCCCGGTGTTTCGGGCACCAAGTGCGACGGCGAGCCCGTCCGGAAGTCCTGGACCGACCACAAGTTCGACCGGCTCCCCGTCACCCGCACCGAAGACGACGAGTGCGACACCGAAACCCACTCCGTCGCCGACCTAGTCCGCGACGCGAGTCAGGGACTCAGGGCGGCCTTCACGATCGCGGCGACCCGCCCGCCGTCCGCCCTACCAGCGACTTGCGGAGTCACCATCTTCATGACTGACCCCATAGCGCGAGGCCCCTCGGCGCCGTCGGCGGCAGCGGAGGCCACGGCAACTGACACGATCGCGGCAATCTCCTCGTCGCTGAGCTGGGAAGGCAGGTAGCCCGCCAGCACGGCCAACTCGGCGCGCTCTCGATCCGCCAGCTCGGGGCGAGCCGCAGCGTCAAACGCCGACGCGGACTCACGACGTTTCTTAGCCTCTCGCCCGAGGATGACGACGACCTCGTCGTCCGTGAGCACGCGCGCCTGCTCCCCGGCCACCTCCTCGTTGGTGATCGCCGTCAACGCCATCCGTAAGGTCGCGGCCGTGACTTCGTCGCGCTCGCGGATAGCACTCGTCAGGTCGGACTTGAGGGTGGCCTTGAGCGATGTCATGGATGCATCCTCCCAGCAGCACCAGCGAACGCGGCCACCCATTTCCGCACGACGGCCACGTCGTGCCATCCTCGCCCCGTGGGAATCTTCACCAAAGCCGGGCTGGGCATCGTCGGAACCGGAGTAGCTGGACTCGGCTACTCCATGCTGGAAGCGCGCTCGTACCGCCTTCGTCGCGTCGATGTGCCCGTGCTCCCGAGTGGATCGCGACCGCTTCGCGTTCTTCACCTCTCGGACCTTCACGTCACACCGAACCAGAAGAACAAGCAGGACTGGGTACGCCGACTGGCGACGCTCAATCCCGATCTGGTCGTTGCCACCGGTGACTTCCTCGCCCATCGGGAGGCAGTTCCGTTCGTACTCGACGCCCTCGACCCGCTCAGTGACAGGCCTGGGGTGTTCGTCCTCGGGAGCAACGACTACTACGAGTCGACGCTGAAAAATCCGGTGCGCTATCTACTCCCTGGCGAGGCTCGGCGCATTCACGGTCGGATGCTTCCGTGGCAAGACCTTCGCGACGGCTTGTCCGTCACCGGTTGGCTTGACCTGAGCAACGCCCGCGGGTCACTCAAGGTCTCCGGCCGCGAGATCGACGTACGCGGTGTCGACGACCCGCACATCAATCGCGACGACTACGACAGCGTGGCAGGCGCTTTCGACTCGGGTGCCGACCTCGCACTCGGTGTCACTCACGCGCCGTACTTGCGGATCCTCGACGCGATGACGCTCGACGGGGCCGGTCTCATCCTGGCTGGACACACGCACGGAGGTCAGTTGTGCCTGCCCGGAGTGGGCGCGTTGGTGACCAACTGCGATCTCGATCGGCGGCGGGCCAAGGGCTTGAACCGCTATGCGAAGCCGTACGACACCGATGACCCGCGACGTTCGGACCCCAGCCTGGGTGGCGTCGACGGCCGGGGTGCGTGGCTGCACGTGTCGGCGGGTATCGGCACGAATCCGTACACGCCGGTGCGCTTCGCCTGCCCGCCCGAGGCGACTTTGCTCACCCTGAGCGCAACGGGTTGAGTCCAGATATCCCACGGCCGTGGTTAACCCGCGCCTCGGTTAGACTCCGCGGGCACCACGGGGTGTAGCGCAGCTTGGTAGCGCGCTTCGTTCGGGACGAAGAGGTCGTGGGTTCGAATCCCGCCACCCCGACGCGATCACAGGCCGGTGTCTTCGTTTTTCAGAGACACCGGCTGTCGTGTTGAGAGCGCACCATGGGACCCATGATCAGCGCTTCGGTTTGGTGGCCTCGACGAGAACTAGGCCGGTGGAGGTTCGGTGCGTCTTCCCAGGGACCAGACCTCCAACGGTGAGTAGCAGGTTGAGTTGCTCGCTGCTGCGTTCCCTGCCGCCTTCGGTCACGGCCAACATCTGTAGGTCGATCATCGAGAATCGCGGATCCACGCTGTTGCGGTGCTGGTCACCTTCGATGACGACCAGGCGCGCGCCTTCTGGCATTGCTGCCGCGACGGTGCGGACGATCTTCTCGCAGGTTTGATCATCCCAGTCATGGAGGATCCACTTGAGCAGGTAGAGATCGGCACGGGCGTCGACCTGACCGAGGAGGTCGCCGGGCACGAGTTCGACTCGTTGCTCGACGCCCTGGTCGTGCAGATAGTCGCGGGCGTGTTCGAGCACTTGGGCGCTGTCGACAAGGACACCGCGAAGCTGGGGTCGCGCCTTGAGGATTTCCGCGAGCAGGACCCCCTGGCCGCCGCCGACATCGCAGATGACGCCCGTCTGTGGGAAGGGGTAGCCACTGACGATGGCGGGGGCTTCAGCGCGGGTCAGGCCGCCGAGGCCGGCTGAGAAGTTCTTGCCTTCATCGGGGTGCGTATCAAACCATCCGAACATCGACTTGGCGTGGACGCGACGGAAGGCACTTTCGCCAGTTCGGACCGATTCGGTGAGATCGACCCAGGCCGCCTGTTGGGAAGCTGAGCCGATGTAGCGGCACCATTGAGCGGCCGAGCTCGGGTGGTCGGCGCGTAGTACTCCGGTGAACCGGGTCGATTGGAAGCGGCCGTCGCTGTTCAGACGCACCGCGTCGAAGACCGCGGCGGCGCGTAGCAGTCGGTGCAGGGCGTCACCATGGCAGCCGATCTCGGCCGCAAGTTCATCGGCCGACATCGGGCCGTTCTTCAGATGATCTGCAACACCCAACTCGGCCATCGTCGACAGGATGTGGGCCTTGCCGAAACTGTGCGCGTGCTCCAGGAGACTCAGGTGAGTCGGGAGCATCCGATCGGCGCATCGCAGAAGGAACTGGCGCAGTCGCGACGCCACGACCACTCCGACCCGAGGTGGAGCCTTGCCCGACGCTGTTGTGACCGAAGTGGACGTTCCGATGCGTGGATCGTCGATGTGTGACCGTTGGGTCATGCCGCCTCGTTCCCTAGAGCCGCTCGCATTGGCTAGACTGTAGGTCTAACTATGTCCGAGGTCAATGAGTCGACGGCGTGGCCGTTGCGGCGAGCGAAGGCGGCCGCGACGCGCCTAGCCGTCATCGACGCCGCACAACGGCTGTTCGTTCAGCAGGGTTATTCAGGTGCCTCCATCCAGGCCATCGCGGACGCGGCGGGGGTCAGCCGGGCCACCGTGTTCAACTCCGTCGGAGGCAAGGCCTCACTACTCAAGGCGGCCTACGACGTCGCCACCGTGGGCGACGACAGACCTGTCCCGCTTCCCCAACGGGCAGAGGCCATAGCCACCCGGCTCGAACCCGACCCGAAACGATCGATCGCCTTGTACGCGGGGATGATCGCCAACATTGGCGAGCGACTTGCGCCCATCTATGAGGTCTTCCGAGCGGCCGCCGCCAGTGATCCAGAGGTGTCTGACCTCTGGCGCGACATCCAGGCCGAGCGGCTCAAAGGGGCTAGAGGCTTCGTGGGACTTCTCCGCGACAAAGGTCCTCTGCGCGAGAACCTTGACGAGGTCCTCGCCGGCGACATCGTGTGGGCACTCATCGACGCAAGCCTCTATCACCGACTCGCCATCGAACGCGGCTGGGCCAAAGTGGAGTTCCAGGCCTGGCTCGCCCGCACGCTCGAAACCCAACTACTGCCGCCTCGTGTCGGACCGCGGCGGCGTCGGCCCGCCAACAAGCCCCAGGCACCACACGGATAGGAACGAGCCGAGCCCTATCAGTCGCCGAGGCGGGCGGCGCGGTGTCGAAGATATGCACTCTCCTGCGGAGACGTGGCGAGTTCTGCGGCCTGGAGAAACTCCTTTCGCGCCTCCTGAGTACGCCCCAACCGTTCGAGCAGATGAGCCCGAACCGAGTGAACCCGGTGACCGAGCACATCGGCATCGACCCGGTCGAGTTCGGCCAGACCCACCGCCGGTCCGTCGACCATGCTCAGCGCTACGACTCGGCCGAGTCGCGCGGCGGGGCCTGTATCGATCGTGATGAGGAGGTCGTAGAGGGCGAGGAGCTCGACCCAGTCGGTCTCTTCGAAAGTCGGCGAGGCTGTGTGCAAGGCAGCGATCGCCGCTTGGAGTTTGTACGGACCCAATGGGCCCGTGGCCAAAGCGGTCGACACCATCGAATCAGCCTCGTCGATCATCGACCGATTCCAGCGACGACGATCCTGCTCGTCGAGAGGGATCAATTCACCCGCGGAGCCCACCCGCGCCGTACGCCGTGAATCGTGCAGAAGCATCAGGGCAAGCAGGCCGAGGGCTTCGCTGTCCTTCGGGGCAAGGCGCACAAGAAGTCGCGCGAGAAGAATCGCCTCATCGCACAAGTCCGTTCGGACGATTTCGTCAACTCCACTCGATGCATAACCCTCGTTGAAGACGAGGTAAAGCACTCTGCACACCGACTCCATGCGATCAGGTACCTCGCGCAGTGACACGTCGAAGGAGATCCCGGCCCGAGCGATCTTCCGTTTGGCTCGGACCAGGCGCTGCGCCATTGTCTGCTCGGGCACGAAGAACGCCCGCGCGATTTCGGTTGTCGTCAGGCCTGCGACGCTGCGCAACGTCAGTGCGATGCGCGCGTCGTCCGACAGCGCCGGATGCGAACACATGAACAGGAGAAGCAACTGATCGTCGAGGAAGGCGGCGTCCGCGCGTTGCGGTCCGTCACCATCCAGTTCGCCAACAGCGAGGCGCGAGGACCGTTCACGCTCCGCCCGAAGCGACTCGCGACGGATGCGATCTGTGATTCGTCGCCGCGCGACCGTGAGCAACCACGCGCCGGGTTTGTCCGGAACACCAGCGGTGGGCCAGGTTTGCCACGCACGAAGGCACGCGTCCTGGTAGCCGTCTTCGGCGACGTCGAGGTCGCCGTACTGACGCATGAGCGCACCGAGCACGGCGCTCGACTCCCGTCGAAACACCGCCTCGGCGTACTCAACATCCACTATGGATCTGGCTAGGCCGTGGGCATGTCCATGTGCATGATCGGTCGGACCTCGATGGAACCGGTCGTCGCGTCAGGGATCTGCGCTGCGATCTCCAGGGCGCGATCCAGACTCGCTGCTTCGACGATGTAATAGCCGGCGAGAACTTCCTTCGTCTCGGCGAACGGCCCGTCGGTTGTCGTCCGCTTGCCGTCGCGGACGCGCACGGTGGTCGCGGTGTCAAGGCCCTCGAGGGGGTCACCGGAGACGAACTCACCCGAGGCCTCGATGGACTTGGTGAATTCCGCGTAGTCGCCGAACATCTGCTCTTGTTGCGCCGGGGTCATCGCAGCGTTGGCCTCCGGATTCGAGGCGATCAACAACATGTAGCGCATCAGCCCTCCCAACAGTGACGAGTAGGTCGTTCCCACTCTCACCCGTACGTCGAACGGGCAAGACCGATTTCGACAGATTGCCACCTACGAATCTGCCCACTTGCGCCGAGTCTGGACTTACCAACCCTCCCGAAGACTCGGGAAGGCCTTTAAGTCCAGACTCGGTGGCAGGGGGAGCGTGGAGCGGGCGGCGGGCGGAGCCTCAGCCGGTGAGCCCGGCGGCGACGAGTTCGGCGATCTGCACGGCGTTGAGCGCAGCGCCCTTGCGCAGGTTGTCGTTGCTCACGAACAACACGAGTCCCCTTCCATCGGCGACGGTCAGGTCCTGTCGGATACGACCGACGTACGACGGGTCCGCGCCGGCCGCCTGCAGCGGCGTCGGGACGTCGGTGACCGCGACGCCGGGTGCGCCTTCGAGGAGTAGAAGGGCCTCGGCGACCGACAGCGGCCGGTCGAACTCGGCGTTGATCGACAGCGAGTGCCCGGTGAAAACGGGCACACGGACGCATGTAGCGCTCACAAGCAGCTCGGGGATCCCGAGGATCTTGCGGCTCTCGTTGCGCAGCTTCTGCTCCTCGTCGGTCTCGAAGGAGCCGTCGTCGACGATGCTTCCGGCGAGCGGAATCACGTCGAAGGCGATCGGGCGCACGTACTTCTTGGGCTCGGGGAGGATCACGGCCGATCCGTCGTGGACGAGGGCCGTGGTGTTCTGCTCGACGGCCGCGCGCACTTGGGTGTCGAGCTCCTCCACGCCGGAGAGTCCGCTCCCGGACACCGCTTGGTAGGTGCTCACCACGAGGCGACGCAAGCCGGCCGCCTTGTGCAGCGGGCTCAGCACCGGCATCGCGGCCATGGTGGTGCAGTTCGGGTTGGCAATGATTCCTTTGCGGACGTCCGCGAGCGCGTGCGGGTTGACCTCGCTCACGACGAGCGGGACGTCCGGGTCCATCCGCCAGGCGCTGGAGTTGTCGATCACGATGGCGCCCGCGGCGGCGTACCCCCGGGCCAACTCCTTGGACGTGGCGCCTCCCGCGGAGAACAACGCGATGTCGATACCAGTGAGGTCGGCCGTGGCTGCGTCCTCCACCACGATGTCGCGACCGCGCCACGGCAGCGACGTGCCTGCCGAGCGGGCGCTGGCGAGGAACCGAACATCGGTGAGTGGGAAGTCCCGCTCGTCGAGGAGCCGGCGCATCACGGCGCCCACCTGTCCAGTGGCGCCGACCACAGCAACGGTCAGCTTGCGACTCATCATGTTCTCCTCCGGGCTCACAGCCAGGCCAGTCCGCGAGTCAGCGCCCGGTTCCGGCGTAGATGACAGCTTCGCCGTCCCCGTCAAGGCCGAATGCGGTGTGCAGCGCACGTACGGCGACCGGCGCGTCCTGCTCACGCGTGACGACTGAGATGCGGATCTCCGACGTCGAAATCATCTCCACGTTGACCTGTGCATCAGCCAGTGCGGAGAAGAACGTTGCGGAAACACCCGGATGCGAGCGCATCCCGGCCCCGATCAATGACACCTTCGCAATGTCATCGTCGTAGAGGAGCGTTTCAAACCCGATCGATTCGCGCACCTTCGTTAACGCTGCGAGTGCTCGCTGCCCATCACCCTTGGGGCAGGTGAAGGTCACGTCGGTACGTCCGGTGGCTGCGGCCGAGACGTTCTGCACGATCATGTCGATGTTGACCTCGGCATCTGCCACAGCTCGGAAGATCGCCGCCGCTTCACCGGGCTTGTCGGGCACGCCGACAACCGTGACCTTCGCGTCGCCTGCATCGTGTGCGACCCCGGAAATGATCGGTTGTTCCACGCTGTCACCTTCTGAGTTGTCGCCGGACGTGACGAGTGTTCCGTTGCGATCGGAGAACGACGACCGTACGTGAATCGGGAGCTTGAAGCGGCGGGCGTATTCCACGCACCGCAGGTGCAGGACCTTCGCCCCGCTCGCGGCGAGCTCGAGCATCTCTTCGTATGTGATGCTCGGAATCGGCCGAGCCTTGGGCACGATCCTCGGATCGGCGGTGAAGACACCATCGACGTCGGTGTAGATCTCGCACACGTC
>Ga0315275_10003427_pt1 | contig 14588 bp, 9 predicted proteins | sample YL17G03_0_MG_FD_205557 | JGI IMG/M metagenome (GOLD analysis project Ga0315275, IMG submission 205557) | Sediment microbial communities from Yellowstone Lake, YNP, Wyoming, USA - YL17G03_0 | ecosystem: Environmental > Aquatic > Freshwater > Lake > Sediment | place: USA: Wyoming | collected... | reverse complement strand
CATTCTACGCTTATATTTATTATTATAAATTAGTTAAATGTTTCATGACTGTTAATATTAAATAAAATACTTGACAAACTATTATATAACTAATTATATAAACTGTAGGAACAAAGTTAGCATGTCATCTCTCTTAGCAGAAAAATCAATTTCTCAAACACGGGCAGAGGAAATTCACCGATTTCTTAGAGATTCCATTATTAAAAATCGCCTTAAATCCGGCGAAAGGATTTATGAGAAAAGCATCGCCAGCCAGTTCAATTCAAGCACAACTCCGGTTAGAGAGGCCGTCAGAAGGCTGGCCGAAGAAGGATTCATAGAGATCATCCCCCACCGCTTCGCCATCGTCAGGGAAAGCTCCTTTGAACAATTCCTTGAAGTCAATGAGACCATGACCGTTCTGGACAGTTACGCATGTAAGAGCGCCATGAAGAACCTGACCGATGATGATCTTCGGGAACTGACCGAAATGACCTCGCAAATGGAAAGATATCAGACACGCGACACGTTAGAAGAATACCTTGAAATAAATGCCCAGATCCATATTTACATTTGGAACGCCGCAAAAAACGATTATTTTTCCTCCCTGATCACACGTGTTTTCGATGACATGCTGCAGCGTCATCGACAGATCCTGTATTCTCAATGGACGTTGCATAGTTCATTCTTGAAGAAATCCATAAAGATCCACAGAAGTTTTTTAGAAGCCCTGCGGGACAGGAACACCGCGCGGCTCAATCTCATCATCAAGAAGCATTGGAGAATATTTGCGAGGTGATTGTAGACCTCGGAAGGACTTCCCTCTAGCCGAGGGAGATCATATAAATTGAAATTCAAATCCTGAGGGGGAGAACAATGAACACGAAGATCATGAGGCTTTTGGTGGTCCTGGCTCTGACGTTAGGAATGGCGTTGCCCATGCTCGCCCAACGGCAAACCGGTTCAATCGTGGGCACGGTTTCCGATAAAGACGGGGGCGCGCTCCCGGGAGTTGGCGTCTCAGCCAGGTCCCCGGCGCTTATTCTCCCGGAGGTGACGGCCCTCACGAACGAGCAGGGCATATACCGTTTCCCGGCTCTGCCCCCCGGCAGTTACGCCATCACCTACGCCATGGACGGGATGAACACGCTGATCCGGGAAGGAATCATTCTGTCGATCGGGCAGACCATCACGCTCGATGTCTCTCTCGAGCTTAAAACCCTCGAAAAAACGGTCGTCGTCACGGGAGAGGCTCCCCAGGTCGACCTGAAAAAAACAGGCCATGCCACCGTTTTGGATGCTGAGTTTCTCAAGACTATCCCGACGGGAAGAGATCTGGGTTCTTATCTCTCCATGGCACCCGGCATGATGAGGGAGGAGGGCGAGCAGTTCTGGCTGAAAGGGACGGCCGGGGTTGGAAGCAACGTTCGGGAGAACAAATTCAACCTTGATGGAATTAACCTCAATGACGCGGCCGCGGGGGTGCAGCAGGTGGAATTCGCCATGGACATCATGGAACAAGTCTCGGTCGATACGGGAGGCATCGCCGCGGAATACGGAGGAGCGAGCGGATCCGTGATCAATGTCATTTCCAAGTCGGGCGGGAATAAGCTCAGCGGATCGGCAGCTTTTTACTTTCGGGACAAGAGCCTTCAGGCGACCAACACTAATGGAACTCCGTTGGAAGGGAACTTCAGTGGCTTTAAAACCGCCTATGAGCCGAGCCTCACGCTGGGAGGCCCTGTCATCAAAGATAAGCTTTGGTTCTTTCTCGGAGGAAGTTACGTCAATACGTCCAAGTATATCTCCGGCTTCCCTTATGACCTAGATCGGAATGTTCCAACGGTCCAGAGCTCTCCTTATGCCTTCGGCAAACTCAGCTTTCAACCGGATCAGAAAAACAAATTTTCTCTCTCCTACAACTTTTCCAGAGAATTCAACAGTGATTTCTTTGCGTCGTCATTCGATACGGAACGAACGACGATTGTTATGACGACCCCCATCCATTCCGTTAGCGCACTTTGGACCCGGTTCTTTTCTGATAACTTTTTCAGCGACCTTCGGGTCAACTACGTCGATTGGAACATGTTTTATGTCCCTCAGCCGGGTCAGACGGGCCCCCTGTTCACGGACTTGATCACAGGACTGAATTCGGGTTCAGCCGCTGCCGATTATCATTGGTCCCAGGGACGGTTTGGCGCAAAGATCGATGGAACTCTCTTTGTGGACGCTCTTGGGGGAAACCATCAGTTTAAGGCGGGCGTCGAGTACAATTCTGTCCATCTGAGAGCGAATTACAAGATCAATGACAGGGTCACAGAACCCGTACAAGGTTTCTCAACAATCATGACGCTGGGCGAGACGCCTTATATAGGCGTCAGGTATCTGGATACGGATTCCAGGGATATCCAGCAGGATGTCAGCTTTTATCTCCAGGATAGCTGGGCGATCGGAAAAAGGCTGACGCTCAACCTCGGCGCACGGCTCGGAACTCAGTGGATGACCGTGCCCAAACAGAATGAGAACGAAGCCCCTCAAACGATCGGGGGATTGACGTTCGACAGGAGCGTACCGGCGGGTTTCACCTCGCTGACGTGGACAAGCATCGACCCGAGAGTCGGGCTGAACTTCGATATCACCGGCGACGGCAAAACCCTGTTCAAAGCCAGCTACGGCAGGTATTCACAAGCTTTAAGAGCCTATTTGTCAACCCGTTTTAATCCCAACGGTGTTGCCGGCGCTGTCTATTTGATAGAACCGGACTTGACGCCCATTTTTCCTATCAACGTATTCTATACGACGGTCGCGAAAACAACGTACGGAGATCAAGGGGCGGACGTGCCCTATACCGACGAGTTCACCGTCGCCGTCGAGAGAGAGATCGCCAACAATTGGTCAGGCGGGCTCCGGTACGTGAAGAAACTGGGGAGGAACAACGTCTGGGATGTCAACGGCGCTCAACTCGATATCAACCGGCTCGTGAACAACGGGGAGCTGAGCTGGACCAACTGGGAACAGGTCCCCTTCGTCGATCCTACCGACGGCGAGAATAAATTCTTCTGGAGCCAGGAAGCGGTTCTTGCCCCGGACATGTACCTGTTGAATGTGCCGGGAGCGAACAGGGATTTCGCCGGCCTCGAATTGACCTTGACCAAGAGATATGCCCAAGGATGGTTCATGATGGCCTCCTATATGTGGGGGAAGCTTACAGGCCTGTTGGATACGGGGTATATGCAGAGTGATCCCTATGGAGCCAAGTTCTTCCAAGATCCCAACGCCCACGTCAATGCGACAGGAAGACTCGAGATGGACAGACGGCACCAAGTGAAGCTCCAAGGGCTCGTCCAGGGGCCCTGGGGGATCAACGTCAGCGCTTTTGCCAGGTTCCTGTCGGGCACACGGTACACGAGAATGCTCAGTGCAGCCCAGTTGGGGATCCCGCTCGCGCAAGGCGATGCGACAATTTACGCGGAGGCACGAGGCTCTCGGGCATATCCCGCACGACTCACCGTTGATTTGAGGCTGGAGAAGGAGTTCAGGATCAAAACCACTTCTTTCGGAGTGTTTGCCGATGCCTTCAACCTCCTGAACAGCAACAAAGCATTGGAGGCCTATGCTCTATCTAATAATCCCGATCTGGCCTTCGGTACGATGCTCAGGATCGAAAACCCCCGGATCATTAGATTGGGAGCGAGACTCGCATTCTGACGGGATCCACGTTAAGCGAACGAACCAAGACAAAGAGGAGGGGAGTCCCAACTTGGGGGGCTCCCCCCCCCTTCGCCCATTAAAAACGGTCGGCCGACCATCTCCATCATCCCCGTTCAACAATATGCCGGAGGCAAAACGAAATGAGCAAGACGAGGATCCCCGTACTTACTTCCCTGGGAGTTTGCGTCATCCTCCTTTTCTCCCTCGTTTTTTCCGATGAGGCCAAGAAGGCTGAACGGGATGCGATGTATCGCCTGTATCTAGACTTCGCTTCCCAAGTCAAAGGCGGTGACATCACGGCTCATTGGATGGCCGACGGCAATAGCTTTTGGTTCGCTGATGGGTCACCTGCAAACACCGTGGTCTACAAGGTCGATCCCGTTGCGAATACCAAGCAGCCGCTCTTCGATAACCAACGCCTTAGAAAGGCCTTGACTCCATTATTGGGGCATGAATTGGCCCACGAGGGACTCCCTTTCGAAAATTTTTCTTTCTTAGCCGGTGAGAAGGCCATTCGCTTTACGGTCGAAAACAAGGATTTTATCTGTTCATTGGACACTTATTCTATGACGAAACCGGCCTCGGACCCCCTGATCGTGGGCCAGAAGAGCTGGATGCGCCCCCAACTCATCCGCAGGGAGCCCAACCCTCCAATCCTCGAGATCGCTTCTCCGGACGGGAGCTGGTTTCTCCACGAGAAAGACCATAACATCTGGCTCCGTTCTGCCTATGACGGTCGCATGCTTCCGTTCACCGAAGACGGCGTCGAAGATTATGAGTGGACGCTGACCCTCCCGCCTCATTTGGTGCCCGTGCCGGACGCCCGGTGGTCGCCCAACGGGATCAAGGTCGCGATAGGCCGAGTGGACAGCCGAAAAGTGGAGAAATTCCCCCTTGTCCACTGGCTGAAGCCGGTCGAGGAGATCGAGTGGAGGGGCGGTTTTATTGCCGGCGGGCCGATGCCCCAGGCAGAAATCTTCATTGCCGACGTCAAGTCCAAGGAAATCGTCCGGATCGACACCGGCCATGAACCGGATCATTATTTCCGGATCTATGGATGGAAACCCGACGGCTCGGAATTGTTGTTCTCGAAAATCAGCCGAGACTACAAGAAACTCCAACTCATGGCCGCTGATGCCCAGACGGGCGCGACGCGGGTGATCCTTACCGAAGAGGAAAAAACTTTCATTATCGGCGCCCCATATATGCCCCATTGGACGCACAAATTCACGCCTCTCCCGGATGGAAAAAGGTTCCTCTGGATATCGGAGAGAGACGGATGGGCACATCTTTATCTCTACGCCACGGATGGGACGCTCCTTAAGCAATTGACGAAAGGAGACTTTCCCGTTGTCCAGGTTGTCTCCGTGGATGAAAAAGGGGGCTGGATCTATTTCACGGCCCATGCCGAGCCCAGACCCTACGACACCCATCTTTACCGTGTCAATTTTGAGGGACAGGCTTTTCGGCGACTGACCGAAGCTTCCGGGGAGCATGGCCCGGCGGCTTTCTTGGGGTCCGGTACGTCCATCCGGTTCTCTCCATCCAAGAAGTATTTCCTTGACCCCTACTCCAGCCCTTCCCGGCCTCCCAAGGTGGAGCTCAGAAAGGCGGACGGGACATTGCTGCGAGTTCTCGCCGAGGCGAATACCGACGGCCTCAAAGGAATGAAATGGAGCCCGCCAGAGGAGTTCGTCGTCAAAGCGGCCGATAAAAAGACGGATATCTACGGGATCCTCTATAAGCCCTACGATTTCGATCCGAACAAGAAATATCCCGTGATCGACAATATTTATGGCGGTCCCCAGGTGGCCGTTGTTCCCCGGGTATTCAGTCTCGAGCTAGGCGAGACTCCTGTCACTCAAGCGCAGGCGCTCGCTCAAATGGGATTCGTCGTGTTCATCCTGGATGCCCGAGGAACCCCGGAACGCAGCAAGTCTTTTCAGGATGCGGTCTACGGGAACTTCGGACGGAATGAGATCCCCGATCATACAGCCGCACTCCATCAGCTGGCCGCAGAGCGTCCTTACATGGACTTGAGCCGGGTTGGGATTTTCGGCCGGTCCTGGGGAGGCACCTTCACGCTGCGGGCCATGTTCACGGCCCCGGACGTCTATCACGTGGGAGTCGCGCTATCCCCTATCCCTGATCCATCCAGGGCCGGCTTCCTTCACGAGATCTATCTGGGGCTCCCCGCGGATAATGCCGAGGCCTACAAAGCGGCCGATAGCACTCCGCTGGCCGCCCATCTCAAAGGAAAACTCTTGATCGTTCATGGAACCCTCGACGCGGGCTGCCGCACGGCCCTGCAGATGCAGCTGGCGGAAGCCCTGATCCGGGCCGGCAAGTTCTTTGATCTGATCATGCTTCCCGAAAGAGGACACGGCCTGACCTATTCCGAGCTGATCATCGGTTCGACTCCGGAAGACATGCGGGAGGAAGAAATGTATGCGTTGGAAGCTACAAAACGCTACTTCGTCGAGCACCTTCGGGCGCAACAGGGAGATCCTGATCCCGGGCCGGGGCGAACGAAATGATGAACGCGGCCTACACCTTCCTCGCGCATTCATGGGCCGGCCTCGTCATCGCCGCTGGCATCGGCGGCATCGGCTGGATACTCGTGCGCGTCGCGCGCCGGCCGGGCCGTCGTTGGGTCCGGTTTTTAGGGTATACCGTTTATGTTCTAGCGGGACTGCTCACGATCGCCAGCTTGGTCGCGATCGTTCGAATCGTGCGTGCGAGCGCGCGCTACGCGCCGATGGGCAAGCTGGTCGACGTCGGCGGCTACCGCATGCACATCCTGGCCGAAGGAGAGGCGAACGGCGGGCCGACTCTGGTCTGGATCCCCGGAGGCCACGCCCCGGGGCTCGCTCTTTACCATCTCCATAAGATCCTGCGAAAGGAAACCCGTTCGATCCTGTTCGATCGTCCGGGCACGGGCTGGAGCGATACCGGCCCGCTCCCGCGACGCACCGGGCTGGAAGCGGAAGAGCTGCGCACCCTTCTCGAAAAGGCGGGGGAAAAGGGGCCGTTCGTTCTGATCGGTCATTCCTACGGTGGCCTTCTCGCCGCTAACTTTGCTCGAAGGCACCCGGACCGGACGGCGGCGTTGGTCCTGCTGGACGCCACGATGCCGGACATCTTCATCTACCTGCCGGGCGGGGGAGGGCCCAATATCCCTCGGGGTCTCGTTCGCGGCAGCCGGCTCGCGGGCTGGAGCAAGCTCTTCGGGCTCTGGTCCGATCCCGAACGCAAAACGGCTAAGCTCGACAAGGAAACGGCCCGAGTTGTGAAGTCGATCGAAGATAGCATGGCCGACGTGCGGGAGCAGATCGATGTCTTCAACCTCCGTCCGGCTTCGGATTGGGTCTCGGCCTCCCTCTACAGCGAATGGTTCGATCCCGTAAGCGTAGCGGAAGCGACAGTCTACGACGGCGAACTCGACGAGATACCCCTTACCCTCGTTCATCCCCCGGACCCGGGGGACCCCAAGGTCGTCGAACAGCAGCTCGGAGCGAGTCCCGATGCCCTGCGAAGGTACCGCTTTCTCCAGCGGGTGCGTGACCAGTATCTGAGGACGTCGAAGAGATCCACCCTGATCCTCACCGCCCCCGGGACAGGTCATAATTTTCCCTATGAAACGCCTGACTTCGTTGTGGACGTTGTGCGCCGTGTGCTCGCCGAGAGCCGTCAGCGATGAGTTCAGAAATGTGCCAGCTAGGGATTATGCGGACCATGGATGCCGATAGGAAGTTAGTCAATAAAACACTCTAATATCATGGGAGGCGATATGAGAAAAGCATTAATGGCGATCCTATTCTTCGCTGTGCTGAACGCCGCAAATGGGCTGATCGCGCAAAGCCCGGACTACATGCCAGGACCTGTCTGGAGAATGGTTTATTACCGGATCAATCCGGGACAAGAAGGCGTATTCTGGAAGAACATGCGGGAGGATTTCCAGCCGATATTCGAACTGGCCAAGAAAGAAGGCGTTATGACGGAGTTCAAAATCTACAAGAATCCAGTCAAAGACCATCCCGGTGATTGGGATGTTATGCTGGCGCTCGGCTACCCGAATTATGCGGCCCTCGACCAGCTGGAGGCCAAGTGGGCATCCTGGTATGTCAAGTACTATGGTTCGCAAGCTAAGGTCTCCGAAGGTGTCAAAGAAAGAGATGGCTCCCGCGAAGTGGTCGCCGTTCGTTTGGTGCGTGAGGTCAAATTAAAATAATCGGGCGAACCATGATTGCCTTAGACGAAAATCGGCCTTTCTTGAGTTAGATAGGTGCGCGAGAAACGTTTTTTGGAGTGCTTGAAAAGGCCATCGATCTGAAGTAAAAAAATGAGATCTGCCTTAATGCGAAAGCGAGTCTAGTCGCCAGTAGGAGGCCTCACGATGAAACTTCCCAAAAAGCCGCTGAAATCGGCTTCCCTTATCGCGACTCTTCTCTTTATATCGGCCAATCCGTTCTCCCGTGGCATTGTGAGGCAGCCGGCAACGGCCCAGCTTTCCAAGAGCTCTGTCCTGTTGACAAAAGCTGAGGATGATTACTGGAATCATGCCTTAAACGAAAGCCTTTTATTCCGGTTGAGATTTGGGCTCAAGATCGAAAAATTGCCCGATCTTTCCTTCGAATACTCCAAATCTCAAGCCGGGTTCGCCGCATCGATTCTGGAACGGCTCAAGGACATCAAGCGAGAGGAACTCAACCATGATGAGACCATCTCGCTGGATATCCTGAAATGGGAAAACCTAAACACCGTCGAAGGGCTGGCGTATTACTGGCTCGGTTTCCCCGTCACCCCTTACGCTTCCCCCATCCCGGGCGTCATCTCAGCTTTCAAGAAATTCCCAATTGCGGGAAGTGAAGACCTGGCTCACTATCTGGGCCTCTTAAAAAAAGTTCCCTTTTTTATCGACGGCATTCTAAATAAACTCCGGGGGCAATACGGCCGGGGCATCATCATCCCCAGAGAGGAATTGGATATGGTGATCCCTATCCTTGATTCCTACGTCAAAGAGGGCGAGGAGAGCGAATTCTTCGTCAAGAACGAAAGGCTGAAAACGCTGCCCCCCCCTGAGGCGAAAAAATTTCAGCAACAGCTCGTTGGGATCATCAACAACGAAGCGAACAGGGCACTGGATCAACTCAGCAAATTCCTCAAAGGACATTACCTTCAAAAGGCCCCTCGTTCCGTAGGGCTTTGGCAGTATCCTGGAGGCAGGGAATATTACCGATATCTTATAAAAGCTCATACGGGCCTAACCCTTTCGCCTGAACAGATCCATCAAATGGGGCTTGCAGAAATCAAAAAGAATATGGGACGTTTGGCGGAGATCAAGGACTCGGTCGGATTTAAGGGATCGTTGGCGGAATTTCGCCAATTTCTTCGCAAGGATCCCCGCTTCTTTCCGAAAACAGCCGGGGAAATCGAGGCGAGGTTGCTCGGTTTCGTGAACGGGTTGAACGAAAAGATCGATGGCTATTTTATGAAAAGGCCCCAATCTCCCTATGGAGTCAAGAGACTCGCCCTCGAGTTGGAACCGGGGATGTCCTTCGGCTTCTATCAGGATCCTACCGTCGCTGAACCCGTGGGAATATATTATTTTAACGGGTCCAAACTCAACGAAAGATCCCTTTTGATGGCCGAAGGCCTGATCTATCATGAATTGGTCCCTGGTCATTATTTTCAAAGGACCCTCCAGCAGGAAAATAGGAATCTTCCTGAATTTCAGCGCGCCTCTAGCGACAATGGCTATATCGAAGGCTGGGCCGAATATGCCTCCTGGCTCGGTCAGGAAATGGGGTTCTTCCGGGATCCCTACAGTCTTTGCGGCAGAATCTTGATGGATATCTTCATTTCAACGCGGCTGGTCGCTGATACGGGGATGAACTATCTGGAATGGCCTCGATCACGGGCCATCGATTTCATGAAAGAGACCGTGATCGAATCCGAAACTCAGATCAATACCGAAACCCTGCGCTATTCGGTGGATATCCCGGGACAGGCGTTGAGCTACAAACTGGGTCTTATGAAAATGTTCGAGCTTCGTGAGAAAGCTCAAAAGGCGCTTGGAGACAAGTTTAATATACGGAAATTCCACGAGGCTATTTTGGGCAACGGATCCATGCCGCTCTCCGTCCTGGAGAAACATATCGATTGGTACATTGAAAAAGAAAAGGCGGCGCCGAGCGCGAGCACAAAAAGATCGAAAAGCACCGTTACGGTCGATGGAACCCCGATCTCCTATTCTGTTGAAGGGGAGGGGCTGCCGTGTCTTGTCGTCAACGGGAGCCTCTATCCCAAAACGTTCTCCGAAAAATTGAAAAAGCATTTCCGGTTCGTCTTTGTGGAATATCGGAACATGTATGTTTCGGACCCTCCGGCCGATGTTCCAAAGATCACCCTGGACACCTTGGTCGATGATATTGAACAGGTGCGTCAAAAGCTGGGGTACGAAAAGATCGCCGTGCTTGGCCACTCCGTCCCCGGCTTCATAGCTCCCGAGTACGCCCGCAAGTATCCTCAGCATGTCTCCCATATCATCTTGATCGCCATGCCGCCCCGCTGGACGGAGGAATATCAACGGGAGAGCCAGGATTTCTGGAAGGCCGACGCGTCCCAAGAAAGGAAAGCGGTCTTTCAACACAACCAGAAAGAGAATACCGAAGAGCGATTGAAGGGCATGCCTCCGGGTGAAGCCTGGGCGGTGAATTACAATGCCAACAGCCCCATGTATTTTTATGACCCGTCTTACGATTCGCGCTGGCTCTGGGAGGGGATCGAGTTCAATCGGGACTTTGTAAATCACCTTCTCGGCAAAATCCTGGCCGGGCACGATATTTCCGATATCTTTTTGAAGATAAAAGTCCCCGTTTTTCTCGCGCTTGGGCGTTATAGCTATATCACGCCCTATCATAGCTGGGATGCCATAATGAAAACATCCCCAAACATAACTTTCGGCCTTTTCGAAAAGAGCGGTCACTATCCGATGCTCGAAGAAGCGGACCTTTTCGATGAGAAGATCATGGCTTGGATGGGGATGCGCTGAAGAAGGATTCAGCGAGACGTGTATCAGTGCTTTGACGGTTTTATCCAACGACAGGATGGATCGCCATGAAGGAGGGCCCACGGCCATGAGGGAAAGCGTGTTCGAAGTGCTGCGCCAAGAAGGCCTGAACCATCTGGAGATCCATTTTGACTGGAAGTCGGACACGTTCATCCTCTACTCCGCCCGGGAGTGGGATCCGGAAACGGATTTCTCGGAGTACAACAACCGTTTCTCGGTCTTCACCTTAAGGGCAACCGATGGGAGGTTTTACAACAGCCGGGAAACGGTAGCCCTTTTCGCAAAGCATGACCTCATTGGTCACCTGGATAGGATCAAGACGCTCATGCGCAAGGGGCGTCATGTCCTCCTGGACTGTTATGACAACGAGAAGCTGGGGATCCGCTTCACCAACCACATCCATAACGACAAGAGAGGTCTGAATAATCTGCATTCGTCGCTCCTCATGGGCGGCATCCGGCGTCATGAGCCGGACGAGGATGAGATCGACGTCTTCATCGACGGAATGAACCTCGGACGGAGCATGACTTTCAAGAACATCATGGCAGGCCTGCCCATGGGCGGGTGTAAGATCACGGTCCAGATGGCGCCCGTAGACCTCGAGAACCTACAGCAGATCGGATTCCTCGCCTTTGCCAACGACCGAACCCGGAACACCGCGGGTCCCGACATGCGTTTCCCGCCGGAACTGACCGATGTGATAAAAGCCTATTTCTCGCTGAATTTTACCGGCGGTCCGAAGGGCCCCCTCGGCCCGACGGGGACTCCGACAGCCCACGGCACGTATGTGGCCGTCAAGCAGGCAGCCCGTTTCCTTTGGGGTTCCGACTCCCTCCGGGGCAAGACCATCGCTGTCCAGGGACTTGGAGCGGTTGGCTTCCCCCTTGCGGAGGATTACGTCCGCGAGGGGGCCAGGTTGATCGTCAGCGACATCGATCCGGCAAGGACGCGCGAACTCCTGGAAAAAAACCCCGATGCCGCCATCGAAGTCGTGGATCCCTCGGCGATCCTGGGGGTCGAGGCCGACATCTTCTCCCCCTGCGCCGAAGGGGGGGTTCTGCACCAGAAGAACATCCCCGATCTGAAATTCAAGATCATCATGGGCGGCGCGAACAACGTTCTGAAGGCGTCCGGCCAGGAAGACGAATACGCACTGGCCGATAAACTAGCCGCTAGCGGCATCCTGTACCAAGTGGACTGGGTCCACAACATCGGAGGTGTCATGGCGGGATACGAGGAGTACATCCACCAGAAGAACGCGAGCGTTACGCGGCTCATGGATAAAGTCGGAAACCTTTGCGCCGAAAAAACCTGGGAGAACCTGAATGAAGCGAAGCGCGAAGGCATCACCCCGACGAAGCGGGCTTACCTGTCGGTCGAGCGGGAAGTCTATGGAGAGTAGGTACCCGGCTCCGCAAAGGTAGCCATCGATAGAGGCAAGGGAAGAGGACCGTTGAGCATGGCAGAGCGCGAACGTTTTTCTTCGAAGCTCGGGTTTTTCCTTTCTGCCATCGGGTTTGCCATTGGCATCGGAAGCCTCTGGCGGTTTCCCTACTTGGTAGGCAAGTACGGGGGCGGGATCTTCCTGCTGTTCTACGTGGTGATCATCTTCGGGATCGCCATACCCCTTTTCATCTTGGAGCTCGCCATGGGTAGCGCTTCCCAGAAGAATCCCATCGGGGCCTACCGTCAGTTGGGAAAGCGCAAGGCCTGGACACTTAACGGCTACCTCAACGTTTTCGCGATGCAGCTGTTGATGGGCTTCACCCTGCCCGTGGGGGGCTGGGTGATGGCCTATATCTTCAAGACGGGATTTGGAACGTTCAAGTCCATGACGCCCGTTCAGATCGGGGAATACTTCGGGGCCTTCAGCGGTAACGCACCGGTGGTCATTGCCTGGAGCGCCGTCACGGTCGTCCTCGTGATCCTCGTCATCACCCGGGGGCTCAACAAGGGACTTGAATGGGTGAATTCTCTTTGTATGCCGGCCCTCTTCCTGATTTTGCTCGTGCTGATCGTCAGGTCGGTTACGCTACCCGGCGCCCAGGCCGGGCTTGTCTTCTACCTCAAGCCCGATTTCTCGAAGTTCACGGCCCAGGCCATCTATGACTGCATCGGTCAGGCGTTCTTCGCCATCGGCGTGGCCATGGCAGCGGGGATCGTCTTTGGGAGCTACCTAAAGAAAGAGCAGAAGAGCCTTGTTCGACAAGGCCTTCACATCGGCACAGCCCTGACCCTCGCCGGGTTCCTCTCGGGACTCGTTATCTTCCCGGCCGTCTTTTCTTTTGGGCTAGAACCGGCAGGCGGTCCCGGCCTGACCTTCGTGACGATGCCCAACGTTTTCAACAAGATGCCCCTTGGGTCAGTTTTCGGGGTTTTTTTCTATATCCTCTTTTACCTGGCCGCCCTTTCTTCCTGGCTGGGTGGGGCAGAAGCAGTCACGGCCGCTTACATGGAGGAGTTCGGCTTTTCCCGGAAGAAGGCCGTCTATGTGGTTAGTGCCGTCATGTTCGCCATCGGCTGCATTTCCGCCTACTCGGCGAAGTTTTTCGAGGCTGCGAACACGATCCTCAACAATGCGCTCATTGTCGGAGGTCTTATCCTGACCTTATTCGTGGGCTGGTCCTGGGGTGTCAAGCACTTTTTTGAAGAGGCCAATGTCCGGTCTTCCGCCATCCGGGTGTTTTTCACGGTCATCGTCAAGTACGTAGCTCCGGCAGCGATCATCCTCCTCGGGCTGAGCATGCATGGAGTTTTCTAGGCTTCTTTTTCAAAGCTGTCCGTATTCAAAGGCAGGAAGCTCTCGTCCACCTATAGGGGAAGAGATGCTTCCGGACTAGCTAAAAACTAGCCAATGAGGTAGAAATGAAGGCGTAACTGATAGAATACAAACCGTCTAAGATCAGAGCAACGGAGAGGTTGTCATGTTCAAGGTTAACGAGTATTTCGATGGAAAGGTGAAGTCGCTGGCATTCCAGGCTGCGGGCGGTCCGGCGACGGTCGGCGTCATGGCCGCGGGCGACTACGAGTTCGGAACGTCCACGCTGGAGATCATGACCGTCGTCAGCGGCACGCTGACGGTCAAGCTGCCGGGAAGCGATGTCTGGAAGGACTACAAGGCCGGGGCGAGCTTCACGGTCGAAGCCGGGAAGAAATTCCAGCTCAAGGTCGCCGCCGACGCAGCCTACCTCTGTCTTTACAGGTGATCGGCTGGCTGGAGGCGTTGCGGATCCCGGAAACTGAGATCCTCCTGTTTTAAGCCCCATCCGTTCGGCCCGTTATGGCAATAAGAGCGCGCTGTTTCTCAGATCGATCTCTGGGTCCATTCGCCGCCGATGAGGCGCCACATCGTTCCGGTCGGGTTTAAGTCCCTTAGCTCGGGAGGAAGCCGATCGGGGCGGACGTTGTCGTAGCATCTCAGAGCCGCGAACCTGAACATGGCCGCGGGGAATCCGACGGCGGTGAATCCCGGGTGGCCGGTGGCCGGGTATGGCCCGCCGTGGTTCATGGCCGGTGAGACGGCGACTCCGGTGGGCATCTTGTCGTTTAATAGGCGGCCGACCTTGGTGCGCAGGATCGGTTCGATCGCGGCGTACTCCCGATCGTCTCTCCCGTCGCGATGGCTGTAGACCGCCCCGGTGAGATGGCCCTCCAGGCGCGAGGCGATTTCTTTCATCTCGGCCATGTCCCTGGCCAGGACGATCAAAGATAACATGCCGAAGGATTCGACCTGGAAGGCCGCGGGATCCCTCAGGAATCCCGTCCCCGAAAGGGTAAAGAGGGTGGGCGAAAACCTGAATCCCGGCCCCGAGGGATCACGCCCTCC
>Ga0315275_10003425_pt1 | contig 14597 bp, 14 predicted proteins | sample YL17G03_0_MG_FD_205557 | JGI IMG/M metagenome (GOLD analysis project Ga0315275, IMG submission 205557) | Sediment microbial communities from Yellowstone Lake, YNP, Wyoming, USA - YL17G03_0 | ecosystem: Environmental > Aquatic > Freshwater > Lake > Sediment | place: USA: Wyoming | collected... | reverse complement strand
CGCCGACGAAGCCATCATTGAAAAACTCCTCGGGAAATATCTGCAGTACTTCACCGGAAAGCAGATCGGCAGGGATGTCTTTGTGACGCTTCGCATCCCGAATATCTGGGAAGAAAAAACCTTCAAGTTGGCGCGCACCTACATGAGCGTGCTTTCCGCGGCGGAACTCACGAAATCGCTGAAACTGGCAAGCCCGCCGGTTTTTGAGTTCATCCTGCCGATGACCAAACGCGCCGACCAGCTCATCCAGATACAGGACACATTCCAAAAAACCGCCAAGCTCCACGAGGAAATCTTCAAGACATCGGAATTCGGGCAGGGATATATCCATATCATTCCGCTTTTTGAGAGTATTGATGACCTGGCCGGGTGCGGAAGTGTGCTGACAGACTTTATCAAACTCCATCAGCAGAAATTCAAAAAAAAGCCGGCTTACTTGCGGCCATTCATTGCGCGGTCAGACCCGGCGCTCAACGCGGGATTCGTGCCGTCAGTCTTGGCGAGCTGCATGGCTTTAAGGGAAATCTACAGGATCGGTAAAAAGTTCGAAGTAGCAATGCATCCGATCATCGGTACCGGATCGCTCCCCTTCCGCGGCGGCATCAACCCGGAAAATATTGAAAAGACCCTCGTCCAGTACCAGGGCATAAAAACCGTCACCATCCAGTCCGCCTTCCGCTACGATTATCCGCTGGAAAAGGTCAAGAAATCACTCAAGTACATAGCCGGAAAACTTTCGAAAGTGAATCCGGTGACATTCAGCGACGCCGAATTCAAACAATTGAAAGAGGCTAACGAAATTTTTCGCCGGACATACTGCCCTGTCATTGAAAAAGCTGCCGGCCTGATTAATGAAATGGCGGAACACGTGCCGCGACGCCGCTCCAGGATGCAGCACATCGGCTTGTTTGGATACAACCGCGGTATCGGCGGGACAAAGCTGCCGCGCGCCATTTCTTTTACCGCAGCATGGTATTCCATGGGCGTGCCGCCGGAATTTATCGGGACCGGCCGCGGGCTTAAAATCGCCGCAAAGAAAGGGTTGTTGCCGCTCATCGAAAAACATTTCTTCACGTTGCGCTGGGAACTCAAGCACGCGGGCAAATACCTGAATATGGAAAACCTGCAAAACCTGGCCAGACAGCACGCGTGGGCAAAACTGGTGCTGGAAGACATCAAACTCTGTTCAGATATTTTAAAAATAGAAATCGGACCCCAAAAAGACCACCATTTCATCCACCGCAACCTCACATCCACCATACTATACAAAAAACACATGGGCATGGATTTCAGCAGGGAGCTCGTGGAAGCAGGAATCATGCGGAAAAGTCTGGGATAAAAAAGGAATAAAATCAGGATCGAAGAACAGCATTTGTCAAAGCAAAATTAGCACTGTATAATAATAAGTGCTAATTTTCAACCACCCCAGCCCCACCCTTATGGACCGCAAACAGGAGGTATTAAAAGCCATTATCCAGCATTTTATCCACACCGGGGAACCGGTGGGTTCACAGACCATTATCGTGAGCTACAAGTTTTCGGTGAGCCCGGCAACGATCCGCAACGATATGGTGGCACTTGAAAAAGAAGAACTGATTTTCCAGCCGCACACCTCCGCGGGACGCGTGCCAACTGACAAGGGCTACCGCGTTTACGTTAACGAACTGGCCGATATCAATGATGAACGCCAGCAGGCCATCACCATCCTCAACCAGCTCCGGCAGGAATTTGTCGTGGAACGAATCAAGGAAAAAATATACGAGGCCGTTTCACTCCTCTCGCGCGCAACGCAGATCGTGAGCTTTGCCACCCTGCCAGACAACAACCGCACCTTTTTCCTAGGCATTTCCAATGTCATGCGCCAGCCTGAATTCTTGAATGACATGGTGCGGGCATGCCAGGTCATTGAGGTTTTGGAGAAGCAGGATAATTTTATAACCCTCCTGAAAAACCTACATATTGATGAAACCACTAAAATTTTTATCGGGAAGGAAAATATCCTGCCGCAAATCCAAAGCTGCAGCCTCATGGTGACAAAATACCAGCTTAAAGATTACCACGGATATATGGGGCTTTTAGGGCCGACACGAACCAACTACCCCTTCAACCAGGCAATCCTGGAAGAAATCAAGAAAGCATTACATCACTAAAAAAAATAATGGACGAACAACAAAAAACTTCAAACCCGCCTCAGGGGGCAACACCCCAGAGTGCAGCACCGCAGGACAAACCACAGAGTACTCCACCCCAGGACACTGCAGTTCCGCAAGATGCCGCACCCAAGAGTGAGGAAGAATTAAACACGCTCAAGGACGAACTTGAAGAAACCCAGAAAAAACTTCTGGAAATGACCTCTATAACCCAGAGGGCTTTGGCCGACCTGCAGAATTTCCGCCGTCAGGCTGAACAGGAACGGGTAAGTTACGTATCGTACGCAAACATGGAACTTTTCATTGAACTTCTGCCGGTGATAGAAAACATGAACCGCGCGCTGGCACATGAACCCAAGGATGCCGAGTGGATTAAAGGTGCGGAGCAATCCATGAAACAACTCCTGCAGGCGCTCGAAAAGAAAGACCTGCATACCATTGAAGCTGTCGGAAAGAAGTTCGACCCGAAAATCCATGAAGCCCTTATGGTAGGCCCGGGAGAAAAAGACCTGGTTCTGGAAGAATTCGAAAAAGGTTATTTGCTTGGGGATAAAGTCCTCAAACGTTCAAGGGTAAAAGTTGGTAATGGCGAAAAGGCTGCCGCTTGAACCGCTTAAGCTGTGAAATCCTTCCGGAACATTGATAGGGGAAAGTTCAACCGGATCCCGGAAGTATTGACATATTATTTGATATATTCTATAATTTAGATAAACCAAAATAAAACTTAACCCAAAACTTTTATGGCAAAATTCCTAAAAGCAAACAAAAAGGTCGCGTTAGCGGTCGGAATGTCGCTCTTCGCACTTGCAACAGGTTTAGTTGCATGGATGCAGAGAAAAAGATTCATCCGCTAGTTTTTAAAATCAGGAACTTCAATAGACCGCTGTTTTAAACAGCCGATATTCAGACCGATGCTCCGGTTCGTAAGAACCAGGGATTGGCCACGGCAAGAGGCAGCGGTTTTACATGTCCGCTCTTTGCTATAAGAATTGTCCAATCCGCACAGGTGGGTTGACGGCATTTTTAAAATATTGTATAATATAAGTACCAAAATAAAAATTAACCCAATTTTTTATGGTAGATTTAAATAAAAAAATCGCATCTGTTCTTGGCGTGGCTCTTTTTGCGATCGCCACAGGCGTATTTGCCTGGAACCAGGGACTACATCAAACCACAGTGATTAATACAGCGGAAGCACAGGCTAACACCCCGGTCAGCGTGACCTTTACCATGGATGGACTTAAAGACAGCGTTCCTGTCAGTTCCTACACGTGGAATGCCTCTTCTTTAGCAAATGCAGGTGCAGGTGGAGGCGCAGGCAGAGTGACTTCCAGCACTTTTCACCTGACCTTTACCGCAAACAAAAATTCTCCCGATCTCATGAAAGCCGCAACAAACGGAAAAAACATTAGAAACGCATCCATCGTTGTCAACAACAACGCCGGGAAACCATTGGTGAAATGGACGTTCGCAGATTGTAGGGTTACCTCCTATACGACATCTGAAAAAGCCGGCGCCGAACCCATGGATGAAATTGATATTTCATTCGGGAGAATGACATTCGAATACACCTCCGGAACAACAGGTGAAACAACCCGCGGCGACTTAGACCTTACAAAAATCGGCAGATAAACATCTGCCCGGCACCTAAGCACATAAGGGACTAAAAAACAGTACAACCCTTGACTCCACTCTTTTAGCACTCTATAATTATGAGTGCTAAATTTGTTTTTGGCTTTGGTTTGGCCGCGTTCTCCTGAAAAATGCGGCACTAGAAACGAGCAAAGCGAGTTTCCTAGCCAGCAAGCGTCCCGCCAAAGCGGGACAACCCGAAGCGACCAAAAGGAGCGGAGGCAAAAAAACAATTAATAATTCATAATTTAATAACTCTATGTCAAAGATCATCGGAATAGACCTTGGAACAACCAACTCCTGCGTGGCTGTGATGCAAGGCACGGAAACAATCGTCATCCCCAATGTGGAAGGACATCGCACAACGCCTTCCGTTGTGGCTATTAAGGGGAACGACCGCCTTGTGGGTGTTACCGCAAAAGCCCAGGCCGTCACCAATCCGGAAAACACTATTTATTCTTCCAAGCGCTTCATCGGACGCAATTTTGATGAAGTCACCCAGGAAATCAAACAGGCGCCTTATAAAGTTGTCAAAGGCCGCGGAGGCGAAGCAGAAATCGTCATGAACGGGAAAGAACACCGCCCGGCGGAAATTGCCGCCATGGTGCTGGCAAAACTCAAAGCGGACGCTGAAGCGTTCCTCGGCGAAAAGGTCACCGAAGCCGTCATAACCGTGCCGGCATATTTTAACGACTCGCAGCGCCAGGGCACTAAAGACGCCGGAAAAATCGCCGGCCTGGACGTGAAACGCATCATCAATGAACCCACGGCTGCCGCCCTCGCGTACGGCCTTGATAAGAACAAAGCCAAGGAGAAAAAAATCGCCGTGTATGATTACGGCGGCGGTACGTTTGATATCTCTATCCTTGAACTCGGCGAAGGCGTTTTTGAAGTGCTCTCCACCAACGGCGACACGCACCTCGGCGGTGACGATATGGATCAGGAAATCGTCACATGGCTCCTGGCGGAATTCAAAAAAGAATCCGGCGTGGACTTAAGCGCAGACCGCGTCGCATTACAACGTTTCCGCGATGCCGCGGAAAAAGCCAAAATCGAACTTTCCACCCTCAATGAAAGCGATATCAACCTGCCATTCATCGCCATGGATAAAGGAGGCGGCGCCAAACATTTCAACATCAAACTAACCCGCGCGCGCCTGGAAGACCTCGTGTCGGACCTTATTGAACGATCCGTGGCACCATGCAAAAAAGCCATTGAAGACGCCAAAGTATACTTAAGCGACATTGATGAAGTCGTGCTCGTGGGAGGTATGACACGCATGCCGGCCATCCAGAAAAAAGTGGAAGAAATTTTCGGAAAACCGCCGCATAGAGGCATCAACCCGGATGAAGTCGTGGCCATCGGCGCGGCCATCCAGGGAGGTGTGCTCCAGGGCAACGTCAAAGACATTATCCTTCTGGACGTCACTCCCCTTTCTTTGGGTCTTGAAACCATGGGAAGCGTCATGACCAGACTCATCGAACGCAACACCACCATCCCAACATCCAAGTCACAGGTGTTTTCCACTGCAGCGGATAGCCAAACCTCCGTGGAAATCCATATCCTGCAGGGTGAACGCCCGATGGCCATTGATAACAAATCACTCGGCCGCTTCCTGCTCGACGGCATCCCGCCGGCTCCCCGCGGAATCCCGCAGATTGAAGTCACGTTCGACATTGACGCAAACGGAATCTTAAACGTCAAAGCCAAGGACAAAGCCACCAACAAAGAACAGCACATCACCATTACCGGCAGTACCAATATGAGCGATGCCGAGATCGAAAAGATGCGCAAGGAAGCTGAAAAATATGCCGAAGAAGACAAGAAGAAAAAAGAGGCCGTGGAAACCCGCAACAAGGCGGAAAGTCTCGTCTTGCAGGCCGAAAGGACCTTAAAGGATGCCGGTGATAAAGTTTCCGAAGACATCAAGAAACCCGTCACAGAAAAAATCGACGCGCTTAAAAAACTTCTTGAAAGTAAAGATTCCGCCGGTGCGCCAAATGCCAAACCGGAAGACCTGCAAAAAGGTTACGACGAATTAAGCGAAGTCATTCAGAAAGTCGGCGCGGAAATGTACAAAGCCGCCGAACCACGGGGCGCACAGGGAACCGCCACCGGCGCCGAAGAAGGACACGAGGGCGCCCCGCATGGCGCGGGCACGGCCGAAGACGACGGCACCAAAGTCTACGAAGCCGGTAAAAAGAAGATTCCTGAAGAAGGCCCGGAAGCCGCAACGGAAGGAGAAGTTGTGGATAAGAAATAATAAGTCTCAATCAAAAAAGCCGCCCAAACCAGGGCGGCTTTTTAAAAATGATCCCCAAAGAAACTCTCTGGGGATCACGCAGCTTTACGACAGCAGCTTCGTCATAAATATTATAAGGCGCTGGCTCCGGTGGACGCAATTTAAAACAACCAATGCCATTAATAAACATTCCCCCGATAATCCACCGCCATGATTTGGATTTTCTTCCCGGTAATCTTATAAATAATCCTGATTTTACCCACCCTTAAGCGATAAGTGTCCTTACCCCAACCATTAAGTTTCCTGATATCCTGGTGTTTCCGGAATGGGTCCTCAATAAGCGAAGATATCCTTTGTTTCAGGTATTCCCTTGTTTTTCGATCCAGAGAATCTATAAATTTTTGTATTTTGTCGGTCATTTATAGCGCAGAAAGAAAATCTTCAACATTTATTCCTTTCCCTGCATTATCCCTCTTTGCGTTAAAAACGTTTCCAAAACCGGGATTTTCCTCCTCATCCTGCTCCAGAAAGGATTTTACCAATACAATTCTGATCAATGAACTCACGGGAACACCGTAAAGATCAGCCTTTTTCCGGATTGCCTTTTTCAACTTTTCGTCAATTTTAATCTGGAGAAGATTCATACTATTATAAGTAATATTATATTCTAAATACATTAATATAGTATTACTAATTAAGTATTTTGTAAATAATATCCGCTTTCGCCGCAAACTTACGCCCCCGACATAAACACATCATAAATTTTCCCTAAACCCAAAATAGTGCTAATATTAGCCCAATAAACACCCCCATGCTCTCCAAGTCCGATTATCTCAAGTACCTTCAATGCCTCAAATACGTCTGGCTGTATAAGCACAGGCGCGATCTTCTTATAGAAGTTACGGAAAATCAGCAGGCCATTTTTGACCAGGGCTTTGAGGTTGAAAATTACGCGCAGCAGCTCTTTCCGAACGGCACCAATGTCCCTAAGAGCCGACATTATAACCCTTTCATGAACGCGGACTTAACGCGCACGCTCATCAAAAAAAACACGCCCGTCATCTTCCAGCCGACTGCGATCGCGGACTTGAACGGCAAACCGCGCCAGCTCTTCGCACGAGCCGATATCATTAAACTTAACCCCGAAACCAGGTGCTACGACATGTACGAAATCAAAAGCACCACAGAACCCAAGGAACAGCACCTTCACGACCTTTGTTTCCAGAAAATAACTTTTGAAAAAGCCGAGTATAAAATCGGCAAGACTTTTCTGATCCATCTGAACCCCGAATATGTAAGAAACGGCTCTATAGACCCCACAAAACTCCTCAGCATCACGGACCTCACGCAGGAAATCGCAAACCGCGCGGCGGAAACCGAAGCAACCATTCCGCAAGCCCTCGCCGCACAGGCACTCGGAAAAGAACCATACGTCCGCATCATAAAACAATGCACCAACCCGTACCCCTGCCCGTTCATCCCCTATTGCTGGCCGCAGGCAAAAATTCCCGAATATTCCATCTACAACCTCACCAGAGTCACCGAAAAACAGCTCACGCAGCTCCTCGACCTCAACATTCTCAACATCAAGGACATCCCGAAAAGTTTCCCCCTCAATAAAGCACAAGCCTCCCAGGTAAAAGCCGAAAAAACCGGTAAACCCATCATCAACCGCAAACAAATCGCCGCCGAGCTCGCCAAACTTAAGTATCCGCTCTACTTTCTGGATTACGAAACCGTCATGCCCGCCATTCCCCTTTGGGACGGCATACATCCGTACCAGCAGATCTGCTTCCAGTATTCGCTCCACATCCAGCAATCCCCCAAGGCCCCAATAGAACACTACGAATACCTCGCTAAAGACCGGCAAAACCCCATACCGGAACTCCTCAAACAGCTCCGTAACGAAATCCCGGACAAAGGCGGTACCGTCATCGTCTGGAACAAATCCTTCGAGATGGGCCGCAACAAAGAAATGGCCGCGCTCTACCCCGAATACAAAAAATTCCTGGAGGGAGTCAACGCCAGGGTCTACGACCTCATCGACATTTTCAAAAAATACGGCTGGTACGTGGACCCGGGCTTCCACGGCAGTGCCTCACTCAAGAGCGTCCTGCCCACCCTCATCCCCGAACTCTCCCACAAAAACCTGGAAGACATCCAGGAAGGCAACCTCGCCGGCCTCCGCTGGCTCCAGATCACTTTCAAAACCGTCCCGGATAAGGAAAAAACCAAAATCCGCCAGAACCTTTTAAAGTACTGCGAACGGGACACCCTGGCGATGGTGAGGATATTGGAGGAAATTAGATGAATAAAGGTTGTTAACCCAAATAATAGAAATCCTAAATTTTAATTTAGCTAGCGCTAAAACCGATATCTAATGTAGTATAAAAAAAATTATATTTAACTAAAAGTATATGAATTCATATCTTTTTATTTGCTCAAGACAAAGTTATGAAATTAGTAAAAAAAATGGCTTAATCGGATTCCACGATTTTACTAATACTTTAAATAACATACTTCCAAATATAAAACCTAATGACGAAATATTTTTCTATATAACAAAAGAAAAAATACTTGATGGTTATGCCGAGGTAACAAAAGAATTATATTTCGATGAAACACCTGTATATCCAGCTGGAAAAGAAAAATTCATTCGAAGAATTGGAATAAAAATAAAAAAAGCAGATAAAAAAATTGATTTTAGAAAAGATGTTGTTCCTTACTTATATCTTTTTTCCAAAAACACAAAAGCAGTATATTCAGCTTATTTAGTCATGAATTTAATAAAATTAAATGAGCATGATGAAAAATTTTTAACAAAAATTATTTCCTAAAATAATATGGCAAAATTTACTTTCATAGATTTGTTTGCTGGTATAGGCGGTATTCGAATCGCATTTGAAAAAGCAGCTGGAACATGCGTTTTCACTTCAGAATGGGACATTGAATGTCAAAAAACATATGAAGCGAATTTTGGTCAAAAACCTTATGGAGATATAACAAAAATTAACGCTAAAGATATTCCAGATCATGATATTTTGACAGGTGGTTTTCCATGCCAAACATTTAGCATAATTGGTGATAGATTAGGATTTGCTGATACAAGAGGAACACTATTCTTTGACATTGAACGCATTTTAAAATGCAAACAACCAAAGGCTTTTTTGTTGGAAAATGTGAAACAATTAGTATCTCATGATCGCGGAAGAACTTTTAAAATCATTTTAGAAAAACTCAAAAATCTTGGTTATTATATTCATTATAAAGTCTTGAATGGGCTTGATTTTGGAGTTCCACAAAAACGAGAAAGAATTGTAATTGTTGGATTTAAAGAAAATTATCCATTCGAATTCCCCACCAAAAGTAATAATATGCCAAAAACATTAGAAGAAATATTAGAACCAGATGAACATGTAGAAAAAAAACACTTACTGAGCAATTATTTCAGAGAAAAACTACTAAGACGACTAAAGGAACAAAATAAACAAATAACCTATCATCCATCAATATTGCATGAAAATAAATCAGGAAACATAGGTATACATCCATTTTCATGTGCATTAAGAGCAAGCGGTTCTTATAACTACCTCGTGGTTAATGGGAAACGCCGTTTAACACCAAGAGAAATGTTACGTTTACAGGGTTTTCCTGATTCATTTAAAATCGTTGTTTCTGACACTCAAGCAAGAAAACAAGCTGGCAATAGTGTTGTAATACCAAAAATTGAAGCAGTGGCACATGCTCTAGTACATGCGTTATCTCAACAACCAAGGAGCAATATATTTCAAACTAATTTGTTTAATAACGAAGTAAAAATTGAAAAAATTTATGCCTACAAATAAACTAGCAAAGCAAGCTTTAGAAAACATAATACGTAAATCACGTGTTCATTTATATAAACCTATTCAAATTGCCGAAATACTTTATCATCATCGTACTGAAAAAGGTTGGAATTTAAGAGATTTGGAATCTTATCGTAACTTATCAAAAAAATGGAGAGATGAAATTTCTTTAAGACTCGTCGGAAGACGCTCTACATCTAGCCAAAAATTTCAGGATAATATTTTTGAAACAAATGCTATACCACCTAATTTACTTGCCGCACTGGGTAAAACAAATAGGAAAGGAAAAGGCTTTATTGAGGCATATATATATAAAGCATTAGAAAATCGACTATCATCAGTACGAACGGTTGAAAAATATATAAAATCTTCAAAGGCAGATAGTTTTGATTTATTAGATTTGGTAACTCTTTTTAAAAGAGTACCTGGGCTTCGCAGGAGTATAGATAAAATGTATGAAATCTTAGTTTATGCACTATTTGCAACTATTGTGAGAGCACTTGAGGCAAAAGTAACTTTAGAAATAGGAAATAAAGATAAAGAAATACTCAATGATTTTGAAAATTTTATTAAAATGGTATTAGGAATTAATAAAAAACAGACAAAATTAGTCTCAAAGGCAGCATTATATCGAGTAGGTATAACAAATGCTGCAGACAGAGGTTTGGACATTTGGGCAAATTTTGGACCAGCAATTCAAGTTAAACATCTTACATTAACACCTATAATTGTTGAAGATATCATTGACAATCTCGCTGCTGATAAAATTATTATTGTTTGTCTTAATGCTGAAAGAAAATCAATTGAAACATTATTGAAACAAGTCGGATGGGATGAGAAAATACAAGGTATTATAACTATTGATGATCTTGCAGATTGGTATACGCTTTGTTTAAGCAAGAAATATAAAAGAGATCTTGGTAATAATCTTTTAAGAAATGTCGAACGAGAATTTAAAATAGAATTCCCAACAAGTACTGAACTTAAACCATTTATGAGTAGTAGAGGTTACGATACAATAAACTTACCCAGAGACTGGAAAATTGAGATTTAATTTATTATGGACACCATCTCCCCCAAAAAAAGAAGCGAGATAATGTCGTTAATCAAAAACAAAGATAGCAATATTGAAACAACATTTAGAAAGTTGTTTTGGAAAAAAGGATTTAGATATCGGAAAAATTCAAACAAATATTTTGGAAAGCCAGACCTGGTTCTAAAAAGATTAAAAACAGTAATCTTCATTGATTCTTGTTTTTGGCATGGTTGTAAAAAACATTGTCGAATACCCACTAGTCGAAAAAATTATTGGATAGAGAAAATGAGAAAAAACATTAAACGGGACAAAATTGTTACAAAATATTATAGAAATATTGGTTGGAAAATATTTAGAGTTTGGGAACATGAACTTGTAAAAAATCCTAAAAATACTGTCCAAAAAATCTATAAAACTATCGAGAGTATAGCTTTGACACATCCAAAGATCATTTCCCATGCTTTGCCTGAACAACTTTCTTCAAAGATTCTTTGAATGCGAGTGCCATCTTAAACCGTTTTTGGTATTGTGATGGGCGTTTCCGGCCGAATTTGGCTTCCTTCATATATACAACAACATCATACTAATTTACTGCAAGGTCTTTCTGTATAAAATCTTTGTAGCACTGTAGAAAAGAGCTAGAATGATCTTGATAAGAAATCTCCTAGCTCTTTTCCCATTTATAACTATGTCTAGTATAACTGAGGAACAATTCAATGAAAAGATCGAATCACTCGACAAAAAAATCGAAGATATGCAAAATAAAATATCGGCGTGTATTAGCGAGCGCGATGCGCTTATATTAGCCAAAAAAAGCTTTTTTGGGAAAGAGAAAGTAAGCGATCAAAAGAATCAAAAAAAGGAGAGAGAAATTCAAACAATCGTAGCCATTCTGCGTAAAAACGGTTCTATTCACTATAAACGTATCTGTGAACTTTTTAACGCTGCCTGTGGAACGGATAAGACCGAAGGGGCAGTGTTGACTTTTTTGTGGCGGCTTGCAAAAGACCCTGAAATGTCGATTCAAAAAGATCCTGAGCAAAAAGGGCATTTTCTTTTGAAGGAAGAAAAGACGACAGTAACACAGACTCAAACTATAACCGGAAAATCAATGATCGTTGAAAATCCAAACCCACCGAGTGAAGAGGTGAGCACCCAGTAAAAATAAACTGCAAAAACGCGCAACATTCCAACCGCTGCGCGTTGTTTCTTTCCCGGGTTAACTGGGTGCTTGCCCCTATACTCTGTATAGGAAGTGGGGGGCTCGTATAACCGGATAGTACAGTGGTCCACTAAACCATAAATCCGAGTTCGAATCTCGGGCCCCCTACAGCAAAATTTTAAAAAACCTCTTGAATCTGATAATTGTAGCACGGAATACGCTTCGGCACCAGAATTTCAAGAGTTTCGTTCACTTGCAGATGAAGTGTACCGAATAGTACACGGGTTTGTAAAGTTTTATTTTGCAATCAAGCTTTTATAAGTCAGCCGTTTTCCGCATATATTAAACAAATTTGTGAATCTTTCTTCGTTGGTTTCCACTCCCATGTTAAAAAAAATAGCTGTGCATATCCGTATATTTTTAGAGGTGTTTTTTGCTGACATAAATGTAAATGCTTAACTTTGTAAATCAAACAAAATTTCCAAAGAAAAGTGGAAGAAGGGTAAAAAAATCAGATAAACAAGGTGCCGCAAGATTAAATCCTTGCTATTTTTAAATACCGCAAAATGTCATACGGTTCATTTGCTGTGACTATTCGGTTACTTGTTGTTTCGGGACTTGTTTCTGCCAAAATAGTCGTATTCTTGCGTACCACTTTTTCCGGAGCAAGCCGCAGGAGCCGGTCGAGATATTCTTTCTTTGGTGTGCCATAAACGGCGTAAACGCAACGGCAGCCATATCTTAATTATCGCCGATAATAAGCACATGGCGCGCAATTTGCGCACGGGTCATTTGGAAAAACGCTTCAAGAATGGATTTACGCCAAGACCATGCCAACAACACCTCACGAATATGTAAATCGTAAGCGGTTGCCTGTGCCCCGGGGGATACAAGTATTGGACGATGGGCGCGCCACTCTCTGAAACGTTTATCTTAAACCGGGCGAAAATATAATTTAGGTTCTGTTTAGAAATCATACATGGGTGATGCGATAAGTTGCTGGTATCCAAAAATTAAAGCAACTCCGTATGACTCCGACAAAAAAAATCATCGTGCAGGGAATCGAGGTGAACATTTCATCTGCGAAACAAAACGATAAAGACTACATTTCGCTTACCGACATTGCAAAACACAAAAATGCCGATGCAACAGGCCTTGTTATTGCCCATTGGTTAAGTACACGCTTCACGTTGGAATTCATGGGTATCTGGGAACAAATTCATAATCCAACTTTTAATGTTACCGAATTCGGTAACATTAAAAATCAAAGCGGATCAAACAGTTTCATACTCTCTGGAAAACAATGGATTGAGCGAACAAATGCTATTGGCCTTCAATCAAAATCCGGTCGTTATGGCGGCGGGACATATGCCCACAAAGATATCGCCTTTGAATTCGCCTCATGGATAAGCCCGGAATTCAAACTGTACCTCATCAAAGAGTTCCAACGGTTAAAAGAAGAAGAAAACAAAAAAATGGCTCTTGGATGGGATGTTAAAAGAATGTTGGCAAAAATAAATTATCGCATCCATACCGATGCGATTAAAGAACACCTAATACCGGAAAACCTCGCCAAATATGCTAAAGACCTAGTATATGCCACTGAAGCAGATCTATTAAATCTGGCTCTGTTCGGACTGAAAGCCCAGGAATGGGAAAGTAAAAATCAGCAGAAAAACGGCAATATCAGAGATCACGCCACAGTTGAGCAATTAGTGATTTTGGCGAACCTTGAAACTCTTAACGCCGAATTTATCCGTCAAGGATTGGAATCCCTGGAAAGACTAAAAAAACTTAACGAGATTGCCATCATCCAAATGAGGTCACTTTTAGGAAATCCCACAATCAAAAAACTTTCCAGGGGCGATCAAACCGCGTGAATCAGCTTCACACCAACTCCCCTGACACAAGCGAACTCGATCTAAAAGCCTTCATCAAGCGTAATAAATGGATTTACGCCAAGACCATGCCAACAACACCTCACGAATATGTAAATCGTAAGCGGTTGCCTGTGCCCCGAGGGATACAAGTATTGGACGATGGGCGCGCCACTCTCTGAAACGTTTATATTAAACCGGGCGGAAATATAATTTAGGATCTGTTTAGAAATCATTCATGGGTGATGCAATAAGTTGCTGGTATCCAAAAATTAAAGCAACTCCGCATGACTCCGACAAAAAAAATCATCGTGCAGGGAATCGAGGTGAACATTTCATCCGCGAAACAAAACGATAAAGACTACATTTCGCTTACGGATATGGCGAAATATAAAACCTATGATAGCGGAGTGGTTATATCAAATTGGCTCACAACCAAATACACAGTACGATTCATGGGTGCATGGGAGCAGCTCCACAACCCAAATTTTAATCTTATGGAATTCAATAAGATTAAAAATGAGGTTGGAACAAACGGGTTTATCGTCTCTTCATCCATGTGGATAAAAAACACGAATGCCATAGGTATCAGGTCAAGTCCCGGCCGCTATGGCACGACAAATGGCCGGTCAAATATCCGTATGGCAAAAAGG
>Ga0315275_10003424_pt1 | contig 14599 bp, 11 predicted proteins | sample YL17G03_0_MG_FD_205557 | JGI IMG/M metagenome (GOLD analysis project Ga0315275, IMG submission 205557) | Sediment microbial communities from Yellowstone Lake, YNP, Wyoming, USA - YL17G03_0 | ecosystem: Environmental > Aquatic > Freshwater > Lake > Sediment | place: USA: Wyoming | collected... | reverse complement strand
GAAAAAGGTCCCAGAAATCCAAACATTTTCTTCCGCCGCTGAAATTCGGAATCCTGAAATTCCAGTTAACAAGCCAGAAACTCAACTACGGTGTCCTAAATGTGTGAAACTACTACAATCAGAATTAATTTCAACATCTTTTACTGTATCACCCTTTAACTAACTGATTTTTATAAATTATAAAATGGTATTACAGATCCCCTCTAAACCCACCCATTGTTTTTTCAGAGTAAAAATGGTATAATATATTAATTATTATTTCCTATTTGCTATTTTCTATTTCTGTCCGTATTCCAAATAGTAAATCTTATGGATAAACATATTTTCCCAACATACAAATTATTTGAAATAAATCGCTTTATTCATTTAAATGCGGAGACTGTTACAGCTGCTGAAAAACCAGATCGAAATGAGGCAAATAAAAATAATCTGGATGACCTTTTTAATAAAGCAAACCAGAAAAAGAACCAAGAAATAAGGAGTAAATTCATGGGGAAACTGAATCAACGGATGGTCAAAGATGTTTTGGAAATCAATCGTAAAAAAGGCAATATCGACTTTTCGTACCGATTCCATTTTAAAGACAAAACTGTAGCTTTTGAAAAAATTAATGTTTCCGAAGAAAAGGAAAAAAATGGTAGTAAATATGATGCCGAAGCAAAAGATCCCGCTTATGTAACAAGCCGAAATAAGGGTGAGGTAACATATTTGAGGCTCGATGCTGATAAAACACCTACCTGCCCTGAATTGGGGCAAATTTTAAAATCATTAGCCAGTTTTACTGATGAACTAATGGTAATTGGTTTTAATGTAATGTCGCTTAGAAATGAAACTGATATTTCCAAGGCAGCAAAAGGATATAAAGATATCCGCGTAAAATTAGAAAAGTTACTAGAAAAATATAAAGATGATCCTGAAAAAAAGAAAGAGCTTGAATTGTATTTGGGTATTATAAAAGGAAAATTTTCAGATAGAGACTCCACTGAAAGATTCAGGACAGAATCATTGGGTGATTATAAAAAACATCTAAAACAATTTACTGAGAACCTAGTGCCGCGTAACAAATTTATTTCCGAATATTTAAAAAAATACCTGATCAGTCAATTTGGTTTGGAGGCGGGTGATGAGAGCTATCCTTTAAAGGTATTTATTAAAAATGAAAATGGTAAAAGAGAAAAATGGTATGTGGCAGGACCCTATGATAGCGCAAGGCCAGGTAAGCCTGGCGAAGAGAAAACAGATGATCTTGTTTTGACTAATGCTGATAACCCGCTTATCCGAACGATTTTCCCATGCTCGGACTTACTGAAAAACCCGACAGCTGTTTGGCAAAATGCAGCGAAAAGAGCTAATGATGAATGGAAAAATCAGGCGAGGGGCTCTGAACAGCTTAGGAGTCTGGATTTGCCCAAGGGCAAACAGATTGCCTGCCTTAGCTTATCTGGGGTTGATGGGCGTGAGGATGTCGTGTCGCAAAAAACAGTCTTACATAATCAACGTCATTCAGAACTAATGAGAGCCAATGGATATAATGTAGAGCCGTCGGATCCTGTTTATACAGATAATCCGGTAAAAGAAATTGAAAAAAAATTAGCACAAATAAACCCTGATCCAACCAAAGAGCCGAAGATTAAAACATTGATGATCTCTCTCAATGTGCATGGTAATAGTGAAAATAGTGGTGGCGGTATGATTTTTGGAAAAATAGGAGAGGTGGCCTCACCTAAAACACCACCTGAATTGGAAGGTATCAGCATTAAAGAATTGCTCGGCAAACATAACATGGATAAAAAGGCAATTTTAGCCGATATCGCAAATCTGAAACCTGAGCTTTTTAAAAACCCTGATATATTTAAAAAAATCCAGAAATTTATAGATGATTATATCCAATACACCAAAGAAGATGAACGCGCTTTCGCTTCCGCAAAATTCTACGGCCCCCAATTAGTCGCAATTTGCCGAAGATACCCCAAAGTGAACTTTTTTATTATTAGCTCGGCATGCTATGGCGGTGATTTCAGAAAATCTCTTGAAGCGGCAAAGTTGCCCAATGTGACCTTTGTTTCTGCCTCTAAGCCTTATAGTGTCACAAGCGGGGGTATTTCAGTTTCTTCTGATAAAAAGCCTGAATATGGCGGAGATCAATTTACCATGTTTATGAATTACGCTTTAAGTAACCTCGGTAAAAAACTACAAGTTCCTAAAATCGTTGATGGTAAACTAATCCGTGACGCGAATAAAAAAATCGTTATGGAGGATATGGCGATAAAAACAGTCGGAGATGCGATTTACTACGGGGATATTATGAGCACATATATGGGTTCATTTGATAATCCGGAGAGTGTTCTGCCAGGCGGTGTTCTGGTGGCGGCGCGGGAAGATCGGACTGGAAGCGCGGTAGGATAAAATGAACTAAAATCAGAATGGTTTGCGCTGTTGCGGCTTCAAATTTTTTAAGCGACTATATTTTTCCCTGCCAGGAGACCGGTGGACCAGGCGGCCTGCAGATTGAAACCCCCTGTGAACGCATCCACATCCAGTACCTCGCCGGCAAAAAACAGTCCAGGGCAGATTTTGGACTGCATGGTTTTGGCATCCACCTCTTTCAGGCTTACACCCCCTGCCGTTACAAATTCCTCGCCCATAACACGGCCAATGACCGTGAGAGGGGCGCCGTTGAGCCAGGAGACTGATTTATTCAGATCTTTTTTGGAAATTTCGGCTCCGGCTTTTTCGTTTGGGATGCCTAGTTCCTGACACATCACCGCTGTCACCGACCTAGGGACGAACTGGGCCAGGATATTCGAAAACGTTTTTTTGGGATGCGCCGCAATCTCCTCCTGCAACTGCTGAAGCAGTACGTCTTCAGTACGGTCCGGCAGAAGGTCAATCAAAAGCCAGGCGGCATTTTCCGGATTGAATGTTTCGTAGGCCGCCATAGACGATAGCGCGAAAACCGCCGGGCCCGTGACGCCCTTGTGGGTGAACACGAAAGGGCCCGTGAATTCATGCTCCTGCGCCCCCTTTAGCCGGAAGCGCGCGGCTGGGAATGAGACGCCCGCCAATTCCTTTACCCACGCTTCCCGGACAATCAACGAATTCAAACTGGGCGCGAGCGGCGTAATGGTATGCCCAAGGGATGCCGCGAGCGCGTAGCCGCTCCCCGTTGCCTTTACTTCCCCACCGGAAGCAATGAGTAACCGGTCGGCCATGATCGGCTCGCGGCCCTGAATATTCAAAATAAATTGCTGGCCGCGCTTTACAACTTTTTCTACCACCGCTCCAAATAAAATTTCCACAACGTCCTTCTGAAAAATTTTCTCAAATACCGCCACAATATCATCGCTCCGGTCGGATTTTGGAAATACGCGCTGGTCGGGTTCAGTTTTGAGCGGCACGCCATGCGCCGTGAACCATTCCATCACATGCCAGGGGGCAAATTCATAAAAGGCGTGCTTCAAAAAATTCCGCCCGCGCGGATAACGGCGCAGGATGTCGTCCATATCAGAAAGGCCGGTGGTTACATTGCAGCGGCCGCCGCCGGTCATCAGGACTTTTTTCCCTAAAATCTGATTGCGCTCAATCAGTGTGATTTTTGCCGAAGGATGTTGCTCAGCGATCGTTGCCGCCGCCATCATGCCGGCTGCCCCGCCGCCGATAATTGAAATATTCATTCGTATTAAAATAATAGCACTTTAGGAGAGCGAAATATAGCAAACCTGCCTAGCTGCCTCATTCATTGCGCATCATATTCGGCATAAATCACCATTTCAAGGGAATGGAAAGCCGCCTGTATTTTTCCAGTGGCACTGAAAAGTAGCTCCTAGCGGTTTTTCCGGAAAGGCTGAATAATGTCATACCACTTTGTTTTTAAAATCGGATGAACATGACCATACCACCAAAGTCATTCGTTTCTATAATGTTATCAGTCGGCCACTATGCGCGTTCCGCCTTGCCCCTGCAGTGCTTCCAGCGCATGCGGGAAATCGGTAATGAGAGAGTCCTCTCCTGTCGCCTCCGTAAAGTCGCTGCAAGCTTTCACTTTCGGCCCCATGCTGCCTTTCTGAAGATCGGGAAGCATGCCACGAGCCTCGCTTACTTTGAGGACTGGAATGATTGCACCCTGCTCGTGCTTTCGTTTGAATTCTTCTGGATCAATAACGCCGGGGGCCGCTGTTAAAACCGCCATCAGGTCCGCGCGGACGATCGAGGCGATCACTCTTGTGATATTGTCTTTATCAATGACGGCCGGCGCTCCTTTTAAGCTGCCATCGGGTTGGCGTACAACGGGGATTCCTCCTCCTCCGCCGCAAATGGTCAAAAATCCTCCCTCAAAATTATGCCGAATCGCGGCGGCATTGGTCACTCCAGTTGGCTCGGGGGAGGCCACCACCCGCCGCCAGCCCCGCTCCACACCTTCCTTCATAAGTTTTACCTCCCAACCTTCCTGCGCCCTGTGCTCATCCGCCTCTTTTTCAGTCATCCATTCGCCAACAGGTTTTGAAAAATCTTTAAACGCAGGGTCATTCGGGTCGACAATCGCCTGCGTTACCAGGGTGGCAATACGCTCCGCCCTTTCCGGGTCCACTCCCTGGAGTTCAGCATGGATCAGTTGCTCAAGCATGTACCCGATGGCCCCCTGGGTATCAGCGACGACCGCATCAAGCGGCACCGGATGAAGCACGCCATGCTGGTGGGCAAACTCAAATCTCCGCATAATGAAACCGGATTGTGGCCCGTTTCCGTGGGTCAGCGCTGTTTTGGCGCCGCTTCTGAATACGTTGGCAACGATTCTGGCGGCCATAGCAGCCGCTTCACGCTGGTCTTCGATGGTTTCCCTGCCGGGTCCCATGGTCAAGGCATTGCCACCTACGGATAAAACGATCCTGGATTTTTCTGAGGTCATAATATGGATTGATTAAAATATTGGAGGTGATATTAACATGCCTGCCCCATGACGAACAAGCTTTTTTCGTTTATATGAGGTGTTTATTGGTGAACGCCCTACCTGAACCTGACTTGAGATATATCTCAAATTCTTTTGTTTTTTTCATATCTTCAAAAGCACAATGCCAAATTTTCCCCCTAGCCGACAACACTTATTGGACATAGTTTCAAAAATTATTTTTGTTTACAAATACCTATGTATTGGCTACAATAACACCGCCCCTAAAAAGGGGTCTCCAGAAAATGTGAAAGGAGCGAAGCGACTGTATTTTCTGGGGAAAGGGACTCCGATGGACATCGGAGGACGAGGGGTGGTAGCTCAGCTGGTTAGAGCGCCTGCCTGTCACGCAGGAGGTCGCGGGTTCAAGTCCCGTCCATCCCGCCATCAAAAAAGACCTAGTTTTTACAAATTATATAGAGTGGAATTGCCATTTTTCTATTTTTTTGGTATAATAATAAGATAATAATAAATTATGGCTGGTGATGCACTACGCGAAAACGAAGGCAAAGAACTCGATCCAAAGGACAGCTTAAGACAAGGTGTCGACTCACAAATCAGAAAAGGTGCAGAAAAACTTCTTTCAGAGCCTAGTTTTAAAGATAAATTGAAACCTGAAACTATTCAAAAATTTGTTGAAAGCCATTCGAAAGAAAATTATCAGGGATACAAGCAATGGAATAAAGATTTTTGTAAGTCTGTTTTAGGAATTGATAATTCTAAAGCTGCTGAGCAACTGACGCGCGTAATGGCTTTGCAGTTGTTCCTAAATGAAGAGGTGAAAGGGTTTACTGATAAAAGGAATCGGGTGGAATCATTTGATGGAAAGCTTGGTCCATTTACTTTGAGCAAATTAAACGAATATTACGAAACCCTGATTAAAACCGAGCCAAAGGAACCCAGAGCAAAAGCTGATGCGCCTGTGCCAAAACCAGATGTAGCAGCGCCTCAGCTAAAAGAAATTGCACCAAGTGTAATTAGTCGTTTGCCGGAAGGACAGAGATATGGTAAAGACGAGACATATTATGTGGGAGATTCTATAATGGTGGGTATTAGTGATTGGGGAAGAAGAGTTGATGCCTCACATTTAAGCGCGCGTGAATCTTCACATCTTGTTAAGACCAAAAAGTTTGATAAAGAGTGGTATAGAAAAGATAAAATCTTTGTTGAAGAAGAAGCAATGAAGTTTTTGAAGGATGGAAAATGCAAAATGCTAGTTATAAACGGCGGCGGAAATGACCTGGCCGCAAGAGGGCATACTGATAAAGTTAGGCAAGAAATTATCGATTCATATAAAAGAATAATTGACACCGCTCATAAAAAAGGGGTAAGGGTCACGATTTACGCAAAAAATGATGAAGCTGAAGCTAAAGCCGAACCGCATATTTCTATATATAAATGGCTTAGAGAAGAATCGGGTGTTGATGTGCTTATTGATTCTACAACAATTGTAGCAGGTCGTTTAGGTGGTAAAGTTCTCCATCCTACAACTCCGGCTTACAGGGATTTATATAAGTCTCTGGATTTTGCCAGAGCATAAATCGATTTATTATTTCAAAACTTTATCCGTCTCCAAATACCATAAGTAAAGATCGAGTTCAGCCAAGCTTACGCCGAGATTTTTTGCCATGACTGATAAAATTTTTTCAATTTTTAAATAAATTTTTTTAGAAAGTGTTTTCGGTTTTCGGATAATTTTATTCCTGACAAGAATATCGATGATATGGAAATCAATTATTGCGCAATCAGGAAAGCCGATATTCCGTAAAAAATGGCTGGCTTCTTTGTAACCAAGCCCTTTAACATTTTCCGCGAACCATTCGCGCCGGTGCTTATCGGTCTTACAGGAACAAATTATTTTTTTTAAATCCTCTTTATGTTTTCTCGCCCCGACGATAAATTTCGCGCGGACATTCGGAAATCTGTATCCCAACTTTTTCAGTTCGCCGGATAACTTGTTTTCGGGGTATTGGATAAATCCATTCCTAATTTTGTTTTGAATGTTAATCGCTTTCTGTGCGTCGTAATTCGCGGTCAAAAGACAGAAACAGAGTTCATTAAAAATTTTATCGGATGACTGTTGTCCCATTTTTTTAAATTCATTAATCCGTTTTTCAACGGTTTTTCCGACTTCACCTTTCTTTAATTTCTTAATTGCATTTATTAATTCGTCCATTTGGTTCATTTCGATGAATAATATTCATCCGCCTTTTCCCAGTTTGCTACATTCCACCACGCCTCGACGTATTCCGGGCGGCGGTTTTGGTATTTAAGATAATAAGCATGTTCCCATGTGTCTATTCCGATAATCGGCATAAGGCCGCTGCTGATCGGACTATCCTGGTTTGGGGTGGAAAGTATGGAAAGTTTCCCTTTCCCGTCTTTCACAAGCCATGTCCATCCGCTCGCGAAATGCCCGGCCGCCTCTTTTGTGAATTGTTCTTTAAATACTTCAAAACTCCCGAATTCTTTATCAATCGCTTCGGCTAATTTGCCAATTGGTTTTCCGCCTCCTTTTGGGCTCATCATCTCCCAGAACAAGCTGTGGTGATAATGTCCCCCACCATGGTTTTTTACAGCGGTACGCACATCTTCTAGCACGGAATCCAGTTTGGCTAAAATCTGTTCAACTGGTTTTTTATAAAAATCAGGATATTTTTCTAAAGCTGTATTGAATTTATCCAAATAAGCCTGATGATGCTTATCGTGATGGATTTTCATTGTCATTTCATCGATATAGGGTTCAAGCGCGTTATACGCGTATGGCAAATTTGGTAATGTAAACATAATCGTTAAATTAAAAATTAAAATTTTTTCACATCATCAATTCACATTTGGCATTATAACATTTATCAAAAATTGCTACATCAACAGAGAAATACAATACGACTATTTTTAATTTCATTCCGTATCTTGATTTTTAAGAAAAAAATACGATAATAAAAATAATTTATTTCATAATTTTTTAATCATGGTAAAGAAAAAAACAAAAAAGGCTACTCCTAAAAAGAAGGTGGCCAAGAAAAAAATAACAAAAAAAAGGAGATAATCTTATTTCATAATTTTAACCGCATGTTTGACGATTGCGAATGTGGCAACAATTGCCCAATTTGTGAAGAATGTGGTTTCCCAGAATGTGAATGCGAATGCGAGAAAACAATAGAAGATGAATTGATAGAAAATGAATGGTAAAATATTCCCCGCCTTGAGCACATTCGTAGGGCGGGGTTTTTAAAAATGTGCAAAAAAATAAAATTATATTGCATATTTAAAAAACTTCCATTATATTTTGTCGGTAATTTTTAATCACCCTCCAATGGAAACAAAAATATTAGATGATAAGGGCTATCCGTTTGAAATAACACCGGAAGCAATAACCACAAACTTCGCATTATTCCAAAAATTAAGAGATAATCGCAGTCAATTGATTTTGGCTTTATCAAAAGGTGATATTGCTGGAATCATCGAAGAACATGAATCACATAATTCGGACAAATGCATTGCTAGGGGTTATTACAGTTATGCCGGAACTCAACCTAGATTAAATAAATGGGTATCTGAGGTAAAAACCGAAGGGCTTGAACTTAGCCCAACTGAACTCGCGGCGCTGAGATCGGATATTTGGACTGAAGTTAATAAATTATTTAAAGGTGAAGTTTCTGACGAACAAGTGACTTCACAAAGAAAAATGACTGATGTTGCTTATGACATGGATAATGAACAGACTCATCCTGCTCATGTGTCTTTTTTAGACAGGTATGGTGATGCTACACAAAGACATGATATTCAAGCAGACGTCCTTACACCTAATAGTGAAATTGTAATTCAATCGATTCATTCTCGCCCTTCCCATAATAAGGCATCCGCGTAGAAAGAGCGGCCAACAATTGTTATATAAATTTGTTGATTCGGAGTAATTCAGAGTTATAAACAAGGTGGTTAGTTTTGTTATAATAAAATACTATTGACAAGCTGTAAAATTTAAGTTATGATGACAGCCAATGTTGCCCACACCCCCCGGACAATAAGTTTGCCATAGCCCCAAATTAAGCCCACCCGATCTTATTATTTAATCGTGTGGGTTTTATGTATAACAAAAAACAACCAGTCAGAGATTATATTCAAAATCTCATATTGATGAATCTGACGATGGGCGAAATGATCCATCAGTTGGAGGAATTGGTTTTAGAAGAAGATTTTGAAAATGATGATAAATAATAAATCATCTTCCCTGATTTTTTCATAAATCCTAAATCCTAATTTCTAAATCCTAAATAATTTCAAATGAACGAAATTCAAAACTCCAAACAATTCGATCTTGAAGAAAGAACTCTAAAATTTGCAAAACGAATTAGGACTTTTGTAAAAAAATTACCAAAATCAATATCTAACTACGAGGATTCAAAACAATTAATAAAATCTTCTGGTTCAGTTGGCGCAAATTATATAGAAGCTAATGAGTCAGTAAGTAAAAAAGATTTTGTTTACCGAATCCAAATATGTCGCAAGGAATCAAAAGAAAGTCGGTTTTGGCTAAATCTTGTTGACACAAATAGTATTGAAATTTTGGAAAAAGAGAGATCGGATTTGATCCAAGAAACAATTGAGTTGTGTAAAATTTTCGGCTCTATTCTAGAAAAAAGCAAATAACAAGTTTGTTTTGGATTTTGAACATTAAAATTTTGAATTTATTTAGAATTTAGGATTTAGATATTAGAGATTTAAATTACACCTCCCAACATTTATTATTTATCATTACATTCATGCGCAAATTCAAACAATATTTGGGAATTGCATTAATATTTATCTTTCTGATCATACCGTTGCCGACAAAGGCAGCATCAGACATATATTCTCCCGATAACAGCGCTAAGCCTGATCCGCTTCAAACTTATAAAATCACCCAAGGCCGTATCAGCGCGGGTGAATTCAGCGGCGCGGTGGTTTACGAGTATCCGATTACGGTCCCTGCGGGACGCAATGGAATGGCGCCTGATGTAAAACTTGCTTATAACAGCCAGGATTCGTCTTTGGATAATATTATCGGTTATAAATGGAGTTTAAATCTTTATTCAATAAAACTCCTGAATAAAAAAGGCGTTGAAAAAATGCATTCCGAAACGGATTTTATCGCGAATACTCCAATCGGCGGTGGCGAGCTTTCTGCAATTCAGACAAACGGACAATACGGTTTGTATGGAGAAAAAACTGAACGTAGTTTCGCGAGATACGAGTTTATGGAAAACGGAAGCTGGGTTGTGACGGATAAACAAGGAACAAAATACACCTTTGGCGATAATTCAGATTCCAGACAATTTGACCAAGCTGACCCAAACCGGATTTATCAATGGATGCTTTCAGAAGTACGTGACCGGAATGGTAATTTTGTACGATACTTATATTTTAAGGCTGATAATCAGATTTATCCGAAGTCCATTTTTTATACTGGTAATGGAACTGCGGACGGAATTTTCGAAGTTCGGTTTTTGCCATTCGCGCAAAACCAGTCTGGCGGAAAAAGGCAGGATAGCCATTTAAGTTACGCCGAGGGTTTTCGGGTTGAAACGAATTATCTTATAACCGGCATTGAGGTTTACGCGGATAATAAGTTAAGGAGAAAATATGATATAAGTTATATGTCGGTTTATCCGATTATCAAGCAGACGATAGCCGGAATAACTGAAACCGGATATGATGAAAATGGAAATGCTGTAAGCCTTCCTTCCACCACATTCGAATATTCGCCATCTAGCGTCTCTTGGGAAGAGACTACTGACTATCTTTTTCCGGGTATTTTTTGGCTCTGTTATTACGATTGCAGTTCAGGCGGCGGTGCGGAATGGGATATGAATGGCGATGGACTGACTGATTTTGAGATGGCCGGCGGCGGCGTAGGCGGCTACGGCTCAACTCGCTATACAAACAACGGAAAAAATGGTTGGACAATTGGAACCGGAGCCTATATTGGGCTCTATAAGCGCTCGATTCCTACCGTATTTGAAAAAGCGTTGGATTTCGACGGCGACGCGAGGACGGACATCATTAACTCCGGCCTTTATAACTATGATGGAAATATTACTCTGCAAAGCAATATTTATCTGAATCGCAGGCAGAGTTTTAACAACACCCTTGCGTTAGGCATGGGGAGTTATGAATACGGAAAAAATGATAATGGTGTTTCAATCGCCGACCTTAACGGCGATGGCTTGCCGGATATGATCCAAAGCCGTGCGCATCTGGACTCCGGTAGCAGGTATGATACACGGTATACCGATACAAAGACTTGCCTTAATGCTGATGGGAGTAACTGCGTAGGAACCGATAAATGGCTTTCACCGATTCCGCTTATTGGCGATAACACGACATATCAAATGCCCAGAACCAACTATGTTCAGGATTGTAATAATGACGGGCTGGCGGATATCAATACTGGCTCTGTAAATGGTTCATATATCAATGACGGAAATGGCGGATGGATTCAAAGCGCAAACCAATGCGCAATGCCGCCGGTAGATACGCTGACATGGAGATCATTGGATGCTAATGGCGACGGACTGGTTGATCAGGTGGTTTCCGAAACTGTCATAACTTACGGAGGGCAGTATGAAAACAATAGGCTTAGCCTTAATACCGGTAACGGATTCCAGGCATATGCCAATATCTTTCCATTCTCACTAGGGATATCACAAAACGGGTCGCTTAGCGATGGCGGCGTCCGGATCACCGATGTAAATGGCGACGGCCTGCCTGACATAATAAAGGCTACCCAAATCGGCGACACGCATACTGGACAACAGACAATTGTGAAAAGGACTTTCATAAATCGTGGCTCAAAACCATATTTCCTAAAAACCGTTCATACCAGCGAAGGCGGACAGATTGATATGGAATATAAAACATCCGCACAGTATTTAAAAACTGACGGAACGCTGGCCAATCCCAAATTACCTATAATTTTAACTACGGTAAGCAAGATGACAGTTAATGACGGTGTGGGAAATCGGAGTACTGTTGATTATTTTTATGAAGATGGTCATTTTTATTATAATTCCTCTTATAATCGTGAAATGGCTGGTTTCCGCGTTATCTCAAAAACTGACGGTCTTGGCTATAAGACAAAGGCTTACTATCATCAGAGCGAGAGTAGTATGCCGGATTCTGGCAATGGAGAATTTGATGACCACATCAGCAAAAAAGGGATGCCGTACAGAGTTGAAATTTATGATAATCAAAACCGTTTAGTAAAAGCGACAATAAATAAATTCGACAAGCGAGATTTGGGAAATAGCAGGTTTTTTCCTTATTTGAAACAGTCGGTCACGACTGACTACAATCCTGCATCCGGACTAAATAAATCTGTCGCGCAGGCGTATGAATATGACGAATTCGGAAATCAGACATTGGTAATTGATTATGGTGAAGTTCAATTGCAAAGCAACGCCGGCCAGTTTTTGGACATTGGAAATGATTTGATTAAACAGCAAAATTCATATGTGCAAAATCTGTCTGATTATCTGGTAAGCCTGCCTGCTGAGCAAAAATTATACGACCAGAATAACCGACTAATAAGCGACCAAAAAATATTTTACGATAATTTGTCGTTCGGCCAAGCAACTATCGGAAATCCGACAGAAACCGGTGTTTGGGATGATTCGACAAATAATTTTGTAACAAATAGGGTGGAATACAACGAATATGGAATGCCAATAAAACTGACCAATCCAAGAGGATATTCCGCGTTAACGACATATGACAGTTTTCATCTGTATCCCGTAAGCCAGGCTAATCCGTTGGGGTATATATCGACATTTAATTACGATGTTACAGGGGATTTGTTACAGATGACGGACCCAAATGACGCTGTAACAAAAAATGAATATGACGGATTTGAAAGGCTTATTAAAACCGATATAACGAATCCGAAAACCGAGTCATTTGCCACTGTTAATACTATTGCATATAACGATAACGCGATGCCGCGCTCAGTCCACCAGACGACATATAATGATGATAATATCGTTATTGATTCTTACACATACATAGACGGATTGGGCAGGCAGATGGAGAGCAAATCAGAAAGCGCTAACAGCGACTGGACGACTGCCGCTTCAGTTTTTGACGAACGGGGAAATGTTACAAAAATGTTACAGCCATATTTCAGCGGCAATCAGAATTTTGAACAAATCGACACCAATCGTGTGGGCACAAATTTTAGTTACGACGCTTTAAACCGCGCTGTAAGCGCCACAGATCCTTTGGGTACAACTGTTACGTCGTATGACATCTGGAACAAGACCATTACTGACGCGGATGGAAATAAAAAAGATTTTGTTTTTGATTCCCGCGGTCGCCTAATATCAGTTATTGAGCGTAACGATGATGGAAATTACACGACATTATACGAATACGATACTCCTGGAAACCTGATTAAAATAACTGACACGCTTGGTAATATAAGGAATTTCACATACGACACGCTTGGACGAATGCTTAGCCAAACTGACGCATATAAACCTGGCGGAAAACATGGAATGTGGAAGTATGAGTACGACGCAAATGGAAATGTTACAAAAAAAACCGACCCGTTAAATAAAATTGTTACATATTCATACGATACGCTGGATCGCGTTACAAATGAGGATTATCAGGGTTCGGATAGCGTTGAATTTTCGCTTGTGTATGATCAAGGCATGAACGGCATCGGACGGCTGACCAATGTTTCAGGTAAAAATTATATTCATAATATAAATTATGATCAGCTCGGCAGAATTGTTACAGATGAAAAACAAATCGACGACAAAGATTTTATTTTCAGATACGATTACGACCTGATGGGTGGTGTAACAAATATGACTTATCCCGATGGCGCAACGGTTATTTATTCTTACGATAACGCGCACCAGCTAAATAAAGTTTATAATGATAGCCGTATATTCGCTGACCAGTTTTCATATACGCCAATCGGGCAGTTAGAACAGATCAGGCTTGGCGGAAAGATAATCACGATAAATAATTATGACCCGAACCAGATGTACCGGCTTTCATACAAAAAAAGTTCAACTGATACTGTAACAGGTTTGCAGGATTACAGATATCAATACGACGCGGTGGGAAATTTGATGAAAATCGATGATAAAGCCTCTGCCGAAACAGCGAAAATTGTTGATTACCAATATGACAAACTGTATAGGCTTACTGGAGCGAATTACTCAAATACAGCCAATAAACAGGATGTAACATTTAGTTACAAATACGACCCGATTGGGAATATGATGTTTAAATCTGATGTCGGTGAATACGAATATAACGGAAATAGCCCGCACGCTGTTACAAAAGCAGGAGAGCATTTATACGAATATGATTTGTCTGGCAATATGGTTAAACGCGACGACAGCGGAATAGTTTACGATTACAATAACCAAATGATACAAAGCGGAAACACATTCTATAAATATGACGAAGGCGGACAAAGGATTAAAAAATTCGACGGCGCGACAGGCAATTCTAAATATTACCCGAATAAATATTATGAGATCAGCAATGACAAAGAGGATAAATATATTTTCGCGGGAAAGCTGAAAATCGCAAAGATAGAAAAAAAATTGATTGTTGTACCGCCTGAAAATCCTGTTGTTCCTCCAGCCATTCCGCCAC
>Ga0315275_10003423_pt1 | contig 14602 bp, 15 predicted proteins | sample YL17G03_0_MG_FD_205557 | JGI IMG/M metagenome (GOLD analysis project Ga0315275, IMG submission 205557) | Sediment microbial communities from Yellowstone Lake, YNP, Wyoming, USA - YL17G03_0 | ecosystem: Environmental > Aquatic > Freshwater > Lake > Sediment | place: USA: Wyoming | collected... | reverse complement strand
CCTTCGTCGCGAAGCGTCCCGCGAAAAAGACGAGTGAGCTGTCCGTTGGGCTGGACGACGTCGATCGCACGCGCCCCCCGCCGCTCGGCAAGCCAGACGTTGGCGCCGCCGGTTTCGCCGAGGAGAAGCACGTCGGGTTCGGCCGGTGCGACCGCGTAGGGAACCGACATCATCGTGTGGTCAACAACGCCGGCCGCGGCGGCATTGCGAACACGGAGCACCGATCCCGCCCAGTGACCGTCCAGGGTCACGGCGAGCATCGGGGGCGGTGTTCCGTCGGGCGACAAAAACGCGAGCTCATGAAACGCCTCGCCCGCGTACACCTCGACGGTGGCACGGGCGCCGTAGAGGCGAGCGACCTCGATGGCGCCTCCGTCCTTTACGAGGTCGTCGACGTAGCTCACGTATTTGAAGGGGTCCGTCCGTATCTGCGGCGGTGAGAACCAGAGAAAGGCACACGTCGCGACGGTTGCGGCGACCGCCGCGAAAGCCCCCTTTCGTGTTCTCAGGATACGCATGGGCAAAATGCCGGCGAGCGTGATCGCTCCCATCATGGCCGCAAGCCACGCGGGGGGCACGACGTGCATCGCGAGCGGCGCGATACACGCTCCTGCGGCGCTCCCCGCCAGGTTGAAGGCGTAGATCGTGGGAAGACGATCTCCGGCAATCATGAGGGCGAGCCCGATCGCCGATGCTCCGAGAAAAAACGGCACAAAAAGAATTCCCCAGTAGAGGATCCACCACGCGATGTGTCTCGCAAGAAGCGCCGGAACGAAACGAGCCTCCACGGGGATATGCTGTGCGATCTGCGTGGCGACGGGAAGCGATACGGCGGTGGCAAGGATGAGCGCGAAAATCGCGGAATCCCCTCGAGCAACGAGCCATCTCCTCGTAAAACACAGCGCCGTTCCGCTCGCGCCGAAGCCGAGAAGAGCGGCGCTGATCACGAGAAACGCGAAATGGTGCCAGCTCGCGTACAAGAGCACGCGCATCAGAGAGATTTCGAACCCGAGAAGCCCCGCGGAAAGGGCGACAACGGGAAAGGCCAAACGAGCGGCGTCGTTGGGAGCGGATTCTCTCGCGTGAGAAAACATCGATGTCGTGCCTGGGGTCATACCCAGGGGCGGATCACTCTCCCACGGCTCGGCCTGTCATCGGCACAAACCGGACCCCCATCACGGATTCGGTCCGCCTTTTTCCATCAGCCGTTTTTTCGACGACGACGAGACGTTGGACCGAAAACGTCCCTCCGATGGGAATGACGATCCGGCCTCCGGGTTTTATCTGGTCCCATAGCGGCGAGGGCAGGTGTCCCGCGGCGCACGTGACGATGATCGCGTCGAACGGAGCCGCTTCCGGCCAGCCGTAGTAACCGTCGCCGTGACGGACGTTGACTCCCTTGTACCCTTGATCGGCGAGTGTTTCGGCCGCGCGTTTCGCAAGCGGCTCGATGATCTCGATCGTGTACACGTGGGGCGTCAGATGCGCGAGAACGGCCGCCTGGTACCCCGACCCCGTCCCGATTTCGAGGACTTTCGAGTCGGGGGTGAGACGGAGCAGCTCGGTCATGACGGCGACCATATAGGGCTGCGAGATCGTCTGACCGTGACCGATGGGAAGCGGTGTGTCGTCGTACGCCTGTTTTTGCGCTTCGTGCGGCACGAACTCGTGCCGCGGGACATCGCGCATCGCCTGGAGGACGGCGGGGTCCACGACCACATCGCGGGTCCACCCCGGAGTTTCGATCTGGTCGAGAACCATTTTTTGTCTCTCACCGATGCGCTCGCGCGCCGAGCGGGGCTTTGGCGGCCGCCAGGATCCGGTCGAATCAGGCAGGGGTGAGGTGGTCTGACGGCCCGCAGACAACCCGACCTCAGTCATTGCGGCGGCGAAGAGCAGCGCCGCGCCCCATTTGACGACCGTGCCGCGGGTGATCATCCTGCAGCCCTCCGCCCGCCCGGTCTCAGAGCCCGCCGGACGAGAACGCCGTAGATCACACCGTTCATGACGACAACGACACTGCCCATGATGATCTGCAGCTCCCGTGTGAGCCCGGCGGGATACACGATGGGCATGATGTAGTGTTCGATGAACCCGGTCTGGTAGCGAGCGCCGCCGCCGTTTTCGCGAAGCCAGTTCTCAAGGGGTGTGAGAGGACACCACAAACCGAAGAGCTCGTTGAGCACACCCCACACGGTCGACGGCAGATGGACCCAGGCGAGACGCTTCCATTGGCACGCGAGCAGGCCGCCGAACAGCACGAACACGATAAAAACGAAGTGAAACAGGACAACGAAGTCGGCGAGAAGCCGGTACAGCATCTTTTCGAACCTTCACACGACGGATCAACGCTTAGCGAAGACTTCGTCGAAAAACGTCTTCATGTACTCCCACGACCGTACGGCCGCTTTTTCGTTGTACGCGACTCCCTGGATCCCGAACTTCCCCGCGTCGGGATTTGTGAAACTGTGGACCGCTCCCCCGAAGAGCATCATCTGCCAGTCGACACCCGCCTCACGCATCGCCTTTTGAACTGGTCGATGACCTCCGGCGTCACGAACGAGTCGTTCGCGCCGTGGAGCGCCAGGATGCTCGCCTTGATGTTTGCGAAATCCTCGGGGCTTGGGGCCGGCAGGTTCCCGTGAAAACTCACGACACCCGCGACGGCCGCGCCGCTGTAGGCAAGTTCGAACACGGCGGTGCCGCCAAAACAAAATCCGATCGCCCCGGTCCTCCGCGGATCGACGAGCTCCTGTTTCGAAAGCACATCGAACCCCGCCTTTACCCTTTCCCGCATGAGCGGCGTACCGCGGAAGGGGGCGGAGAACTCCATCGCTTTTTTCGCGTCGGTGGTGCTCACGCCTTTGCCGTACATGTCAGCGGCAAAAGCGACGTAACCCATTCGGGCAAGCTCGTCGGCCCGGTTCCTGGCGAAGTCGTTCAACCCCCACCATTCGTGGACCACCATCACACCGGGGCGCGTACCCTTCAACCCATCGTCCCAGACGAGGTGCCCCTCGAGAACGGTCCCGCCCTGTGTGTACTCCACGGGCTTGCTGACGAGTTCGGCGCGCGCGCTCGCCGCCAGGGCGAGGATCGCGATAACGAGTAAACTGCGTTTCATGATCTTCCTTTCTGTGTCGAGGTTGGTTTCCTATATTAGTAGTTCAGAATCTCTCCCGCCGCAAGAAAGAGTTGAGCGCAACCATTTTGGGTGCCGATCTTTGGTGCCGGTCACGTTGACATCCGGGCTCCGGCTGCGTTAGGATGGTCGCTCTCAGCGGCGACGAGCGATGGGATCGCGTTATGAGATGGGTCTGGCAGACGGCTTTTGATGTCGCTCCGCGCGCGAACGAGACATCGGAGGAAACAAAATGGAAATCGCCGTCGCCCTCATGGGGGGCAAGAAGGTTGAAGCAAAGGTCAGAGAATTTCGGATCGCAACGGACCAGCCGAAAGAGAGCGGAGGAAGCGGCTCCGCGCCGACGCCCTTTGATCTCTTCCTCGGGTCCGTCGCCGCGTGTTCGGGGTACTACGTCTTGGGCTTCTGCCAGGCGAGGAACATCTCGACCGAGGGGATCCGCGTTGTCATGCGAACCGAACACGACCCCGAGAAAAAGATGATCGGGAAAATATCCATTGAAATTGTGCTTCCCCCCGAATTTCCCGAGAGGTACAGAGACCCGGTGGTGAGAGCGGCGGATGTGTGCAGTGTCAAGAAGCACATCCTTGACCCGCCCGATTTCGAGACCTATGCGACGGTCGGCGGGTCTCGAATATAGCGGGGTCCGGGGTGTAGAAGGTCGAGAGTTGCGCGGGGCCGGGATCGAGACGACGCGCCGGGAGCACGGTGCGGTCGCGAGCATAGCGGGGCCGGGATCAAAACGAGGGACAGCGGAGATACGCGGCACGTTCCGCGCAACAGGCGACGCAACTCAGAGGAGATGGGATGATTGTCGTAAAAGACCTGCGGAAAACGTTCAAGCTCTCCCGTCAACAGAAACGGGAGTTGAAAAACACCCCCGGTGTGAGGGCAGACGGGACGGTTGACGCCGTGGCGGGGATCAGTTTCACCTGCCAACCGGGTAGGATCTTCTCGCTCATCGGGCCCAACGGCGCGGGAAAGACGACGGCGCTGCGGATGATCGCCACGCTCCTCAAGCCGACGTCCGGCTCGATCGAGGTGGCTGGGATCGACGCCGTCAAGCACCCGCAGGACGTCCGGCGGCGGCTGGGATTTCTCACCGGAACGACGAAACTCTACGACCGGCTCACCCCCAACGAGATCGTCAAGTACTATGCGGACCTTCACGGGATGGAAAAGAGCGTATTCGAAAAACGCAAGGACGAGCTCTTCACGCTCCTCGATATGAACGATTTCGCAAAGAGGCGAATCGGAAAACTATCGACGGGGATGCGGCAGAAGGTGTCCATCGTCCGCACGATCATCCACGATCCGGAAATCGTCGTGTTCGATGAACCGACGGTCGGGCTCGACGTCATTACGGCGAAAAACATCATCGATCTCATCCGCCGCTGCAAGCAGGAGGGGAAAACCGTGATCTTCTCCACGCATATCATGGGTGAGGTGAGTCTTTTGAGCGACGATACGGCGATCATCCACAAGGGCAAGCTTATCTTCTGCGGCGCGTACAGCGAGTTCGCCCATCAGATGCAGGGACGTTCGATCGAAGAAGAATTCATACGTCTCATCGAAGGAGCTCCACGATGAAAACGACCTTCACGGTATTCAAGAAAGAGCTCGTCGATTCGCTCCGCGACCGGCGAACCCTCGTCGCGATGGTCTTTGTCCCGCTCGTGCTCTTTCCCATACTGATCAGCATCTCGTCGAGCATGTTGATCTCCCACGAGAAAAAGGCGGAGAAGAGGACGCTCAGAATCGGGCTCGTGACGAACGGGAACGCGGCGGACTTCAGAGAGATGATCTCCGCAAGGGGCGACGTGAGGCTCACCGAAGGCATAACCGCCGGAGAGGGAAGAGCGCTCGTGCGGGCCGACAGTCTCGACGCCGTTTTCGTGTTCGACCCCGCATTCGACGAGCAGGTCGCGGCGCTCGACGCCGGGAAGGTCTCGATGTACCACAAGTCGACCGAGAACGCGGCGATCGAGAGGAGACGCGCGCGCGGGCTCCTCGATGAGTTCGAAAAGAAGCTCCGCGAGAAGAGGTTCGAGTCGCTCGACCTCGACCTCTCGATCATCGAAACCGTCGATATGGGTGACGAGAATCTCGCCTCGACGAAAGAAAGGCTTGCCGAGCAGATCGGAGGACTTCTGCCCTATTTGATCATCATCTTCTGCTTCACGGGGAGCATGTATCCCGCGATCGATCTCGCCGCGGGCGAGAAAGAAAGGGGTACGCTCGAGACGCTTCTCACGTCCCCCGCGGGACGTATGGAGATCCTCCTCGGCAAATTCGGCGTCGTCGGCCTGACGGGGATCCTCACGGCGCTCGTATCGATACTCGGTATGTATATCGGAATCCGCCAGAGCCCCGAGATACCCACCGAGGTTCTCAACGCGATTCTCGGGATGCTGGAGTTCGGTTCGATTGTCCTGTTATTGTCTCTCCTGCTTCCCTTGGCGATGTTCTTTGCAGGCATTCTCCTGTCGCTGTCGTTCTTTGCGAAATCCTTCAAGGAAGCGCAGAGCATCATCACGCCGCTCATGATTTTCATCATCGTCCCCGCGTTCATCGGGCTCATGCCGGGGATGTCGCTCAATAGCACGACCGCGTTGATTCCCATACTGAACGTGACCCTGGCGACGAAGGCGATCATCGCCGGCACGATCGATCCCGGGATGTTCGTCGAAGTGTACGTGTCGCTCATCGTCCTCGCCGGTTTGAGTCTTTGGGTGTGCCGATGGGTCTTCGGTAGGGAGGGGACGATCTTCCGCGGGGTGTGAGTGTCCAGGGATCAGAAAACGAGTCGCCCGATGATCGAACACGACATCGCAGGAAACCGCTTCTTCACGTACGGCCTTTTCGACCTCTACGTGAACGTCACCAACGTCGTCACCACGCGTCGCCGGGGCGTGAGCAGCCCTCCCTACGATACCCTCAATCTCGGTTTTCACGTCGGTGATGACCCCGACGCCGTCCTTGAAAACCGGGCGATCGTTTCGCAGATCCTCGGGTTCGAACCCGAAGCGTTCACGCTGGCCGGGCAGGTTCACGGGTCGGTCGTCGCTGTTGTTCGATCCAATGATCGAGGGAAAGGGGCCGTGATCGAGGACGACGCACTTCGCGGGACCGATGCCATGATCACAAACGAGGCGGATATTCCGCTCGCCGTGCTGATCGCGGATTGTGTCGCGTTGTCGTTCTACGATCCCGGCAAGAACGTGATCGGCATCGCTCACGCCGGGTGGAAAGGGACACTCGGGCGGATCGCCGAAAAGACGGTTGAGGCGATAGCCGCCGCTTTTGGGTCGAACCCGGCCGATATTCTCGCGGGGGTGAGCCCGTCGATCGGCGTGTGTCATTATGAAGTGGGGGGCGAGGTCGCCGATGCCTACCGCGGGGTGTTCGGGGACGAAGCGGCGCGTTTCCTCAGCGAAGACACTCGGGGTTCGTACCGGCTCGACCTCATGGAGGCGAACACGCGGCAACTCCTCAAGGCGGGGGTCTCGAGCGATCGGATCGAAACGAGCCGTCTCTGCACCGCCTGCACACCCGAGCTCTTCTACTCCTACCGCCGGGACGGGTCGCGCACGGGGCGATTCGCCGGGATCATCGTGCTCCACCGTACGGGGCGTCGTCTCTACTAGATCGGTGACAATCCCATTGACAACCTGGATTTCCCGCCCATAATAGAATATACATTCGTGTTTCTATTTCTCCTGTCGTGGGGTTCGCCGTTGGAATTGGCAACAGGACGCGATACGGAGGGCGAATAAGAATATGAATTCTGTTATAGCCCTTCGTTCGTGCACAGTTTGCCGCTCGTAGGCTAAACTGGAGGAATGATGGACCGGGTTCGCCCCCCGAGACAACGCCGAAGTCAGGAGACATTGAGACGATTCCTCGAAGCGACTCAGAGCCTTCTGGGAGAAAAGCACTTTGATAACATTTCAGTTAGTGAGATCGTCGAGCGGGCGGGGTCGTCGGTGGGGGCGTTCTACTCCCGTTTCGAAGATAAGGAAGCTCTTCTCGGTTGCCTCCGTGATGCGTTCGCCCGGGACACCGAGGAAGAAGCCCGCCGGTTCGCTGCGTCCAGAGACTGGGACACCGCACCCCTCGAAACTGTCGTGGCGGAGTTCGTACGGATGCTCGTTCACCAGCACCGCCGGCACCGCGGAACGCTCCGGGCGCTTGTGGGCCGGTCGATCACCGGAAGAACCGGTGTAATCCCACAAACAGGGTTGGAGATGATTTCTCCGACCCCTTTTGGCGAGCTCATGATCGCCCGCAGGAGCGAGATCAGCCACCCGAACCCCGACGTCGCGGTGCACCTGGGTCTCGCTATGGTGACTGGTGCGGTCCGGGAGAGGATTCTGTTTCCTGAGTTGTCAACGAGCGCCAAACCAACGGTACCGTTGACGGACGCGGTTCTTGTCGAGGAGCTCTCCCGGGCGTTACTGGGTTTTTTGGGGGTGAACACGGGGAAACGATCGGGGTAGAATTCTCCGAGAAGGACCGGTCCACACGCCGGAGAAGGCCACAGTGCGGAAACTGTCACACTCGGAGGCCGTCCTGTGAAATGCGCCGTGGAAAAAATCTCCGTCACCCGTGTGTTCGGGGAACAGGTTCTTCCGCTTTTCGAGAAACGCGTATTGAAACCCGTCGTTGACTCGGTGTATCCCTTCGCTGAGATCCGTGAAGCAACGGCAAGAATGGAACGAAACGAAAACGTCGGGAAAATCGTGCTTGAGTTCTGACTGGGCGTTGAACACCGAAGAGGTGGGTTTATGCAGAGAAGTTCTGACGCGGTTTATTTCGAGGAGCAGCCGATTCGAAACAACAAGGTTTTCTACCTCGCGGCCGCTGCGGGCGTAGGCCTCATCGTCTTCTTCGGGTATGCGATTTTCGAGCAGATCGTTTTGGGAAAACCCTTCGGTGACCATCCGATGGGCGACACGACGCTCGCGATCGTGGGAGGGCTCTACGTTCTGCTGGGGGTCGTTTTCCTCTACCTCTTCTTTCGCTGCGAGCTCGCGACCGAGGTGCGCCCCAACGGACTTTTCGTGCGATATTTTCCTTTTCACACGGGGTTTCAACAGATCCCGTTGGAGGGAGTTCGGTCGTGCGAGTCGCGGACATATCGGCCAATCCGGGAATACGGGGGATGGGGGATCCGTATGGGGGTTGGGAAAAAGGCGTACAACGTATCGGGCAACCGCGGGGTGGAACTCGTGTACGAATCCGGCAACAAGCTTCTCATCGGTTCGAAGAAGGCCGACCAGCTCGCGAGCGCTATCGATTCGATACGACGGAGGTAGTCCATCTGCGGCCGATCCGCTTCGAGGTTTTCCTCCCGTGAGGATTGAAATCCCCAAACCGTTTGCGGCGCATCTCAGAATCGGCACCTGTTCGTGGAAGTACGACTCCTGGAAGGGTCTGTACTACGACCCCGCACGGAAGTACCGGGCGGATGACTATCTGCCCGACTATGCGAAGCACCTCGATTCGGTCGAGGTCGATCAGTGGTTCTGGAGCCTTTTCCCCGGAGGAGTGAGACTCCCCGAAACACGGACCGTCAAGACCTGCGCCGCGAGCGTCCCCGACGATTTCGTATTCACCGTGAAAGCGCCCAATTCGCTCACACTCACGCACTACTACACCAAACAACCGGCAAACTACGCGGAGTACGCGGGAAAGCCCAACGAGCATTTTCTCAGCATCGATCTCCTGAATCGTTTTCTCGATCGACTCTCCCCGATGGGGAAGAAGCTCGGCCCCGTCATGTTCCAGTTCGAGTATCTCAACCGGCAAAAGATGCCGTCGAAGGAGGCTTTCATCGATCGGTTCGGCGAGTTCATCGACCGGGCACCGAAAGGCGTTGAGTACGCGGTCGAGACGCGGAATCCGAACTATTTCTCACCCGCGCTCTTTGATTTTCTGTGTGAACGAAAAATCGGCTTCGTTTATCTCGAGGGGTACTATATGCCGCCGATCCAACAGGTGTTCGAGAGGTTCAAACCCGCGACGGCGGATTTCACCGTGATCCGCCTCCACGGGGGCGATCGCCTCGAGATCGAGGAGACCACACAGGAGATATGGAACCGGATCGTTGCGCCCAAACCGGAGGGGATCGAGGCGGCGGCGCGCATCATACGGGAAAACACGCGCCGGGGGATTCGGACGTTCTTGAACGTCAACAATCATTTTGAGGGAAGCGCCCCTTTGACCATCGAACGGTTTCTCGAGGTGCTCGGCCGGATGGAAGGTTCGTGATGCTCGGCATGGACGAGTTCCGAGCGCACGGGAAGATGGAGGCCTCCTCATGCTCGATTTCTCCTGCTTCAAGGTGCTCACGTTCGACTGTTACGGGACACTCATCGATTGGGAAACCGGCATACTCAACGCCGTCCGGTCGGTCATCACCGGCCGCGGGATCGAGGTCGACGATCTCAAGATTCTCTCCAGGTACGCGGAGCTCGAGGCGAAGCACGAAGAAGGAAATTATCTCACGTATACCATGGTTCTTCGTCTGGTGATGACGGAGATGAGCCTTCGTTTCGGTTTCGACGCGACCCCCGCCGAACTCGACTGTTTGTCGCGGTCGCTCAAAGATTGGGAGCCTTTCCCCGATACGGCCGCCGCGCTTCGCCGTCTCGCCGGCCGGTACAAGCTTGCGGTCGTCTCGAACGTCGACGACCGGCTTTTCGCCGAGACGGCCCGCCGGCTGGGTGTTGCTTTCGACTGGGTCGTCACCGCAGAACAAGCGCGGGCGTACAAACCGTCGCACGCGGTGTTCGAACGGGCGTTCGAGAAAATCGGATACCCCAGAGGCGAGATCCTCCACGTCGCCCAGAGCATCTACCACGACGTGATCCCGGCAAAGGCGCTCGGGCTTGCCACGGTGTGGGTGAACCGGCGAGCGGGCAAACCGGGATCGGGCGCCACGCTGCCGGCGTCGGCGAAGGCGGATGTCGAGGTGGTGGATCTCGAAAGTCTAGCCGGTCTGGCGGGTGTATGAGTGGGGCTGTGCGGCATCGAACTGCCGGCTGTCCGCAAGAGCGTCGGGTGGGGTCCACTTCATACAACTACAAGGCTTTTTTGTCAGGTGGCTGGGCCTGTACACCTGGTTTTGCCCAGGCGATCTCGAGTGAGGGCTGCCATGCTTCCCACGGGCCCAGATGTTTGAGGACGGCAGCGAACAACGCATCCAATGCACGACAGAATACGCGAGCTTTTGAACTCCGACGAGGCATCGAACCGCCGTCTTTTCTGGGATACTCCGAACAGAGGTCGCGGGCGCCAAGCGGCTTCAATACCTTTTTGGCTTCGAAGTACGAGTATTGACGCAACCCTTGACGCAACATTGCTTCGGTCGAACGGTTTTTCCACCGCCAGGATGCAAACGTTCTCGCGTACCACGCCCCTAATCCGGCGGGAAGCCACGCGGCAAACCACAAACCCGTCGTGTGCCCATCCTTCGGAAAGATCCTGTTGGGAGCGGTGATCACAATGGTCCCGCCGGGCTTGAGCTTTGAATACAATGTCCGAAGCGTTGTTTTTCTGTAGCGCGGCAGAATGTGCTCGAAGACTTCGGAGGCCACAATCAAATCGATGGATCCATCCTCTATCACGGAGAGCTCATCGTTCTCTTCGACGAGAAAGTACCTGCAATCCTCGACGTGACCCAGGTCCGCCAGGTAGGTTCTTGATAGCGCCAATACCTTGTCATCGATTTCGGTCAAGATGACGTGTCTTGCGCCGCGTTCGAAGAAAAAAGGACTCAACTGTCCCAGGCCGGATCCAAAATCCAGCACGACACAACCGGCGAGATCCGGGCAGAATCTGTTGATCGTTTTCCTGGGTCCCTCGTTGAACGCATCGTTGCAGAGCCTTTCTCCTATGAAATGAAAAAGGCCGTGAGAATCCCAGTCTATCAGCTGCTCGATGAATTTCGAGCTGAAGGGCAGATCCACATGGCATTCTTCGCACGTCGTCGCGCCCCGCGCGGCTTCGTGCGTGTGAGGTCCTTTCGCATGCAGCCTTCTGAATCCGCCGAGGTCCTCTATTCGAAACTGGACTTCCATAGGGCTCTCATCGTTTAGTGCGTGTCGGCCCGCGCAGGTGTGACGCGAACTCTCCCGCAGAACATGCTTCGGGCAATCGTAACAGGTTTTGGAGAGCGTCGTAAAACGTTTCTGCCCAGGTCTCGGCGTAGTGCCTCTCGCCAGCTGCCCTGGCGTGTTCCTTGCTCGTGCTATCCGTGTTTGACCCGAGCTTCGCCCCTGCGGCGTGCGTCTTGTGTAACCGTTATGAGGGCGAGTAGTTACGAGCCGTTTTCTGGAGGTCGTTCCATGCAGCGTTTTTCACGTGTGTTGTCGGTCGCCGCTGTTCTCGCCGCAAGCATTGCAGTATTCGGCTGCACCAGGACGGTCGTCAAAAAGGACATCCCGCCGCAGTCTGTCAAAGCCGATCGAGTGGGACCACCGCCGCACGCGCCCGCACATGGATATCGCCACAAGCATCCCGATGGCGTCGTCCTGGTTTATGACGCCGGCATCGGTGTCTACGTCGTCAACAGCTACGTCGACGTTTATTTCTACCAGGATCGCTACTATCGGGTGCGCAGCGGCGCATGCGAAACGAGTCTCCACATCGGCGGTCCATGGCAAAAAGCTTCCGCTGCGAAGGTGCCTGCCGGACTGCAAGGCAAAATGAGCAAGGCGGGAAAGGGAAACGGCAAGAACAAGAAGAGTTGATACCGCTCGGGAATGCTGTGGGGAGAAAAAACGGCCCCTCGAACGCGGCGACCGCGAAATGCCTCAAGCTTATTCCGCGTCTGGGGGCGCCGGTGCTATTTCCCTTCCAGCAGCCGCTGAAATCTCGGATTGGACCGGATCGGATCCCAGATCGGGTCGACGCGGAGTATGCCCACTGACACCACCGATGGCACCGACAGCAGGATCTCGATCTGATCGATCGCTTCTTCGTGCTTACCGCACATCATGTAGATCTCCGCAAGGTCCATGACGCGTTCGTATCCCACAACAGCGTCTCTGGATATCGGCATCATGCGGGCGGCTTCCTCTCCCTCGCGAATCCCTTCTTCGCAACGACCGAGTCCGGCATATGCACGGCCCAAGTTGCCGTGGTAGACGGAAACATAAGCCGATTGAGGATTCGACCGGATAATACGCTCAAAGTTGACCCTCGCCGAATCGTAGCGCGCGCTCGCCGACTGTCCGTCCCCCATCGCCTGGTAGACGATCGCGCGGGCAAGGTGCGCGGTGGCGATTGTCGCGGGCTGTACCCGGCGATACCGTTCGATGGGTCCTGATTCGAACGCATCGAAAGCCTTCGTGAAGGTTTCCGGGAAAAGCCGGTACTCACCCGTCCACATCATCCCCTGGCCCAACTCCACTTCTGCGGCATCGGCGAGGTTCGCCCGGCGGGACATTTCCGAGATCACCTGCTTGGCCGCATCCACGTCACCGTTTCTCAGCACCAAAACTTGTGCTTTCCCGAGGTATCCGACGGGTGACTGTGGTGCCAGCGCGATGGCCTGGTTGTTGTTCTGCTCGGCCTCATCGAAGCGGCGCAGACACGTGTTCGTATATCCGAGATCGTACCAGAACATGGAGGGGGCGCGAGGCAGCAGCCGACGCGCATCCTCGTAATGATCCAACGCATCCTGCCATCTTCCCATGCGCCTCAAAGTGGCACTGATGGAATACGCGGCGTCTCCGCTTGGCCGCAGACGCTGGGCCCTCTCGAAGTGTTCGAGCGCTTTGTCGAACTCGCGTTGGGCGTAGGCAACCCTTCCGAGCGCGAGATGGGTTTCAGGAAGGTCGGGAGCGAGCTCCTGTGCCCGTTTCGCCGCTTCTGTTTCCTGCGTGAGCGCTTCCGGTCGGTCGTAGCTCCAGTAGAGCTCGTGGTAGGCCATTGCCAATCCGGCCCAAGCCTCAGCAAATTGGGGGTCCGTCGAGACGGCCTTTTGAAAAAGCTGGACGGACAGTTCCGCATCGGCCCCGCGTGCAGTCAGCCAGTAGTTGTCCAACCCTCGCAGATACGCTTCGTACGCGGCGAGGTTCCCTGTGGGTCTCTTCTCGATCGCCCGGCGTTCGGGCTCCAATAACGCCACGTCCAACTGTGCCGCCACCCGCTCGGCGATGTCCGACTGGACACGGAACACTTCGGTCATGGTCTCGTCGTAGGTGTCAGCCCACACATGCGTGTCATCCGCGACGTGAATGAGCTGAGGGATCACACGCACACGGCTCGTCGGATCGCTGGGCCTTTCACGCTGCACCGTGCCCTCGAGAATGTAGTCCACACCCAGCTCTTCGCCGATCTGTTTGATCGATTTCGTGGTCTTCTTGTATTGGATGGCGCTCTGACGCGAGATGACCCCGAGCCCGCTGACGCTTGCCAGACGTGCCGTGATTGCATCCGTGGTCCCGTTGACGAAATAATCGTCCTCCGGAGCACCCAGGTTTTCGAAGGGCAGCACGACGAGCATCTTTCGATTGTCTGTGACGCGCGGCTTCTGGGGCGGTGTAGCTGGCCTGAACAGTCGAGGGATGATCGCCAGACCGAGAGCGATCACGACGACAACTGCCGCCCCGGCGATCATCATCCTGTTTCTCTTGCCTCTTGTCTTGGCTGTTTCCGGAAGCCCGTGGGTCTGCGTCCTCGAACGAAGCGTCCGTAAGTCCACCAGCATGTCCTCCGCATGCGGGTACCGGGCCGACGGATCTTTCACCAGTGCCTTTCCCACAATCCGCTCGAGCTCCATCGGCACCTGACTCCGACGCGCCGTTATGGGCTCCGGTTCGTCGTGCAGAATCGAATACACCACAGCCGGCTCGTACTGTCCTTTGAAGGGTCTCTCGCCGACGATCATTTCGTAGAGCACCACACCGAGCGACCAGATGTCCGTCCGGCGATCGACCTCTTTCCCCGAAGCCTGTTCCGGCGACATATACGCTGCTGTCCCCAGCGTCGTATCCGTCTTCGTGATCTTCGTGTGCGTCCCCAACCGGGCGAGCCCGAAGTCGAGGACTTTCGCCTGGCCTCGGGAGGTCAGCATGATGTTCCCCGGTTTGATGTCCCGGTGAATGATCCCTCTCTCGTGAGCTTCGTGAAGCCCTTCTCCGATCTGGATTGTGATCGTGAGCGCATCGTCGATTGGGAGCGGCCCCTTTTGGATCCGGTCTTTGAGCCCCTCCCCTTCGACGAACTCCATCGCGATGAAGGACTGGCCGTCGTGCTCGTCGATCTCGTGTATCGTGCAGATATGGGGATGGTTGAGCGCGGCGGCTGCCTGGGCTTCGTGGATGAAGCGGGTTTTGGCCTCGTCGTCCCGGGTGAGCTCCGGGTGGAGGAACTTGAGGGCGACGAATCGGTGGAGCTTGAGATCCTCGGCCTTGTACACCACCCCCATGCCGCCCTCGCCGAGCTTCG
>Ga0315275_10003422_pt1 | contig 14603 bp, 17 predicted proteins | sample YL17G03_0_MG_FD_205557 | JGI IMG/M metagenome (GOLD analysis project Ga0315275, IMG submission 205557) | Sediment microbial communities from Yellowstone Lake, YNP, Wyoming, USA - YL17G03_0 | ecosystem: Environmental > Aquatic > Freshwater > Lake > Sediment | place: USA: Wyoming | collected... | reverse complement strand
TGGGTTTAGACCGTCGCGAGACAGGTCGGTTTTTATCTACTGGGAGTGCAGGATGTCTGAGGGGAAAGGGCCTTCAGTACGAGAGGAACGAGGCGCTGGAGCCTATAGTTTACCGGTTGTCTGACAAGGCATGCCGGGCAGCCACGCTCCGCCGGATAAGGGCTGAAAGCATCTAAGTCCGAAGCCGCTCCCAAAAATAGACATCCATCCGGGACGCAAGTCCTGGTGAAGGGCACCCGTACAAGACGGGTTTGATGGAGAGGTGGTGTACGTGTCAAGACTTCGGTCGAGACCCTCAGCCAGCCTCCCCCAACAGCCCGAAATATCAGCAATCAAGCACCCGATCCTACAGGAGATATCGGAACCTGTCCACGGCTTATCTAACCTTAGATTATATTCACCATTAGTGAAAACTAAGATTACTTATTAAATGCATAAAAAATGCGAATCTCGTCGGATTCGCTGCGTAAGGCCATCAGCTAAGCTCTATAGAAGAGGTTCCTCGAAGCTAACACGCATGCCTTCGAGAAAAGTCATCATTCAATAAAGAAAATGTTGTAGAGTCTTAATTTCCAGCGTTTGTTTAGACCCCTATACAAGGGGCTAGGTAGTAGACGAGCTTTCCCTTGGAGAGCTCAAAGTCCATCTTGATGGGCATGTCAGTACTAAGCTCGATGGTAGCGACCTCGCTGATGCTTCCCGCCGCATTGGCTATTTCGTTTAGGTAACTGAGGGTGAAGGTCGCTGAACTGTCCTCCTCAGCCTTAAGGTCGATTAGATCGTCGCTACCCTTCTCCCACTCGCTGTGGGCGCTACCCCTATCACCGGTCGCGCTGATCTTAAGCATCTCACCCTCGACTGCGACTTTGACGTGCTCGCTGACGAGGTTAGCGTCCCTTATGGAGTTGCGGAGGCTGTCAGTGATAAGACGAGCCTTGGCTTTGAAGAATATCTTAGGCTGAGGCACCTCGTTGTCTATAGGCTCGAGGATAGGCATCTCAAAGCGTCTGCTATGGCCCCCGCGTTTGCAAAGGATGATTAGACGCGCCTTCTCTTCGTTGAGGCGTATCCAAGTCTCCTCATCCTTGTCAACGCGGTCTAGGAACTTGAGGAATTCTTTTATGTTAATGCTGAGGTGGGGTTCGCCTTCGCACTTGTAGCTATCGAAGAAGTCGGCGGGGAGCTCGAAGTCGACCATAGCGACATGGCTTGGGTCCATTGCTAGGAGCTTGATCTGGGCCTCGTTCATTACGAATGTGCCCTCTTCAACTATGACACTGAGCGCCTTGATCAGACTACGGAACGGATCTATGCGGGATACCTCTACCTCGAACAATTCTATATCTCCTTAGATGGGGATTGGTTGTCTTAGCCTAGGACCAGAGGGATAAAAGGGTTCCCCGGGAGGATCAACTATAGTCACGCCAAGTGTATCCACACTTGGTGCATCTATAAAACTGAGTGCTAGACTCGTCTATACCCCTCGTCTGGACCATCCACCAATAAGCCTTGTCGTTACCGCACTTTGAGCATTCCATCTTTACCTGAGGCGTCGTGCGGAGGTTCTGCTCTTTCTTCCCGATGACGACGATCTTGTCCTCGCTCTTGGCCTCTCGTTTTATCTTTATCTCCTCGGTCATGGGTTGCTCAGAGCCGCAGTTGGGGCAGACGTAGCACCTCTTCTTATGATCAAGGGTGCACATTGTCCCGCAACTAGAACAGAATTTCGTTTTTTACTCCTCCATCATTGCCCATAACCCGGAGGGGTTCTATTAATACCTTATGCATCTAGCCTAACGGGTAATGAGGATAGTATCAAGTCGGCGACCCTGAAGGCCTCCGGAGTGACGCCTTCGCGTGTGGACGCCTTCAAGACGCTCTCTGCGGACCAGCGACTGAGACCCGCGGCGGAAAAAACCACCTGTTCATCTCCGTTCCTCCAGGTATAAATGGGCTCGTCCCCGTCGCCGAGGAAGATCACTGGTTTCCCCACCTTAACGCTTAACTTATCTTTTGAGATCTTTGCCTCCACCGGTAGGCTTGCTCGGGTGAGCAGTATAACCCGGACCTGCCCGGAGTGTGGTGAGCGTCTGAGCATCTCCGCTATGGGCTCCGTTATGTCAGCTCCCACTGAGCGTGTTCTAAGAACCCCGTCTAGCCAGAGGTTTCCCCTAAAAACTACGCCTATGATAGTGATGCCTCCGGCATCACACTTAGCGGCTACACCGATGACCCTAATCTCCTTCTTGATCTGGCGGAGCCTTTTGATGGCCAAGTAGTTCCCGAGAGATAAATACAACTACGAGGACCTTTAAGTAAACTTAGTTAATGGTATTTTTAGATCACGTCCTCGATTGGTTTTCCTGATTAGCTTCAAGGACTTGGTAGAAGTTAATGAAGTAAAAGGGATAGCAAATCTGTTTGATTTTAAGTGAAAATATTCACGTGCGCTAATCGTCTCATCCGAAAAGCCCTAATAAATTCACATATTTCGTTTGATATTCGGTCCAATATCCTGTATGATACTCAATTTTCGTTGAAGGTGTAATAATGGAAGAGAAAACAGTCGTTCAAAAGGGACATACCAACGAGTTGAGTAGTGTGGACGAGCTTGGTGGTAAGGATTGAGGAAGGAACGGGGCCGTATTCTCAATAAATTTGAGAGGGATAGTTCTCATGTTTTATTTCGAGAATACCATCTAAAGTAGGAAGAAATTTGATGTCTGAACCTTACGAAGAAGGACGAAAATATTTCAAAGAAGGACTAAAATTCAAGGAAAGAGCCAAGCTACTCCTAAATAACGCTGACTATGCAGGAAGCGTACACGCTTCCCAAAACGCTGTCGAGTTTTTCATTAAAAGTGCATACATCCTTCAGGGAAAGAAGCCTCCTATGAGTCATTCCCCGAATTCAGACTTCAAAGAAATTATAAAGAAGCTCAAAGAAGCAGAATCTTCATTACTAAATGCTAATGTCTTCAAACAGGTTAATTCAATATCAAAAAGATTCCAAGGTCTACATGGGAGAAGTATGTATGGGGAGGTTGGGAAGGCCGCTTCACAACTTTTCACAAAGAAGGATGCTATTGAATACTATCATTTGGCAAATGAGATGGGATTACTGATGGTTACAATTGACGTGGTGTATAGTGGCCACGCTAATCAGCTTCCGAAGGAGCATAATGAATTCTTCGATAAATTTATTGAAAAAAGAAAGACTTAGTCTTGCTAAGACAACCGTTTGGAAACGAAGTCTAGAGGCCAAGAGTCTTGATGACTATACTTGTTTCTTCTGGAAATTCGCTCATAAGTTTCTCTATTAAAGTCTCCACAATGAACTTTTTGAACCCCGCCTCATCCATAGCGGGGGAGTAGACCCAGCGGTGACCTCCCTTGCAGGTCTCCTCAACCCCTCTCAGGACGCCCATCTCCCGCATGTCCTCCAAGCAGTTGATGACGCTGGCTCGGCTGATGCTTTCACCCTTTAGCGCCTCGTTTGCTTTCTGCCACACTATTCTGCTAATGATGCCCTCGGGATTGCTCCAGACAACCTGCAGCACCTTGATTTGCCAGTCTATAAGAACTGCGTGGAAACCAGACTTGGACGTGTCGAATTCGATTGATTTCATTCTATAGATGCTCCTCTTGTACTATCTTTTAACATTTATTACAGATTCATTCATATATGCTTATGCTCTTATCGCTTAAGCGACAGGTGTAGTCTTTTACCATTGACATTTCTCTTGAGGGGGATTATGTATCCCGATAGAGAAGATGTCCATATTACTTTTATGTCATCTTAATAGAAGTCGAAGCCATGCTGAGATCAAGCACCGAAATTCGTGTCGATATATTAAGCCAGGTAAAAAACGGGGTTGAGTGCCGGACTAGGATCATGTATATGGTGAACAGCAACTGGCAACAACTAGGTTTCTACCTAAACGAATTCGTAGAGCGAGGGCTTGTAGAGTACTCTGTCTCCGTGCGCGCGCGATAGTGATCGAGATTCTTGCGATGATTTAATTACTAAAAACCATGATGTTCTTACAGTGAAAACGATGGCAGATATCTCATTCCAGCTTGTTGACATCGAGCTGAAACCACGTAGGAGATTCAGGAAGGGGAGCAAGTATGATCCCATCATAGACAAGTTCTGCGAGGGAGTCTCAAACCTCGTCAAGGTTGAGGTTTCAGGCAAGGAAGCGAACTATGTGAGGACTCAACTGAAGAAGAGGATCGATGCACGGGAACTGGGTAAGCAGGTTGAAGTCTCGGTAGTGAACAATATCATTTACTTGGAGAAGAAATAGACTGTTATAAAATAATAATCCATAATCGTTTAATTCTCATTTTGTTGTAAAGCTGTTTGCAGATATTTCAGCGACAGGATAGACGAAATGACCCGATTCATCCGAGGTTGATCGTACTGATTGACAGGTTGAGGAGAAAGAAGAAAGACACAACCAATGCGGCCAACTTCTACTCAACTCCAAGCACCTATGAATATCACGAGCATCATAAAACCAAGCCACCAAAATCCAACACCCACAACGATAAATGGGAATCATCCTCATTTCTTGTGAAGAAGAGAAAAAAGAGGTAAATCTTCACTTATCCTAGCATTACCCTTGATGCTATCCCTGAACCTGAGCAGGTCGCTCCTGATGTCCCTCTGCTCTGAAAGATATAGGATGGACAACCTGTCTAACTCAACGGATTTTTGACCGATCTCCTAATTCGGTTATGTTAGGGTAAATAGTTTCAAAATACTCCTTCAAACTTGTAAAATAGGCGTGTTGAGTGTGCTTAGCACTATATTTGGCAAGAAAATCACTAACACTTAGCTTTGGCATGGCTTCAAGTAGGATATATGTAGTAAAAAAACCATCTTTAGGTTAATTTAAATTAGATACAATTATTACTTCTTAAAGTTGGAGACGCCCTGCTTAAACCCCTCATCAAACTCGTTGAGCTTAGCCTCGGCGTTATCAGCCGCCCTCTTCAAGACCTGCCTTGGATCACCCTTCTTCCCCTTGAACCTTATGAAGAGCTTGCTCCTGTCCATGAGTGGGTGTGGGCGCGTGTAGCCCGCCATCTCCACAGTAGGGTCCTCTAGTAGGCTCGTCTGGAGCAGATTGAGCAGGGTGTGGCTCTCCCCACCGAACTCAACCTCGACGTAACCTTCCTCTTCCTTTATTATGTTGAGCTTCATGATGATATGTCCTCCTTGCCGTAGCTCCTTGCTATCTGGCGGCGCTCGACGCGTTTGCACTTAGGGCAGGTAAGGCGCCCCTTCTGGTTCTCGAGGATATCGCCGCATCTACTGCAGTAGGCGTAGACGACGCCGTAGTCGGGTCCCGCCATGCTTAGCTGTATGATCCTGTTCTTAGTGTTGGCAACGACGGCGCGAACTATGTCGCCGCTCCTCAGGGCTTGCTCCAGGTTTCTGTCGAACTCTCGTGCGACGTCGCTTATGTGGACGACACCGGTGTACGTGGGTTCTATCTTCTTAGCGTCGACGCGGAATATGTCTAAGCGCGCGTCCCTCCGGGTGACGGAGCCAGCCTCGGCTATTACGACGATGCCTTCAAGGGGCAAGTTTAGGTGTCTAGTGACTTTCTTGACCTCTAGTGCCCTCTTCTCCATGTCTAGCCTTGTCTCACCTAGCTCCTCCGAGCGGACCAGTCCATCCTCTTGGTAGCTACCCTCACCCTCGTTGAACTCCTCGATGACTGCGAGCTCCTCGCCGGGGAAGACATTCCTCTTGATGTTTCTTGCCTTAGACATTCTGTTGCGCCTACTGCGTCGGCAACCGCCGCTTCACGAGCTGGTCTCCTTGGGACCGGTCCTCTTATGCTCCCGCTTTTTAATAAACTGATTGGTGAAGCTTTTAGCCGAGGTAGAGACGTCCCCATGTTTCCTCCCAGCTCCTTTCGCCGAGTAAAACGCGAGCCTCTGCGGAAGTGAGGATGGGGCGTTTGACCCCGGCGACTCCGTCTATTGCTATTCGTGGGCACGCTGTCTCGATGAAGGCCTCGGCCTCGGTGAAATTGTTGAGGTGATCTGGGCATACCTCATCGAGGTAGATTAGGAAGGCCCTGATCTCCCTGTCGCCCAGTTTCTCGGCGAGAACCATCGCATCCGTGAGGGCTCGCTGTCCCGGCTTCGAGCTGACGAGCACTCCTATGGTCTTTGCAGTCTTTGCGACCGTAAGCAAGGCCATCCTCCTCTTAGCGAGTCGCATCAACTCAGACTCGTCGAACATGGAGACTGAGCCGTTGTATGGATTGGCGACGACGATAGGCTTCCCGGTCATGAGGGCGAGGCCGAGGGGGTGGAACTTGCCCCCTCCTATAAAGATATAACCATCAACTTCATCAGGGAGCTTCGTGGCGGCGGCGTAGCTGCAGCCTAGGACCTGTCCCGCCTCGGGGGTGACGCCTGCGCCCTCGCCGATGAGTACCTTGACTCCCTTCTGGTTGAGCGCATAAGCTACTTCACTTAGCTGCGTGGTGTGTTGGATGGTGCTTGTTAGTCCGACTCTACCCCAGCCGGCGATGCTTGGGAGGACTGCATCGACTATCTTGGAGACGTCGATGGGTATTCTAGCCTCGACGTAGAGGACTGGGATGCTTGGAGAAGAGACGAAGCAGGTGTGACCGTAGTGAATTAGCAGGTCGGCGCTGAGTTCGATTGTCTGCCTTGATGCAAGGTCGCATGCGCCGTAGCAGGAGTCGCCACTTATCACGACCTCCGCCGAGGTGGCCTTCCGGATATACTCCGCCATCTGGAAGGCGAAAGGGCGCATCCCGTCGGGGAGCTGGAGGAGGACCCTCCTCGCCCCCTTCCTGCCGATCTCGGCGGCAACCCGCTCAAGCTCGAGCTCGTACATGCAACTAGACGAGTGATTGTAACCTTAAAATAGGCTCCGGGGGAGGAGGCCATCTGGAACAATGTCCCTTGAAAATGTGTTCAGATACATAGACTCCGAACGCGACGAGTACGTCCTGCGATGCCAAGAGCTACTCCGGCAGCCCAGCGTTTCTGGTGACCGTGAGGACGTCTACAGATGTGCCGGGATGGTGTGCAACATGATCCGGGAGACTGGGGCACATGCCGAACTCGTCCCAGTTGAGGGGGATGGTAACCCCGTTGTATACGGCAAGTTACTCAGTCCGGGTGCGCATCACACTATTACAGCGTATCAGATGTATGACACCCAACCCGTAGGCGAGTTCGATAAGTGGACGAGTCCACCCTTCGATGCGAAGATAGTGGATGGGAAGATCGTTGCCCGGGGCGCGATAAACAGTAAGGGCGCCCTAGTCGCGGAGCTCATGGCCATAAGGGCTCTCCGCGAGGTCGCTGGGGTCCCTGTCAACATAGTTTTCACCTTCGATGGCGAGGAGGAGATTGGCAGTTGGCAGCTACGCCGCTTCCTCAAGGACCACCCCGAGAAGATGCACAAGGCAGAGGCTGAATGGTGCCCCAGCACCTTCAGCATGGCGCACAGGGACACAAGAATCACGCTCGGCGGCAAGGGATGCATAGACCTCCAGCTCGTCTGCGACCATAGTAGGGGTCCAGTTCACAGCAGTTGCGCCCCCGTGGTGGAAAACCCCGCATGGCGACTAGTTTGGGCACTAGAGAGTATGAGGGGCCGGGACGGCAGGATAGTGATTGACGGATTCTACGACGACGTAAAAGGCCCTGAGTCCGGTGACCGGGAGCTCCTCGAGAAGCTCGCCGTGGCGGGGGAGGAGAAGAAGATGAAGAGGCAATGGGGGGTCAAAGGCTTTATACGCGGCCTCAATGGAGCTGACCTCATCCAGGCATACATGTTCGAGCCCACACTTACTATTAACGGGCTTCAGTCTGGCTACGTTGGCCCCGCCGCTTACACAATAAACCCTGCGTGGGCTAAAGCTAACATGGACATCCGCCTCGTCCCCGGCATGGATGCCAACGATATCTGGGACAAGGTTAAGGTACACCTAAAGAAGAAAGGCTTCGATGATGTCGAGGTCAAGCTGAACGGGTGGAAGGCGAACGCTCACAGGAGCCCATCGGACACCCGGATAGTCGCCGCTCATAGGGCAGCGATCAGGGATCTGGGCTTCAATGAGCCCATGATCTACCCTATGAGTGGTGGCACGGGCCCCAGCATGTACTACACCGCTCCGCCGCTCCGGATGGTCTCAGCCTCCTCTGGGAGTGATGGGATGCCTTCTCACTTCGCCCACGCCCCCAACGAGTGGATTGGGGTAGAGGAGTTCATATCAACGGCGAAGATGTGCGCCGCATTCCTCTGGGAGTACGGCAATCTCTAGAAAACTAGCGGGGGGACCCTGGATCTTATTCTTTGTTCTCGGTAACGAAGATCCTGCTAGATGTCGGGAACTTAGCTCTCGCCCTCTCAAGGGCCTCCTTCGCTACCTCGACGCCCTCGGGATCGACCTCGATTGTAATGAGGGGCTCACCCCGCTTGACGCGTGCCGCGGTACCCGTCGGTTTACCATAAGGTCTCTTCATTCCCTCCTGGAAACGGTCGGCCTGAGCGACGTTCACCCTCTTGTGTTCGCGGAGGACGATGTGGGGGAAGGGGACCACCTTCATATAGTAAAGGTCTTTCCCAAGCTTGAGCTCTAATTGCCTATTTGCCGCAATGCGAGCGGACTCAAGACTGTTGTGCCTAATTTGTCCATGTTCGAGGTTGATTAGTTCGACCTTGATTGGGAACTTCTTCGAGGTGTTCCCCATTGTGAACTTGACGATCTTGCTACCAGGGATGCCGCCCATGAACTTGCGCCTGGTGTAGGCCATCGCCGTGGGGTCCCTGAAGTTCCTAGCGTTCAAGACTTATCCACCGTTTAACACCTCAGGATTCTTAAAAAGATAATGGCTCAACTCCCCTGGACAGCTATGACTTAGTGGTAGGCGCTGGGAGAACGCGAAATTCCGTTTGAAAAACGAAGGAACGGCCGTTAATGTGCATGCGCTCGCGCGCTCGTAATGCCCCTCCCTGATATTCAAAATATTGAGTTAAGCTTGATACACGTGATCGGCGCTAGGCCGCGTGAAAAGCAGGTACTTCTCCTCCCTGCTCAGCTCCTCGAGCACCCTCTTCGCGAGCGATCCCGCAGGGTCTTTTAAGTTAGCCCTCTCCTCGATGTCTTTGAAGTTTTTGAATGGAAATCTCTCCCTGATGTCGAGAATCTGGAACATCAGCCTCTTCCCGATCCCGGGTATGAGTTCGAGGCTGTGCATTCTCGGCGTCACCGGCTGGCTGATGTTGAAGAAGTTGACGAAGAATGGCTCGTTCGCTTTTACGACGATCTCTATTATGCTTGGTAACTCAGCCTTCGCAGAGCTTGTGAGGTCGGAGTAATTAACCCTCCCAATGATGTGGGAGACTAGTGCCCTATCGCCCTTACCGACGAATATTCTGTCCCTCGGGTTGTAGTCGGCGTCCCTCTTCGGCGAAGACTCTAGGAGGGTGAAATAGGCCTCGCCTATCATTTGGATGATACCGCCCGAAGTGTGGGGGGTCCTGGGTGCGCCGGGTCGGCCGTGTGGGAGGTAGTCTAAAACATAGGCGTATTCCTCGTACTTCTTCTGATCCCTATACAAACCGTTCACCCAAGGGAACCTACAGGAACCTATGGGGTGGTCCTGTATTTCTTAATTATTATCAAGATGCTGTTGACGGCCTCCTCGGATATGATCCTCTGGCGGCCTAGGAAGGTGCGTATCTCCGCAATGCTGCCTGGCATGCAGTTAGTTATTTGGACGGCGAGCTGCCTGTCAATGCCGCCTTTCTCCATGAGTTCGGAGACTAGCTTTTCGGAGTCCCCGCTTCCTGTTTTGGCGAAACGGACCGTGTAGTCGAGGACTCTCCGCTGGAGCGGATCCAACTCCTCAGCCTTGGACTCTAGAATCGCCTTAGCCTCTGCGACGGTTATCTCCTTCTTCTCAACCACGGACATGGACTAAAACCCCTCAATCTACGTGCTTCCTGATGTGCTGGGGTAACGCTATGATGGTTTTAACGATCTTCGTCTGCGGGATCTCTAATACATATGCGTTCCCGCGCTTAGCCACGATTGTGGCGACTTGCCCCTGGAACCTCTTGTGGGGCATGCCCTTGTGTATAGCGGGGTCGATCTTTATGATGACCTTCTCACCCTCATTGTACTCCGTTAGGAGCCTAGTGAGCGGCATCTTGCCACGCTCCCTGACCTTCTTCGTGAGGGCAGCCCTGCTCTTCCTGCGTATTCCTTTACTCTTAGGCATTATGTTCGCCCCATCTCCGGCGGCATGGCCCCGGCTGAGCACCACTCCTAATCAACACACTCTTTAATAAGTTCTATTAATTTTTCCTCTTCGCCGCAGGAGGTCTTTTTAAAGAATACAGAGAAACTTAACCTCGTGATAGTTCTTGGCTAAGAGGAAACCAGTAGAGATCAAGGACCTTTTCAGGCTCAGAATGGTCTCCGACCCTCGCATCTCCCCCGACGGGAGTCGCGTCGCCTTCGTCCACACGACCTTCGACTACGAGAATGACGAGTACGTTAGCGATATATGGATGGCGGACTCGAGGACGGGGACGTCCACGCAGTTCACCTCGGGGCGAGGAAAGGACAAGGGACCAAGATGGTCCCACGATGGGAAGAGGGTCCTCTTCACCTCGACACCCCTCGCTAATGAGGGAGAGGAGAAGAAGAAGCCCCAACTCTATGTAATTCCCATCGCCGGCGGCGAGGCGCGTAAACTTACTGATCTCAAGCTCGGCGTCGAGGTACCGAAGTGGAGTCCCGATGAGAGGCAGATACTCTTCATCAGCCCGACTCAGCCAGTCGAGCCTAAGGGTGATACCAAGCATATCACGCGCTTAAGCTACAAGTTCAACGGCAGAGGCTTCTACCCGGGGATATACAAGCACGCCTTCACGGTGCCGCTCAAGGGAGGCAAACCTAAACAGGTCACGAAGGGCGAGTACTTGGTCGATGGGGCCGAGTGGGTCGGCTCCGACATAGTCTTTTATGGCAACACTGAGCCGGACGCGGACAGGGAGGGGTATAACCACCTCTACAGGGTCGACCCGAAGGGCGAGCCGATGAGACTCACGGAGGGTACATGGAGCATATGGGGTGCCCAAAGCGGCATGACGGGTGTGGCACCATCACCAGATGGGAAGGAGATCGCCTTCGCCGGCCACGACTACCGACGGAGCGGCGCGACGAAGGGCGACATCTGGATCTTGTCAGCTGAAGGCGGCAAGCCCAAGAAGCTCACAGAAGGCTTCGAGCCGGACCTAGGCATCAAGCTAAGTTCTGACGTCCGCATCTCCTCCACTGACCCGACTCCCATCTGGGGTAGCGACGGATTTATATATTTCACATCCAACTTCGCCGGTATCAGCGGCCTCAACAGGATCAACGCGAAGGGCGGGAAGGTGCAGAGGCTCCTCGGCGATGGGGACCACAGCGTCGAGTCTTGGAGCATTAACGGCGGGGGAACCCTTGCCTACTCGACTATCTCTACGACAAGGCCATCCGAAATATGGATTATGGCTGAAGGCAAGGACAGGCAGATCACTGACTTAAACAAGAAGTGGTGTCATGAACTCGACCTCCGCCCCCACGAACGCTTCGAGTTCAAGTCAAGCTTCGGCCACGCTGTCGAGGGGTGGATAATGAAGCCCAGCGACTTCAAGAAGGGGAAAAAGTACCCAATGGCGGTCGAGATACACGGTGGCCCACGCGGCGTCTTCGGCAACGCCCTCATGCATGAACATCAGGTCCTTGCGGGGCAGGGATACGCGGTGATGTACATCAATCCATGGGGGAGCGGTGGCTACACGGAGGACTTTCAGGCGGGGCTCCCCGGTCACTATGGTGAGCAAGACTACGCCGACATCATGGAAGCCGTTGATCACTGCCTCAAGACATACGACTGGATCGATTGCGAGCGCCTCGCCTGCCTAGGCGGTAGCTATGGGGGCTTCATGACCAATTGGATAGTCACCCATACAACCCGATTCAAGGCAGCGGTGACGATGAGGAGCATAAGCAACTGGGTGAGCTTCTTCGGTACCTCGGATATTGGTTGGACCTTCGGGAAAAGGGAGATGCTCGGTGTCCCGTGGGAGAACGAGGAGGCGTTCATGGCGAAGAGCCCAATCAGGTACGTAAAGGACGTAATAACGCCAACACTAGTTCTCCACAGTGAAGAGGACTACCGCTGCCCCATTGAGCAGGGCGAGCAGTTCTACACTGCCCTCAAGTATCTCGGCGTCCCCACCGAGTTTGTCAGGTTCCCTGGGGAGAACCACGAGCTGAGCCGGAGTGGTAAGCCAAAGCACAGGGAGGCACGCCTCGAACATATTCTCCGCTGGTTCAAGACCCACCTCTAGCCCCTATCGCCAACCCTTTATGAAGATTCAGCCCAAGATATGTTGAGGGTTTCTACTTGGCTGAAGAATTCGACGTATTGGTTAGGGATGCAACAGTTGTCGACGGGTCGGGGAAGAAGGCGTTCACCGGCTCTATTGGTATCAGGAGGGGAAAGGTTGTCGAGGTCGGTAAAGTGAAGGGCGACACCGTAAAGGAGATAGATGCGAAGGGGTTAACCGCTGTCCCAGGCTTCATCGATGCCCACAGCCATCACGACGGCACAATCCTATGGTATCCCGGCTGCGAGAGCTACGTGATGCAGGGTGTCACGACCTTTGTGGGCTGCCAGTGCGGAAGCAGCCCCGCTCCCATCGGCGATAAGGTACACCTCTTCGGGCGCCTTTTAGAGTACTCTCAGGATTACATCCCTCACAAGTACTACCCCGAGAAGAACCTCTTCCCAAGGGAACAGGTCAACGAGTGGATGAAGGAGCGATGGGGTTGGACCATCGACTGGCATACCATGGGGGAATTCCTAACCTTCGTCGAGACGCGCGGCATCTCGATGAACTTCGCCCCCCTCCTCGGGCATGGCGCCGTCCGCCGTCTAGTGATGGACGAGGACTACAAGCGGGTTGCAACCGAGAAGGAGGTTAAGGCTATGGAGGATCCCATCCACCAAGCGATGCGCGACGGTTGTATAGGGATGAGCACTGGCCTCGACTATGATCCCGATGTCTTCGCGAGTCACGAGGAGATAAACAGGCACGTCTCGCTCCTAAAGGAGTATGGAGGCCTCTACTGCCCACACTGGAGGCGCACAGGAAGGCGCCGGAGTCTTGGCTCCGGCACAGTGAAGGTGAGCAAGATAGATGGGCTCTTGGAGATCATAGAGACGTGCCGCATTACGGGCGTTCCGCTCCACTTCGCCCATATAAACACTGGCTGGTACATAGAACCCACCGGCGCACCAGACATCATTGAGGAGGCGAATGTTAAGGCTACACTCGCCGTCATCGACGCCGCCCAGGAGGAGGGCCTAAACGTCACATACGACAGCATCCCCCAGCTTGAGCAGGGCGGCTTCGAGAACATGAGGTTCCTCGCCAGCATGCTAACACCGTGGCTACGGGAGCTCGGGAGCCGGGAAGCGCTCGCGAAGTGGCTGAGGGCCCCTGACTTCCGAGAGGAGGTGAGGGACGCTATTCAGAGGGGACGTTGGTACCTCAGGGAGGGGTGGAACCCGAACCTCAACCCGCGCTGGGCGGAGCAGGTGATGATCCTTAAACACAGGGCGAAGGGGTGCAGCGATAAGACCCTTGCCGAAATCGCCTCCGTCAGGAAGCGTGACCCCTGGGAGGTCTTCTTAGACCTCATCATGGAGGACCCCGACACCAGATGCGTCACAGGTCCGAGGAAGATTAACAAGGCAACTCGCCTATTCTACCTTCACCCAGCCGGGATGGTCGGCCTTGACACCTCCGCACACGACACAGAATGGGAGGCACCCTACCCACCCTATACCATACCTGGAGTCAACACCTTTAGCGCATACCCTTATCTCTACAAGGAGATGGTCGAGAATGATAGGCAGCTCACTATCGAGCAGTTCGTTCAGAAGACCTCGACGACGCCTGCGAAGGTTCACGGCATAAAGGGACGCGGCGTCATAAGGAAGGGGGCGCACGCCGACGTCGTTCTACTAGACTTGAAGAGGCTTAGGGTCACAGGGGACGCCCTCGAGCCCCGCCGTTACCCGAAGGGTGTAGTGTACGTCCTAGTAAACGGGGAGATAGTCGTCCAGAAGGAGAGGCACACGGGGGCGAGGCCGGGCAAGGTGCTACGCAAGAAATAGGCGGGTCATCGCTGGAACATCTTCATCGGCATATTCCTCAGCCTACGGTTCCCCTTCAGCTGCTTGAACATCTTCTTCATGTTCTCGTGCTGCTTAATCAGTTCCCTGACATCCGCTTCTGTCGTCCCTGAGCCGCGTGCGATTCGCTTAATACGGTTCGAGTTGATGACCTTCGGGTCCTCCTTCTCCTCGACGGTCATGCTCCTGATTATGACCTTCCACCTGTCGAGACGCTCCTCCGCCTTTTCCATCTCGTCCTCCGGGAGCTGGTAGCTGAAGCCGGGGATCATTCCGAGGACCTTCTGAATTGGTCCCATTTTACTCATGGCTTCGAACTGGTCATACATGTCTTG
>Ga0315275_10003421_pt1 | contig 14603 bp, 10 predicted proteins | sample YL17G03_0_MG_FD_205557 | JGI IMG/M metagenome (GOLD analysis project Ga0315275, IMG submission 205557) | Sediment microbial communities from Yellowstone Lake, YNP, Wyoming, USA - YL17G03_0 | ecosystem: Environmental > Aquatic > Freshwater > Lake > Sediment | place: USA: Wyoming | collected... | reverse complement strand
TCTGCATAGATGCAATAGATGCGGCGAAGGATGGCCTCATCGACGCCGTCGTCACCGCGCCTATCAGTAAGACAAGCTGGAAGCTGGCGGGGGCGGACTGGCCCGGCCATACCGAGATGCTGGCCGCGCGGTGCAAATCGCCGCGGAAGGCAATGATGTTCATCGCAGGCCCGTTGAAGGTGGCCCTGGCGACGATTCACGAGGCGCTTTTCGAGGTCCGGCATAAGTTCACTATCGGCTGCGTCTTCGAGCCGATAGACCTGTTAAACGACGCCCTGAAAATGTACTTCGACCTTGAGCGCCCCAAGATCGGCGTAGCGGCGCTGAATCCACACGCCGGCGAGGATGGCCAATTCGGCGATGAGGAGCAGCGAATCATTACTCCCGCAATCACGCTGGCAAGGCATCACGGGATAAACTGCATCGGCCCGGTCAGCGCTGACACGCTGTTTCTTAGGGCCGCACGCGGCGATTTCGACGGCGTCGTGGCGATGTATCACGACCAGGGTATGATCCCGGTAAAGCTGCTTGCCTTCACCCACGCCGTCAACGTAACTTTAGGCATACCCATCATCCGCACCTCGCCCTGTCACGGGACGGCTTTCGACATTGCAGGCGAAGGCATTGCCGACCCTGCCAGCATGAAAGCGGCCATAAAGACCGCCATCGAGATGACCAAGACGAAGAAGGCTCGCCAGCTTGCCAATGCCGGCGAGACAAGCCGCTGAAACGGATGCAAACGAAGAGCCAAATCCAGCAGTTGCTTGCGACGGCGGGCGTATCGGCAAACAGGCAGTTCGGCCAGCACTTCCTGATCGATTTGAACCTGATGCGCCTGCTCATAGACTCGGCCGAGATAGCCGCGGACGATGTTGTGCTCGATGTGGGGTGCGGGACCGGGTCTCTGACGGAGGGTCTTATTGAGAAGGCCGGCAGGGTCATCGCCGTGGAGATCGACCGGACGCTCGCCGAAATCGCAAGGATGCGGCTTGCCGGGACCCCAACTGTCGAGGTATTGAACGTCGATGTTCTCAAGAACAAAAGCTCCGTCAATCCGGGTGTGATAAAGGCTCTGAGCGCCGCGAGGAATATCTGCGCAGGACGAACGCTCTTAGTGGCGAATCTGCCTTACAACATAGCATCGCCGCTGGTATTGAATCTGGCCACAGGCCCGGTTACGGCGGCCGGGATGTACGTTACGGTGCAAAAGGAGGTCGCCGAGCGGATGACGGCCCGGCCGGGCTGCGGCGAGTACGGCACACTCAGCATATTCCTGCGCGCGACCGGCGATGTGAGGCGGATAAGGGTCCTCAAGCCGAGCGTCTTTTGGCCCCAGCCGCAGGTCGATTCCGCCATGGTCGCCTTCGTCCGGGACGAGGCAAAGGCCGGCAGAATTCGAGATGTGGGGCTTTTCAGTGAGGTAGTGAGGCTTTTTATGGGTCATCGCCGCAAGACGCTCTCATCGTGCACGAAATCCGCGCACGGCAGGCTTGGCGAGATCGACAATTGGCCGGAAATCTTCGAGAAATGCTCCATCGATTCGGGCCATCGCCCGGAGCAGTTGCCGCCGGAGGACTACGTTGCCATTGCCAATGCGTGCTCGGCAAGCGGGGCGAATGCGTGAATCCGGCATGGTTCAATTCTGGGTGGCAGCCTCAAGCGCAGCTTGGGGATGGCAAAACTCGCAAAGCGCTGCAACCATCCCCAAATCCTTCGGATTTGAGGCTGCCACACCGCACGGAGCCACAAATAATGTAACTCGGAACCTGACATACTTGAACCATACCGTGAATTCGGGTCTGACGGCCGAAGCCTGCAAAATGCTGCTTCGGCGAAAAAGAGACCGCATTTTCTCTTTGACAACTGCAATTTCGGCCCTTTAGTATTGCAGAAGACCGGCGTTTTGGGTAAAATAGGGTCTGCCGCAGGGTTTGCTCGAGACAACATAACGGCGTTAATTCGACGGAACAAAACGGCTGTCCGGCGCATCCTATCGGTGATGGTGGCAATTCACCCATATTGGTGATGGTGGTAATGCTATTTGTAAGCTGAAGGAGTATCCGTATGAACGGGCGAAAGGCGTTTACATTGGTGGAGCTGTTGGTGGTCATTGCCATAATTGCCCTATTGATGGCGATATTGATGCCGGCGTTGAACCGGGTCAGAGAGCAGGGCAGGATGGTCAAGTGCCTGGCCAATATGAAACAGTGGAATCTGATCGCTGCGATGTACACCGACGAAAATCAGGGCAAGTTCTGGCCTTCCGATAACGGAACGCCGTGCTACTGGTGGATAAAGTACATTGAAGACAAATACAAAGACTGGAAGGCCAATAAACTGTGGTTCTGCCCGAGCGCCCAGAAGCCGCAGACAGACGAGAGGGGGGTTACAACAGCCGACCTCAATATCTACAATGCCTGGGGCATATACACGGGCGGCGGCCTGGGACCACACGGGATAGCAGGGAGCTATGGGATAAACGGATACGTACTGATACCTTATCCGCCAGGCGGGGGCGCCACAACATACGAGGGCGGTGTGTCGGTTCAGAACGGGTGGAAGACGGCCGGCGCGGTAGGATCGAACAACATACCGCTATTCACAGAGGGGCTTCGCTTCGACTTCTGGCCCACGGAAGACCAAGCCCCTTCGGCAAAAGAGCATGCGGCCTGGACCGACGACTCTCGCAACAACATGACGCGGATCTGCATCAACCGGCACCAGGGCTTCATTAGTATGGCCTTTCTGGATTTCAGCGCCAGAAAAGTGGGGCTTAAGGAGCTTTGGAGATTGAAGTGGCATAGGACGTTCAACACGTCGGGTCCGTGGACGACGACAGGGGGCAGAATACCCGCCTGGCCGGGGTGGATGAAGAGTCTCCCAGAGTATTGAGAATGATCTTTGTGCACAAGGTCAGGCTGTTCTAAGGGTCGCCTGTGCGATTGGCTGTGCGCTGCGGACAATTTAGAGACCATCACTGAGGTATCTGATTATGCGAAGAAAAAGGGCTTTCACATTGGTCGAGCTATTGGTTGTAATCGCCATTATCGCGCTATTGATGGCGATACTTATGCCCGCATTAAACAGGGTCCGAGAGCAGGGCAAAAGGGTCGTCTGCCTTAGCAATCTCAAGCAGTTGACCCTGGCGTGGATTATGTACGCCGACGAGAACGACGACAAGCTCGTCAACGGCGACACGGAAGAGTACACGGAGATGTACGCCGCTGGCCGGCCATTCGACGACTCCCATTACAGGGAGAAGCCCTGGGTGAAAAAGGACTGGGGCAGCCCACTCACCGAAGCCCAGAAAAAGCAGGCCATAATAAATGGGGCCCTGTACGAGTACGCCAAGAACCTGAAGCTCTATAAATGCCCCACCGGCAGAACGACGCAGAACGAGTATCGCCTATATGCAATCGTGGATTCAATGAATTGCAGGGGCTGGACGGGCTCGAGCTATATGCCCGGCTCGGTGATGCTCAAGAAAAAAGGTCAAATACAAGAGTCCGCATACAGATTCATCTTCATCGACGACGGCGGAACCGGCGGCTCTGCGCTGGGCGGGTGGACCTGCCACGTGAAACAGGAGAACTGGTGGGACCCGCCGCCCATCAGGCACGGCGACGGAACGACCTTCTCCTTTGCCGACGGGCACAGCGAATACCGTAAGTGGAAGGACCCCCGGACTATCGATTTCGGCAAGCGTGTCCCGCCCACCGCCGGCTCCGGGGAGCAGAAGGGCAATGAGGATATTCGCTGGACATCCATCGGCTCCTGGGGCTCCGCCGCAAGAAGGTAGAGGACTATACGGCCCTCAATAGCAGGTTGCGCAACCGCGCATCCATTCTCGATCCCGAAAAAGGGCTGGTTGCTTCGCCGAGCCAGGCCGTATAAACGTTAGCTTGCCCTACAGTGCTCGCGCTGCACGAAAACGCGAGATTTGGCGGGAGCTATTCCGACCTTGGGCAATTGCCCGGGAGGTCGGCATCTTTCTTCTTCCAATTGGCAACCAGAACGTCAAGGTCCTTGGTGAACACGCGGTACTTGAGCGCGCCTTCGGCCTTGTGATCAAAATCTGCACAAGGATCCGTAACCTCGGCTATCGTCTTCTTCCATTGAGACTCCATCACAGCAAGGTCCTTACTGAAGACGCGGTACTTGAGCGCGCCTTCGGTCTTCCCGTCCCCATCACCATCGCACTGATACTTGGAGCCGCAAGGTGATGTACACCAGCAACTGGGATCCGAACCGTAGAACTTATAGAGTTGGAAGTCCGCGTATTGTTGCTCGTATCCCGGCGAGTTGGCAAGGCAGTCCTGCTCATCGGCGCCCATGTCAGGTATACCGTGCACTACCCGACACATGCCATCAATGTCGCCATCTAGAAAGCTGGGCCCTCCAGCGTCGACACATGGGGATGCCGGATCCAAGTGGACCCCGTCAAGAAAGAGAGGATCCTGGGTGATAATGCCTCCCGCCGATAGGCGAGAGTACCGGGGGTCCCAGATGACGCTCGAGGGGTAGTCCTGTATGTCGCAGCGGTCTATGGTCGCCGCCGAACCGGGGCCCCAAGGACCTTGATCGGCGAGGAGGATAGCGTAGCCGCTTACGCCCCAGAAGATGCAACCGCCAATATGCAGCGTTGGAAGGAGGGCGTAGATCCCGTCACCCCCGAATGTGCACCCGTCGATGTACACATCCCGGACTCCCCATATCTTGACTTGCCAATAAGAATTGCCGCCGACGTAAGAATTGGCAAGGTAGGAGTGGTAGTCTGAGCTGCCGTAGCAGTATATGCCGCCGGCACTCAGCGCGATATTATCGCTGATTGTGCACCTGTGAACGTCAAAACTTGTAGCATTATCTACTGCAATTCCCCCACCAACACCGAGGCTCTCGTTCCCGGTAATGGAACAACCAGTTAAAACCACCTGGCCACCTACACAGCGAACACCCCCGCCGTAGTCGTCAGCCTTGTTGTTTCTTATGGTGCAGTCGCGGAGGGCTGCTACGGTTTCTAGGGGGGAACCTCCGCAGTATATCCCAGCGCCTTCGCGGGCGGAACAGCGCTCAATCTGACAGTCGGAGATAGAAGGATAATACGGACCGAGTGTGCAATATATCCCCCCGCCTTTCCCGTTTATGGCATTGCAGTCAGTGATCTCACAGTACTTAATTGTGGGTACGCTTGTCGCGCTGCCATAGATAAAGATTCCGCCGCCATCACCCATGTGGGGTTCTGTGACTTTGCAGTGCCTAATACGGCAATTCAAGATCATCGGTGAGGTATTTGAGCAGTAAATGCCGGCACCAGCCGTCTCGAGAATGTAAAAACTGTCAGGTTTCCCTCTGCCGTACATGATGGTAAAGCCATCGATGACATCCTGGTATGTCTGTCCATTATCGAGTTGAAAAGCCCTTAAGTATTGGGTTCGCCCGTCACCGTCGCCATCCCCGCTGCCCCTCGCCTCGAGATTGCAATCGATGATACAGTTGGCCGGTCCATTCTCGGATTTTATTCTCAAGTGCTTGTCGTGGGCATCCCATGATAATTCGGTGTTGCGCCAGCCCCAATACACGCCATCGGCCACTATGATGTCATCGCCGTCGGCGGCGTTCTGTATAGCCTGTCGGATGTTGGTGTAATCAGCCCCGCCGTCATCATCTACGGTTATAATCACAGCCTTTGATGCGCCTGCGACGAGAGCGGCAATGGCCAATACAATAAGTAATCTTCGTGGTAACATGGTTTGTCTCCTTTCAATCTTGGATAAACAGTTTCTTTCACTTCCCGCTGGGTATGATTTGTGTCCCGCGTTATCGCCTCCTTTCGTCGGCGCGAGTCGCGTTTTGCGCGTCCCGCGCCCATTAAAGCGCGCATGTCATCTTCGCCGGCGAGCCTATGTTCGTTTGCATACCCTGACCCTGGCGCATAGTCCGCGCAGCCTACGGTTTTTTTTAGGTCGCCTCTCTGCTAATTGTGCGCGAAGCAGCCAGCCCGCTGTCCAAAAAGCCAAAGCGCCTGTTACGTACTCCCAACAAAGATGCCACTCAAAGTCTGGGCATTACATTACACCTTGGGAAGGATGAGTCAAGAAATAATTTTGAGAATTGTGGGATTTTTTCCCGCGTCAGCGAAGGGCCAAAGTAACGTGCGGGCGCTCTGGGGGGCGAAAATGCGGTTGCCGGTGCATCAGATAGTCGCGGTTTTGTGCCGGTGGCTGTGACACTCTATGTTGACGGCGACGGGGAGCGAGGCGATATGGCAGGGGGCGGTTTCTATTATAACGGCCAGCGCGGTTGTATCGCCGCCGAGACCCTGCGGGCCTAAGCCGAGGGCATTTATCCGCCAGAGCAGCTCGACCTCAAGGGCTGCGTAGAATTCGTCGCTATTGCGTTCGGCCAGGTCTCTCAAAAGAGCCTTTTTGCTAAGCAGGCAGCTTAGCTCGAAATCGCCGCCAATCCCGACGCCGATGACAAACGGCGGGCAGGCGTCGGCCCCGGCAGCCCGCGCCACCTCAGCGATCCAGGCGACTATCTCCTCCTTCTCGGCGGTGGGCTTGAACATTTTGAATTGGCTCTTATTCTCGCAGCCGCCGCCCTTGGCCATAACGGTCAGCTTCAATTTGTCCCCCGGCACAACCGTATGATGGATTACGGCAGGGGCATTCGAGCCGGTGTTCGTCCGTCCGTTTAAGGGGTCTGCGACGATGCTCTTGCGCAGGTATCCCTTTTCGTAGCCCCGAGCGACGCCCGCATTGATTGCATCGGCGAGTGTCGCATGCCTTTGGCCGGGGCGAGGCTTGACGGCAACGTCGGCGCCCTGCTCGACAAAGACAACCGCCAGGCCCGTATCCTGGCACAGAGGTATCCGCTCGTCTCTCGCCAAATGGGCGTTTTCGATTAGCGCGCCGAGGATTTTAGCGGCGGCGGGATTGGATTCGGCCCGCGCGGCAGTCTCGATAGCAGTCAGGACATCACCGGGCAGCTCGTAACAGGCTGCTATGCAAAGCGACTCGACGGCCGCAGCGATTTTTTCAAATTCGATATATCGCACGATTACCCGACATTCGGCCCCCAGCGGATAAATTCGTTCGCTACTCGATGACGACATCAAGGGTCTTGTGCTTTGTGTTGCCGACCGCGTCCTCGGCCTTAATCGTCAGCACGTGGGCGCCCCGGGGCAGGGCCTCTTTCGTATCTATCCTGATAGTGAAGCTCTCGTCGGTGGTGTCGTAAACCAGGTCGTCTGGGACAGTGCCGGTCCAGTCGACGTTGCTGTCGATTGTATATTCGACCTTCCCGATCGCGCTAAGCTGGTCGGAGACCTTGAACTTAAATACCCTGCAAGGCCCGGCCTCATCGACCAGCGATTTGACCTCGATCTCGCCGATAGCGGGCCCTGTGTTGTCGATGACGACCGGCTCGCTTATCCTGCTGCCGGAGAGCTTGGTTGCGGTGGTATTGCTATTCTCGTCACCGGCGGTGACCCGCACCTCGTAGCGTCCGTCCTCAACGGTCTTGCCGTCCCATTCGAAATTGTCCGCGGCAAGGTCGTCTTTCAGCTCGATCCAGCTCGTCCTGCCGACTTTTCTGAAATCTATCGTATAGGCGAGCTTGTCGCCGTTGTCGTCCTCGGCCTTGTAGCTGATTTTGAAGAATCCCTCCTTGCCCGGCCCTGCAATCCGCGCGACGTTCACCGATTCGACCTTCGGCGCCTGGTTCGGAACGGTGCTGGCAACGGCGACCTCGCGTATTACGGGGCTGCTGTCGCCGGATTTGCTCTGGAGCACGAGCTTATACTGACAGAACCTGCCCAGCGGACAATCCAACTGCACCGGCGCGGTAATCTCACGCGGCTCAGTCCACTTCGAAAAAGTCGGGTCGTTCACATCCTCGACATTGCCGCTGCGGGAACCGACAAGGACCTTGCATCCGTTGGGGATGTCGGCCTCGATTTGGAGCTTGCCCCAGTTGGCCGGCTGGCCGGCATCGATAAGCTCGGAAATGTACGTCCCCTCCGAGGCGAAATCTTTACTCAATCGTATGAGCTTGGCGGGATTGGCCGTGCCGAGATACACATTGTCCTCGACGACGGCTATGGCTGTTATCTGCACCGCCTGTTCATCCTCATAGATGACCGTTTCGACTTCCGAGGCGGGATCGACCGTGAAGAGCCGAGCGTTGTTGCCCGTTCCGACGAGCAGCTTCTCATTCTGTTCAGCCAGACAGAAGAAGACCGCCGACTCGCTGAATATGTCGGTCACAAAACCCTCGTCGGATATCTTGTATATGTGACTGGCCTTGCCCGTTGGGGCGCCTTTTTGAACGGGCGCGCCGACTGCGGCCTGGGCGGCGGCGCTCGGTTTTTCCGTATTTGGGATTTGAAGCTTGCGTCCGCCCCCGCTTTCGGCGCTGCTTGTTCCATCGGGTTCTTTAGTCTCAGGCCGGCCGGACGAGGGCAACTGTGCGGCAAACTGCGTCTGCGTCTGGACAATGCCTGCCGAGGTCGCGGCGGCGCACAACTGGCCATTCCGGCGGAACAGAAGGCTCGTTATCTCCGGCTGGTCGCCGTCATAGAGAACCGTGGCGTCTTTGCTTCGCGGGTCTATCTTGTACACGAGTCCGCGGCCGTCGCTGCCGGCGTAAATGAAGCTGTTCGGGCCGGTCGCCAGCGAGAGGATGTTTTTGTCGCGACTGTCGTAAACTACCTTTGCGTTCTTGCCGAAGGGGTCGCTCCCATAGACCTTTCCTTCCGGCCCGGTTCCCAAATAGATATTGCCGCCGGCGTCAATGTCTATCGCGAAGATGTACTTGGCGTCGTTCGGTTCGTAAATGACTTCCATCTTGTCGGCCTCGAAGCGACACAGCCTGCATTTGGCGCCGCTTATACCGACCAGCAGCCTGCCTGCGAGGTCAGTCGCCATCGCAAAGATGTGCTCGTTCGTGAGGTGCTCCTCTGCCTTGGGCTGGTTGGCGTCAGCGGGCTTATCCTCCTTTTTGGGCTCGGCCTGCGATTCGACCGGGTAAATCTTGATCAGTTTGTCAAGGCTGTACTTGTAAATGCCGCCGTTCGGACTTGTGCCGACGTAAATAGCCCCACCGCTCGGCACGATGCTGTTTATCGACCAGACGTTTTCAAACTCCTTGGCCAGGACCTCCGCCGAACGACCGAGCTGAATAGTCCCCCTCGAGCCGATGACAACCTTCTCGGCCTTGCCCTTCAAGAAAACGGCACTGGTTGATTGGCGCGTAACTTTGCTGTTGACCGCCGGACAGGGCGAGCTCAACAATAGACTAATCAAGAACGAGACGATCAAAACACAAATCACAAGTCCGTTTCTGCGGAATCTGTCGCTCATGGCAACTCCTCAAATAGAAATCAAAATCCAACAATGACAGGGGGCTTTTGCAGTTCGCAATGCTTTGCTGCTATGGGCATTTTCTTTCGCCTATTCCTCGACGGTTAAACGCATAGTCTTCTTGTCGATGACGACCGTGCCCGTTTCGACGGTCTTCTCGATCCAGTGGGGATAAGGCTGCGCCATCATCGGCCTTGTGGCGCTCTGAAGGATCAGTGCTCTTGTGGCCGGCAAGTCGGGCAGCTCGGCCTTCTCCAGGGTGACGCCTCCGGGAGGCAGGACCAGATAGCAATAGAGCCTGCCTCTCTGTACCGCCAGGGTATCTCTGAGGGCATCCACGAGGTCGGGCAGAGTCTGCCCGATGAATCTGTAGGGGACCGTCTTCAAGAGGAATTGCTCATAATCGCGTGAGCCGCAAACGGTCAGCTCATACTTTCCGGGGTCCAAATCCCTGGGCACATCGAGCACGATTTGATATTTCTTCTTTTCGGCGCGGACGGACTCGACGACCACGTCTATGGCGATTTTCTCGCCGGGCCTGACTTCCGAATCGGACAAATCAGCCGACCATATATGCGAGGTAATGTCCTGCGGGATAATTCGAATCTCGAAATCCATTGATTCGATGGTAACATCCCGGTAGGGGTTGTTCATAAGCAGCGCAATCGAGCCTGCCGCTTCGGTCAGCATCTCGGCCAGACCCGTCCCGGCCGAGACGTTTTCAAAGGCAATCGGCTCGAAGCCCTCTATGGCAACGGACGCCTTGTACTCAATGGTATGGTCAGGGGGCAGATCGCCGAGGTAGAAGGCGGCGCCGGAGACAACCGACCGAAGTAGCGAAGGCGTAAGCAGCCGATTGGCCGCCACCCGGCAGTTATAAACGCGCTTCTGGTCGTTATAGCGGTCTGTGCGCACCGTGACGGGAAACGTGTGCGCCTTTGCGCCGATTTGGCCGAGAATGCCCGACCCCTCGTCACTCGTCAAAGCCCCCACGGTCTCGATAACCCTGGCGACCTTGGATGAGCGAAGCATGCTTGATATCACCGTATGGACCTTGCCTGTGGCCAGCGGCAAATTGATGGGGCCGTAGCCGAGGAAGGGATGCCCGAAGCCATACACGTTCTGGCCGCGGACCTCAGTGACGGTTCCGTACACTCCCATCGTAATATCGCCGCTGACAAGGGGTACGGCAAGACACGCGCCGGGAACGAGCTTCCTTTGGGCATCGCCGCCAGCAGGTGCGCCCTGCTCGCCCTGGGAAGCGTGCGTCGCGCCGCCGATGCCGGGAACGACCATAAGACCGAAAGCCTTGACCGCCTCACCCAACTCCTCGCAAACCTCAACGGGCAAACCTGAGGTAATCAGAGGACAAGGCAGGGTGCTGATTCCTCGCAGGGCGTTGTTCCTCGCAAAGCGAGGCGCCGCAATCTGCCTGTCGATTGCAGCCAAGTCTATCGGCTTTGAATAGTCGAATGCAAAAGCCGGTCCCGGCTCGCCGGCGTTTGTCATGCCTACTTTGAGCATATCCTCGATTGCCGTTACGCCGTAAAGGGGGTCCTTGCTGTATGTCCAGGCAAAAGCCAGCGCGCCCGCCAGTCGCCCGTCAAGATAGACCGGCGAACCGCTGCACCCGGCCACGGGACCGGTATGAATGAACCGTTCATCGGTGCCCTCGACAAGGATTATGTCCTTGCCGGGCTCGAAATCCCGCACTACGTCTATAACCTTCAGATTAAACTTCTCGATTCCCTCAATGCCATATTCCGTCAGACAATAGCCCTCCATCCCCGCCTTGATGTCGTCAAGACCGATATACCTGGCTTGGTCCCACACGCCCGGCGCATCGTTGGAATCTTTGGCCTTGTCCGACTGCCCGGCAGCCGGACAGAAAGAGCCTGCAAGAACTGCGATAACGCAGAAACCCCGGAGTAAGGGGCGGTGCCCCTTACTTATCGCCGTTGTTTTGAACATTGACGTCCTTTCAATTGGATATGGACTAAAATTTTACCAGCAGATAAGGCCATTGCAAGGCAAAAGATGTTTTGCTACAATGCTAAACCTGTGTGTGCAATTGAATATCGGCGATAGGAACGGACAATGACCTGTCCGGCAGAATAGAACGGAGCATAGTATGAAAGCTGAGCATCGGCACGAGCTGAAAACCAACATATTGGCCGAATGGCTGGGCAATTTCCCGGAGTGGATTAAGGACAACGCGGCGAGTGTTATCGTCGTAGTAGTTGTGATTTGTGCGGCTGTTGGTTTCCAAATCTGGAGAACCCGCAGCAAAAGTGCGAGAACTCAAGAGCAGGAGCGCTTCACGAGCATTGTCAACCAGGTATCGAACATCAAGATGCAAATCCTCAGCGACCAGGGCCAGAGGGCGGACATGTCACTCTTGCTGCTTAAACCCGCAAATGCCCTACAGGACTTCGCCGACAACACAACCGACGACAATTTAGCTGCTATGGCCCTTATCAAACGGGGCGAAGCCCTGCGAACGGAGCTGCATTACCGCACTACGACCGTGAGCAGCCAGGATCTGGCGGCACAGATAGGCCTGGCCAGAGAGAGCTACACGAAGGCTATGGAGAAATCCTCGAAGAATCCGTCGTTGCTGGCCGCTGCTAAATCCGGCCTCGGACTGTGCGAAGAGGAGCTTGGCAATTTCGACAGGGCGCGGGAAATATACGGCGAAATTGCGGCAGATGCGGCTTTCGCAGGGGATGTAAGCGTGGAGCAGGCGAAGCTGCGCCTTGAGACAATGGCCGACTACAAGGAGAATGTGGTCTTCAGGCCAAAGCCAAAGCCAATACCCGTCAAGCCTCCGCAGCCGATCAAGATAGGACCCGTCGATGCCAACAGGCCCACTGACGCCAATGCGCCTGCCGCCGTGAAGGTGGCCGCGGCGGATGTGAATCTGCCGGCAAAAGAGCCGAATAGCGCAGTGATAACGCCGGAGGCCAAACCATCAGCCGTCGAGCCAAATGCCGCACCCAAGATGCCTGATGCCAACTCGGCACCCCCGGATCCGAACAGCACCCCACAAACTACGAACACTAATGTCGGCCGCAGGTAATTCACAAAGCGACATCCCCGAGGAGCTGGAGCTCGGAGGCGAGCCTGTCTCGCTGCGCGTGGGAAGCTCAATCAAAGAGCGCAGGATCGATAAGTACCTCCACGGGCGATTCAGCAACCTGAGCCGTCGCTTCATACAGGATGCAATCAAGGCCGATTGCGTCACGGTCAACGGCAAGTGCGTCAAGCCCAGCTTCAAGCTGAGCCCGGGCGACATTGTTGAATTGACGCTGCCCGAGCCGCCGAGCAAGGACATCCTGCCGGAAGATATTCCCCTGAACGTACTCTATGAGGACGACGATATAATCATCCTCAACAAACAGCCCGGCATACTCGTCCACCCCGCCCGCGGCAACACCCACGGCACTTTGGTAAATGCCCTTGCGTTCTACTCGGACAGGCTCTCGAGCGGGCTTGGTGAGTTCAGGCCCGGGATCGTACATCGGCTCGACAAGGATACAACCGGCGTTATGATCGTTGCAAAAAGCGACGCGGCCCTGTGGAAGATTGCCCATCAGTTCGAGCGCCGCCAGGTCAATAAGGTGTATCTGGCCGTGGTCCACGGCACGCCCGATCTGACACGCGACCGGATAAACGCGCCGTTAGGCGCTCACCCGCAGGTCCGGGAGAAATATGCAGTCCGCCCGGAAACCGGCAAAGAGTCGATCACTTTCTACGAGGTGCTCGAGTCTTTCCGCGGCTTTTCCCTGCTGAAAATGATGCCGCAAACGGGGCGAACTCACCAGATTCGCATCCACCTTTCATACATAAAGCACCCGGTAGTGGGCGACGATATGTACGGCGGCAAGCTCGTGTATCCGTGGCAGTTGGCCGACGCCGAGCCGGCAGCAGAGGAACCGGTCATAGGCCGCTTCGCCCTTCATGCATCGACCATCGAATTCAAACACCCAACAACCGACCGGATGGTTAAATTCGAAGCGCCCCTGCCGCAAGATATGCAAAACCTCCTCGATATGCTCAGAAAATACCGAAAAACTTGATAAGTCTCCGCCTCATTCCCGCGACATGCGCCGCGCAGAAGCCCTGCGGCAGAAGTCAATTCCACCACTCCTACTCTTGCGGTAGCTGTGCCAAATCGGAGTCGGAGCCGGCAACCATCAGGACGTCGTCCTCGTAGATGACGGTGCTGGGCATAGGAACATTGATGATGCTTGCCTTTTCGCTCTTCTTGGCCTTGCTGTGCTCGCCTCGTTTGACAAGAACCAGATTCACGTTGTGTTTTTGTCGAAGCTGCAGGTCCATAACGGTCTTGCCGTCGAAGCTGGGCGGGGCCTTTATGCGGGCGAGGCTGTAACCCGGTGCAAAGTCGATTTTTTCTCCGATTTGCGGCGCAATCAGCTTATAGGCCCACCTCTGGGCCGACTCGATTTCAGGATATATCACCTCGGTTGCGCCTACCTTTGAAAACACCTGGCCGGCGGTCAGGCTCTCCGCGCGGGCGTATATCAGCGGCACGCCCATCTGCCGCAGGTTCACGACCGTCAACACCGCCGACTCAAAACCCTGCCCCGTCCCCTGTCCGATGCTCACGACGGCCACATCGACCTTGTCAACTCCCTGTGCCCGAAGCGCCTCCTCATCGGTGCTGTCCAGCCGAACCGCGTGACTGACCTGCCCGGCAATCATCTCAACCGTTTCTCTGTCTCGGTCTATCGCGATGACCTCCGCCCCGCTCATTGCAACTGCAATCGCCAGCTTCTGGCCGAACCGCCCCAATCCTATTACAGCAAACCGCCTCATATCATAGACCCCGTAAGAAGATGCGCTCACACTACGACGTTCGACTTCTGCGCTACATCTCAGCGAACGCTTCGGTTTTGAGTTTTTGATTCTTAGTCTTGAGTTTCGTCATCCTACTATAATCGCCTCATCGGGATAACTGTACCGAGCCGGCTTCAGGTTAAATGTTACCGAGGCCAGCAGCGTTAACGGCCCGAGCCGCCCGATTAGCATCACAACAGTAATAATCAATTTCCCGCCTGTTGTCAAGGCAGGCGTGATGCCCGTGCTCAATCCAACTGTTCCCAGCGCCGAACTGGTCTCGAACATCACGTCAAGCATACTGAATCCGTTCGCCCGCTCGGTGACGCTAAGCGCCAGCGTCCCTGCAAACAAGACCACAGTGAACAGCACGGTAATCGT